>FSSH01000131.1_pt1 | contig 65655 bp, 58 predicted proteins | sample 1166101 | NCBI WGS metagenome assembly FSSH01 (sample SAMEA32972668, study PRJEB13176) | freshwater metagenome | biome: Drinking water system; feature: Biomass in drinking water that filtered by 0.45 um membrane; material: drinking water | place: USA | collected 2012-12-20 | depth 0 m | reverse complement strand
AAGCCCCTTCCGAAAACCCTCGACAAAAGCTTCGGCGCGCAGGATCAAAGCGGCGTCTGGGTGGCCTTTCTTTTGGATACTTTTCTTTGGCCAAGCAAAGAAAAGTATCGCGGTTGTCGGTCCGCGAACCGACATTAAACAACCCGTCGCGACAGCGACACAAAACCCAAACACCCTACTTAATAAAACCCTAACCCAGTTTTTGCTGCTAGCAATATTACTAACCTCAACCGCTTCATGGGCCGGCAGCCCATTCTACCTAACCGCCGAACGCAGTTTCACCAACACCGAAGCCCCCAACGTCCGCCTGGATTACACCCTCACCGACCAGCCCATGCTGCTCCGGGTGCTCAAAGCCAATAACCTGGAAACCTTCCTGGATGGCCAGTTCAACGTCAGCCGTAGTTACGAGCAGCCGGTCAGCGAGCTGAATCCCGGCCATTATTTCGCGAAGGGTCTCAACGATGCACAATCGCCGTTAAAGTTGTTGCGCGGCATGCTGGATGTCGAGTTTCGTAAATCCTTAAAGGAAACCAATTTCAGCGGCTCGGTACTCACCGTGACTGAGAAACCGTTAGTGTCGGTGCCACAACAAGTTTTAGTCGCGCCGCCGAAAGGGTTTACGGTGGTGAAAGAGAGCTATCTGGATTTGCTGCGCAACGGTCAGCAAACTCACGATTTGGGCTGGTGGTTTAACGAAGATACCTGGAGCGAGCATCGCTACAAGGTTAGACAAGTGGCGCTCGACCCATTGCCGGACGGGATTTATTTGCTGCAAGCGGTGCAAGGCAAGAACGAAGCGCAATGCCTGATTCAGGTCAGCAGCCTGGCGGTGCAGGTCAAGCAATCCAGTGAGCAGTTGCTGGTGCGGGCCATGAACCGCGATTTACAACCGCTGGCTGGCGCCAAAGTCAGTTACCGCGATGGGCGTGGCCGCTGGCAAACCTTACCGGCCAGCACCAACGCCGCCGGCGAATTGAGCTTTAACAGTCCTGATGGCGTGTTGGACGGCAAATTGTTGGTGCGAGTGGATGCGCCGGCTGCCAAGTCTGGCGAAGCGGCGCGCACCGCGCTGACTGCGACCGATTTCTTGCCGACGCAAGCCAAGGACGACGCGGTATTCGTGATGACCGACCGGCCTATCTTCAAGCCTGGCGAGACTTTTTATTACAAAGGCATCGTCCGTAATCTGCAAGACGGCCAGTTGCGGATTCCAGCTTTTCAATCCAAACAAACCGACGTGTCGCTGATCCGCGCCGACGGCAACGCCACCGGTTTGCAAGGCCAAACCCAGCTTACTGATTTTGGCTCGTTCTCCGGCAGTTTCGATCTCGATCCCAGCCAGGCGCCGGGCTTGTATCGTTTGTTGGCAGAGATCGACCACAAAGCCTACGGCGGTGAGTTTAGGGTGCGCGATTACATTAAACCGACGTTTTACCTGGAATGGCTGGATCGCAGCCCGGTGGTACAGGTCGGCCAACCGTTCAAGTTAAAATTCCGCGCCAAACGCTACAGTGGCGGCGTGCCGCAGAACGTCAAATTCGAAGTGTTTCTGTACCGGAAAAAGTTCGAAGCCCCGCAATTTGTCACCGAAGCTGGCGCGGGTTTAGCCGCCGGCAATGACTATTTCGGTCAAGTCAAATCCGCCGCGCCATTGACCCAACCGCAACGACTGTATAGCTCTATCGAAGAGCGCCAAGCTGTGGATGCCAGCAATCCTTGGGAAACCGCCGCCAAGCTGGATGAAAGCGGCGACGGCAGTTTCGAGTTTACTGTGCCGGCAGCCGACCAAACCGATCCGAACAAGCAGAAGCCGGACCAGGAATGGATTTATTCTTTAATGGTGCGCGCTCAGGACGCGGTCGGCGGTAATGCGATTTTAACCGACAGCATTTACGCCACCTTGTCCGAGGCGCAACCGGCCGTGCGTTTTAATAAAACCGTCGCGGCTGTCGGCGATCAGGATTTGCAATTGCTGTTGCAATCCAGCTACGCCGACGGCAAGCCGGCTGCCAAGGCCGGCGGCGTGGTCGATGTGATGCTGGAAAATCCCGGCAGCGGCAAGCGCAATTTGGTGAAACTGGATTTTGCGACCGACGAGCGCGGTCAGCAAAAACTGACCATTCCGGCCTTGAAAGAATTTGGCCGGCTCACCGCCGTGGCCCGCTTGGAAAGCCTGGATGGCCGCAACTTGAACCATCCAGCTAGCTCGCAACCCAGCACCTTAATCGTCGCCGGCAGCGGTGGCGAAGCGGTAGCCGACAATCCGGAATTGGAGCTGTACACGCCCACCACCATCCTCAGCCCCGGCGAACAAGCCAAGGTGTTTGCCTTGTTGCCCAAGGCCTGGGGCAATAATGAGAGCGGCGCGATCTGGGAAACTGTGGCCGGCGGGCGTTTGTTCGACAGCCGCAGCGCGCAAGCTCAAGGCCGCAGCCGTTGGTTTGAAGTGACTGCCAAGCCCGAATACGGCACCGGTTTTTACCACACCGTGACCGTGCCGGTGGCCGGCGGCAAATACAAGGAACAAACCCTGGGCTTTAGAATTGTGCCTTGGGAAAAGCGTTTGCAGATTGCTATCGAACCGGAAAAAGCCGAAACCGAGCCGCTGAAACCGACCCAAATCAAGCTGCAAGTCAAACGCGCCGACGGTAGCCCGGCAGCGAACACCGAAATCGCAGTGTCCATCGTCGACCGTGCAGTGTACGCGGTGCAAGCGGAATTCCGCCCCGGTATTTTCGACTTTTTCTATCCGCTGCAACGCAGCAATTTAGCGACTTTCTATTCCGACGATCTGCAAGGCTACGGTTATGCCGACTTGTTGCGTAAACCCAATTTCTCGCTCAGCGCCTTGAAGAGCCAAAGCAAGTTGGCGAAAAAAGCCATGCGCGATACCGCCGGCTGGTTTCCGCATGTGGTTACCGACGCGAAAGGTAGTGCCACTATCGACGTAGACATGCCGGCGAATGTCACCGAATGGCTGGTTACGGCAGTAGCCAGCGACAAAGATGGCCGCATTGGCGAAACCACCGGCCAATTCCGCAGCGTCACCGATATAGCGGTGGACATGGTCGGGCCGCAATTTTTGCGGCAGGGCGACGAGGTGGACGTGGCAGTTAAACTGACCAATCACTTGGCCCAGCCGGTGAAACTTTCCGGCAGTATCAGCGTGCCGGACGCCTTGCCTTTGCAAAGCGGCGAAACCGCACCCCAAGCTGAACTGGCTGCCAAAGCCGAGCAACTGTGGCCGCTACGCTTAAGCGCTAACGACCGGCAAGGTGCGCCGGCACTGAAGGTGGCTTTGACTGCGCCGGCTGGTGTGCGCGTCGGTGGTGCCGAGGAATTCGAAATTCCGTTAAAAGCCGCCGCGCTGCCGCAGGTTTATAGCAGCGTTCAGCAGGACAATCTGCTGCACGTCGATTTGCCCGCGCAATTCCAGCCTCGGCAAGTAACGGTGCGGGTCAATTCCGGCCTGCTAGGGGCCACGTTGCAAGCGGCGGCCATGCTGGTGCAATACCCTTACGGTTGCACCGAGCAGCTGGCGCACAGCACCGTGCCGAATCTGGTGTTAATGGACTTGATCGAGCGCGCCGGCCTGAAACCCGAGCAATTGGGGCCGCTGGAAAATACTTTGAAACGCGCCAAGCAGAACGCGGCGCTGGGTATTCGGAAATTGATTCAAAACCAAAAATCGGACGGCGGCTTTGCCTTGTGGACCAGCGATAGCGAAGCCACGGTGCCGGTGACCTTGATTGCTCTGCAAGCCTTGAAATACGCCAACGACTTGCAAGTAGAAGGTGTGAATAACGCCTATTTCAAAGGCATGGATTGGCTGAACAATCACGCCGAAGGCAACGCGGCGGCGGATGGTTTTGTGTTGAGCGGCTTCGCGACGGTTGGTTATGCTTACAACGCGCCTTGGCAACAGCAGGCCGATTTTGTCGAAAAACTGCTTGCCGATGCCCATGCCGGCGTGGGTGATTTGATAGTCGCGTTGCGTATCGTCAAGGCTTACGAAAGTCAAAACTGGCATAGCTTTAATCAGCAGTTCAAAGACCGGCCCCAGCTGAAAACCGATTTGATAAAGCGCTTGCAACTGGCGCTGGATGCGCTTGATCCATCTAACCATCAGCAGCAACGCGGCGAGTTGTATAACAGCTTGGGTTTTGGCTTTGGTTTGCCCAGCTTGATTTCGGCAGGTTTGGGCACATTGAACGAGGCGCAGGCATTGCCGCCAGCCCTGGAAGCCAAACTGAAACGCTGGTTATTGCAATCCCAGCAAAACGGCTACTGGCAATCGACATACGATACCGCGCAGGTGATCTTCAACAGCCGCGAATTGCTCAGCAAAGAAGCGGCGGCAGCGGCCAAGCAGAACGCCCGCAGCATTTCGGTCAGCAGCAAAGACGGTTTTGCGCTGGGCGCATTGCAGCGCATCCCCGGCGGCTATCTGGGCAACTTCAACCGCTTTGGTGATACCCCGGACCTCAGCGAAATTCATCTCGCCGAGTTGAATGCCGACGAAATCGCCAACGCCACCGTCAGTGTCGAAGTGCCCTACCCAGCCGTCGCCGCCCGAACCGCCGGTCTGGAAGTGCAACGCAACTTTCGTCGCATCACCGCCAAGGGCAGCGAATTGATCGACATGAGCCAGGCCTTGAAACCCGGCGATGTGGTGGTCAGCGAAGTGCGCGTCAAACGCAGCGCCGACGCCGGCCGTCTGGCACCCGGCAGCGAGTATGTGGTCATCGAAGACGGCATCCCCAGCTTGGCGGAAGGCCTGGAGAACGATGAAACCTATTTAGCCGACGCCAAAATCCAGCCCAAGGACGACAGCTACTGGGCCAACATCAAGGAAACTCAACGCTACCCGGATCGCATCGTCCGCGTCGCCAAATTGCAAGCCGGCGGCGAGTCGACCTTGTATCAGGTCTGGCGCGTCGCTAGAGCCGGCATTGCGTCTATCCCCCCGGCTAGCGGGTTTGATATGTATAACGAAGCGGTGCAGGGGAATAGTTTGGCGGGGCGGGTGAGTGTTAAGTAGGGCGGATGCCACAGGGCGATCCGCCGATTTCCCATCGTCATACGGCGGAACCGCTAGCGCGTTCCGCCTTACGCATTTAATTTTGATTATCTTTTTTTATTCGACCGCTTCTTGGGCGGAAGATCTTTGTCTATCGGGGGGAAATCTTTCAGGTTCTTATATTTTGGATAAAGGCGAAGGTTTCCAACCAAGTAAACTGGACATACGGCAAGTAAGCACTAACCCAACAATTTATTCATTCGACCTAGAGTCTTATTGGTCACCGCGAAAAAACGACGATGGTTCGTTCACCACACAAGCAATTTTTAAGGGCAACATGAAAATGGATGGCTGTATTGCAACGTATTTTTCAGCCGAAGATGAATGCACTCTAAATTTTGCAATCTCTAAAAATAGTATTAGTGTTAGTCATACTGGTGCCTGTATGTATATTGGTCACAATGCATCTCCTGTGGGAATTTACGTGAAAAAACGGAAAATACAACAAGCCAAGGAACGATGAAATGCACCCCACCGGTCTCATTCTGCGGAACCGCTAACGCGTTCCGCCTTACGAGTTATGTTGATATTGCCTTGTAAAACGCAACGCGATAAGCCGCACAAATAGGGTGCAATAGGCGTTAGCCGTATTGCACCGAGTGCTGGCCTTCGAATTGGTGCAATACGCTGACGCTATTGCACCCTATATCCGACCGGGTAATATAAAAAACGTAATACGCTGTAATCCTCTACCTTTTCGTAGGATATGGATCACTTATGTCCAACTATCGCCGTTACCGTACACCTGGCGGGACTTATTTTTTTACCGTCAATCTGCTGGAGCGCCATTCCAACGACCTGCTGGTTCGGCATATCGATACGCTTCGAGAGGTTGTTAAGCATACCCGTAAACGTTGGCCGTTTCACATTGATGCTTGGGTGGTTTTGCCGGATCATTTACATTGCGTTTGGACGCTACCTCAAGGCGACGAGGATAACGCTAACCGTTGGCGAGTCATCAAACAAGCATTTTCCAAAGCTTTGCCCGCCACGGAAAAGCGGTCCGCCTCTCGAATTGCCCGAGGCGAACGAGGCATTTGGCAACGCCGATTTTGGGAGCATATGATCACCGATGACACCGATTATGCGGTCCATATCGATTATTGCCACATCAATCCACTAAAACATGGTTTGGTTAAACATCTTACCGATTGGCCGTATTCGACATTTCATCATTCCGTGGCGCTTGGGCTATATCCAAGCGATTGGTCGAGTGAGTCGGGTTTCCTGGGTGTCGATGAAGAATGGCATTAAGCCCTTAATTAAATAGGGTGCAATAGCGAGCGTATTGCACCGATTCGAAGGCTAACACTCGGTTCAATAAGGCTGTCGCCTATTGCACCCTATGCATTAGCAACCGATGAATAAAGCCTAGCGGCGATAAATCAAGCAAAATCCCCGCAAACCCCCTAAGATCAAGCCATCCCGACTGACTTGTTCCATAACCCCATGAAAAACCATCACCGATTGCTACTTAGCTTGGTGCTCGGCGCTTGCGCCGGCTTGATCTGTCATGGCTATGCCGACAGCGAGACATTGCAGATTTTTAACCGCTACTTGATGGAGCCCATCGGCCAGATATTCTTGCGGCTGATTTTCATGATCGTGGTGCCAATGGTGATGAGTGGTTTGATGCTGGGGGTGTATCAACTCAGCAATCATAACGGTTTGGCGCGGGTGGCCCAGCGTACTTTGTTTTTTACCCTATTGGCCAGTTCGGCGTCGGTAGCGGTGGGGATTTCGCTGGTCAATCTGGCGCAACCGGGGGTGGGGCTGGATATTTCGCAGATGTTGGGCGATAACGGCGGCGTCAATAAAATCCAGCAAAACGTCGCCCAAGCGAAGCCGGTGGTGCAATCCTTGTTGGAGATCATCCCCAAGAACCCCTTCGCCAGCGCTACCCAAGCACTGGAAGGCGAGATGCTGTCCTTGATGTTTTTTTCCTTGGCCTTCGGTGCTGCGCTGGCGGCAACTAATGGCGACAAGCCCTCGCGCTGGGTCGGCTTATTGGAAGAAACCTATGCGGCCTGCTTGCTGGTCGTCGATACCGCGATGAAACTGGCACCGATTGCAGTATTTGCCTTGGTGTTTCAATCGACCTTCAAATTCGGGCATCACATTTTGTTTTCCTTGGGGTTTTATGTACTGGTGGTGGTGGCCGGTCTGCTGCTACAGCAAGTCGTGGTGTACAGCATGCTGCTGCGCTTTTTTACCCGGATCAAGCCGTTGAGCTTTTTTCGGCAGTGCCGGGATGTTTATCTGTATGCCTTTGCCACCGCCTCCTCCAACGCCACCTTGCCGCGCTCGCTGGAGCTGGCGGAACAGGAGTTAAAACTTAGGCCGGAAGTAGCGCGTTTTGTGTTGACCATAGGTTCCACCGCCAATCAAAACGGCACCGCATTGTTCGAAGGCATCACCGTGTTGTTCCTGGCCCAGGTGTACGGCGTAGATTTATCCTTGGCGCAACAGGTACAGGTGGTTTTGATGTCTATCCTGGCCGGCATCGGCACCGCCGGCGTGCCGGGCGGTTCTTTGCCGCTGATCATGATTTTGACCCAACAGGTCGGGATTCCACCCGAAGGCATGGGCTTGATTTTGGGCGTGGACCGCTTTCTGGATATGTGCCGCACGACTTTAAATGTTAGCGGCGATCTGGTCATCGCGGCCTTGGTCGATCAGCCGGAACCCGCACAAGCTTGAGCGGACAACGAAAAATCGACCTAAAGCAATCTGCACAGAGACAGGTTTAGGGCGCCGACCAGGAGGCTTCTTGCTGTTTTTGCTGTAAAAAATTCAGGACATCTTCGTTATCGACGCGCTCGTAAATGTCTTCGACCGCTATGCTGATGCCTAAGGATGCAAAACTAATCTGGTCACCCAGGTAATAATAAAACGATTGCCAGTTGTGCGCTCGGCTAAACAGTTGAATTTCGCCTTTGTCTTGTTCTATTAATACATATTCTTGCAGGCTTGGGATGTTCTGGCAGCGCAGGCGCTTGAGGGTTTGATCAAATTTGCGGGTGGTTTTTGACAGCACCTCGATGATGATAGTAGGCGCGGTTTTGTAGTAAGGATCTGCATTATCCTCGTTGCAGACCACCATCACATCGGGATAGAAAAAATCGTCGGCTACGCGCAGTTTCATGGCGGATATTAGGGTTTTACATGGTGTGTCTTTTAGCTGTTGTTTTAATTCGCACGCAATATTGCCAGCTATTAAATTATGATTGGCGCTGACATCCGGCATTCGATAGAGCATTCCGTCGACTAGTTGGTGCTTGGTGTCGGCCAATAGTTCGTTCCGGAGATATTCTTCCGGGCTAATGCGGTGCAAGGGAAATGCCATGGCTAAACTCACAAGGAAAGCAGATTGAAAGTATTGGGGCAACTTAGTCGATTGCCGGCGTGCCAGTCAAGCGCGCCTCTGACTGGTAATAACACACTTGCAGCCATTAGCTTGGCCCTGTATCTTTGCGACAACCCTACTGTTGCTTGTTGACTTTACATGTCCGATTCCGCCCCAAATAAATTGATCCTGGTCGACGGCTCGTCGTTTCTGTTTCGCGCCTTTCACGCCGTGCCGCCGCTGACCAACGCCCAGGGCGAACCGACTAACGCCGTTTACGGCGTGTCCAACATGCTGCGCAAGCTGATCAACGATTACAACACGCCCTATATCACCGTGGTATTCGATGCACCGGGCAAGACCTTTAGGCATGATTTATACGATCAATACAAAGCCCATCGGCCGCCGATGCCGGACGATTTGCGGGTGCAGATTGCGCCCTTGCACGACTTGATCCGCTCACTGGGTTTGCCGCTGATTATCGAGCACGGCGTGGAAGCCGACGATGTGCTGGGCAGTCTGGCGCAAAATGCTGCACGCCAGGGTTTTGAGGTGATCATTTCCACCGGCGACAAGGACATGGCGCAGTTGGTGAACGAGCAAATTACTCTGGAAAACACCATGACCAACACCCGCATGGATATTCAGGGCGTGCAGGACAAATTCGGCGTTATGCCAGAGCAAATCATCGATTATCTGGCGTTGATGGGCGATTCGGTGGACAACATCCCCGGCGTACCGAAAGTGGGCCCTAAAACCGCCGCCAAGTGGTTGCAGGAATATGGCAACTTGGATAATTTGATCGCCCGCGCCGACGAGATCAAAGGCAAGATCGGCGATAACTTACGTGAGGCTTTGGGCCAGTTACCGCTGTCTCGCGAACTAACCACCATCAAATGCGACGTGGCTTTGCATTACAGTTTGGAGGATTTGAAGCGCAAGGAGCCTGACATGGCGGCGCTGAAAAATCAATTGGGCCATTTGGGTTTTAGCAGTTGGCTAAAAACCTTGAATGGCGATACAGCGCCATCCTCGGTAGCGCCAACAGCAGTGGATAAGTCGCTTGAAGTGGCAAAACCAGAACCGGTAACCAAGGACTACCAAACTATTCTCACCCAAACCGATTTCGATAGCTGGCTGGATAAACTTCAGCAAGCCGAACTGTTTGCATTCGACACTGAAACCACCAGCCTGAATTACAGCGATGCGCAAATCGTCGGCGTATCGTTTGCGGTAGATGCCGGTCAGGCTGCCTATCTACCTGTCGCGCACGATTATCCGGATGCGCCGGCCCAACTAGACCGGCAGGCCGTCTTAGACGCCTTGAAACCCTTACTGGAAGACCCAAACAAAGCCAAGCTGGGCCAAAACCTGAAATATGACACGCATGTGCTGGTCAATCACGGCATCGCACTGCGCGGCATCCAACACGACACCATGCTGGAATCGTATGTGCTGAACAGCACCGCGACCAAACACAATATGGACGATCTGGCCAAGCATTACCTGGGCGTGGATACCATTCATTTTGAGGACGTGGCCGGCAAGGGTGCCAAGCAGATCGGCTTTGCCGAAGTGGCTATCGAACAAGCCAGCGAATACGCGGCCGAGGATGCCGACATCACCTTGCGCCTGCATCAAATCCTGTCAGCGCAGCTGCAACAGCACCCTAGTTTATGGGCCTTGTATAACGAGATTGAAGTGCCGCTGATCAGCGTATTGGCGCGCATCGAGGAAAATGGCGTGTTGATCGACAGCGCGATGCTGGCCCAGCAAAGCTTGGAGTTGGCGAACCGAATGATAGGCATTGAACAACAAGCGCACGATCTGGCCGGTTCGGCGTTTAATCTCGGTTCGCCCAAGCAGATTCAGGAAATCTTGTACGACCGCCTTAACCTGCCGGTGTTGAAGAAAACCCCAAAAGGCCAGCCATCTACCGACGAATCGGTGTTGCAGGAACTGGCCGTGGATTACGCTTTGCCCAAGCTGATTCTGGACTTTCGCAGCATGAGCAAGCTCAAATCTACTTATACCGACAAACTGCCGCAACAGGTCAACGACCGCACCGGCCGGGTGCATACGTCTTATCATCAGGCCGTGGCCGCGACCGGGCGTTTGTCATCGTCCGATCCTAATCTGCAAAACATCCCGATTCGTAGTGAAGAGGGTCGCAAGATTCGCCAGGCCTTCATTGCCCCATCTGGCTATAAAATGGTCGCCGCTGACTATTCTCAGATCGAGCTGCGGATCATGGCGCATCTATCCGGCGATGCCGGCCTGCTGGCGGCGTTTTCGCAAGGGGTGGACGTGCATAGCGCCACGGCGGCGGAAGTGTTCGAAGTGGAGCTGGATCAGGTTACTCACGATTTACGCCGCTCGGCCAAGGCCATCAATTTTGGCTTGATCTACGGCATGTCGGCGTTTGGTTTGGCGCAGCAGTTGGGTTTGCAGCGCAATCAGGCTCAGGCTTATATCGATCTGTATTTCAGCCGTTACCCCGGCGTGAAACAATATATGGATAGCACCCGGGAACTGGCTAAGCAACAAGGCTATGTGGAAACCATCTTCGGCCGCCGTCTGTATCTGCCGGAAATCAATTCTCGCAACGCGGCGATGCGCCAGTATGCCGAGCGCACCGCCATCAACGCGCCAATGCAAGGCACTGCCGCTGACATCATCAAGCGCGCCATGCTGGCTTGCGACGCCTGGATCGGCTTAAATAACCCGGACGTTAAAATGATCATGCAGGTACATGACGAATTGGTATTCGAAGTAGCGGAAGCGCGCTTAACGGAATACATGGAAACCATCCGCGGCATCATGTCCAGCGCCGCCGAACTGCACGTGCCTTTATTGGTAGAGGTGGGCAGCGGCGAAAATTGGGACGAAGCGCATTGAGCGTTGCAGAGGTCGATAGAGCATGAAATTCAAATTTTGGGGCGTGCGTGGATCAATCGCCACGCCAGGGCCGAGTACGGTCAAATATGGCGGCAACACCACCTGCATCGAAATCACCAGCAGCGCCGGCGATTTAATCATTCTGGATGCTGGCACGGGCATCCACGCGCTAGCGCAAAGCTTGCCGCAGCAAGCCTTGACCGCGCACATCTTGATTTCCCATACCCATTGGGACCATATTCAAGGGCTGCCATTTTTCCTGCCAATGTTCAAAGCCGGTAATATCATCAACATCTACGGCGGCTTGGAACCCTTGACTCATCAAGGCATAGAACGAGCCATGCATGTGCAACTGCAGCACAGCTACTTCCCGATCAGCGAAGCGCAATTAAAAGCGGAAGTGCGTTATTTCACCTTGAAAGCGAATGCGCCGATTACGGTGGGCAGTGTGCGAGTGACGCCGACGGTATTGAATCATCCGGTTTACAACTTTGGCTATCGCCTCGACGACGTCGACGGCAGTTCCTTATTTTTTACCGGCGATTACGAACCGCAACTCAATCCTTATCAGCCCGACCATCCGGGCTACCCCGCCATGCAGGAACTGATCGAGCAAAAACACGAGGAAGTGATTGCCGCCATGGCCGGCGTCGATGCGTTAATCATGGATAGTTCCTACACCGACGCCGAGTATGCCAACCGGCATGGTTGGGGGCACGGTACTTATCGTTCGGCGATGAGCTTCGCGGCACAAGCCGGTGCCAAGCGTTTGTTTTTGACGCATCATGAACCGACGCGGAGTGACGCTGATTTGGAGGCGATTTTTGCATCGCTGTTGCAGGCGGGTGAGAGTGAGGTTTTGGTTTGTTTGGCTCGGGAGGGGGAGGGGTTTGATTTACCGTTTGGGTAAGGTTGGGTTTTGGGTCGCTGGCGCGACGGTTGTTTTTAATGTCGGGTCTCGGCCCGACAGCCGAGTAACTTTTCTTTGTTTGGCCAAAGAAAAGTCACCAAAAGAAAGGCCACCCGGATGCCGCTTGTTCCCTGCGCTCCGAAGCTTTTATCGAGGGTCGGCAGAAGGGGCTTCCCAGCCCCTCCGCCGACGTGCGGCATCCCTGCCGCACCCCCTTCGGGCTATTCTCGATAAAAGCTCCGGTGCTCGGCGCGGCATACGGGAGAAACCCCACGCCAAATCCTCAGCTTATTGTTTACGAAGTTTTGTAGGGCGCATTAGCGATAGCGTAATGCGCCGAATGATTTAAGACCAACATACGGCGCAATACGGCTACGCCTATTGACGCCCTAAGAATTGCGCCTTACGGCCTTGACCGCAGCGCGGCAGGTTTGCATTCCCACTCGGCGCGTGGGAACGAGATAATAGTTTTTTATTCTGCGAACTTGAGTATTGCATTAATGCGCTCCTTGAAGAGCAGCATTCTGTCTTTTTCGTTTCCCATTGCATAATCCAGAAAATAGACACTCGAAACGCCTTCTTTTTTATGTGATTGATGATACTTTTCCCACGCCTCTTGATACGCATCTTTTTTATTGGGTGAAACGAAAGGACGGAATTTTTCAATAGCGATGAATTGGGGGATGAGCTCCTCTTTAAGCATTTGATCTATGTCTTTGGCATCACTGAGGAGTTGGAACTTCGCAATAGCAGGAGCAAAAGCCCCCCTGAATTCACCAATTGCTTTGTTAAATTCAGTAATTCTTACGTTTTCCTTGATTCTATCAATTGCGAGACGATGTTCAATAAATAGCCGAATGAAGTAACCTAGAAATCCGCCAAGCACTGTAGCTGCAATGTTTTTCAAAATCTCTTCCATGCTATAGCCTTATTTATTGTTGTGGTGACCTTGGTAGTGTGTTTCTGATAGTCAGATTGCTTGGTTCAAAAAACAGTGTCTCAACACGAACGTCGTTAAAAACCGACTTATACTGGTTTGATCTTCAAATTTCGGGATGGTTTGTTCCCATATGCCGCGCCGAGCACCGGAGCTTTTGAACGGATTAGCCCGTTAGGGGCGATGCAGGGATGCATCGCGTTGCCGAAGGGGCAGGAAGCCCCTTTCGGCAACCCCGTTCAAAAGTGAGGAGCGCAGGGAACGAGCGGCATCCGGGTGGCATTTCTTTTGGTGACTTTTCTTTGGCCAAACAAAGAAAAGTCACTCGGCCGTCGGGCCGAGACCCGACATTAAAACCAGCCGTCGCGCCAGCGACACAGAACCCTACCCGTGATATCCCCTCTTAATCGCCAACGCCAACTCATGCACCGCCATCGCATAATGCGTGCTCTGGTTATACCGGGTAATCGCGTAAAAATTGGGATGGCCCAGTAAATACTCATCCTTGCTTTGATGCCGGAGCAACAACAGCCGCAACGGATAATCGCAAGCGCATGAATCAGCCGGTTCTACACCTGCTTTAACCAATGTATCCAAAGGATAAGCGTGGTCCGCGCCCGGCTCCAAACTGTCGATGCCGCTGAAACTGCCGCGCGTCTGCGAGACAATGGGCTTGCCAGCTTGCCAGCCGTGCTGGGCAAAATAGTTCGCCACGCTGCCGATCACGTCTTCCGGGTTCCACAGGTCGCGGCGGCCATCGCCGTTAAAATCCACCGCCCATTGCAAAAAACTGCTCGGCATGAATTGGCCCAGCCCCATGGCGCCGGCGAACGAGCCAACCGGTTTGCCGGGATCCAGGCCTTCTGTGCGGCTCATCACCAGAAAGTTTTCCAGTTCGCTGCGGAAATATTCGCCGCGCCGCTGATAGTCAAAGCCCAAGGTGGTCAAGGCATCGATGATTCGGTGGTTGCCGACAAAGCTACCAAAGGTGGTTTCTACCGCCATGATGCCCAGGATGTATTCGGCCGGCACGCCATATTGCTGGCTCGCGCGTTGTAGGGTTGCGTGATGTTTCTGCCAAAAACTGATGCCGGCGCTGATATGCCGGTCGTCCAGGAATTGGGCGCGATAACGGGTCCAGCCGCCTTTGCTGGGTTTGCCTTTCATCCCCTGATCCGATTTGGCCAGGTAGTCCAGCGTCCATTGTTTGCGTTTTGCTTGGGAAAACAGGCCTTGCAGATAGTCGCGGTCAAAACCGTGTTTCTGCACCATCTGTTCGATAAACTGGTTCAGGGCCGGATAGCCGGCGTAATCGCCGCTGACTGCCGTGGCATGATAACCGCCGACGCTGGCGAACGGCCTTAGGTCTGGCGTAGCTTTGCGAGATTGGTTGGGCGCAGCTTGCTGAGTGGGAGTGCGAACCCGGCTATTGGGCTTATCAGCGGTCGGCGGCTGCGATGCACAGCCGGCCAGCCATAGAATCAATAGTGCCGAGCCGGCGTTTTGTAGAGAGACTTTACGGGGACTAAAAGTAAACAAGCGAGCTTCCGAGATTATTTAAAAAGACTGCCACCCTCGTCATCACTTTCGGTCAATGTCATGCCGGTGGTTTCAAAATTAACGTTTTCGGCGCCTAGCTTGATCATCAGACGCACCTCGTTACGAGAATCGGCAGCGTGCAAGGCGTCATCGTACCCAATTTTGCCGGCAGTATACAGATCATAAAGCGCTTGATCGAAAGTCTGCATGCCATGCTCGCGCGAACTTTTCATCAGCTCTTTTAACTTATGCACTTCGCCTTTGCGGACCATGTCCGCCACCAGGGGCGTATTCAGCAGAATCTCGATGGCAGGGTAGCGACCTTTGCCATCGGCGCGTTGAATCAGTTGCTGGGCGACAATACCACGCAGGTTTAAGGACAAGTCCATAAACAACTGACCGTGCATTTCGTCCGGAAAAAAATGCAGGATCCGATCAATAGCCTGGTTGGCGTTGTTGGCGTGCAGGGTGCAAACGCACAAATGCCCGGTTTCCGCGAAAGTAATCGCATGCTGCATGGTCTCGCGGGTTCTCACCTCACCGATCAGAATCACGTCCGGCGCTTGCCGTAGGGTGTTTTTTAACGCCACTTCAAAAGACTCGGTATCCAATCCGACTTCGCGCTGAGTGATGATACAACCTTGATGCGGGTGAATAAATTCGATCGGGTCTTCGATGGAAATGATGTGCCCGCTGCTGTTTTCATTGCGATGTCTGATCAAGGCAGCCAGCGAAGTGGATTTACCGGTACCGGTGGCGCCGACGAACATGACCAGGCCGCGTTTGTACATGATTAGTTCTTTCAAAACCGGCGGCAGATGCAACTCTTCGGCGCTGGGGATGGTGGTTTCGATGCGCCGCAACACCATGCCTGCCGAATCGCGTTGAGTGAACGCGCTGACCCGGAAGCGTCCCAGATTGTGGGCACTGAGTGCAAACTGGCATTCATGAGTGTTTTCAAATTCGTCGCGTTGCCGTTGCGACATGATGCTCAACACTAGCATCATGGTCTGTTCGCTGTTTAAAAGGGTCTTGGAAACTTCAACGACTTTGCCGTTGACTTTCATCGACGGAGGCCGCCCGGCGGTAATGAATAAGTCAGACGCTTTTTTTTCCACCATCAGGGCCAATAGGGCTTTGAAGTCCATGACGCCTCCTTAAAATTAACGGAACATGTCTTTGTTGACCGCTTTAACCATCGCACCTTTTGCGGTAATTAGGCCTTTATCGACCAACTCCTTCAAATTCTGATCGAGGGTTTGCATGCCGTCTCTGCGTCCGGTTTGGATCGCCGAATACATCTGCGCCACCTTGGCTTCGCGGATCAAGTTACGAATGGCCGGCGTGCCGACCATGATTTCATGGGCGGCAATTCGGCCACCGCCGACTTTTTTCAACAGGGTTTGCGAAATAACCGCTTGCAGCGACTCTGACAACATCGCCCGAATCATGTCTTTTTCGGCGGCGGGGAATACATCGATGATCCGGTCGATCGTTTTTGCAGCCGAAGTGGTATGCAGGGTGCCGAACACCAAGTGACCGGTTTCCGCAGCGGTCAGCGCCAACCGGATGGTTTCCAAGTCCCGCATCTCGCCCACCAGAATGATGTCCGGATCTTCCCGTAATGCTGAACGCAAGGCTTCGTTAAAACCCAAGGTATCGCGATGTACCTCGCGTTGGTTGATCAAACACTTTTGACTTTCGTGCACAAACTCGATGGGGTCTTCGACCGTCAGGATGTGGGCGTAATCGTTGGAGTTAATATGGTTCACCATCGCCGCCAAGGTGGTGGATTTACCGGAACCGGTCGGGCCGGTCACCAAAATCAAACCACGCGGTTTGGTACACAGTTCCGCGAAAAACTTGGGGGCGTCCAAATCTTCTAGGGTCAAGACTTTGGACGGAATGGTCCGGAATACCGCGCCGGCCCCGCGATCTTGGTTGAACGCATTCACCCGGAAGCGCGCCACGCCGGGCAATGCGAAGGAAAAGTCGGTCTCCAGAAACTCTTCGTAATCGCGGCGCTGCTTATCGTTCATGATGTCGTAAATCAGCGCATGAACTTCTTTGTGATTTAACGATGGGATGTTGATGCGGCGGATATCGCCGTCCACCCGGATCATCGGCGGCAGACCGGCGGAAAGATGCAAGTCGGAAGCTTTATTTTTGACGGAAAAAGTCAGTAGTTCGGCAATATCCATGGTTTATATCTCGGCGACAAATGGAATGATCATCGTCGGCAAGAATAGTACACAATTCAAAACAGGCCGGCTTTATCGCGCCTGGTTTAGGCCCGCGAACGGCCGGAACTGCCAATCGCTAACTTCGCTGGCTATTGCCCGCGCAACGTACGCACTGATTGGCGTAAGGCACGGCGGCTAAACGCTCTTTTTTGATAGGTTCGCCGCAGTTCAGACAAATACCGTAAGTACCGGCATCGATGCGGGAAATGGCTTGTTTAATTTTCTCCACTTCGTCGCGGGCGGCGTTGCCTAGCGCATCCAATACTTCGTCGTTTTCGGTTTCGACGGCTTGTTCGGAAAAGTCCTGGGCCAACGGTTTGTCTTCGTGACGCACGTCATCGGTGATTTTCCCTAATCTATCGTCCAGTTCTTCCAGCATGTTTAATAATTGGTCGCGCACTTCATCGTATTCTTTCATGGCACTCTCCGCAGCGGCGCTGCATGGTCTAATAACCGGTGCTTGGGCCGGGTAATCAATCGATGGTTTATACAATGAAGCGATGAGCAGGTGCAACTAAGCTGATCTATACTCGGGGCAACTCAAATTCCGCTATCCCGCACCATGGACCTTGCACTCGATCGCTTACTCGTCGCCGCCAATCAAGTCATTCTTGGCAAACAGCAACAAATTCGTTTAGCGGTTTGCTGCTTGCTGGCGAAAGGCCATTTGCTGATCGAAGACATTCCCGGCGTCGGAAAAACCACACTGTCTCACACCTTGGCGCGATTGTTTGGCTTGGAGTATCAGCGGATTCAATTCACCAGCGATATTTTGCCCGCCGACATCGTCGGTTCTTCGGTATTTGACGCTCAACAGCAGCTGTTTAGTTTTCACCCTGGGCCGATTTTCAAGCAAATGATCCTGGCTGACGAAATCAACCGCGCCACGCCAAAAGCGCAAAGCGCCTTATTGGAAGCGATGGAAGAACGGCAAGTGACCGTTGAAGGCCGCACTTACCCCTTGCCGCAACCGTTTTTCGTGATCGCTACGCAAAATCCGGCGCATCAAATCGGCACCTTTCCCCTGCCTGAATCGCAAGTCGACCGGTTTTTGATGCGTATCGAATTGGGTTACCCCAGTCGGCAGGCCGAGCGCGAGTTATTAAGCGGCCAACCTCGGCATGTATTGATCGACGAGCTGCCGGTGGCCTTACTGCCGACGCAATTGGCCGACTTGCAACAGGCGGCAGATCAAATACATGTGTCGCCAGCCTTACTGGACTATCTGCAAGCCATTCTGGCCTTCAGCCGCCAATCCACCGACTTTGCCAGCGGCCTGTCGCCGCGCGCGGGCTTGGGTTTGCTGGCCGCCGCCAAGGCGTGGGCGCTGATTGATAAGCGAAGGGCCGTACTGCCGGAAGACCTGCAAGCAGTATTGCCGGCAGTGGCCGGGCATCGCTTGAATGTGTCTGCCAATGACGCTGCGGCCATTGTTGCGCCGATCCTTAAGCATGTGCCGGTACTTTGAGCATAGCGACCTTATCTTTAAAGCAGCGCTTTAAACCGTCGCGCTTTTTTCGTGGTGAAGCACCGGTCGCCGGGCCGATTGTGCTGACCCAGCGCCGGGTGTTTATTTTACCGACCCAACGCGGCTTGGCTTTTGTGTTGTTGATTTTGTTGCTGGTACTGATCGGTTTTGTCTACAACAATAATCTGGCTTATCTACTGGGATTTTTGCTGGCCAGTATCTTTTTCGTCACCATATTACATAGCTTCAAAGCCTTAGCCGGCTTAGTGATTCAACCCGCCCGCCAACAAGCGGTATTTGCCGGACAAGCCGGGCCATTTTGTTTCCAGCTCAGCAATCCGAGTCAACAGCCGCGTTTTGCCATAGACCTTGCCTTGCAATCCGAGTTAGCGATCAGCTTACCCGCCGAACAAAGCCAAACCGTCACGCTGTATCAAGCTACCCAACAACGCGGTTGGCAGCTACCGGGCACCTTAACCCTTTCCAGCACCTATCCTTTGGGCTTATTTCGGGCTTGGGCACCCTTACGTTTCGATTGCCCGCTGCTGGTTTACCCTAAACCGGCCAACCAACAGCTGCCGTTTCCAGACAGCAACGGCGGTCAGGAAATGCCCGGTCAAAACCGCCGTAGCGGTGATGAGTTTGATGGGGTAAGAGCCTATCAACGCGGCGATGCGATTCGACAAATCCACTGGAAAGCCTTCGCCAAAGGCCAGGGCGTGCACAGCAAATACTACAGCGGTGCCAGTTCCAGCGAGCTGTGGCTGGATTATCAACAGGCACCGGGCCATCACACCGAAGAGCGCCTCAGTCAGCTATGCCGTTGGTTGGTGGACGCCGAGCAGGCCGGTTTGCGTTACGGTTTGTTGCTGCCAGGTTTGCGGCTAGCGCCGGATAGTGGCGCGACGCATTACCGCAAATGCCTGCAGGCCTTGGCGCTATTTTGACCATGAGCTATACGCCGTCTCCTCGTTTACTGCTATTCATGGTGGGTTCGATAGGGCTGATCACCCTGCCGCATGCTTGGCATATCCCGCCGCTGCTGTTCGGATTTTTTACGCTAATGCTACTCTGGCGATTATTAAGCCTGTGGCAGACGCACTATCTACCCAACCGGTTTATCGTTTTTTTATTGATGCTACTGGGGATTGCCCTGTTATACAGTCAGCAACGGTCGGTATTTGGCCGCGATGCCGGCACGGGCCTGTTCGTGGTGGCGCTGGGTTTGAAGTTGCTGGAAATCCACAGCAAGCGCGATGTCTATGTGATCGTTTATCTGGCTTTTATTGTCGCCGTTACCCAATTTCTATACGAAGAAAGCATTTTTATGGCGCTTTACATCGTGCTGGTATCTGGCGTCTTGTTGGCTACTTTGATTACCCAAAACAGCCAGGCACCGCAAGCCCTGGCGGCCCTAAAAACCTCGGCGGCGATTATTCTGCAAAGCTTGCCGCTGGCCTTGGTATTGTTTGTGTTGTTTCCGCGCCTAGAAGCGCCGCATTGGAGTTGGCTGGACGACGATACCCGCGCCAAGAGCGGTCTGAGCAATACCTTGGAACCCGGCTCGATTGCCGAATTGAGTCTTTCGCCGGAGTTGGTGTTTCGGGTCAAATTCGACGGGGAACTGCCGCGGCCATCGCAGCGCTATTGGCGCGGGCCGATCTATGCCAGTACCGACGGAATAAGTTGGCGCGCGCCACCGGTGCTGGGCCGCGAGAATAACCCCGATCAACCGACGTTCAGCGATCCGAGTTACATATACACGCTGATGATGGAGCCGCAGAAACAAAACTGGGTGTTTGCGCTGGAGATGCCCACCGAGTTTGGCGCGGGCTTACGGCGCAACGGTTTGTATCAGCTAATCACGAATAAGAATCCCGGTGACCGCGCCGAGTATCGGCTTAGCTCATCGCCTATCTATAACACCGGCGGCATCAGCAAAACCGAGCGCCAGGAAAATCTGCAACTACCCGGCAAACCATCAGCAAAAATCGTCGAGTTGGTTGAGCAGTTGCAAACGCAGCAAGCCCTGCCCGAGGTATTTATCGCCAATTTATTGCAACATTTTCGCCAGGAAAACTTTCACTACACCCTTAGCCCGGAAGCGATGCCGGACAAACCCATCGAGACCTTTTTGTTCGAGCGCCGAGCCGGGTTTTGCAGTCATTACGCCACTGCCTTTGTGTATTTGCTGCGGGTGGCGGAGATTCCGGCCCGGGTGGTGGGCGGTTATCAAGGCGGACAAATCAACGAGGTCGGCGGCTTTCTGGAGATCAGGCAAGCCGATGCACATGCTTGGGCGGAAGCTTGGTTGGACGGACGTGGCTGGGTCAGATTCGATCCGACTGCCGCTGTCGCCCCGGAACGCATCGAGCGCGGGGTGAATGTGGATTTACAAATTGCCAGCGGTGCAGTGAATTTCAGTCCGCTGCAACTCGACGCCAAGACCTTGTCCTGGCTGCAACGTGGCCGACAACTTTGGCAAAGCGTCGATTACAACTGGCAGCGCTGGATCATCAATTACGACACGGTCAATCAGAGGGCGTTTTTACAAAGCTTAGGCGTCGATAATTTCGTCAAGCTTGGCTACTGGCTGTTGATTAGTGTTGCCGGTATCGGCGGCGTATTGGCTTGGCGCTTATTGCGACCGAACCTGCTCCGCCAAGACCCTGCCCTAACCTTGTATCGCCGGTTTTGCCTCAAGTTGCGCAAAGCAGGTATCTCAGTGGAGCCAAGCGACGGACCCAACACCTTGGCACAACGTGCCAAACAGCAGCGTCCGGATTTAGCCGGGTCGATAGAACAAATTACCGCTATTTTTATTCGTTTGCGTTACGAAGCAAACGCCGAACTAGGTGATTTGCAAGCATTAAAAAGCTTGGTTGGCAGCCTCCGCGTGTAAGCGGGAATTAATGCAAGTCTGGCACTTCTTCGCCCGCTTTTTGCGCGGGTACCTTGGCTGCGGCGGCGGCTTGTTCCTGTTGTTTTTGTTTATTGCCTTCGCCGAACATCACCGCGCCGGCCATAAATATCGCACCGGCAATGGCCATGATGGGCAGGCGACCGGGTTTATCCATCCACAGCAGTATCCACTTGGGTTTGATCATGCCGACGACCAATATAATCACCGCCAAAATCATTACGTTAAAACTGTAGTAGATCAAAGTATTCATGAATCGGAACCCTGTTTCCAGCAAGTTAAAGAGACATACATTATTATTAGCCGCGTGACCGTTGGCAATACACAATTCATTTTCACAACTTAGGAGGCGCTATGGGCGGCTTTGGTTTATTCGCAATAATGTTGTTGGTATTTGCGGTTTTGATGGTGTTCATGAGCGTTAAATCTGTCCCGCAAGGCATGGAGTACACCGTCGAACGCTTCGGTAAATATACCGCGACTTTGACGCCCGGCTTGAATATCATCATGCCGATCATTGACCGCATCGGTCGCAAGCTTAACATGATGGAACAGGTGCTGGACGTGCCGTCTCAGGAGGTAATCACCAAAGACAACGCCATGGTGCGGGTCGACGGCGTGGTGTTTTACCAGATCATGGATGCCGCCAAAGCGGCTTACGAGATTACTTATCTCGACATGGCTATTATCAACCTGGTGATGACCAATATCCGTACCGTCATGGGCTCCATGGACCTGGACGAACTGCTATCGCGGCGCGACGAAATCAACGCCCGCCTGTTAACCGTCGTCGATGAAGCCACTTCGCCCTGGGGACTTAAAGTCACCCGTATCGAAATCAAAGACATCGCCCCGCCGAAAGACTTGGTCGACTCCATGGCCAGACAAATGAAAGCCGAACGGGAAAAACGCGCGCAGATTCTGGAAGCCGAAGGTTTGCGGCAAGCGGAAATTCTCAAAGCCGAAGGTTTGAAACAAGGCGCGATTCTGGATGCCGAAGGCCGCAAAGAAGCCGCGTTCCGCGATGCCGAAGCCCGTGAACGCCTTGCCGAAGCCGAAGCCCGCGCCACCATGATGGTGTCTGAAGCCATTTCCAAAGGTGACGTGCAGGCCATCAACTACTTCGTCGCGCAAAAATACATCGAGTCCTTGAAAGAAGTCGCCTCGGCCAACAATAGCAAACTGATCTTCATGCCGCTCGAAGCGTCCAGCGTGATCGGCGCTTTGGGCGGCATCGGCGAACTGGCTAAAGAAGCTTTAAATAAAAAGGCCTGATCATGTTGGAGCAAGACGTCGTGTTTTGGTACTGGTGGGTGCTGGCGGTGGGCTTTTTAGCCTTGGAAATTGTCGTCACCGGCTTCTTTTTCTTGTGGCTGGCGGTGTCGGCGTTTATCGTCGGCGCGGTGGTGCTGTTAGTGCCGGTCATACCGTTTAACGTGCAGTTGTCGTTGTTTTCCTTTTTGGCTGTGTTGTCGGTGTTGGCTTGGCGCAAATACGCCCGCACTCGCGCAGTAGAAGTTACCGATCATCCTTTATTGAATCAGCGTGGCGCCCAGTACATTGGTCGCACTTTTTTCTGATTGCACCGATTGAGAATGGTCAGGGCAAGATTAAGGCCGACGATACGGTTTGGACGGTGCATGGGGAGGACAGTCCGATGGGGGCGAAAGTGAAAGTGGTGGCGGTTAAGGGGACGGTGTTTGAGGTGGAGGTTTGTGGGTGAATTTCTTGCTCTGACCAACTACCGGTTATTCCGCAATCAATTTTAGGAGGATGAAATAGTGTCAACTGATATCACTGGCCAAGTCACTATCGATCAACATCCCGAATTATCCTACGAGAGCCCCAGTGTTCACTTGTTTCCGGCAAGTTTTGCGATCTCCAGGCCCAATAACGATACCAGTCCATACGGTGGCATATTTGATTTCACGATATTCAATGTCAATGTTCTTGAGCGATGGCTCTACGACGTCAGGAGGCAGCCAGTATTTCATCTGAGTTGCAAAGGTGATCGCCTGGGTTCAATGGATTGTCTTCGTGGTTATGCCGCCGCATCCGGCGACGACACTGGACACTCCACTTTTCTCATTTGCTCAATGGATATGGTGTTGAATCTATCAAGAACATCGGTGCATTTTCAGATCGATGGCGAGTTCGGTCACTCGTTGCCTTACTCCAAGCCGTTGTATAAAGAGCTATCAACCTTTTCCATCGCCTTTACTATCGAAGATGAAGAAATGCTTGACGTATGCCGAGACCACGGGCAAAGGTTGCTCGACTATCGTAATCGGTTCGTTTTTGGTGGTGAAAATGCGGAGCCATCCGGCTAGTTTCGTAGTTCGTAGGGTGGGCACGGTTTTTGTGCCCACGCGGTTTTGAAGTATTTCAAAATAATGTGTCGCTAGCGCGACGGATGGATTTAATATCGGTTCTCGGACCGACAGCCGAGCTACTTTCGCTACGAAAACCGTCCATGGTTTTCGCCCTCCGGGCCAGCCTACCGGCTGTTCAAATTCGCTCCAGGCGAATTTGTGCTCCGCCAAAAGAAAGTATCCAAAGAAAAGGCGGCCCGGATGCCGCTTGAATCACTCGGCACGTCCATGTGCCTCGCCCTTCGGGTGCGACGCATGCAAATCCGCTATCCTGCCGATTTGTCCTGCGTTCCTCGCTTTCGCCGGGGGTTGCCGAAAGGGGCTTCCTGCCCCTTCGTCAACGCGCCGCATCCCTCCGTCGCCCCCTGCGGGCTGATCCCGTCGAAAGCTCCGGTACTCGGCGCGGCATACGGGAGAAACCTCGTCCCACAAGCAAATTCCTCGCATTGTTATTAATGCTGCCTAGCTAACAAAGCCCAAGTTGCTGTGTTGACGCAGTCATTCTGCCATGTGTCGCCGAAGCCGAGACCGCTTAGCAAATCCAGACGCCAGAGCTGGTTCAAAGCGGATATCTACGATGTTCGCCGTTTAATTGCGTAGGGTTTGCACGGTTTTGTAACAACGGCGGATTAAAGCGTTACAGAAAAATGCGTTCAGGCTGCTTAGCCTATTTTCTGCACTTGGGCTCACCTGAACAATATCTATATTTAAGTTACTTGATCTGATTCGCCATCCACTGTGTCTATGCCGTTTGTCGGTACTCGTACCCTATTTTCCGTTGTTGCCTGTATAATCCCCAACAGAGTTGGCCGAACAGTCGCCGTTTTATGTAAATAAAAGGGAGGAAAGTCCGGGCTCCATAGGGCAGGGTGCCAGGTAATGCCTGGGAGGCGTGAGCCTACGGAAAGTGCCGCAGAAAATATACCGCCTGCTTCGTATCGAAGTCGGTAAGGGTGAAATGGTGCGGTAAGAGCGCACCGCGCAACTGGTAACAGGTGTGGCAGGGTAAACCCCACCCGGAGCAAGATCAAATAGAGGCGCACACGCGTGGCCCGCGCGGCGCCTGGGTAGATTGCTTGAGCGTCAGAGTGATCTGACGCCTAGATGAATGGCTGTTCTCGACAGAACCCGGCTTACAGGCCAACTCTTTCTCTTCTTTTTCTTTTGCAATCCGCAAAACATTCCATGACAGCAAAAACCGACGAATTTTTCCGCAAGGCAGATCAGTTGATTGCCGCCGGTCGCTTCATCGACGGCAAGGGCTGGGTGCCCGCTACCAGCGGTAATTTCTCCGCCAAACTCAGCGACGGCAATATCGCGATTACTGTGTCCGGCCGACATAAAGGCCGCTTACAAGCCGACGACATCATGTTGATCGACAGCAAAGGCCGCTCCCTGGACGGCAAGAAGCCGTCGGCAGAAACGCGACTGCATACCTCGCTATACCAACGCTTTCCAGAGGTCCAGGCAGTGTTGCATCCGCATTCGATGAACGCTACGTTGACTGCACGCTTGTTCAAGCATGAAATCGTGCTGAAGGATTACGAACTACTAAAAGCGTTTAGCGGTATCAACACGCATGAAACCCGCATTTCCATCCCGATTTTCGCTAACGATCAAGACATTCCCCGATTGGCTGACAAGGTTGAAAATTATCTGGACCGACACGACCATGCGGTTTACGGCTATATTATCGCCGGTCACGGTTTTTATACTTGGGGCGCATCCGTCGATGATGCCCTGCGCCATCTGGAAGCGCTGGAGTTTTTATTCGACGTTGAAATTCGCCTACATGGAGTAACACGATTATGAGTGCATTAACCCTCTACCCTGCTGATAAACCACAACAAGGTAATACTTTTAGAGACTTTGCTGACATCGCCCAGCAACTGCAAGGCATCGGCGTGCAGTTCGAACGCTGGCAGGCTGACAGCGAATTTTCGGCAGCCGACGATGCCGAGACAGTATTGAAGGCTTATGAAAGTTCGATAGAGACACTCAAGCAACAATATGGCTTTCAATCGGTAGACGTGATTAGTCTGAGCGCCGATCATCCGAACAAAGATGCGTTACGGAAGAAGTTTTTAGCCGAGCATACCCACAGCGACTTCGAAGTGCGCTTTTTTGTGGAAGGCAAAGGCCTGTTCTATCTGCATGTCGGCGCTCAGGTTTATGCTGTGCTGTGCGAACAAGGCGATCTAATCAGCGTACCGGCCAACACCACACATTGGTTCGATATGGGCGAAAACCCGGCGTTTAAATGTATCCGTTTGTTCACTACCGAAGACGGCTGGGTAGCCGAGTTTACCGGCAATCCGATTGCCGACAGCTTCCCGACGCTGGACCAATACCTGACATCATTATGATCAAAGCTATCGTCACGGATATCGAAGGCACCACTTCGTCGCTGTCGTTTGTGAAGGATGTTTTGTTTCCGTATGCCCGTGCTCACTTACCGGATTTTGTTAGAAGCCATCACGCGCAAGCCGAGGTAAAGCCATTATTGGCCGAAGCCAAGCAAATTGCCGGCGGCGAACTGGATGAGGGAGCACTGGTTGCGCAATTTATTCACTGGATCGATACCGATCAAAAAATTACGCCGCTAAAATCCTTGCAAGGCTTAATCTGGCAGGAAGGCTATCGCAACGGCGATTTCACCGGCCATGTCTACGAAGACGCTGTACGCAACTTACGAAACTGGTTTGGCTTAGGCTACAAGCTGTATGTCTACTCTTCAGGTTCGGTACAGGCGCAAAAGCTCCTATTCGGTTACAGCGACTTCGGCGACCTTACCCCGCTGTTTTCCGGTTACTTCGATACCCATATTGGTGGCAAGAAAGAAGCCCAGTCTTACGAACGTATTACTGCGGAACTCGGCTTACCGGCAGAACGAATTCTATTCTTGTCGGATATAAAAGACGAGCTGGACGCCGCCCGGGAGGCCGGGTTGGCTACCTGTTGGTTGGTACGCGAGCAGACGTCTGATCCTGGTGCTGCGCATATTCAGGTCAGCGATTTTGACGGCATTCATCTGTAAACGCGGCGCTGTGTGCCCATGAAAATAGCGATCCTGTCGCGCGACGCCACGCTGTATTCCAGCGTCAGGCTGCTTGAGGCTGCTGCAGCTCGTGGCCATGAAGCTAGGGTATTCGATCCGACCCACTGTTACATGAACATCACCTCCATGAAGCCATCCATCCATTACATGGGCGAGAACCTGGTGGGTTACGACGCGGTGATTCCTCGTATCGGCGCATCGATCACGTTTTACGGTACAGCGGTGTTGCGGCAGTTCGAGGTGATGAATACCTTTGTACTTAACAACTCCGCATCGATCAGCCGTTCTCGCGATAAGCTGGCATCCAGTCAATTGCTGGCCCGCAAGGGTATCGATTTACCGATTACCGCATTTGCTCACAATCCAGACAATATCGAAGATCTGATCGCCGAAGTCGGTGGAGCGCCGCTAGTAATCAAGTTAGTGGAAGGCTCACAAGGCATAGGCGTGGTGCTTGCCGAAACCCATAACGCCGCGCATAGCGTGATTCAAGCTTTCATGGGCCTTAACGCCAACATCATGGTGCAGGAGTTCATTCAAGAAGCCGCCGGTAGCGATATTCGCTGCTTCGTGATTGGGGATAAGGTAGTAGCGGCGATGAAGCGGCAAGGCCGCGAAGGCGAGTTTCGGTCGAACCTGCATCGTGGCGGCACAGCCACTCTCGTGCGACTGACTCCGCAGGAACGCGCTGCGGCAGTGCGGGCCGCGAAAATCATGGGCCTAAATGTTTGCGGCGTCGATTTGTTGCGTTCCAAACGTGGGCCGCTAGTGATGGAAGTCAATTCCTCGCCTGGCCTGGAGGGCATAGAAAAGGCCAGCGATAAGGATATTGCCGACTTGATGATCGAATATATTGAGAAGAATGTAGGGAAAAATAAATCCGGGTAACTAGCAACCCGGATTTAGTAAAGAGAGTGGGTAAAGCTTGCGAGGCTAGAGCCTGGCTTGGACGAACAAAACCCAATCAATATTGTCTATTTTTCCAGTGTCACAAATGCCAGCTTGGAAATGCCAGCGTGCTGAACTGTCGCCATCACTTCCGCCACTTTGCCGTAATTCACGCCTTGATCGGCATAAATATGAATAATTAGCTCGGGGTTGCCGGCTAACTCATTCCTTAACGTAGTATCCAACGCCGTTAAATCGGCTACAGCGTTTTTATTCAGGGTGACGGCACCTTGCGCGTCGATACCCAATTGCATCGGCTGCTTTTCCAAATCCGGCGTTGTGGAGGCCGTTTTCGGCAAAGCCACGTTAACCGATTGGGTCAATAACGGTGCTGTGACCAACAAGATAATCACCAACACCAACATCACATCTACCAGCGGCGTAACATTAATTTCGCTAACCGGCCCATCATCGTCTGAGTTTGTTTTAAATCCCATGTAATTAATCCTTGTTTTTACTGGTATTAGTGATTGAATCGCCGAAGGCGATGTGTAGAAAACCCTCGACGAAATTTTCCAGCGAAGCCCGGTGGTGCTTGGCGCGACGCTGGAAGAAATTATAGGCCAACACAGCCGGCACGGCTACGGCGATACCGATAGCAGTAGCAATTAACGCATCGCCGATAGGCCCAGCCACCACGTCCAAACTGGCCGAACCGCTGGCACTGATATCGTGCATCGCATGCATAATACCCAGCACGGTACCAAACAGGCCGACGAATGGCGCAGTACTGCCAATACTGGCCAGCATGGTCAAGCCGCTTTCCATCCGGCGTTGCTCGTCCTGCGTCTGTTTACGTAAGGTTTGTTCCAGTAAATCTTGTGGTGACCCGCGAAACTTCAGGCTTGTGCAAGTTTCCGGATGCGTCATTTCTGCCAACCAAGCAAATCCGCACTGAGCGATGCGGGCTTTTGGGCCGCGCGCTGTTTCCCCAGACAATTGCTCGGCAGCTTTCAAATCGGTAGCGTCCCAAAAAGCGGTGTTGTATTGTTTGTTATAGTAATTATTCTTGGCAAACTGCCAGATTTTGAAAAAAATCAAAGTCCACGTTATCAACGAAAACGCCAGCAGAGTGTAAAGGGTAGCGTCGATAACCGCTTCCGGGGCTATATGGTAGGGCATTAATCTCTCCGATTTTTATTCACGTAAAGTAAAAATTATTGGCACAATCACCGAACTAGCGACGGGCGTTTCGCCGCGTTTGGCCGGAATGAACTTCCATTGTTTGACGGCTTCCACGGCGGATTCGTCAAGCATTTCGTGACCGCTACTTCGGTCAACCGCCACCGAATCGCTCAAACCTTCCGCAGAGACCTGTACTCTTAACAACACCTTGCCCTGCCATCCGCGGCTTTTAGCAATCATCGGATAGTCAGGCTTAGGATTATGAGCATAATTGGCCCGGAAATTGGCTTCGGTAAACTGCTCAGTGTTGGTCGCGGTTGTGGTGGTGGTCGTAGTCGACACGGGCGTACTGCTAGACGCAGTGGTTACCGGGGTCGGCTGGGGCTCCGAAACGGGCTCGACCGGCGCATACTCCGGCGCTTTTTGCACAATGGGCGGCGCTTTTTTTGGAACCGGCTTTGGCTGAGGTTTTTTCGGCGGCGGCTTTTTCTCGGGCGGCGGCGGTGCTGGAGGCGGCGGCGCAGTGCTAGGCTTCGGCGCCGACATGGCAATCATCGATACTTCCATCATCAGAGGCTGAGCCTGCGTCACTTTTTCCTCGGGTTTCAATAACTGCTGAAACCCCCAAACATGTAGCAACAACACCAGCAAGGTTAACAGCCTCAACATGCTGGTGGGCCGCTCCTCCCCCAAAAGCGTCCGCCAAAATGAGCCGGAACCACTTTCCACTGTTGGCAGGTAACCGCCGAACGACGCTAACTCTTTATTTTGCAAAGCATCCTCGTGGTTTTTAAATAAATACATATAAACTGTTGAATACAAAATTAAGCGCGATTCTAAATTAGCCGAGCATTGTAAATTAATATGTCCTAGCGCGACAGCCGTCCTTACAGGAAACGGCCCTATCCAAGCACTGCTTACTTAGACGTTTCAGTCGTTATATTCCCCACTGAGTAATGAGGGTTTCGGGCTAAATTACAATTTATGGCATAATTTCCGTTCCCGTCTTGTATCTCCGACTATATGCCCGAAAAACAATCCGTTCAGCCCCAGGGACAAGTCAGTACGCTGGCTTTAAGTGCGATAGGTGTGGTGTTTGGCGATATAGGCACTAGCCCACTGTATGCTGTGAAAGAGGTTTTTCACGGTGGTTTACCAACCGACCCGACCCATGTGCTCGGGGTGCTTTCTTTGATTTTTTGGGCCATAACCTTGGTGGTAACCACCAAATACGCGATTTTTATCATGCGGGCGGACAACAAGGGCGAAGGCGGCATCATGGCCTTAATGGCTTTGGCGCTGCATGGTTCCAAGGATAATCCACAACGTAAGGCCTTTATCGTCACCATCGGGTTACTGGGTGCCTCGTTGTTTTACGGTGACAGCATGATCACGCCGGCTATTTCGGTACTCAGCGCCGTGGAAGGCTTGCAAATCGTAGCGCCGCGCCTGGAGCATTATGTGCTGCCGATTACTATCGCGGTGCTCAGCGCGCTGTTCATTATCCAAACGAAAGGCACCGGCAAAGTCGGCAGAATGTTCGCGCCCATCATGTGTTTTTGGTTTGCCACGCTTGGGCTTTTGGAAGCCGTCAATATTGTCCAACATCCGGATGTATTGCTGGCGGTCAACCCCTACTATGCGTTCAGTTTATTGATCGAATTGGGTTGGAAAGGCTTTTTAATCATGGGCGCAGTGGTGCTGGCAATAACCGGCGCAGAAGCACTCTATGCCGATATGGGGCATTTCGGCTTAAAATCGATTCGGCTCGCCTGGTTTAGCTTTGTGTTTCCGGCTTTGCTACTGAACTACTTCGGCCAAGGAGCTTTGCTGATCGGCAATCCTAAAGCCGTCGAAAATCCATTCTACTTAATGGCACCGCATTGGGCCATGTATCCACTGCTGATCCTGGCCACGCTGTCCACCGTGATCGCCTCGCAAGCCGTCATTTCCGGGGCGTTTTCGGTAACCCGGCAAGCTATTCAGCTAGGCTACTGCCCAAGGATGAATGTCCGCCACACATCCGGCGATGAAATGGGCCAAGTCTATTTACCTGCCGTCAACTGGTTGCTGATGGTCTCGGTGTTTATTTTAGTTTTGAGTTTTAGATCGTCGTCCGCGTTGGCATCGGCTTACGGGATTGCCGTGACCGGCACGATGATTGTCGATACTATTTTGGCGTTTATCGTCATTCAGGCTCTCTGGCAATGGAACAGAGCGACCAGCATCGCCTTTCTATCCACATTTTTAATTATTGATCTGATGTTCCTATCTTCGAACAGCCTGAAAATCCCTCATGGCGGCTGGCTACCGTTGGTGGTGGGTACGGTATTGTTTTTGATAATGACTACCTGGATTAGAGGAAAGGAACTCTTAGCCCGATATCTGGAAGAACGGAGAGTACTGTTTGAAGAACTGGACGAGCGTTTGAAAGACAGGCCCTTAGTGACCGTGCCCGGTACCGCGATTTACATGGCTCGCAGTGTACATGGTGTGCCGCAGGTGTTATTGCATAACCTAGAGCATAACCATGTGATGCACGAAAAACTGATCGTTTTGACGATCGTGACCCGCGAAGAACCTTATGTCGATGAGGCGCATCGGGTGAAAATCCGCATGTTCGGCGACAGCGGCGGTTTTTATCGGGTGAAATTGTATTTCGGTTTTCAGGAGGAGCAAGACGTGCGCCGCGCCCTGCAACTTTGTTGTCACGAAGGCCTGGATATCGATCAAAAAACCGTATCGTTTTTCATCGGTAGTGAGAAGCTCTCGTTCCGCCGGAAAAGTCCGATGCCGAAATGGCGGCGTTCCTTATTCAGTTTTCTGACGCATAACTCCAGCAGTGCAATCGAATATTTCAAAATCCCTGTCGAGCGGGTAATCGAGTTGGGGATTCGCATCGAATTGTAAACAAAGGGCAGGCGACTCTATTCGCCGCGCCTGCCAAACCGGCCACCCCAGCCCCTGCGAGGCTGACGGTCGCCATCGCTATCCCTACGACCGAATACACGCTCTTGCATGAATTGCTCGCGTCGGGGGATTTGATTGGCACCCCGTTCGCGACCAAAGTCCCGGCGGCCAAAGTCTCGTCCTTGCCAACCGCCAAATCGACGCTCGAAATTCTGTGCTGGCTGATGCCAATCATGATGATCGTCATGATAATGATCGGGACGATAACTCGGCTGCACATAGTATCGGCCATAGGTGATGCTGGTACTCGGGCTCGCATAGTCGCGACCATAACTCTGGTAATAACTAGGCGACGAATAGCTGTTGCCATGCCCCACATAGCCACGCTGATAATAGCCGGTTGCGCAGCCCGACAGAGCAAACGCGACGAGGGTAATAATGGCTAATTGGATGGTTTTCATGACTGCCTCTTGGCTGGTTGGCCCTCTAATGTGAAGTTGGGCTTAGCATATCCGAGGCAGACTTAATCGATGCTTAACCTTGGGCGCTGACCCAAAAATGTTCGGGCTCAGTAATCACCGGATTGCGCAACGCGCCGATGCCTTCGATCTCGATACGCACGGTCTGTCCAGGTTTTAGATAGCCGCGTGGCTGCATTTTTACACCCACCCCGGCGGGTGTGCCGGTACTGATCACATCACCCGGTTCCAGGGTCATGACTTGCGTCAGATATGCGATCAATTCATAACAGTTGAAAATCATCTCGCTGGTATTGCCGTTTTGTCGCAATTCCTGGTCCACCCAGGTTTTCAGGCTTAGATTGTGCGGATCGGCGATTTCGTCGGCAGTAACCAGCCAAGGCCCAAGCGGACCATGGGTGTCGAAGGACTTGCCAAGTGTCCAAGTCGGGGTGCGTTGCTGCCAGTCGCGCACCGTCACATCGTTACAAATGGTGTAACCGGCTATCACTTCATGCGCTCGGTCGACAGGCACCTGTTTACAGCGCTGCCCTATCACGAAAGCCAACTCGCCTTCGTAATCTACTTTGTCTGATACGGGAGGCAAATGAATCGCATCGCCGCTTGCGATGACGCAAGTACTTTGCTTGGTGAAAAAGGTCGGATATTCCGGTTTTGTCATACCGGTTTCACCGATGTGATCGGCATAATTTAAACCCACACCCAATAGCTTGCCTGGACGCGGAATCGGCGCCAGCAACTGCACATCGCTCAGGCTGATACGCTTGCCATCGGCATTGATCAGCTTTTGCAGCGCTTGATTTGCCGGCTCCCCAGCCGCCAGAAAATCAAGCATATGGTTGGGCAAGTTCGCGCCAGCAGGCACGATTTGCTCGGCAACCAACGCACCAACTTGGACTTGACCCTTATATTTGTAGCTCAGCAGTTTCATACCGAATTAACTCTTTATCCACGTAAAACCCACATTGTATCCCAGCACTAGAAGAGAACAGAGCAGCAAATCCCGCACCACCTTGTACCGGAAAATAGCACGCTTAGGCTTGGATAAATTCGACTGGCAGGAACATTCAACAGCAGGTTAAGCATCAGGTTAATTCGGTGTGCATTGTTTTAAACCACGCGGGTCGCTGCTGGGCGCGTTGTGCGTTACAATCGCGAGTCGCACAACCGGTTGCTTCAAGAGAATAATAATGACACCCGCCGAATTTACCGCATACGCCCAACAAGGCTATAACCGCATTCCAATCTGCCGCGAAGTGCTGGCCGATCTGGATACGCCGCTCAGCGCTTATTTAAAACTGGCCGACGGCCCTTATTCCTATTTGTTCGAGTCCGTGCATGGTGGCGAACAGTGGGGACGGTATTCGATCATTGGCTTGCCTTGCAAAACCCGCATCAAAATCAGCGGCCATAGCATCACGGTCGAAAAAGACGGCCTGGACACGCAAACGTTTGAGCACGCCCAACCGTTGGAATGGATAGAAGAATTTCGGCAGAACTACAACGTGCCGGACGTGCCGGGTTTGCCGCGTTTCAATGGCGGTCTGGTAGGTTATTTCGGTTACGAGACCATCGGCTATATCGAACCGCGTCTGCAACCCAGCGGCAAACCCGACCCTATCGGTGCGCCGGATATTCTGTTGATGGTGTCGCAAGATTTACTGGTGTTCGACAATCTATCCGGCAAAATGCTGTTGCTGACCCATGCCGATCCGGCGCAAGCCAATGCCTACGAAAACGCCAAAGCCAGACTCGACGAACTGGTGGTGAAACTGCGCGAACTGCAAGCTAATCCGCAAGCGCATCCCGCCATCAAACACGTGCACGAACACGATTTTGTCTCCGGGTTTACCCAGCAAGGCTACGAAGACGCGGTGCTAAAAGCCAAGCAATACATCACCGACGGCGATTGCATGCAGGTGGTGGTGTCGCAGCGCATGTCGATTCCGTTCAGCGCCTCGCCGCTAGATTTGTATCGGGCTTTGCGCTGCCTGAATCCGTCGCCGTATATGTTTTATTTGAATCTGGCCGATTTTCATATCGTCGGTTCCTCCCCGGAAATTCTGGTGCGCTTAGAAGATAACGAAATCACCGTCAGACCGATCGCCGGCACACGGCCACGCGGCGCGACGCACGAACAAGATTTAGAGCTGGAAAAAGAACTGCTGGCCGACCCGAAGGAAATTGCCGAGCACTTGATGCTGATCGACCTAGGCCGCAACGACACAGGCCGGGTAGCAAAAATCGGCAGCGTCAAACTCACCGATAAAATGATCGTCGAGCGCTATTCGCACGTGATGCACATCGTCTCCAATGTCACCGGCGAGTTGCAGGAAGGCAAAAATGCGTTTGATGTCTTGGCGGCCACCTTCCCGGCCGGCACCGTCAGCGGCGCGCCGAAGATTCGGGCCATGGAAATCATCGATGAGTTGGAACCGGTCAAGCGCGGTATTTATTCCGGCGCGGTGGGCTACATTTCCTGGTCCGGCAATCTGGATACCGCCATCGCCATCCGCACGGCGGTGATTAAAGATCAAACCTTACACATTCAAGCCGGCGCCGGCATCGTTTACGATTCCGTGCCGCGCAGCGAATGGGATGAAACAATGAACAAAGGCCGCGCGGTGTTCCGCGCCGTCAGCATGGCCGAAGCCGGCCTCGGAGGCAAAGCATGAGCGGTGTCAGATTGGTGATGGTCGACAACTACGATTCTTTCACCTACAACCTGGTGCAATATTTCGGCGAATTGGGTGCCGAAGTGGTGGTGGTGCGCAACGACGAAGTGACGGTGGAGGATATCGAAGGGTTGCGTCCCGACAAAATCGTGATTTCCCCCGGCCCCTGCACGCCAAAAGAAGCCGGTATCTCGGTCGAAACCATCCACCGCTACGCCGGCAAACACCCGATTCTGGGCGTCTGCCTGGGACACCAAAGCATTGGTTACGCCTTTGGCGGCAACATCATCCACGCCAAACAAATCATGCACGGCAAGACTTCACCGGTTTATCACCAGGATTTGGGCGTATTCAAAGGCCTGAGCAACCCGTTCACCGCCACTCGCTATCATTCACTAGTCATCGAACAAACCAGCTTGCCGGATTGTCTGGAAGTGACTGCCTGGACCCAGGACGAAGCCGGTAACATTGACGAAATCATGGGGGTACGCCATAAAACCCTGGACATCGAAGGCGTGCAATTCCACCCCGAGTCGATCCTGACCGAGCATGGGCACGATATGTTGCGGAATTTTTTGGAGCGATGACTCCGACGGTCTTTAAAGAAGCGGGCTACCGCTTCTTTTTCTTCTCAAGGGAAGAACCTAGAATGCACGTGCACATCGTTTCCGAAGACGGCGAGGCCAAATTTTGGCTTAAACCGGAAATTGAGCTGGCAAAAAACTATCGATATTCCAGAAAGCAGCTAAAAGAAATCGAATCTTTAGTGGAGAAACATTACGATGAACTCATTAGCGCTTGGCAACAACATTTCCCCGGCTGAAGTGACACACATATCCAGTCACGGCGTATGGTTGCTGACTCGGACCGAAGAGTTATTCATGCCTTATGATGACTTTCCGTGGTTTAAAAATCAGCCTATCAATGCCATTCTCCGTGTTGAAGAGCCTTCACCCAATCATTTTTACTGGCCAGAAATGGATATCGACTTGACTGTGGAGATGATCAAACATCCGGAGAGATTTCCATTGCAAGCCAGTAGTCAGTCCTAAATTAACTGCATGACATCTCGATTTGCAATTCGTAATGACCGTCAGTTCAAAAACCACCTGTTACTAAGGCACTACTTCGTAAAACATGGATGAGCTTTTTTCCTTGATTTGGGCAGCAATACATTGGCGATTTGTATTGTGCGTTCTAATCTCCATCGGCTTGGCTTTTTTTCTTTCATATTCTATCGAACCTTTTACATCGGGATATTGCGTGAGCTTAGTCGGTGTCAGAGCGCTCCTGGGCATATATTGGCAAAGAAAGGCTGGTTAAAACATGAAACTTTAGCCAAGCCGCGCATTGACTTCCTTCAACCACTCTATTGCCATCATCGGCGCCGGCCCAGCCGGACTTATGGCCGCCGAAGTCTTGAGCCAAGCCGGCGTGAACGTCACCGTTTACGACGCAATGCCCTCGGCCGGGCGTAAGTTTTTGATGGCTGGCAAGGGCGGCATGAATATTACCCATTCGGAATCGTTCGAGAGTTTTTTGTCCCGCTACGGTGCGAGGCGCGCCGAACTGGAACCGTTGCTTAACGATTTTTCGCCAGATAGGCTAAGAGCCTGGGTACACGGTTTGGGTATCGAAACCTTTATTGGCACTTCGGGCCGGGTGTTTCCCACCGACATGAAAGCCGCGCCTTTATTACGAGCCTGGCTGCACCGCCTACGTTCCAGCGGCGTGCAGTTTCGCATGCGCCATCGCTGGCTAGGTTGGGCGGAAAATGACCTACGCTTCGATACGCCAGACGGCGAGCGAATTGTCCGGGCTGAAGCGTTGATTTTGGCTTTGGGCGGCGGCAGTTGGCCGCAGTTGGGTTCTACGGGTGTTTGGCAATCAATGCTATCGCAGCGCGGCATCGCCGTTGAACCGATAAAGCCGGCCAACTGCGGTTTCGAAATTGCCTGGAGCGACTATTTTCGCGAACGTTTTGCCGGCCACCCGCTCAAGCCGGTTAGCATCTTATTCACAAATCAGAACGGAGAGACATTCAACCAGCAAGGCGAACTAACAATAGCCGAGTACGGCTTGGAAGGCGGATTGATCTATGCGCTGTCCGCGCCGCTGCGCGATGAAATTGCCGCCAGCGGTGCGGCAGCGATACAGTTGGACTTATTGCCGGATCACAGCATGGCAAACATCATGGACCGTCTGGCAAAGCCGCGCGGCAAAGACAGCTTGAGCAATCATCTGCGCAAACGTTTGGGTGTCAGCGGCGCCAAAGCCGCTTCACTGAGAGAAGCCTTGTCTGCCGCCGAAATGGATAACCCGACCAAACTTGCCGAAACCTTGAAAGCACTGCCTATCACGCTAACTGCTACCCGACCTATTGCAGAAGCAATCAGCAGTGCTGGTGGTGTCAGCTTTGCGGAGCTGGACCAACAGCTGATGCTGCGAAAGTTTCCTGGCTTATTTGTCGCGGGTGAGATGCTCGATTGGGAAGCCCCGACAGGGGGGTATCTGCTCACCGCCTGCTTGGCAACAGGTTGCGCAGCGGGTTTAGGGGCCTTAGCTTGGCTGCAGCAGCAATGAGATACGCGAGTTTTGCCGGCGGTTTGTTATCATGTCGGCCTGTAAATTTTTTGCCCTGCTGGGTTTCGCTTTGCTCTACCCAGCCTACGTCTGCCGACCATTAGAACTGATTCATGCAAATCCAAGCCACGCTGCAAAAACTTCTGGATAAACAAGATCTCAGCACCGCGGAAATGTGCGCGGTGATGCGTACCATGATGCAAGGCGAATTTACCGATGCGCAAATCGCCGGCTTTTTGATCGCCTTGCGCTGCAAGGGCGAAACCATCGAGGAAATTGCTGCGGCGGTCAGCGTGTTACGCGAGTTGGTGCGGCCGGTTCCTGTGCACGGTGAACATGTGATAGACACCTGCGGCACCGGCGGCGACGGCGCGAATACCTTCAATATTTCCACCACCGCCGCCTTCGTGGTCGCGGCGGCGGGCGGCAAAGTGGCCAAACACGGCAATCGATCGGTATCCAGCAGTTGCGGCAGCGCCGATGTATTGGAAGCGGCCGGCATCAATCTGGATATGCCTGCTGAACAAGTGGCGCAATGTGTCGATGAAATCGGCGTGGGGTTTTTGTTTGCCGCCAAGCATCATAGCGCAGTCCGGCACACAGTCGGTCCGCGTAAGGAAATGGGCGTACGCACCTTGTTCAATCTGATCGGCCCGCTCTCCAACCCCGCCAATGCACCCCATCAACTGATCGGCGTCTTCGATAAACAATGGCTGGTACCGGTCGCGGAAGTCCTGAAAAAGCTAGGCAGCAAACATGTGCTGGTAGTGCACGCGCGGGATGGCCTGGATGAAATCAGCATCGCCGCCCCTACCGATGTCGCTGAGCTGATAGACGGTATCGTGCATAGCTACACGGTCACCCCAGAACAATTCGGCTTGCCCCGTGCCAGCCTGGAAACCCTGTCGATTAGCTGCGCCGCCGATAGCTTGACTATCATCCGCGCGGTACTGAACAACCAACCCGGCCCGGCCCGCGACATCGTTGCCTTGAACGCCGGCGCGGCGATTTATGCCGCCGATTTGACTGATTCGCTGGATGCAGGGATTCGCCGGGCGCATCAGGTGTTGGCGGATGGGAGTGCGTTGGGGAAGTTTGAGGCGTTGATTAGGTATTCTCGGGTAGCATAGTTTTTGGTTTTGTGTCGCTATCGCGGCGGGCTATTTTTAAGTCGGGTCTCGGCCCGACAGCCGAGATACTTTTCTTTGCTTGTCCAAAGAAAAGTATCCAAAAGAAAAAACACCCCGATGCCGCTTGTATCCTACGCTCCGAAGGGTTTGAACGGGGTTTTCGGAAGGGCTATCCCTTGCCCTCCGAAAACGAGCGGCATCCATGCCGCTCCCCTTCGGGCTGATCCGTCCAAACCCTCCGGTGCTCGGCGCCGCATAGGGGGTAAAACCACTCAGCGAAATTCGAAGCCGTCGAATATATTTGGTTTTTGGAGATTTGGTTGAAACCCTGGGCTCCGTGAATTTAAGCTGGGGTTCGCTTTGCTTACTGTCGCATACTCGTTTTTGATCATTGATACTTTTATATGAAAAAATACTCAACCGAATATTGGCTTCAACACTACGAATTTGCAATGGAAATTACTGAAAAGTCTGAAATTGACACTAGCAATGCGAAGTGGACAAAGACAAATTTGACGAGAGTTTTCAACAACGAGTTTCCTTATGGAATGACAGGAACAAATATCACGGAAGCTCTGATCGAATTTGTAAGAAAGCATCATCCTACTAGAGAACAACAAGTTGCTCGCCTGATGATTGAATACTTGAATACTTGAATACTTGAATACTTGAATACTTGAATGCTGCCAAAACTGATCAAGCGCCTCTAAATAAAGTTCGCCGATACGTTAACTCGATTATCAAAGGATAGGTTTTTATAGTTTATTTTTATTATGTTGAGGTCGTTATGAATAAATTATTCATAATATCGTTTCTCCTAATTTTCACATTAGGATGTCGCCATGATTTACGTCCTGATGAAGCTCACGGTGCTGAAACCGTTACGCTTTGTAAGAATATTTATTATAAAGAATATACAGAAGACGCTATTCATTCTGCTTTGAATGAAGTCGCAAATGGAATGCGCACTAATTGCCATACAACATATTATGGAAATCAAGCGGATACTGTTTGCAATTGACTTGGATAACAGTATCTACCGATCCCTTTTAATTCCGGGACGGTTTTCTCCCCCTATTCCGCGCCGAGCACCGGAGGGTTTGGACGAGCCAGCCCGAAGGGGAGCGGCAGGGATGCCGCTCCCCTTCGGAGGGCTAGGGATAGCCCTTCCGAAAACCCCGTTCAAACCCTTCGGTGCGCAGGATCAAAGCGGCATCGGGGTGTCTTTTCTTTTGGATACTTTTCTTTGGACAAACAAAGAAAAGTATCTCGACTGTCGGGCCGAGACCCGACTTCAAATATAATTCGTCGCGATAGCGACACTACACACAAAACCAAACAATGACGAACAACACCCCCGACATTTTAAAAACCATCCTAACTAAAAAAGCCGAAGAAGTAGCCCGCCGCAAAAGCAACACGCCGCTTTCTATGCTGCAAGAACTAGCCGGCACCGTACAAGGCCCGCGCGGCTTTTATTCGGCGTTGCGCAGCAAAGCCGATCAGAAGAAGCCGGCGATCATTGCCGAAATCAAGAAAGCCTCGCCCAGCCAAGGTGTGATTCGCGAGAACTTCAAGCCGGTGGAAATTGCTGTCGATTATGCGTTCAGCGGCGCGACTTGCTTGTCAGTGCTGACCGATAAGGAGTTTTTCCAAGGCGCAGAAGCAAATCTGCAAATGGTTAGGCAAAATTGCCCGCTACCGGCGATTCGTAAAGACTTTATGATCGATCCGTATCAAATCCATGAATCGAGGGCGCTCGGCGCCGATTGCATTTTGCTGATCGTCGCCGCGTTGGACGACGCCATGTTGAAAGAACTGGCGGACACCGCTGTCGGTTTGGGCATGGACGTGTTGACTGAAGTGCACGACGCGGATGAACTGGGAAGAGCGCTAAAGCTCAACACCAACATGATCGGCATCAATAACCGCAATCTCCGCACCTTTGACGTGTCCTTGCAAACTACGCTGGATTTAAAAAACACCATTCCGGCTGACAAATTAATCATCACCGAAAGCGGTATCCACACCCCCGCGGATGTGAAATTGATGCAGGACAACGGCATCTATACCTTCCTGGTTGGCGAAGCCTTTATGCGTGCCGAATCGCCGGGGCAAAAAATGCGCGAGTTGTTCTTTTAGGTTATCACTTGGATTAGATTGATCCCGACAGCCGATGCCTGAAGCGGCATTCAATCGGGTCTAGCGATTGTGAAGTAGTATCTACAGGACGACGCAGAACGTCTTTGGCGGCGTTCGCACAACGCCACTGCTACCCCTTCTCCCACCGGGAGAAGGTTGGGATGAGGGAATCAGAATAAAGTTTTTTTCTTATTTATCCCCTCACCCTAACCCTCTCCCAGGGGGAGAGGGAACCATCCACTCTTAACTCAATTGCACTGGCGCGAAACCTGGGAACGCTGGTGGGCGTCAACATTACCCACCCAATTTAATCTCACCAAAATATCGCGCCAAATCAATCCGAATCGGCATGAAATAGACATTCAAGCCATTAGCTGCAGCCGAGGCGATTACGCTGTTGGCAAATTGGACGTTCCAGTCGTAATCCGGCTGGAAACTCTTCGGAAATTTGACCTTGTTTTTGACTTCCCAATAATTCATGGATGCCTTGCTGGTGATCGGGCTGATGCCGATGTAAGTTTCCAGGTCTTGCATGTGCTCGGCGTAGATGTCGATCATGCGGCTGTCATAGAACGGCTGAGAGAAAAACCCACCGGCACCGGCATCGACCTTGCGCTGGATGTAATCACATTCGTCCTGAACGCCGCTACGGTGCGGGTCGAAGCCAGCATATATATTTAGATTCGGGAAACGCTGGCGCACGGCTCGAATCAAATCGACCACATCGGTATTGTAAAACGAGCGCTTCAGACCCTCCGGCGGATCGCCAGACACCAACAAGACGCTGTCTAGAGCATATTCTTCGACGATGCGGTAGAGTTCGCCGCTTTCGATTTTAAAGTCTATCGCGCGAAAATGCGGAACAAAGCGGTATTGGCGCCGATCGACACGGGTGGCTAATTCCCAACTTCGAGTATCGAATCTCTGAATATCCGGGACGTTGATAATGTTGACAGCTTTGTCCAGAGTTTGCACAAAGTCGTATTGTTGATCGAAGGCCTCTAGGCTGCGCGGGACAATTTCAAACGAGATATTCATCGTATAGCTAGGTTGCTTTAAGAAGTGACTGGAAACAAACGCGATGCGCAAAGTATGGATTGTAACGCAGTAAAAACAAATCCCGATCGCTTGGGGCTTATTTAAATAACCTAAACAATCGCTTCGCAGTCTGCAAAAATCTTGAAAACGACTTGGGTCGGGCGGCGCGAATTACACTTAAAGCATCTTGGCACTGCCATGCTGGATAGACGGAAGTTAGGCTTCTTTTGACCGTGCACAATTAGCTTACTAAATTCATTGGCAATGGCTGTGTATGCTGGGTAACTAAAATGGGGTCGGTCTGGCTAGACCAGCTTTTGTTCAGTATTTCAATCCTCCGAAGAAAGATGGGCAATCGCGAATTGGTTTTCCCACTCTTTTCAAAAATAGCCACTCTGATCGCAGAATTTCTCGGCAGCTTGTTCTTTACTTGCACTCAGTATTATTAGCCTGTGCCTGACAATTTTTAGAATGGGTACAGTGATCTTTCCATGCACGGGAGTCCACCATGAACAAACAGACCTTCATCGCATCCGCCGTACTCACAACTTTAGTGGGTTGTGCTACGCAGCCAATTGAGCAAAAAGCGGCTATCGACAACGATTTGAGTACCGAATTACCTGCGTCCGCCGCCGGCATTTCCTCAGAACCACTTTACTTTTCTTCGCAACACGATGCCGAAAGCGCACTGGTCGGTTACAACTATGGATTGACCCTGCTTGCCGATGGCCGAGTTCAAGCATTCGTATCTGGTTTAAATGGATCCGGCATGGAAAACCCGTTCGACGTGGTGAGAGCAAAATCGCAAAGCTCGTCGGCCAAGATTGCCGATTTGGCCGAAGCAGAAACCGAAATGCCATTTCCGCAAATTACGCTAACCGACAAAAAGAACGGCCAAGCGGCTATCGATGCCTTGGGCGATAAGTTGGGGGATGTGGCAAAAGCCTACGACATGTCTAGCGAACGCCTAGAAGACATATTACAAACCGATTCGTCAGCCTGGATCGATGAAAGTGGCCGTCTGTTCTATATTGACGATCATACCCAGGTTCATCAAGGGGAAGGCGAACAAGAAACAACCACGGTAACCAACGCCGGCAGCGGTACTGCAAACACTGCCACTACCGATCCATTTGCGCTGCACAGCAAGCCAGGTTCCAACCGTGTCATTTATCTGGATTTCAATGGTCATGTCGCGACTAGCACAGCTTGGAGTACCACCGCACTCAATGCACAAGCCTACGATATCGACGGCAAACCGGGCGCTTTTAGCGAAACGGAATTAAATAATATTCGCGAAATCTGGCAACGCGTCGCAGAAGACTACGCGCCATTCGATGTTGACGTTACGACTCAGGAGCCGACTTTGGATGCCCTAAGACGCACTAGCAGCAGCGATGTCCAGTACGGCACTCGCGTAGTAATTACGCGGTCTATGCCGCAACTTTGTAATCAATCTTGCGGCGGTGTGGCTTATGTTAATGTGTTCTCTTATTTTTCAGCCGCCTTTCCAGAACGCTATAGACCTGCCTGGGTGTTCTTCGACAAACTGGGCAACGGCTTTCCCAAATATGTCGCCGAAGCTGTTTCCCACGAGGTCGGGCACAATTTGAATCTCAACCACGATGGTAATGCCTCCACCGGCTACTATGGGGGCCACGGTAGCGGCGCAACCGGCTGGGCGCCTATTATGGGCGTGGGATACCATAAGCCCGTCGCACAATGGAGTAAAGGCGAGTATCCAGGCGCTAACAACCGGCAGGATGATCTGGCTGTGATCAATGCTGCAGGTGCTGCGTTTCGGCCTGATGACTTCCCCGATACGACTGGCAGTGCAGCGCCCTTAGCCGGGAACGCCAGCGCGATTGCGCAAAAAGGCATCATTGAACGCACCACGGATGCCGATGTTTTCGTGTTCTCAACAGGCGGGGGAAGCGCAAAGTTCAATGTCACACCCGATGCAATCGCTCCGAATTTGGATGTGTTGCTAAAGGTACTTGACGCGCAAGGCAATACGGTTGCTGAAGCCAATCCTGTGGATAGCTTGGCTGCTTCCGTAAACGTTTCACTGAAAGCCGGAAAATATTTCCTGAGAGTCGAAGGGGTAGGTAAAGACGACTTAACTACGGGTTACTCTGACTACGGTAGTCTTGGTCAATACCAAATTACTGGTAGTTATCCGGTCGTAGCTTCGATTCCACCCTCAGCGATAATTTCGGCACTACCAACCGTTGGCGACGCGCCGTTGAAAGTGACGCTGAACGCTTCCGGCTCTAGCGCTAGAAGTGGTGCAATCTCTTCATATGCATGGAATTTCGGCGATGGCTCGCCAGCAACCGCCGGTGCCTTGGTCAACCACATCTACAATACACCCGGCGCGTATACCGCGACACTAACCGTAACCGATAGTAACGGCTTAAAAACGAGCACCACCCAAAGTATTCAGGCCGCGCAAAGTGTTGTGGCAGTGAATATGAAAGTGGCCGCCAATGTAATGACTCGCAGAATCTTTAGCGGAGGCAGATCGCAGTGTGTTGCTACCGTTTCGGTTAAATCTGGAACATCATCCGTTATTGGTGCCAGCATCTATGGCATATGGAGTGGTTCGGTCACCTCACCTACGACAAAAACCAATATTACAGGGGCCAGCTATGCCATTACCGGTGCGCGAGGCACTGCCAGCCTAAGCAGTGCGCTGCTGCCAAATAGAACTAAAGGTACCTGCTCTTTCACTGTCACCAAGATAGTTAAAAGCGACCATTTGTACGATGGTGGCGGTGCCATTTCACGCAGCTTATCCTGGTAGCTTAACCGACTGGGGAAGGCTAACTATTTGTCTTCCCCAGCTAATTTTGGCGTTATCCCGGTTTACGATCACTGATCCTAAACCGGGACAGCTTTAAAACTCTAGTTCTGCTTACATTTCCTCCCCTCTGTTCCAAAAAATTCTTGCCCAGCCCCGCGAGAGCGCTTCGAGTAGCCGTCTCTGCTCAGTAGCGTAAACTGCAAAAGACGCGCAAGCCTATCCCGCGTTAAAATTCCTCTATTGTGCGGCGTCGCACCCAGCCAACTTTTCACCATAATGCTCAATTTCAAAAACATCGCCATCCGTCGCGGCAACCGTTTGCTGTTTAGCGAGGCCTCCTTCACAATCCATAAAGGGCAAAAAATCGGCCTGACTGGGGCCAATGGCGCCGGCAAATCCAGCCTTTTTGCGCTACTGCGCAGCGAATTACATGCCGATGAAGGTGATTTTTCCATACCGCCGAATCTGGAAATCGCCCATGTCGCCCAGGAAACTCCGGCTTTGGAATGTTCAGCCATCGACTATGTGCTGGATGGCGACAGAGAGCTGCGTAACTTGCAGGCAAAATTATACTCGGCGGAGCAAGCGCATGATGGCATTAAGTTAGCAGAACTCCATGCGGCTTTGGATCATGTCGGCGGTTACACTGCTCAGGCAAGAGCGTCGCGGTTGCTAAATGGCCTGGGTTTCAGCACCGAGCAAGAAAGCCGGTCGGTAAGTTCCTTTTCCGGCGGTTGGCGTATGCGCTTGAATCTCGCACAAGCGCTGATGTGCCGCTCCGATGTATTACTGTTGGACGAGCCTACCAACCATTTGGATTTGGATGCGGTTATTTATTTGCAGGATTGGCTAAGCAAATATCCGGGCACCTTGCTCTTGATTTCCCATGACCGCGATTTTCTGGATACCATCACCGACCATATCGTCCATATCGAACAAAATCGAGCCGAAATATACACGGGTAATTATTCCGACTTCGAACGCATGCGCGCCGAGAAACTGGCCCAGCAACAAACCGCTTACGAAAAGCAGCAACGGGAAATTGCGCATATCCAAAGCTTTGTCGATCGGTTCAAAGCGCAAGCTACCAAAGCCAGACAAGCGCAAAGCCGAATCAAGGCCCTGGAGCGGATGGAACTGATCGCTCAGGCCCATGTGGATTCGCCATTCGGTTTCAGCTTTCCACCGCCGAAGAAAATGCCCAATCCGTTGCTAAAAATCGAAGAAGCCGACATCGGCTACGGCGATAAAGTAGTGATTAGAAACGCCAACCTGTCTATTGCGCCGGGCGACCGTATCGGCCTGCTCGGGCCGAATGGTGCCGGCAAGTCCAGCTTGATCAAAGTACTTTCCGGGCAAATGCCGGCATTGGCTGGTAAGCTACAGACCGCTCAAGATTTGCATATCGGCTATTTCGCCCAACATCAACTAGAGTTGCTGAATCTGGAGGAAAGCCCGCTCTGGCACCTACAGAAGTTGGATAAACAAGCCACGGAAAAGGATTTGCGTAATTTTTTGGGTGGTTTTGATTTTCGCGGCGACAAGGTCAACGATCCGGTCGAGCCGTTTTCCGGCGGCGAAAAAGCCCGCCTGGTATTGGCCATGCTGGTTTATCAAAACCCGAATTTGTTACTTTTGGACGAGCCAACCAACCATTTGGATTTGGAAATGCGTCATGCCCTCAGCGTAGCCTTGCAAGAATATCAAGGCGCTCTGGTGGTAGTCTCGCATGACAGGCACTTACTGCGCTCTGTGACAGACCAATTGTTATTGGTGGCTGGCGGCAAGATACAACCATTCGACGGTGATCTGGACGATTACAAGCAATGGCTCGCCGAACAAAAAAAAGCGGGTGACGAACCAATGGCGACCGAAATCGCCGGCGGGGTATCCCGCAAGGATCAGCGCAAACTCGATGCCGAACGCCGGCTGCGTTTAAAACCGCTGTTGGACGCGGTGAAAAAAGCGGAAACGGCTGTGGAAAAGTTTCATCAGCAACAGCGCGATCTTGAGGAACAATTGGCTGATCCGGCTATTTATGCCGAGGAATATAAGGAACAATTAAAGCAGTTATTGAGTCGGAAAGGCCAAATCGATAGCGCGCTGGAACAGGCCGAAATGGATTGGCTGGCAGCGGAGGAAAACCTACAACAAGCGGAGTGATCATGTACCAACTGATGGTGTTGTTTTTTGAGATTTGTATTATGCGCAAAGGGCCGCAGGACGTGCCGGCGTCCCCTTGGCTGCTGCGACTAATGTTCATACCCTATTTTTTGGTTAACCTGCTGATTTTGCTGTTGGATAGCGATTGGACGCATGCCTTTCTACAAATCAGTGCAGAGACCCTGATAATGGTCGGTTTTTGTTACCCGCTACTGTATTTTTCCGGCAAAACTGCTCGTTTTCCGCAAACGATGACCGCATTATTGGGTTCAGACGTGGTGATCAGTCTTTGCGCCATTCCAGCAGTCGGCAGCCTGAATACGCAAATTAGCCAGGTGGCGTATATCGCGATGATCGTTTTGATGGGCTGGCACTGGGTGGTTAACGGCAATATTTTCCGGCACGCCCTGGATAGACCGTTTATGTTCGGTTTAGCCCTGGCATTCTTGTATATATTGATTTCCACACAGGTAATGACCTTGCTGTTTACCGAGATCGCCGCTAGCGATTAGGAGGATGTATGTCGATTTACAAACATATTTTACTGGCTGCCGATTTTTTCGAACATGGCGATCAAGTTGCGGATAAAGCCAGGCTAATCGCCGCGCAAAACGCTGCCCAACTAAGCATGGTACATGTGATCGATAATCTGCCGATTATCGATCCCGCTTATGGGCCCATCATTCCATTCGATGTGGATATCACGCAGGAATTGCTGGATGCTACCAAGAAACGCTTGCTTGAACTGGGTGAGAAACTTCAGGTTCCGACCGAACGCCAGTATATGGAAATGGGCAGCCCTAAACTGGAAATCGTCAGAGTGGCTGAAGAAATTGGCGCCGATTTGATAATAGTGGGCTCCCACGGTCGCCACGGCTTTGCCTTGTTATTAGGGTCGACCGCCAACGGGGTTTTGCATCACGCCAAATGCGATGTACTGGCGGTGCGACTAGCGGATGATTGAGCTGATTTTGGGCGGTGCCCGGTCGGGTAAAAGCCGCTATGCCGAGCAACAAGCTTTGGCTTCCGGTTTGCCGGTGGTGTATGTAGCCACCGCCGAAGCCGGAGATGACGAAATGCTCAGTCGCATCCAGCATCATCAGCAGCGCCGTCCGCAGCACTGGATAACCGTTGAAGAGCCCATGGCATTGGCGGATGTGATTAGCAAATACGCCGGCAAACAGCATTGCTTGCTGGTCGATTGCCTGACGCTTTGGTTATGCAACGTCTTATTCGACAAACAAGGCAATCTGCAGGAACAGCGCTATCGACAACAAGCCGATGCTCTTTACGCAGCGCTGGCGACCGGCGGGCAACACGTGATTCTGGTCAGTAACGAAGTGGGCTTGGGTGTGGTGGCCGCCGACGCGATGACGCGTCGTTTCGTCGATGAAGCCGGCTTTTTACATCAAAAACTCGCGCAACTTAGCGACAAGGTGGTACTGCTCAGCGCCGGTTTGCCGCAAATCCTCAAAAACGTCTAATTTCAATATGAATAGTTTATCCGCGCCGATTGCCGCGCCCAATGCTAGCTATCATCAACATGCTTTGGCGAGGCAAGCGCAATTAACCAAGCCAGCCGGCTCCTTGGGTTTGTTGGAGAATTGCGCGATCAGGTTGGCGGCGATGCAAAGCAGGGAAAAGCCCAAGCTGGAAAAAATCCATGTCAGCGTATTTGCCGCCGATCACGGCGTTGCCGTGGAAGGCGTCTCGGCCTTTCCGCAAGTGGTTACGACAGAGATGGTAAAGAACTTCGCAGCCGGTGGCGCGGCGGTGAACGTGCTGGCGCGGCATGTGGATGCCTATTTCGAGGTCATCGATGTCGGTCTCATACAGCCGTTGGCTTTAGCCGATGTAATCAGCCATCGAGCCGGCGCCGGCACCACCAATTTCAATAGCGCGGCAGCGATGAGCGACACCCAATTAACTGTCGCCTTGGCCGCCGGCCAAGCTGCGGTAGGACGCGCATTGGCGAATGGGGTCGATCTGTTTATTGGCGGCGAAATGGGCATCGCAAATACAACCAGCGCCAGTGCTGTGGCTGCGGCCAGTCTGCGGATACCGGCCAGCGACATTACCGGCGCCGGCACCGGTCTGAATGCTGATCAAATCGATCGAAAAGCCAGTATTATCGAATCAGCCTTGCAGCGCCATCAATCCGTTTTGTGCTCGCCTTTGGATATTTTAAAAACCTTGGGCGGTTTCGAAATCGCCGCTTTAACGGCAGCCTATATCAACGCTGCCCAAAATAGTTTACCTGTGTTGATAGATGGCTTTATCAGCAGCGTCGCCGCATTGCTGGCGATGAGTATTAACCCAGGCTGCACGGACTGGTTTTTTTACGGTCACTGTTCCGCAGAAAAAGGTCACGCCCGCGTCCTGCAAGCGCTCAATGCTAGGCCTTTGTTGAGTTTGGAAATGCGCCTTGGCGAAGGTAGCGGCGCGCTGCTGGCTGTCCCCTTGCTGCAAATGGCCTGTCATTTACACAATGAAATGGCCACATTCAGTCAGGCGCAAGTCTCTACTGTCTGAAATAGGCGATGCGTCGGCGATCTATCTTAGGTGCAATAGCGAGGTGTTTAGCTTTCCCGTATCATGAGCGGCGAAAAATAAGCTTGGCCACGCCGAGTTTGCTTTCCGGCCAGCAATTGCCACCCATGGCAATCTGCACATAATAATAAAAACATACAACTGCTTTGGTAAACAACATGTTAGGACATATAGAAAGTTACGATGAAAGATGTCAGACCGGCGTAATCAAATACGAAGGTCAATTTTACGAATTCCATCTGGATCAATGGACCTCGGACGCACCGCCGAAACCAGGCGACGACGTGGATTTCGATCATGAAGAAGAGAAAGTCACCGACGTTAGCCTAGTCGGCGCATATTTAATGGAAGCCAAGCCGGTCAAAAGCAAGATAGTGGCAGCCCTGCTGGGCATCGCCCTCGGGGCCATAGGCTTGCATCGCATTTATTTGGGCTTTTATTTTCTCGGCTTCACCCAAGCCGTGGTTACCCTGATCACCGGCGGCTTCGGCGTAATGTGGGGTTTCATAGAAGGGGTGCTGATTGCTACCGGCCATATCTACAAGGATGCCAAAGGACGTCATCTGAAATAGCCGTGGACGCTTTTCTTGTTGCCCTGCAATTTCTGACCCGCATACCCGTTAACTATCGGTACGAGACCGGCGCTACCTTGTTAGGGCGTTCGGTATTGTATTACCCTGCGGTAGGTCTGCTATTGGGTACGCTATTAAGCGTGCCAGGCACACTGAGTGCCGGCAGCTCGCCAATGCTGCTGGCAGCTATCGTGCTGGCCGCCTGGGTGCTAATAACGGGCGGCTTACACCTAGACGGTCTGGCCGATTGCGCCGATGCCTGGGTTGGCGGCCACGGCGATAAGCAGCGTAGCCTGCAAATCATGAAAGATCCGGCTTCCGGGCCGAGTGCGGTTAGTTTGTTGGCCGTGATTTTAATCTTAAAGTTTGCCGCGCTGACCGCCATGTTCGAACAAACTCGCCTCGCCCCGCTATTGCTAGCCCCCGTTTTAGGTCGTGCAGCGATCCTGGGTTTGATGCTGACAACCAACTATGTTCGCCCGCAGGGTTTAGCCGAGGTGCTTTTACAACAACTGCCAAGATCGGCTGCCACGTGGGTGTTGGTGATTAGCGCCGTAGGCGCTGTGCTATTTTTAGGTTTTCCGGCGGTGCTGTTTGCCAGCGGCTTACTATTTTGGCTACGGCAAACCGCCATGTCACGCTTGGGCGGGGTAACCGGGGACGTGTACGGTGCAGCTGTCGAGCTCACCGAAGCCGCTGTATTAACTGTTGCAATGCTGTAATGACCCAACAATCGCCGCTTCAGCCGGCCATTCCCGGTCAAACGTTAGATTCGAAAGACGCATCAAACGCGCACCGTTTTCCCGACCAACAAATTGCCGGCATCTATCGAGCCATCGCCGAACGCCGTGACATGCGGCATTTTCTCCCCGATCCAGTCGACAGCGAAACTCTGGCTCGTCTATTGCAAGCCGCACATCAAGCCGGCAGCGTCGGCTTGATGCAACCCTGGCGCTTTATCCGTATCACCAATCGCAGTGTCCGGCTGGATATTCACGCGCTGGTCGAACAAGAGCGACGGCTTACCGCCGCAGCTCTTGCGGAGCGGCACGACGAATTTATGCAGCTTAAGGTGGAAGGCATACTTGATTGCGGCGAATTGTTGGTAGTGGCCTTGCCGGACCGACGTGAGCAGCACATTTTCGGTCGGCGCACCCTGCCGGAGATGGATTTGGCTTCGGCAGCCTGTGCGATTCAAAATCTATGGTTAGCGGCCCGCGCCGAAGGTCTGGGGTTGGGCTGGGTATCACTGTTCGATCCCGACGCCTTAGCCCAATTATTGAACATGCCGGCCGGCAGTAGACCGATCGCGGTGCTTTGCCTGGGCCATGTGGCCGAGTTTTACCCCAAGCCGATGCTGGAACTGGAAAATTGGGCGAGGCCGCAACCCTTGTCGGCCTATGTTTACGAAAACGGCTGGCCCGATGCATCCTAAGCCGCCGTTCCGAGCGCTGATGGTACAAGGCACCACCTCCGATGCCGGCAAAAGTACCTTGGTGACAGCATTGTGCCGTTATTACCGGCGCCAAGGCATCGCCGTCGCGCCCTTCAAACCGCAAAACATGGCGCTAAATAGCGCGGTAACTGTCGATGGCGGCGAGATCGGTCGGGCCCAAGCCGCGCAAGCCGCAGCCTGCGGTCTGCCACCGCATAGTGATATGAATCCGGTACTGCTAAAGCCCAACACAGACAGCACCGCGCAAGTGATTATTCACGGCAAAGTCTTGCAAAACCAATCCGCTAGCCAATATCACGATTATAAAAAAGTCGCTAAGCAAGCGGTATTGGAATCCTGGCAACGCTTGAGCGCCCAATACCAGATGCTGATAGTCGAGGGTGCGGGTAGCCCAGCCGAGATTAATTTACGCGCTGGCGATATTGCCAACATGGGCTTTGCCGAAGCTGTGGATTGTCCGGTGATTCTCATCGCCGACATTGACCGCGGCGGGGTGTTTGCACATTTGGTCGGCACGCTGGACTTGCTGTCGGCCAGCGAGCAAGATCGGGTGATCGGCTTTGTCATCAACCGTTTCCGGGGCGACATCGCGCTTTTGAAACCTGGATTAGACTGGCTGGAACAGCGAACTGGCAAACCGGTATTGGCCGTGCTTCCCTATTTACACGATCTCTATTTGGAAGCCGAGGACGCTTTATCCACTCGACATGCCCAACAAAGCCAGACCGGGGCTTTTCACATCGTCGTGCCGCACTTGCCCAGCTTCAGCAATCATACCGATTTCGATCCGCTGCAATTGCATCCCGGCGTTCAGGTCAGCTTTGCTAAAAGCCCCGATCAAGTAAGCGGTGCCGACTTGATCGTGCTGCCGGGCAGCAAGTCGGTGCGCAGCGATTTAGCTCAGCTTAGAGAACGAGGCTGGGACACTTTTATCAGTCGCCATCTGCGTTACCGGGGCAAACTATTGGGGATTTGCGGCGGCTTTCAGATGCTGGGCAAGCGCGTAGATGACCCGTTGGGGCTGGAAGGTCCGGCCGGTAGCTCTGCCGGTCTGGATTTGTTGGATGTGCAGACGGTTTTGCAACCCGAAAAATGCCTCAGACAAACTACTGGCACATTCTATGGGCAAGCTACGCCGGTAGCGGGCTACGAGATTCATCTGGGCGTTAGCAACGGCCCGGCCTTGTCGCAACCCTTATTTTCGCTTGCGGACGGCAACGATGGCGCGGTATCTGCGGATGGTTTACTGGCTGGCAGTTATCTTCATGGCTTGTTCGATTTACCGGCAGCTTGCAACGCTTTGTTGAATTGGGCTGGCTATCGGCAAACGCAAGCGGTGGATTTCAACGCCTTGCGCGAAGCCGGTATTGACCGTTTGGCCGATTGCTTGGCAGCGCATTGCGATTTCACGCTGCTGGAGGCGCGGGCCGCATATTCCACCCCAAACTAGCCACTCATGCCAATTTAATTAAACGAGTATCGGATGACGGTTTTTGGAAGAGATGAGTTGCGCAATAGACCCATTTCGTCAGTCGAGTTTTTCAAACCGGACAGTCACCCTCATCCACATTCAGTGAACTGAAAGTCTAGAAAGCCGGTATTGTGGCCCTCACTCAATCGCCGAGGGCTTCCTAGCTAAATAAAACACCCGGCAGTCAATCTAGCCTTGATTGGCTAAAGTTAGCAGTTTTAGGGTTTATCCATGATTGCTCTTCAGCTATCGCAACCGCCAAACGGTGCAAAAGCCTGCAAATTCTCACGATTTTGTCACGCGCTCATGATATTTTCGTGATTGGCGAAGACTTTACGATTGGCCCATAATCGGATTTTTTAAGTAGCCGAGCCGCTGATGCCTGCCGCAAAACACCTCCTTCTGGTCGAAGACGACCCCGACATCGCCAAGATTCTGGCCGACAATCTCCGTGAAGAAGATTACCGAGTGGACGTAATAGCCGACGGCGACGCTGCATTGGCGGCGATCGCGGCTAACCATTACGACATGCTGTTATTGGACGTCATGTTGCCCGGTGTGGACGGGCTTGAGATTTGCCGACGAGTGCGGGCCGGGCAAGTTTATACGCCTATCATCATCGTCAGCTCCAAATCGAGCGACGTGCAACGTGTGGTTGGCCTGGAAATTGGCGCCGACGATTACATTACCAAACCCTTCTCATTGGCCGAAGTGGTCGCCAGAGTGCGTGCACTGTTACGCCGAGCAGCGGCTTTGAATCGGCCTAATGCTGAGCAAAGCACTTCGGTCATTGTCACCCAAGGCCTGCGGATTGACGCGCAAAGCCGAACGGTGGCTTTAGATGGCCAGTCGGTGGCGTTAACCGCACGCGAGTTTGATTTGCTCAATTTTTTCGCCCGCCATCCGGGGAGGATGCTGACCAGACTGGAGCTTTTGAATCAGGTCTGGGGATACAGTCACGACGGCTACGAACATACCGTCAACTCCCATATCAACCGCCTGCGCGCTAAAATCGAAGCCGATCCGGCGAATCCAACGCGAATTTTGACTGTCTGGGGGCTCGGCTATAAATTCGCCGGACCCGAAGATTCCGCTGAATGAAATTGAGTTTCCAAAGCCGGATTGCGTGTTTATTTGCTGCACTGTTTGTCACAGTGCAGGCGCTGACCGTGGTATGTATTTATCTCGCGGTTCGCGACAATCTGTTGCGCCAGCTTGATCAGGATTTACGCTACGCCGAACAGGCTTTTCGCCAACTACTGGTGGAAAGTGCCGACCGCGTTGCCGGAGAAACCGGCTTACTGGTCGCCGATTTCGGTTTTCGCAGCACTATCACTAGCGGTGATCCAGCAACGATCGCCTCGGCTTTGGAAAATCTGTTACTGCGCGTCAACGGTCAACGTGCATTTTTTATCGACCTACAGTTTCGGGTCGTTGCCGATACTGGCGGGCAGTGGCAAGACAGGCCGTTTAAGGTCGCCCAAGCCTTGGCGAATGCCGACAGCATTCGACCGCAGGTGTGGTTTGGTCTATTGGACGACCGCTTACAGGAATGGGCATTAGTTCCGGTGCTGGCACCAGTGCAGGTCGGCTGGGTTGCGGTGGCGCAAGCGGTCGAGGAGCAGCGCATTGATCAGTTTCGGCAAAATTCCCTTTTGCCGCTGCAAATCGGTTTAGCGGTTCTTGACTCAGACGGTGGCCGATTGTTAGCTGCGTCTGAGCCTGAAGCCGCCTTGGCGCTAATAAATAGTCATGCCGACCCTACGCAAACCACGACAATCGAGACCGATGAAGGCCGTTATCTCGGTCGCGTCCTGTCATTACCAGCAGCAGGCCAAGAGCAGCATATCGCTGCGCTGTTGCAAATCAAATTCACCGACGCCTTCGCCGGATACCGCCACATGCTCCTGCTGGCAGCCGGTTTACTGCTACTCGGTTTGTTAGCTACCTTGGCCGGCAGTGTAGTGATCGCCCGCAATCTGTCGCGTCCACTCCGGACCTTGGCCGGGGCCGGCGAACGTGTGGTCAGTGGCGACTTTTCATCCACACCGCTGACGGACCGCAACGATGAATTGGGACGTTTGGCCGATACCTTCGTCCGCGCCGCGCAATTGGCAGGCCAATTGGTTACGTTGCAGCAAAAGGACCAGGAACGGCGAGAGCTTGTGGCATCCGTTTCACACGATTTACGCACACCGCTGGCCGCCTTGCATGCCTTTCTGGAAACGATGCAGCGCAAGGCCGACAAACTGCCTGCCAAGGACCAAGAGCACTTCTTGAACACCGCGCTACGCCAGAGTGAAAAAGTGAGCCGACTGGCACAGGAATTGTTCGAATTGGCCAAGCTGGAATGCGACGACGCCAGTTTGAATAAGGAAGCCTTCAACATGGCTGAATTGCTGCAAGATGTCTCACAAAAATACCGGCTGCAAGCTGATCAACGCGGTATAGCCCTAAAAGCCGAATTACGCCCTGCTTTGCCAGCGGTCTTAGCCGATATTGGCCTGATCGAACGCCTGCTGACTAATCTCATAGACAATGCCCTGCGCCACACACCTGCGGGGGGCACGGTGCAGTTGGACGCATGTCTGGCAGGAGAGCGGGTAGCTGTCGCAGTTTGCGATACCGGCATGGGCATCGCCCCGGAATATTTGCCGACCTTGTGCGATTGGGATTCGCCATTAGCTCGACGCGCCCGAGCCAATGGTGGCGGTTTTGGCTTGATTTTAGTCGGAAAAATCGCCCGATTGCACGGTAGCCGCCTACACGTTGAAAGTACCCTGGGAACCGGCAGCGAATTCCGTTTCGATTTGCCGCTGGCCGAAGCGGTGAGCGTTGCCGATAACAGTCCGTGAGCGCACTCATGTTCGAATTTATCGTATCGACCTTAAACCCAGCACGGTCAATACCTGGTCGCCGACAACCCATCGGCACTGTTGGACATCGCCCGCTTCCCGCGCATCGACATGTCTCAGCATTAGTATTAATTGGTTCGGCATTGCTGATTCAAGCAAAACCAAGCCTGTGCGACGAGGGACAATTTCCGGAATTCACTTGGCACGGCCTGCTGGATTTGCGCTATCAACATAGCGACGCCGCACCTGGTCAACTGGAACAAGGTTTGGGCAAACTACGCGAAGGCGGTGAACGCGACCGCTGGCAGATCAACGAAGCTGCCGCGACTTTACAAGTCCGCCTGGACTGGGACTGGATGGCTACCGCGACATTAAAATACGCCGACTATCAATCGGCACCAGTGGATTTAACCGAGGCCTTTCTAGCCTACCGACCGGTCGGCAACGCCGGCTGGCGTCTGGCTGGGCGCTTGGGCATGTTCTTTCCGCCGATTTCTCTGGAGAACATCGGCACAGCCTGGAGCAGCCCGTACACATTGAGTTCCTCAACCATCAACGCTTGGGTCGGGGAGGAGCTTCGGGCCTTCGGCGGCGAACTGCGTCTGGATTACCAAGCCGAAGCCGGCGACCGGATCGGCATATTCGGCGCAGCATTAGCCAATAACGATACCGCAGGTTTGATGTTGGCATGGCGCGGTTGGAGTTTACATGACTTCGAGTCGACACTGAACGGTCGCCTGCGCTTGCCGGACGGCATCGGTATTCATACCTTGTTTCCTGAACAGGCAAACGCCAGCCAGACCTTCGTCGAAGTGGACCGTCGACCAGGATTTTACGCAGGGATAGCCGCCGAGCGCCCGCAGCGCTATACGCTGCGGGCAATGTATTATGACAACAACGCCGACCCGTCAGGACTATCTGCAGGCCAGTACAGCTGGCATACCCGGTTCTGGAGCCTCGGCAGTAAGGCTGAATTACCCTGGGAAACGACGCTGATCAGCCAAGCTATGATCGGTCGAACCACCATGGGCGATCTGATCGGCAATTTACGCGCGGTCGATGTCGGCTTTTGGTCAGCATCCTGGCTTATCAGTCGGCCATTGGGCGAAGGTCGCTTCAGCGTCCGTTACGAACGCTTCGGCAACGACGAACGCGATTACCTGCCGCAAGATCGCAACGGCGAACACGGCCAAGCGTGGACCGTCAATTACAACCTGACCTTCGCTCAGCGGCACCAGTTAAATTTTGAATTCAGTAGCATCTACAGTGCTCGTCCGGCGCGATTGGCACGCGGAGAGTCAGTCTATCAGGAGGAAACGCTGTGGCAAGTCGGTTATCGACTGTTTTTTTGACGGCCTGGACAGCGTTTGCTGATGCTGAAGAACTGCGAGGCTTGGCCGAAGCAGGCGGACAGCCATTGGCGAATTTGGTGGTCGCCCTAGAAGCCTTGGATCAACCGGCTCGCGCCAAAGCGCCACCGCAACCGGCGGCCATGGAGCTCGACCAAAAAAGTCGGGAGTTCGTGCCGCACGTGCTCGCGGTGCGCAGCGGCACGCCCGTGTTTTTTCCGAATAGCGATGCGATCAAACATCATGTGTATTCTTTTTCGACGGCCAAGCGTTTTGAAATCAAACTATACAGCGGCGTGCCGCCTGAGCCAGTGCTCTTTGATAAGCCGGGAATTGTGGCGTTGGGCTGTAACATTCACGACTGGATGTTGGGGTATATCTACGTCAGCGATGCCGACTATCTTGGTGTTTCCGATAACGAGGGCCGCTGGTCCCTGGACGTGCCAAGCGGTCGCTATCGTTTGACCTTCTGGCACCCTTACGCAGCAGAGCAACCCGCCGAACAACTGGTGACAGTGCCGACTAGCGAACTGCCGATCAGGTTGGAACTTAAAGCACAATTTCAGACCGGGAAACCGCCGGCTAGCTTGCAAATTCAAGGGTATGGCGACGGCTTTTAACCTGGAGTGCAAATGTAGATTTGCACTCCGAAATTAAGCAATAGCAGGACGGAGGAAAGCAAACGGGGGATGTCACCTTCCTACCGCAAATGCTTGTAAACGTTGGTCCGAAAGTTCAACGGACAACTGGTTACGCCCTTCGCAATTAGATGAGCTTAAAACTTTGCGGACTGCTTGGATAATAGCTACTATTGCTCCGGCCCTTAAATGTTTTAACCGTTCGTGCTGAGCTTGTCGAAGCACAAGCAGCCTTTCGACAAGCTCAAGGCGAACGGATATTAAAACTTCATGAGGCCGGATCAATAACCAGTCAAACTCAAGCTGACAGGTTCGATGTCAGCGAACGGCGCCGCATCCAGCCGAACAATGGCAGCGCACTTCCAAACAACCAAACGGCCCCTGGCAGCGGCACTTGCGAGACCGCACTGATTTGTAGCAACGGCGTATTCGCACCAGGAAAATTAGTAAAGTTATAGCCAGCGGGCGTCGGCAAACCAGGGTAGGCAGTGAAGTCGTAGTTTGCCTGAATCGTGCCGTTTTGTGCTGGGTTATCTAACGCGTTGGAGCCGACTGCGAACGCTGCGCCGGGCGCGCCATCCAGTTCGGTCCCTGCATCCCAAATGCTGCTACCGTTCTCGACATAAGTGCCACCGGTGAAATTGCCTTGAGCATCGAACAATTCAATTTCTGTCGGCGCATCGTTACCGATAAAGCGGTCGTTGGACGGCACCACCATCGAGAAATAGCTCAAATAGCGGTTTTTCATAGGGTCGAGATTCAAGGTGACGCTGCCGCTGGCACCGGGTAGAAAAACACCTGGACCGAAGCCGTTGACTGATGCGGTTACTGTCGTACTGATGCCTCCGGCCATGGCCGCGCTGCTGGCCGCGAACATGGAGACCAGGCCGCTGACGTCGCCCAATTCTGCGACTGCTTTGATCGCCGACGAGGCAGTGCCGCCCACGTCAAAAGCATCGAACGACCCGTTGTGCAGCGCCAAGAAGATTGGTGTCAGCGCCGCACCATTGGCGGCGGACAAGTTGGAGAAACTCAGCGTGACTTGCGCGGCCTGTGCCGAACTTAGTGGAGCAGCGATGGCCGCCAAAAACAGTGCCGATAGCGAGAGTGATTGGTTTTTTTTCATCGTGATTTTCCTAAATGTGAATGCCAAATGGCGTTGCCATTGTGCAATCGGAAACATCACGAAATCCTCACTGATCCTTAAAATCAGTGTGATACGTACTTACTCAAACACAATGTCCGACTTCAATACGGCAAAGTAACCAGGGATTTAAAAGCCAATGACCCAAGTAACGTAAGTTATCATAGGAAAAATTCAGGCATCGATTAAGCCAATCGCGAGATCAAGCGAGACAATCGGTAATCAGCATTTTGATTAATAAGAGCTCACAAAGGATCAATACCTGATCGGGGATGACGCATTGATATTACCAATTTGTTCGCCGAACAGCGGACAATCAAGTAGGTCAAAGGTTGCCTAAACTATTGAAACTGGAGAGCTACCTCATCGTTCGAGTTTTGGCGGACCCGAGACGTTCAAACTCTGGCTGGATTTTGCATCGGAACACCTGAGGGCTGTGATCCAATTACTCGCAGGCCGCAGAGTTTCGCTCAGACCGCTGATTCCAGTTGTTCCAGCAATTGCACGATTTGTAGATTCGCCTCGCGCAACTGTCTTAAATCGTCATCAGCGCTAATCTTGCCATCCACCCGATGACGCTGGAGATTTTCCGCCAGCGTTTGTTGTCGGGATTGGGCCCGCTCCAGTTGTTCAACTAAATGCGCATCGATGCCGCGTTCGTGTCTCAGGCGTTCCAGCCACTTACCAAGATGCGATTTTTTCGCGTTCAGGATAGGCCAACGTGGGTTAATGCCGCTCGCGGGTTGCAGGCATTCTTCCAGACGGCGCAACCAATATTGTTGTTGAAGTTTCAACAACTCCAATTGACTCCGCCAACTACTGAACGAAACCTTGGCGCAATCAGTCCAGGCCGGACGGTTTCGATAACTATTGACCCAGCCCAGTACCGCATTAGCCGGCATGGGGTCGGCGATGGCGCATCCTTGGGCGATGCTACAACCCAAGTCGATCAAAAAAATGCCGTGCTCTATATCTTCCACACCTTCCGCAACCGCTTCACGCTTGAAGGCCTTGGCCAGAGCAACCACACTTTCGACAATGGCCATATCATCCGGGTCGTCTATCATGTTGCGCACAAAACTCTGATCGATCTTAACGGTGTTGATGGTCAAATGCCGCAAATGCGCTAAGGACGAATACCCGGTGCCGAAATCGTCCAGTGCGCAGGGTACTCCCAGGTTGTGGTAGCATTGTTTCAGCGTCTCACCTACCGAGATCAAGTCTTCCAGTACGCTGCTTTCCAACACTTCCAGCTCCAATTGTCGGGAAGGAATTTGCGGGTATTCAGTCAGCAAGGTTTCCAGAGTTTTTATGAAATCCGGCCATTGCAGATGGCGGGGCGATATATTCACGCTGACTTGTAGATTCAGGCCGAGATCGTGCCATACCTGCAATTGCTTAAAGGCTTGTCTTAGCACCCAGTTGCTCAAGTCGATTTCCAAGGTGGTATTTTCGACTATCGGTAGAAATTCGACCGGCGGCAATACACCACGCTCCGGGTGCTGCCAACGGATCAAGGCCTCTACACCCACCACTTCGCCGGTTTTGAGATTGACCCTGGGTTGGTAATACAGACAAAACTGGTTGTCTATCAAGGCTTGGCCGACCTCAGCCAACGCTTGCTCCAAGCGGCTCGGGCGATGATTGATGCTCGTCGCTTGTCCAGACAAATGATCGTAAATCCGATAGCGATTGCGACCGTCCAGTTTGGCCTGATACATTGCTTGGTCGGCATGACGCAACAGAATGTCCGGATCTTCCATATCCAGGGGATAGATAGTCACACCGCTGCTGGCGGCAATTCGCACGTGCCGGTTTTCCAACTCAAATGGCTCGGCCATGGCCTGATGAATTCGGGCCAAGGCATCTTCACATTGCTGTATCGACTGCAGATTTTCAAATAACAATGCAAATTCGTCACCACCCAGCCGGCAAACCGTGTCGCCTTCGCGCAGCTTTAACTTGATGCGTTTGGCTACTTCCACCAACAATTGATCGCCGGTTTCATGTCCGAAGTTATCGTTGACTTGCTTGAAGCCGTCCAAATCCAGATAGCACACCGCCAACAGCGATTCGGCCCGTTTGCTGTGCGCGATAGCCTGAGCAAAGCGGTCGGCAAATAAGGCACGATTGGGGAGTTGGGTGAGCGGATCGAAATGCGCCAGCACTTCCAGTGCTTGCTGCTGTTGCTTGCTTTCGGTGATGTCCGAGAACAAGCCCAGATAATTGATGATATTGCCGGCATCGTCGCGCAAGGCCGAAACCGTTAATAGTTCGGCATACAAATCGCCGTTTTTCCGACGATTCCAGACCTCGCCTTGCCAATGGCCGGTCTGATCAATGGTCTCCCACATGGCCTCATAAAATTCCGGCGATTGCCGACCAGACTTCAAAAAGCTGGGGTTTTGCCCCAATGCTTCCTCCCTGGTGTAGCCGGTGATGTCGGTGAAGGCGGCGTTGACATCAATGATGGCTGCGTTAATGTCGGTAATGATGATCCCTTCATGGGCGTCTGAAAATACCCGCGCCGATAGTCTTAGTTTTTCCTCAGCCGCCTTGCGTTTGCTAATGTCGTGCACAATGCCGCGCATCCGTACCGGTTTGCCACTGGCATCACGTTCGACCTGGCCAACCGAACGCATCCAGCGCTTTTCGCCGCTAGGGGCTCGAATACGGTATTCCACTTCGTAATTGGCGCCGCATTCCAAATGCTGCCGGGTTGCCTCGATAACTAAGGCTCTATCCTCAGGGCAAACCACTTCTAGGAAGTCGTTCCAGGTATGCAGGGCCTTATTCGGAAAACCCAATTCGGTCGTGACGATCTCGGACCAGAACTGACGATTTTTCAACAAATCCGCATCCCATATACCAACGCCACCATAGATTTGGCTGATACGAAAACGCTCTTCGCTTTCTTTGAGCGCTAACTCGGTCTGTTTGCGTGCGGTAATGTCTTGAACCAATACCACGAAGCGGTCGGGACCGGCTTTATAGCTGTCAATTGCATACCAACGCCCTGGATCGGCTACGCAATTTTCGAAATGCTGGGGCTCACCACTAGTATCCAATTCGTCAAAGTTGCTGATCCAAGCGCATTCGGTATTAGGCAGCACCTCCTTGACGGTTTTGCCTATCCAGTTATCTCGGGCAATGCCGGTCATTTTTTCAAAAGCCGGATTGATATCCAAATAGCGATAATCGACGATCTTGCCGCTGTTATCCCTGATTACCTGATGTAACGCAAAACCCAGCGACATATTGGTATAAAGCCTTGCCAAGTCAGCCTCGCTGCTTTTGCGGGCTCGGATTTCCTTACGCAAGCGGAACACCCAATAGGCGAAAAACAATAAGGCCAGCAGGCCCAAGGCGGCGGATCGCAGTAGGGCGTCTATCCGAATACCCTGTTCGACTTTCAATGCCATCCAGCGGTTGATAATGGCATCGTGTTCGGTTTGACTAATACTGGCCAAGGCTTTGTCCAGCAACGAAAGCAATTGCGTATGAGCTTTGATGACTGCCATCCGGGTTTCATTGACATAGCCGGGTTGTCCGGCAATATGCAAATTCAATAAGCCCTGTTGTTTGATCGTATGACTAGCAGAGGCCGCATCGCCGATATAGGCGTCGACCTTGCCCTCAGTCAACAGATCCAGTGCTTTCGATACTGAGGAGGCGGGCAGCAGCTGTATTTCCGGGCGATCTCTGTTGAGCAACTCCTGAACGAAGTAGCCTTGTTCGATAGCCACCCGCCGTGCCGTTAGTAGATCCAAGGAATTGATATAAAAGCTGTTTTTGTCGCCGATAATGACGGTCGGCGTGCTGATATAGGGTTGAGTAAAATCCAAGTATTTCTCTCGATCTGGGGTTTTGGTTGCCCCCGCAATCATGTCCAGTTCGCCGCGTTTGGCCATGTCAAGCACTTGCTGCCAGGATTTGTCCATGATCAGAACGAACTTCACCCCGAGCCGCCGCTCGATTAGCTTTAGATGCTCGGCAATCATGCCTTGATGTTCGCCAACTGAGTCCAGCCATTCGTAGGGTGGAAAGTTTCTGTGGATGCCTACCCGAATTTCAGCGTGCTCAGCCAACCAGTGCCGCTCAGCCTCACTGAAGTGCAAAGCGCTGGACTTGTCGCCGTCGTAAACAAAATCATTGAGTTGGCCGTCGCTTAGAGGACGCGCCAGTTTCAGGTTGGTATAAACCTCGGCCACACGGCGTAAGCGGGCTGAATCTATCTGGCCAAGTGGGACCTTGTCCGGCAGAATCAGTTTCCGGGTTTCCTCTGCTTCGTAACGCAATTGCCCCAAACTGACCTTAGCCGAATACGATTTTCGGATCAGCTGAATAATTAGTTCGGGGTTAGCCAGCGCATATTTCCAGCCTTTCAAACTGGCTCGGAGGAAGCGTTCTGCCCGCCCGGGATGTTGCTGCAACTCCTTGCGGCTGGTGAAAAGCAAGTCTCCGTAAAAGTCGATACCGTAACTTTGCGGATTGATGATGTTGACTTTGATACCGGCTGCCCGAAAGCTAAAAGGCCGGTCAGTGATATAGCCGGACATCACATCGACTTTATTCGCGATGAAGTCTGCATCGTTAAATGTCTCCGCAATTTTTTGAAAATGGCTTTCGTTGAGATTGGCTTCCGCCAACAAGGCACGAACCTGGGCATTGTTCTCACCCACCACATCGTACATGATGCGTTTGCCGGCCATTTCGTAAGGGCTGACGATGCCGGAAGCATGTTTGCTGAACAGCACTAGCGCATCATGCTGAAAAATGGCGGCTAAGGCCGCAATAGGTTTGCCGTTGGCGTACTGGGCGATGATGCCTGAGTCGCCGATACCGTATTCGGCTTGACCTGATGCGACTTGTTCGATGTAATCCTGCTCAGGATTACGCTCGCGTAACTCTACCTGCAGGCCTTCTTCGGTATAGTAGCCTTGCTCTATAGCAGCGTAATAACCGGCGAACTGGAATTGGTGAAACCATTTTAATTGCAGCGTTACTGTTTCCAGCGGCTGGTTTGCTGTTGGGGTGACAGCGAGGCTGGACGTACAAAACAGTAAAAAAAATACCGCAGACAGCCCGAAAGTGGTTTTTTTCATAAATGCCAGTTGTGGCCTGTTTTGAAGTAGGGATATTCTACATCCAAAGCCAAACGGGCTAGGCGGATTTAGTCGGCTGTCGCGGAAGTGAACAAGGATTGAAATTTATTTTTGCCAGCGTTGGATTTACTTTGTTGGGTATGGGCCAGCGCTAGTTTTGCTTCGTTTTGCAACTGACTATCGGCAAAAACTTGCTGCTTACGCAGTGGCGCCTGGATGGCTTTACGCAGATATTCCTCGGCTTCCGCAGTGCGATCCTGCTCCAATAAGTAGTCTGCGTAGAAGTAATTGGCATCAATGCCGTTGGGATTAATCTTCAAGCTGGCTTTCAACATCTGCTCGGCGAGCTGATTATCCCCAAAAGATACCGGCCAGCCAGGCACCATGTAATACAGTGTGCCTAAGGTGACATAGGCCGCGCCATCCAATGCATTAGGATTTTGGGCAATGGCTTCTTCCAATAGAGCCTTTGCGGTTTGCAGGCTCGATAAGGCTGTCAGCGCGGATTGAAACGCCGCATTAGTGGCGATTATCGTCGCTTGCCAGATTTTAGGTTCTGCGGCATGCGGGTAGCGTTTGGTTAATTCGGCGGCTTTTTCCAGCAATTGCGGATAAATCTGCCGTTGCCGGGTTTCGTCGGTTTGATAGTAAACGCGGGCCCAATCGCTTTCCAAATGGGCGATAGCGGTCGTTAACTCCGAGGCGGGTAGCGGACCGGCAAAAAGTATCAATAAAACAACAATAGTAGCTTTGCTCATACATTCAATATAGAGCATTGCATTTTGTATTTCAATACTTCCGTTAAATTATTGTTTTAAAGACGTATTGCCGATTACCAAATTTGGCTAAGGCATGAGTATTGGCGAGCCCAGTCCGACTTGTATTCATGGATCTGTTGCAAGTCAGGGACGATGCTGTTCATGTTTTGCAACAACGGGCATAAAAAACCTGAAAATGGCAATTTTTACCGCGCCCCTTAGCGCTGGCCTTTACTTATGCCACTCTTTGAACGGATGTTTGCACAGATTATTATTATAGTAACGTAAATCGTCAGTAACTTCCGTGCCCACCCAGACAGGCTTTTCAAAGGCTTCCCCAACTGCCGACAGCTCGATTTCAGCAACAATCAAACCTTGGTTATCCCCCAAAAACTCGTCAATTTCCCAAACATGCAGCTCGCGATAGACAAAATGACGTATTTTTTCCACCAACGGCTTGTGGCATAGCTCGTCAAGAATACTATTGGCGTCAGTCAACGGGATTTCATACTCAAATTCCTGACGATAGGTGCCGATAGTAGTGCTCTTGATGTTGAGCCAAGCTTGGCTGTCGGAAATCCGCACGCGCACTGAGCTAAGCGGACTGCTGCTCAAATAGCCCTGCTTGTAGTGTACGGAGTGATCGATTTCACCGCGCCAGTCGTCGTTCGCCAGTAAAAACTTATGTTCAACCTCAAGCGCCATAGTTGTCTTCCTTCGATTAGTTAGTGTTAAGCAATAATTCTTTATTATAATGCTGGGTAATTAGGTTTGGGCGGTAAAGTCCGTACCTAATCACTGCTGCTGTTCAATCAATCTGGAGAATAAAGATGGCTTTTGAATTACCTGCATTACCGTACGCAAAAGACGCATTGGCACCGCACATTTCTGCGGAGACCATCGAATTCCACTACGGCAAGCATCATCAAACTTACGTCACCAATCTAAACAATCTGGTTCCTGGCACTGAGTTTGAAGGCTTGT
>FSSH01001973.1_pt1 | contig 65787 bp, 62 predicted proteins | sample 1166101 | NCBI WGS metagenome assembly FSSH01 (sample SAMEA32972668, study PRJEB13176) | freshwater metagenome | biome: Drinking water system; feature: Biomass in drinking water that filtered by 0.45 um membrane; material: drinking water | place: USA | collected 2012-12-20 | depth 0 m | reverse complement strand
CGCGCAGATCCGTCGCCATCACGGGCGCGCCCCTGAGGCGATCGACGCCCTCGACGATGGCAAGATCGCCCTCCAGCCGGATCTTGGCGCCGAGGCGGGCGAGCTCCTGGACGTGCATGAAGCGGTTCTCGAAGATCGTCTCGCGGATATGCGAGCGGCCCTTGGCCAGCGTCATCAGCGCCATGAACTGCGCCTGGAGGTCCGTGGGAAAGCCGGGGAACGGGTCGGTGGTCACATCCACCGCCGCGATGCCGGCGCCGTTGCGGCGGATGCGGATGCCGTCCGGCGTCTGCGTCACCTCGGCCCCCGTGGTGGCGAGGATGTCGAGGGCCGAGTGCAGGAGGTCGGCGCGGGTGTTCTCGAGCAGCACGTCGCCGCCCGCCATCGCCACCGCCATGGCATAGGTGCCGGTCTCGATCCGGTCGGGCAGGACCTCGTGCCGTGCGCCGTTGAGGCGCGAGACGCCCTCGATGGTGATGCGCGGCGTGCCGGCGCCCTCGATCCGGGCGCCCATCTTGGTGAGGCAGGCGGCGAGATCCACCACCTCCGGCTCGCGGGCCGCGTTCTCGATGAGGGTCGAGCCCTTGGCCAGGGCGGCCGCCATCAGCGCCACGTGGGTGCCCCCGACCGTGACCTTGGGAAACACGATCTCGGCCCCGCGCAGGCCGTTCTTGGCCTTGGCGATGACGTAGCCGCCATCGATCTCGATCGAGGCTCCGAGGCGCTCCAGCGCCATCAGGAGCAGGTCCACCGGACGGGTGCCGATGGCGCAGCCGCCGGGCATCGAGACCTTGGCCTCGCCGAAGCGGGCCAGCAGCGGCGCGATGACCCAGAAGCTCGCCCGCATGGTCGAAACGAGGTCGTAGGGCGCCGTGGTGTCGATGACGTTGGCGGCGGTGAGCCGGATGGTCTGCCCGGTCTCCGTGGTCTGACCCGGGCGCTTGCCGACGACCATGTGGTCGACGCCGTGATTGCTCAGGATGCGCAGCAGCGCCTGGATGTCGGCGAGGCGCGGCACGTTGGCGAGTTCGAGGGACTCCCCAGTGAGCAGGCTGGCGATCATCAGGGGCAGGGCCGCGTTCTTCGCGCCTGAGATCGGGATCACGCCATTAAGCGGCGCGCCGCCGGTGATGTGGATGCGGTCCATCTTTGTCCTTTACGGGCGGATATCGAAGCCGCCGCTTCGTTCAAGCTGCTTCATCGTTACGGCTTTTCGTGTCCGAATGAGGATGGCGGTGCCCCGGGATCATGATCGGGCCGTTCTGTCGGCGCCTGGTCGGCCTCGGCCCGGGCGCGGGACTGGTCCTTGCGCCGGCGCAGATTGTCTCTCAGCGCGGCCTTGAGACGTTCAGCTCTCTGGTCGTCCTTGGTTTGCGCCATCACCTTCAGGCCACCCGTCGGCCCAACCCCACGCGACCCTTCGTCGCCCGGACGACGTAGCGGCTTTCGCCGACCTCCTCAACGGGCGCAGAACTGAGTTGCTCGACGCGACTTGAACCAATTCCAGATTGGCCGGTATCATCCTGATGCTGCTTACGGCAACGCAAGCGAGACGTATTTAACTTCGATCGAGGCAGGATCGACATCGTGCCGGGCTCGCGCCCGAGCCACATCGCCAGGATCGCGGCCCCATCCCAAAAGGGCTCACCGACGATGATTCCGCCTGATCGGCCGCGTGGATCCACCGCACGGCACGACCATCAGTGAACGAGGACGGATGCCCGTGAACCGGATGCCCGCGATGACCCCGATCGTCCCCGTCATGGACGAGATCAAGGACGCGACGACGACAGCTTCGGGCCGCACCGACTACGAGTCCCACTTCCGTTCCGCCCTCGACCGTCTCCACGGCGAACGCCGCTATCGCGTTTTCGCCGATATCGAGCGGATCGCCGGGCGTTTCCCGATCGCCAACTGGCGCCGGCCTGACGGTAGGACCTCCGAGATCACGGTGTGGTGCTCGAACGACTATCTCGGCATGGGCCAGCACCCCGAGGTCGTCTCGGCCATGACCCAGACGGCGGCGCGCTGCGGCGTCGGAGCGGGCGGCACCCGCAACATCGCCGGCAACAACTCGCCTCTGGTTGATCTCGAGCGCGAGCTCGCCGACCTTCACGGCAAGGAAGCCGGTCTCGTCTTCACCTCCGGCTACGTCTCGAACCAGGCCGGCATCTCGACCATCGCCAAGCTGCTCCCGAACTGCCTGATCCTGTCGGACGCCTTCAACCACAACTCGATGATCGAGGGCGTGCGCCATTCCGGCTGCGAGAAGCGCGTCTTCCGCCACAACGATCTCGCCCATCTCGAGGAGCTGCTGCAGGCGGCAGGCGACCGGTCCAAGCTCATCGCCTTCGAGAGCGTCTACTCGATGGACGGGGACGTCTCCGACATCGCCGCGATCTGCGATCTCGCCGACCGCTACGGAGCCATGACCTATCTCGACGAGGTCCACGCGGTGGGCCTCTACGGCGAGCGAGGCGGCGGAATCTCCGAGCGCGACGGCGTCATGCATCGGGTCGACGTGATCGAGGGCACCCTCGCCAAGGGTTTCGGCTGCGTCGGCGGCTACATCACCGGCTCTGCCGTGCTCTGCGATGCCGTGCGCAGCCATGCGCCGGGCTTCATCTTCACCACCGCGCTGCCCCCAGCCATCGCGGCGGCAGCGCGGGCCTCGGTGCGCTATCTCAAGCGCTCGAACACCGAGCGCGCCGCCCACCAGCGCCAGGCCTCCCGCACCAAGGCCGCTCTCGAAGCCGCCGGCCTGCCGGTGCTCCACACCGAGACCCATATCGTTCCGCTGATGGTCGGCGATGCCGAGCTGTGCAAGGCGGCGGCCGACCACCTCCTCGAGCGCCACGGCATCTATATCCAGCCGATCAACTACCCGACTGTTCCGCGTGGAACGGAGCGTCTGCGCATAACCCCCTCCCCCTTCCACGACGATGCCAACATCGCCAAGCTGACCTCGGCGCTCACTGAGACGTGGGACACCCTCGATCTGCCGCGCGCCGGAACAGTGTTCGTCGAGGCGGCGGAGTAGGCTTGAACCCCTCTCCCCGCAGGCGGGGAGAGGGGATGCGCGCAGCCGTTCTGCGCACGTAAATTTTCTTCATAAGAAAATTTCATTCCTCTCGTTGACGTCAGCGCCTGCGTCGCACTACCGTCCTGCTCGACTCATCCCAGCAGGACGTTCCTCGATGTGCGGCATCGTCGGTCTTTTCCTGAAGACGCCCCGCCTCGAGCCGCAACTCGGCGGGCTGCTCTCGGGCATGCTCGGCACCATGACCGACCGCGGCCCCGACAGCGCGGGTTTCGCGGTCTATGGACGCGAGGCGGCAGGGCGGAAGATCACCCTTCGCGGCCCCGATGCCCCCAGCCTTCGCCGCACCATCGCGGCCCTGCAGGCGGAGCTCGGCCTCGTCCTCGACGTCCAGCACCGCGATACCCACGCCGTCCTCGTCGTCCCCGAGGATCGCGAGACCGAGATCCGGGCCTGGCTCGCAGCCAATGGCGGCGCCGACGTCGTCGGTTCGGGCCAGCGCATGGAGATCTACAAGGAGGTCGGCCTGCCGGCGAGCGTGGCGGGGCGCTTCGATCTTGCCGCCATGGCCGGCACCCACGGCATCGGCCATACCCGCATGGCCACCGAGAGCGCGGTGACGACGAACGGCGCCCATCCGTTCTCGACGGGGCCGGACCAATGCCTCGTCCATAACGGCTCGCTCTCGAACCACAACGCCCTGCGCCGGTCTTTACGCCGCGAAGGTCTGACCTTCGCCACCGACAACGATTCGGAGGTCGCCGCCGGCTACCTGACCTGGCGGATGCGCGAGGGCGCCTCGCTGAAAGGCGCGCTGGAGGCGAGTCTCGCCGATCTCGACGGGTTCTTCACCTTCGTGGTCGGCACCCGGGACGGCTTTGCCGTGCTGCGTGACCCCATCGCCTGCAAGCCCGCGATCATGGCGGAGACCGAGGATTACGTCGCCTTCGGTTCGGAATACCGGGCCTTGGTCGGCCTGCCGGATATCGACGGGGCCCGTGTCTTCGAGCCGGAGCCCGCCACCGTCTATGCCTGGGAGCGGCACTGATGCCGTTGGTGGACCTCCGTCAGACGACCTTGCGCGAGCTCAACCGCAGCCTCCATGCCCTCGATCCAGACACCAACGAGACCCATTGGAGAGTGCGCCATCCCGATGGCCGCCACGCCGTCGCGGCGGGTTTGAGCCTGCCCATCGCCGTCGAGATCGAGGGCCATGTCGGCTATTACTGCGCCGGCATGAACGCGCAGGCCGAGATCGTCATCCACGGCAATGCCGGGGTCGGTGTCGCCGAGAACATGATGTCGGGCCGCGTCCATGTCCGCGGCGATGCCAGCCAGTCGGCCGGGGCCACCGCCCATGGCGGGCTCCTCGTCATCGACGGCAACGCCTCGGCCCGCTGCGGCATCTCGATGAAGGGCATCGACATCGTCGTGAAGGGATCGGTCGGCCACATGTCTGCCTTCATGGCGCAATCGGGCACCCTGACGGTGCTGGGCGATGCCGGCGAGGCCCTCGGCGATTCGCTCTACGAGGCCCGGCTCTACGTGCGCGGCTCGGTAAAGAGCCTGGGTGCAGATTGCATCGAGAAGGAGATGCGCGGCGAGCATCGCGCCGAACTCTCCGAGAAACTCGCCGCCGCGGGGCTTCAGGGCGAGGTCGATCCGGGTGAATTCCGCCGCTACGGCTCGGCAAGGCGCCTCTACCAGTTCCACGTCGACAATGCGGGAGCCTATTGATGAGCGAGCCGCCCCGCACCCGGCCGCGCCACTCGGCGACCTTCACCCCCGACGTGATGGCCGAGATCCGCCGGGCGGCGGCGACCGGCATCTACGATATCCGCGGCGCCGGCGCGAAACGGGCGCTGCCGCATTTCGACGACCTCCTCTTCCTCGGCGCCTCGATGAGCCGCTACCCGCTAGAAGGCTACCGCGAGCGCTGCGACACGCAGGTGGTGATGGGCGCGCGTTTTGCCGGCAAACCGATCACCCTCAAGACGCCGATCACCATCGCGGGCATGAGCTTCGGCTCGCTCTCGGGGCAAGCCAAGGAAGCCCTCGGCCGGGGCGCCACGATCGCCGGCACCTCGACGACGACGGGGGATGGCGGCATGACCGAGGAGGAGCGCGGGCACTCACGGACGCTGGTCTACCAGTACCTGCCCTCACGCTATGGCATGAACCCGCGCGATCTGCGCCGGGCGGACGCGATCGAGATCGTCATCGGTCAGGGCGCCAAGCCCGGCGGCGGCGGCATGCTGCTCGGCCAGAAGATCACCGACCGCGTCGCCGGCATGCGCAACCTGCCGCCGGGCATCGACCAGCGATCGGCCTGCCGCCACCCCGACTGGACGGGGCCGGACGACCTCGCCATCAAGATCGAGGAGCTGCGCGAGATCACCGATTGGGAGAAGCCGATCTACGTGAAGGTCGGCGCGAGCCGCCCCTATTACGACACCGCGCTCGCGGCCAAAGCCGGCGCCGACGTCGTGGTGCTCGACGGCATGCAGGGCGGCACCGCGGCGACGCAGGATGTCTTCATCGAGAATGTCGGCATCCCGATCCTGGCGGCGATCCGCCCGGCCGTGGAGGCGCTGCAGGATCTCGGGCTCCACCGCACGGTCCAGCTCGTGGTCTCGGGCGGCATCCGCTCGGGCGCGGATGTGGCCAAGGCCCTGGCGCTCGGGGCCGATGCGGTTGCGATCGGCACGGCGGCCCTCATTGCCCTCGGTGACAACGACCCGCGCTGGGAGGAGGATTACCAGGCCCTCGGCACCACCGCTGGCGCCTATGACGACTGGCACGAGGGCAACGACCCGGCCGGCATCACGACGCAGCGCCCCGAACTCGCCAGCCGGCTCGACCCGATCCTCGGTGGGCGGCGCCTCGCCAACTACCTCGCGGTGATGACGCTGGAAGCCCAGACCATCGCCCGCGCCTGCGGCAAGAACCACCTCCACAACCTCGAACCGGAAGACCTCGTGGCGCTGACCATCGAGGCGGCCGCGATGGCACGGGTTCCGCTTGCGGGGACGGATTGGGTGCCGGGGCGGGGAGCGTTCTAAGCCCCCTCCCCGCCTGCGGGAAGTGGGGATGCACTCCAGCGGGCGGGATCGATGACAGGGAGGATGCGATGACGCTGGACCTCGAAGCCGCCGCCAAGGAACGCGGCATCGCGTATTTCCTGATCTCCTACACCGATCTCTTCGGCACCCAGCGCGCCAAGCTGGTGCCAGCCTCCGCCATCAGGGCGATGGCGCGGGACGGAGCGGGGTTCGCGGGCTTCGCCTCCTGGCTCGACATGACGCCGGCCGATCCCGACGTCTTCGCCCTGCCCGACCCTGCCGGCCTGATCCAGCTTCCCTGGAAGCCCGAGGTCGGCTGGCTGCCGGCGGACCTCACCATGGAGGGCAAGCCGGTCGCCCAGGGCCCGCGCAATCTCCTGAAATCGCTGATCGCCGAGGCCGCCCGGGACGGCCTTCAGATGAAGACCGGCGTCGAGTGCGAGTTCTTCTTGATCACGCCGGACGGTTCGTCGCCGGCCGACATGGCCGACCGCCAGCCCAAGCCCTGCTACGATCAATCGGCCCTGATGCGCCGCTACGACGTCATCACCGAGATCTGCGACGCCATGCTGAAACTCGGCTGGGCGCCCTACCAGAACGATCACGAGGACGCCAACGGCCAGTTCGAGATGAACTGGGCCTATGACGACGCCCTGGTCACCGCCGACCGCCACGCCTTCTTCAAGTTCATGGCCCGCTCCATCGCCGAGAAGCACGGCCTGCGCGCGACCTTCATGCCCAAGCCCTTCGCCGAGCTCACCGGCTCCGGCTGCCACGCCCATGTCTCGCTCTGGCGCGGCGACACCAACGTCTTTTCCGATCCGGAGGGCGAGCTCGGGCTGTCGCGGGAGGCGTATCGCTTCATCGGCGGCGTGATGCATTCGGCGCGCGGGCTCGCCGCGCTCACCAACCCGACGGTCAATTCCTACAAGCGCCTCAACTCGGCGACCACGACTTCGGGCGCGACCTGGTCGCCCAACACCATCACCTATGCGGGCAACAACCGCACCCACATGATCCGCATCCCCGAGGCCGGCCGCTTCGAGTTCCGCCTCGCCGACGGCGCGGCCAATCCCTACCTGCTCCAGGCCGGACTGCTGGCCGCCGGCCTCGACGGATTGCGTCAGGAGCGCGATCCGGGGCCGCGCCTCGACCTCAACATGTACACCCACGGCCATATGGTGGAGGGCGTGAAGCGCCTGCCCCTGAACCTCCTCGACGCTCTTCGGGCGCTGGAGGCGAGCCCGGTGCTCTCCGAGGCGCTCGGCGCCTTCGTGCCGTCCTACGTGAAGCTGAAGACTCAGGAATGGGAGTCCTACGCCCGGCATCTTACCCAGTGGGAGCGGGATACGACGCTGGATTGTTGAGGCGCACCACCCCTCCCCACAAGGGGGAGAAGAGGTGCTTCCTCAGAAATGCCGCGCCAGCACCTCTTTCACCCGTGCCACCATCTCGTCCTCCTTGACGGAGAACTGGGCCGGCCGGGCCGCCTTCCACTCGGCGTTGCTTGAGATGCCTTCCGCCGCCTTCGCGCCCTCGATCAGGTCCTTGATCTGGACCTCTCCGGCCTCGCGCTCGTTCGAGCCCTGGATGATCGCGCAAGGGCTTCCTCGCCGGTCGGCGTATTTCATCTGCGCCTTCATGCCCGAGCCGCCGAGATAGAGCTCGGCTCGGATGTTCTCGGCCCGCAGCAGTGCGACGAGGCGCTGGTAATCGGCGATGTTCTCGCGGTCGAGGACGAGGACGACGACGGGGCCGGGCTTCGCTTTGCCCTGGAGCAGCGGGCTCCCCGTGAGCTGAAGCGCCGAGAACAGCCGCGAGACGCCGATCGAGAAGCCGGTCGCCGGCACCGGCTCGGCGCGGAACCGCCCGACGAGCCCGTCATAGCGCCCGCCGCCTGCCACCGAGCCGAAGCGCACGGTCTCGCCGGCCTCGTTGGTCACCGGGAAGGTGAGCTCGGCCTCGTAGACCGGGCCGGTGTAGTATTCGAGGCCGCGGACGACGGAGGGGTCGGCCCTGATCCGGTCAAAACCGTACCCTGCCGCCTCGCACAGGCGCATCATGACGTGCAGTTCGGCGATGCCCTCGCGGCCCGTCTCGGAGTCTCCGACGACATCGCTCCACGAACCGAAGAACTGGTCCCAGAAGGCGATGCGGTCGCCCTCCCCGGTGGGGGCGGCCTGGAACGAGACATAGGCGAGGATGCGGGAGATGGCGGCCTCGTCGAGGCCCGCGCCCTTGGTGAAATCCCCGCTCTCGTCCTTCCGGCCGGGGCCGAGGAGGAGCCGCACGCCCTCCGCTCCCAGCCGGTCGAGCTTGTCGATCGCCCGCAGCACGGTCAGCCGCTGCCCGGCCTTGTCCGGCCCGGAGAGGCCGATCGCCTCCATCACGCCGTCCAGGACCTTCCGGTTGTTGACCTTGACGACGTACTGGCCGGCGAGCCCGAGCTTATCGAGCGTGTCGGCCATGAGCATGCAGATCTCGGCATCGGCCGCGACGGAGGCGGCGCCGACGATGTCGGCATCGAACTGCATGAACTGGCGGAAGCGCCCCGGTCCCGGCTTCTCGTTGCGAAAGACGTAGCCGTTGCGAAAGCTGCGATAGGGCTTGGGCAGCGCGTCGAAATTCTCGGCGACGTGGCGGGCGAGCGGCGCGGTGAGGTCGTAGCGCAGGGAGAGCCAGCTCTCGTCGTCGTCCTGGAACGAGAACACGCCCTCGTTCGGCCGGTCGAGATCGGGCAGGAATTTCCCCAAGGCCTCTGTGTATTCGATGAACGGGGTCTCCAGCGCCTCGAAGCCGTAGAGCTCGAAGCTGGCCCGGATCGTCTCCAGCATCCGCCCCTGCGCCGCGATCTCGTCGGCGCGGCGGTCGACGAGGCCGCGCGGCAGGCGGGGCTTCAAGGTGTCGGCCTTTTTGGGCTCGGCCATGATCATTCGTCCGGAACGGGGCTTTGAGGGTAGCCTCGCGCTCTAGCCCGATGGAGGGCCTAGCGGCAAGCAGCGCGCCTCAGCCGACCAGCTTCAGCGCCAGCAGCGCGCCGAGGCTCAGGACCGCGATCGGCATCTGCAGGGGCCGCAGCCGCGCCATGAAGAGCGGTGCCTCGCCGCGTCTGGCCGCGGGCGGATCGAACAGCGCGATTCCCGTAAAACCGATCATCAGAAGGATCAGGGCGGCGGACGAGCGCCCGACGAAGACGGCGACGAACGCCAGGAAGCCGAGCCCGAACAGGGCCAGCATGGTGGCGATCTGGGCGAGCGTCTCGCCGCCCTCGGTGCGGAAGCTCAATCCGCGCCGGACGCCGGACAGGAACAACAGGATGGCGCAGCCCCACAGCACGGTCAGGGCGAGGATCGCCTCGCCGGTCTCCCCGCGCCACCACCACGCCGCCGCCGCCCCGACGACCAGGGGGACCATCGGCCCGAAGCCGAACACCAGGGCAAGCGCCGGCACCTCGGGCCGTTCGGTGACGGTGATGGTCCGGGCGTCGTCCCGCATGCTCGATGCCGCTCCTGCTGCGTGCATCGAAAACCGGTGCGATCCTGCCCTGTTCCTGGAACTCGTCCAGAAGACGGTCATGCGTTTCACCGGATGCCACAATATTCCCGCTGAGGTTGCGATACCGCCTTGCGGGACGGCAACCCGGACGAGAAATGAGCGATGATTCGTCTGGTCAGACCAGCCAACCGGATCACCCGACCATGGCATCTGCGTGCAAGGCCGCCGCCGAACGGTTCAACGAACGGCTGACACTGTTTGCAAGCTTCCTGAATGCTCTCGTGATCGTCATTTCCGTCGTCTAGCCGGCGGAGACGATGTTCCAGTTGCGACGTGCAGCTTGTCTTTATCTTGGGCCTCTGCTCGCATTTTTGTGCGCAATCCGAATCTTTCGGCATGAAGAGCGAGGATTGAGATGGCGTGGGCCATCACTTTCGAACTCGCTGCTGCCGTGGTTCCGATCAGCGCGGCCGGACTACTCTATCTTCGCCATGCCGGCGACGATCTCGACCGCCGTTTCAGTGGCACCTCACGGCGAGATTCCGACAGACCGGCCGTTATGGCTGGCCGACGCCGAGACGGCGAGAAGGCCGGCACACCAAGGCGGCCGGCCTTTAAGGATTGGCTCGATCAACGGTACTGGACGAGCAGCCTCAAGACGCCAGTGGTGCGCCCTCGCCGCCGGCCTGGGCTTCCATCGCCTTCTGGCGGTAGAGGCCGACGAAGTCGATCGGGTCGATATAGAGGGGCGGGAAGCCGCCGTTGCGCACCGATTCGGCAATGATCTGGCGGGCGAAGGGGAAGAGAAGGCGTGGGCACTCGATCATCACCGCCGGGTGGAGCTGGTCGGCCGGGATGTTGCGCATGCGGAAGACGCCCGCATAGGTCAGCTCGAAGGCGAACAGCACCTCGCCCGCGATCTTGGCATCTCCTTCGAGGGTGAGGGCGACCTCGAAATCGGCCTCCGCCAGTTGCTGGGCGTTGACGTTGACCTGGATGTTGATCTGCGGCCCGCTCTCCTGCGGCTGCAGCGAGCGCGGCGCGTTCGGGTTCTCGAAGGAGAGGTCCTTGGCGTATTGGGCCAGGGCGTTGATGGCGGGGTTCAGGTCTTCGGGCTGCGCCGTGGCGCCACCGTTGCCGTTCGGTGCCGGGGTGTCGGCCATGGCGTTCTCATCCTCTTGCAGAAGCTCTCGACGTGAAGGACGGCATGACCGGTCGTACCTGGCCGCCGCCATACCCGGCTTGGTTGCCGGGATGTCTTTCGTGCGAGAGCGCGCTATCACGCCGGGTGGGACGGGACAAGCCGAAGCCTTAGGCGCCCGCCCTTCAGAAGCCTTGAGCAGCGGCCCTCTCGAAGCCGTGGTCCGCGGCTCCTCATGAGCCTTGCGCGGCGGCCTCTCGGCCATCGGCCGCACTCCGTGCGGTGGAACCGATGGCGCCGCCACCCCATATGGCTCATCGTCCCGGCTCGATCCTTGCGCCCGGCTCGGTTAAAGGGCGCTGGAGACATCGGCGAGACGGCGCATTTCAGGGCCGCGGCGACGCTGACGGATGTGACGGCCACGACGGCCAGGAACGGATCGGTAATGCAGGATTCTCTCGACGCGACGACCCTCATATTCCTGGCGCTCGCGGTCTTCGTGATCTGGCGCCTGCGCTCGGTGCTCGGACAGAAGACCGGGACGGAGCGGTCCCCCTTCAAGCCCGTCGACCGCAACCAGCCGACCGTCGCCCGCAAGGAGGGCGACAACGTCGTTCGCCTCCCCGGGGCCGACCGCGTCGCGCCGCCACTGCAAGTCGCCGAGCCGCGGGACTGGCGTGGGATCACCGAGCCGGGCAGCCCGGTGGCCGCCGGCCTCGAACAGATCCTGCAGATCGAGCCGAATTTTGACCCGCGCGCCTTCCTGGACGGCTCCAAGAGCGCCTACGAGGCGATCGTGATCGCCTTCGCCAAGGGCGACCGCAAGACGCTGCGCAGTCTGCTCTCCCGCGAGGTCTGCGAAGGCTTCGAGCGCGAGATCTCGGAGCGCGAGGCCAAGCGCCACGTGCTGGAAACGACCTTCGTTTCCCTCGACAAGGCCGAGATCGCCGCCGTCGAGGTCCGCAACCGCGTGGCACAGGTGACCGTGCGCTTCCTCTCGCACCTCATCACCGCGACCCGCGATGCCGACGGCAAGGTGGTGGACGGCAGCGCCGAGGCCGTGGTCGAGGTGCCCGATGTGTGGACCTTCGCCCGGACCCTCGGCACCCGCGACCCGAACTGGCAGCTCGTCGCCACCGAAGCGGGCGCCTGACCCTGTCGCCGTGCCCTGCCCGTCGCCGCTCCGCCTCGCGGGACTCGTCCTCGCCCACGGCCTGGCGCTCGGATCGCCCATTCGGGCGGACGAGCCGATCCGTATGGGCGACGCTGTTCTCGAACCCGTAGAGGCGCACGCGCTCGCGGGGTTTCCGGAATCCGATGCCGGGCCCGCGCTGATCCACTTCAAGGCGTCCTGCGCCGCCCCGCCTGTGACCATCCCGATGACGGCCCGGGGCTCTGCGGAAGACCTCGCCGCGGCGTGTGCGAAGGCCGTGGCGACCCCGGCAGATCAGGCCGCTGCGTTTTTCACGGCCAACTTCACGCCGTATCGAATCACCCGCCCCGGCACGAAGACGGGCTTTCTCACCGGCTATTTTGAGCCCGAGCTTCAGGGCTCGCGGATACCGGATGCCGCCTTCCCGACCCCCGTTCTCGCCAGGCCGAACGACCTTGTGAGCTTTGAGCCGGGTGAGACCAGGCCTGGTTTCGACCCCTCCCTCCGAGCGGCCCGAGCGACGACCGATGGGCTTGTCCCCTATCCAGACCGCGCGGCGATCGAGGACGGGGCGCTCGGCAGCCTCGCCCGTCCGATCCTGTACCTGCGCGATGCGGTCGACCTGTTCGTGCTTCAGGTCCAGGGTTCGGGTCGAGTGCGCCTGCGCGACGGAAGCGCCGTGCGCGTGCTCTATGACGGCCGCAACGGCCGGCCCTATAGCTCGATCGCCAAGAGGATCGTCGCCGAGGGTCATCTGCCGCTGGAAGGCCTGACCCTCGCGCGCTGGACCTCGTGGCTGCGGGCCAACCCCGAGACGGCGCGCCGGCTGATGCGCCTCAACGCCTCCTACATCTTCTTCAGGCTCGCCGAGATCGCCGATCCGAAGCTCGGGCCTCCGGGCGCGGCGGGCGTGCCCCTCGTGCCCGGCGTGAGCATGGCGGTGGACGCCAACCTCTGGCGCTACGGCCTGCCGTTCTGGCTGGAGGGCAGGGTGGCGGGCGCCTCCGAGCCGGGACGCCTCGTCATCGCCGCCGATACCGGCTCTGCCATCGTCGGCCCGGCCCGGGGCGATCTCTACCTCGGCACCGGCGAGGCGGCGGGCGTCGCTGCGGGAAATCTTCGCGATGCCATCGGCTTCGTCGTGCTCCTGCCGAAGCCGCTCGGCTCACCAAAGCCATGAGGCCGCCCCGCCGATCGCGTGGTCTCACCGGCGACGAGGCCCGCCTCTGGAGCGCCGTGGCGCGCCTGATCACCCCGCTGCAGGGCAGGGCGGTGCAGGCAAAGCCGGTGGCGCCTACCCCTATCCCACCTCCCCGTCCGGTCTCGGCCCCTGCACCTCCGCCCAAAGCGCCGCCGAAGCCTCCTGGAAAGCGGATCACGCTGAAGCCGGCGCCGCCTCCACCTGCGGTTTCCGCGCCCGTCCTGAAGCCGCCTGCACCCCTTGCGCCCGGTCTCGAGCGCCGGACCCGCCTCGCCCTTCGCCGCGGCGCCCTGCAGGTCGATGCCCGCATCGATCTCCATGGGATGTATCAGGCCGAGGCCCATGGCGCGCTCGTCGGCTTCCTGAGGCGGGCGCAGGCCACGGGCCACACCCTCGTCCTCGTCGTCACCGGCAAGGGCGGCGAGAGTTTCGGGGGCGGCTTCGACGATGCCTTTTCCGAACGCGGCGTCCTGCGCCGTTCGGTGCCGCATTGGCTGCGTTCGCCGGAACTGCGCAGCATTGTCCTCGGTTTCGAGGAGGCCTCACGCCATCACGGCGGGGCGGGTGCACTCTATGTGAGAGTGAAACGCCGATGATGGACTTGAGCCGCGCCATCAAACGCGGTATTCAGCAATCCTCTCCTGTTTAAGCCGTGACGCATCCGCGAGCCCACAGGCTCCACGAAGACGATGTGCGGACCCCGCGAGCGGTCCCATGACAAGCGCCCCAAGGGCGCCCGGCATCCCCCAAAACACCTTGAACGTCCCTCACTTCATCGCCCTCCGTCGGTTCTCCCCATCCATGACATCACAGAACGATGCCTTCACTCCCGCGGACGTGCCGGTGGAGGACGCGGTTATCGCCCTCGAGCCGCACCGCGAGGTCAAGCTCCAGGACCTGAAGTCCAAGACGCCCACCGATCTCATCGCCTTCGCCGAGGAGGTCGAGGTCGAGAACGCCTCCACGATGCGCAAGCAGGAGCTGATGTTCTCGATCCTGAAGCAGCTCGCCGCCAAGGATGTCGAGATCATCGGCGCCGGCACCGTCGAGGTGCTGCAAGACGGGTTCGGCTTCCTGCGCTCCTCGGAATCGAACTACCTGCCCGGCCCCGACGACATCTATATCTCGCCGACGCAGATCCGGCGCTTCGGCCTGCGAACCGGCGATACCGTCGAGGGGCCGATCCGGGGACCCAAGGACGGCGAGCGCTACTTCGCGCTCCTCAAGGTCAACACGATCAATTTCGAGAACCCCGAGAAGATCAAGCACAAGGTCCATTTCGACAACCTGACGCCACTCTTCCCGACCAAGCGCTTCAAGCTCGAACTCGACAATCCGCCGAAGAAGGATTTCTCGCCCCGGATCATCGACATCGTCGCGCCGATCGGCAAAGGCCAGCGCGCCCTGATCGTGGCGCCGCCGCGCACCGGCAAGACCGTGCTGATGCAGAACATCGCTCAGTCGATCACCATTAACCACCCGGAATGCTACCTCATCGTCCTGCTCATCGACGAGCGGCCCGAGGAGGTCACCGACATGATCCGCTCAGTGAAGGGCGAGGTCATCGCCTCGACCTTCGACGAGCCGGCGACCCGTCACGTCCAGGTCGCCGAAATGGTGATCGAGAAGGCGAAACGCCTCGTCGAGCACGGACGTGATGTCGTCATTCTGCTCGATTCGATCACGCGTCTCGGGCGCGCCTACAACACCGTGGTGCCGTCCTCCGGCAAGGTGCTCACCGGCGGCGTCGACGCAAACGCCCTTCAACGGCCCAAGCGCTTCTTCGGCGCTGCCCGGAACATCGAGGAGGGCGGCTCGCTCTCCATCATCGCCACCGCGCTCATCGATACCGGCTCGCGCATGGACGAGGTGATCTTCGAGGAGTTCAAGGGCACCGGCAACTCGGAAATCATCCTCGACCGCAAGGTCTCGGACAAGCGCATCTTCCCGGCGATCGACATCACCCGCTCGGGCACCCGCAAGGAAGAGCTCCTGGTGCCGCCGGACGCGCTCAAGAAGACCTACGTCCTGCGCCGCATCCTCAACCCGATGGGCGTCACCGACGCGATCGAGTTCCTCATGGACAAGCTTCGCCAGACCAAGAGCAATGGCGATTTCTTCGACTCGATGAACACCTGAGGAGTTTCAATTCTAACCGGCAACAAAGCTTGTTGCCGGCTATGGATAACGAAGGATGAGCGCGCTTCAGGCCTTTACATCGCGCTTTACCAAAGCGTTGCCTTGCTCGAGTCCGACGCGATTGACGCCGCATCAACACACTCTCTTCGCCCCTGCGACCGGCTCCGGCCGCAGCGCCGTCGCTGTGATCCGGCTCACCGGGCCGGCTTGCGCTGCCCTCATCGCCGAACTGTGCGGGACCTGTCCTCCGCCCCGGCGGCTGTCTCTTCGGACTCTGCGCGGCCCGACCGGCGACATCCTCGACCGCGGCATGGTGGTGTGGATGCCGGGTCCTGGTACCTTCACTGGCGAGGACATGGCGGAACTCCACCTCCATGGTGGCCTCGCGGTACGGGCAGGCGTGATCGCGGCGCTGATCGCGCGAATTGATTGCCGCTTGGCAGAACCTGGCGCCTTCACCCGCCGCGCCTTCGAAAACGGGCGGATCGATCTCACCGAAGCCGAAGCGGTCGCCGACCTCATCGATGCCGAGACCGAGGCGCAACGCCGCCAGGCTCTCCGCCAGCTCGATGGAGAACTCGGGCGGCAGGTCGCGCAGTGGCGAGAGGCGCTGATCGATTGTCTCGCGGCGACGGAGGCGGCCCTCGACTTTTCCGACGAGGGCGATGTCGACGACGCGGCGCTTGACGTGGCCCTGCTCGCTCGCGCCGCCACGATCCGCGACGCGATTACTTCCGCCCTTGCCGATGGACGCCGAGGCGAACGCCTGCGCGAGGGCTTCACGGTCGTGCTCGCCGGCCCGCCCAATGCAGGCAAGTCGACGCTGCTGAATGCACTCGCCCAGCGGGACGTCGCCATCGTATCTCCCGTCGCTGGGACCACCCGCGACGCCATCGAAGTCCGCTGCGACCTCGGCGGGCTGCCGGTCATCCTCGTCGACACCGCGGGCCTGCGCGATGATACCTCTGATCCGGTGGAGGCCGAGGGCATTCGCAGAACGAAGAACTGGATCGAGGCGGCCGACCTAGTCCTCGCGCTTCAGCCCAGCGACGGGGAGCCGGCGGCGCCGATGCCGGGCGCCCTGGCGGTGCGCACGAAATCGGATCTCGGCGGGGAGGGCGGTCTCGCGGTCTCGGGCGTGACCGGCCACGGCCTTGATGCGCTTCTCGATGCAATCCAGGACCGGGCACAGGCGGCGATGGGGGGGGACGCACTCATCACACGCGACCGTCACCGCGATGCCCTGACCCGCTGCCGCGACCACCTCAGCCGCCTTCTCGCGAACGGACCGGGAGCACTGCCCGAATTTGCTGCCGAGGACCTGCGCCTCGCCGTGCGGGCTCTCGGCGAAGTTGCCGGTCATGTCGGCGTCGAGGAGATGCTGGACCGGTTGTTCTCGGAGTTCTGTATCGGGAAGTAGGGGCTCGGCTCCCTCTCAAAACCGGATGCTGCTCTCGTCCCTCACGACGACTGCGCCGGCCGCCGATTCCTCGGCGCCGTCTCCGGCGGCCAGCGCATCCCACTCCGCTGACAGCCCGAAATCGAGCCCGGTTTTGGCTGTGAGTTGTGACACCGAGATCTGGAAAACCGTGAAATCGGCGAGCTCCTCGGGGGCGAAGCGCTCGGTGACGAGGGTTTCGATCTGGGCGGCCTGGCTCAGCAGGAAGGCAAGCGCGCGCGGCTCGTCGTCCTCGCCCTTCAGCACGATGAGCTTCCAATAGGCCGCCGGCAGGAAGAAGTTCTCTCGGTATGGCCTGTCGCTGTCGGCGAAGATCGGTCCGTTGAAGACGCATAGCTTTTCGCCATGACTTGGCGCGAGGTCGCTTACCGCGTTCTCGAGGTTTCCCCAAAGGTGGAGGCCGCGCTTCGCCGAGAGGGCGCTCTGGTTGAAAATCTCATGCTGCGGCGAGCAGTTCGTCCAGTGGAAGGTGTCGTCGTTGGCGAGCTTGGCCTCCTCGGCGGTCCGCCCCCAGGCGGCATCGTTTCGGCGGACCAGATGTCCGCGATCAAGGGGATTCGATGCGTAATAGGCTCCGCCGGCCTGTTGGCCCGCCTTGATCCGCGGGTCGAGGAACCAGTTCTCGGAGCCCTTCTCGCGGATGTGCTGGAAGGGCGCGCCGGAATCGACGTTCACTGCGGAGACATAGGCGAGCCGCCGCCTCGCGTTCATTAGGACGCTGAAATGGTGGTAGCGCAGCTCCGTCTCCCTGCTCGGCCCGAAGGCCGCGAGCGGGCCGCGACGGGGATCGGTGAGCCGGGGCAGGGGAACGTCGACGCCGAGAAAGCGGGGGTCGTAACCCGGACGTCGGCTGTAATCGGGATCGGACGGATCCGGCTTGATCGCCTCTTGAAACGACCACGTCGACGGCAAGTCGGCGGCACTCGTTGACGCGCTATCGGTGGAGCCGGCGGCACTCGTCGACGCGCTGCCCATGCTGAGGGTGATCCGCAGCGGGATCGTCAAGGACAGCGATCCACCGGCGCCTCCGACCGAAAACGCTGCATCACTGAGTTGCGGCGATGGCCGGACGGGCGGCATCGGCTGCGGCGGACTCGGCATCGGCGGCTGTAGCACCGTCCGCACGGCCTCCACCGCCGAAGCAGGATCGGTCTCGGTGAGCCATCGCGCCATCAACCCATCGCGGCGCGCCTCGAAACGGGCATCGAGCGGCAGGTCGCGGACCAGCTTGACGAGCCGCGACGTGCGGATGCCCTCGTTCGCGACCCAGACGATGCGATCCTCGTCGAACTTGGTCAGGACCTTGCCGGCCTCGTCCACCATCTCGCCCTTGGCATTGGTCTTCGGGACGCCCTGGTGGTGGAGAGCCACGACCTCCCACTGGTCGTTGAGCACCGGCGAACCCGACGACCCCTGTTCGGTATCGGCCTCGTAATGAAGGTAGATGTCGGTCTTGCCCCCTTCCGGCAGGTCGACGAGGCGCGAGTTGCGCAGGACGATCTGCTTGAAGCGTCCCTTAGGGTGCTGAACCACGTTCACCGGCTCTCCGATGGTGATCTTGCCCTCGTCCGGGATGAGCGGGAGGTAGCCATAATCGGCGAGACGACGGCCGCCTTGCGAGCGTTCCTTCACCGCGACGAGGGTGACGTCGTGCTCCTTGTCGGTGAGGAAGAAGCCGTCCGGATCGAGATCGAAGGATTGGGGCACCTTGCGATCGCCGAAGGTGTTCATCTCGTAATCGAGTTCGAGGGCACTCATCCGCGCCTCGTCTGACGTCTTGAGGACGTGCCAGTTCGTCATGACGATGTCAGGCGCCACCAGGAAGCCGGTGCCGTTGATCGCATCGTTGGTCTGGATCCGGCCGACGCAGAGCGCCGCCTGCAAGCCGCGTTCAAAGAACTCTATCGAGAGGAAGTCCCGGGTTTCGCCGATGACGCGTTCGACGAGCTTGTCGGTGACGTCGGCAGCTGCGAGCGGGATCGCGCTGATCAGGCGATCCATCTTCAGGTCGACCTCGTCGGTCCCCTGGAGACGCTTGATCGCGAGGCTCCTGCGCAGCCGCCGCATCCGCTTGGCGAGACGGTCGAGGCTGTCGGCCTCGGTATAGGCGCCGCGCTCGGCTGCGCCGACCCGGCGGTTTCGCTCGCGCGTCCGCCCACGCCAGCGCGAGGCAGCCTCGCCGGCGGCGGCTTCCCGCTCCTCCGAGCCGGTAATCACCATGAGCGTCCCCCCCCCGAATGCTCTCGAATGTGCCGATGTAGTGTCGACAGCGATTCGGATTGCAGTCTATGATGCGTGAAAACTAGGGTTGTACAAGTTACCGCAGGGGGATGGTGGTGGCGATTTCCTATGAAGAATTCCGTGCCAAGCTCATGGACCCGGCGGTGCCGGACAAGGAGATCGCCCGGTATCTCAAGGCGCTCCCTTCGCAGAGCGGGCCCTTCGACCCCGCCATCCGCCCCGACCCAGCCAAGATCGACATGGGCGCCGAGGCGCGCTTCGAGGTCGAGAGCGCAATCAATTGGGCGAACGGTGTCGCTCGTTGGCGACGCCATGCCGAATTCGACATTCGCAGCCTTACAGAGAACCTTCCGGTCCTCGTATCCGAGGGCGATAGCTGGTTCCAGTTCCCGTTCCTGCTCGACGACATCGTCGACCAGCTCAAATCCGATTACCTGATCCGGAGTCTCGACGCGGCGGGGGATACGGCACAGAACATGGTCTACGGGCCCGGCGAGTACATGAAGGAACTCGTCGCGATGAAGCCGCGGAATGTCCGCGCCTTCCTGTTCTCGGCCGCCGGCAACGATGTGATTGGCGAGGATGCTTTCGGCAATCCGGTCCTCGCCACCCTGCTCAAATCCTACAGCAAGCACCAAACCGCGGCTTGGCATATCGACCAAGCGCAGCTCGCCAAAGTGCTCACTTTCCTCGAGCAAGCCTACCGCAACGTGGTGACCACCATCCGCAAGGATGCAGACTTCACGACCCTGCCCATCATCATCCACGGCTACGATTATGCCATCCCGGGCGGGTTCAAGGGCGACACCCGTGATCCATCCTGGGCTAAGCAGGACAAGTGGCTCGGGAGCGCGATGCGTGCCAAGAAAATCGTCGATGCCGACCTGCAGCGGGAGATCATCCGGATCCTGATCGACGCACTTTACGACACGCTTGCGCGTGTCGCAGGCGATTCGGACAAGACCCATGTCCATCTCGTCGATGTCCGCGGAACGCTGAAGATCGACGAATGGGCCGACGAGATCCACCCCACCAATGCCGGGTTCAAGAAGGTCGCCAGGGCTTTCCGCAGAATGCTTGAGCAAGCAGGAATCTGAGCCGGTAGTCGTGATGTTTCACGTGAAACATCACGGCTCGGGGCGCCGCCGTTGACGGACATAATGCGGCCCGCGTAATCACGCGCATGTCTCCTCATCCCAATTCCTTCGATGTCGTGGTGATTGGCGGCGGCCATGCCGGCGTAGAGGCCGCTGCTGCCTCGGCACGGACCGGCGCGCGCACCGCTCTCGTGACACATCGCGCTTCGACCATCGGGGCGATGTCGTGCAACCCGGCGATCGGCGGATTGGGTAAGGGTCATCTCGTCCGTGAAGTCGATGCCCTCGACGGGCTTATGGGGCGAGTCGCGGATGCGTCCGGCATCCAGTTCCGTCTCCTTAATCGGCGCAAGGGTCCAGCTGTTCGTGGGCCACGCACCCAAGCCGATCGCAAGCTCTACGCTGCGGCGATGCAGGCGGCCATTGCCGAGACCCCAAACCTCATCGTCATAGAAGGCGAGGCCGGTGATCTCGTCGAGAGGAACCGCAATGTTGTGGGAGTCGACCTTACCGATGGTCGAACTCTCACCTGTGCTGCAGTGGTGATCACCACCGGCACGTTCCTTCGCGGCCTGATCCATATCGGCGAAACGCAAACTCCTGCCGGCCGGGCAGGGGAGGGGCCTTCGATCGGCCTCGCCGAGACCCTCGACCGTCATGGGTTTCGTCTCGGCCGCCTCAAGACCGGGACTCCGCCACGGCTCGACGGGCGCACCGTCGACTGGGCGGGTCTCGAGATGCAATCGGCCGACGAGGAGCCGGTACCGTTCTCGTCGCTCACCGACCGGATCACCACGCCGCAGATCCAGTGCGGCATCACCCGCACGAGCCAAGCGGTCCACGACTTGATCCGCGCCAATCTGCACCGCTCGCCGATGTATTCCGGCGGAATCGCGAGCCGTGGCCCGCGCTACTGCCCTTCGATCGAGGACAAGGTGGTGCGTTTCGGCGATCGCGAGGGCCACCAGATCTTCCTCGAGCCGGAAGGGCTCGACGACCCGACGATCTACCCGAACGGAATCTCGACGGCGCTGCCGGAGGAGGTGCAGCATGCTCTCATCCGCCTGATTCCGGGCCTTGGCCGAGCGACCATCCTGCGGCCGGGCTACGCCATCGAGTACGATTACGTCGATCCGCGCGAGCTCGACGCTTCGCTCCAGACCCGGCGCCTGCCCGGCCTGTTCCTCGCCGGCCAGATCAACGGCACCACTGGTTATGAAGAGGCTGCGGCTCAAGGGATGGTGGCTGGGCTCAACGCGGCGCGCTTCGTCGGTGGATCGCCGCCGGCCGTGTTCGACCGGGCCGAATCCTATCTCGGAGTCATGATCGACGATCTCGTGACTCACGGGGTGAGCGAGCCCTACCGGATGTTCACCTCGCGGTCGGAATACCGGTTGTCGTTGCGAGTGGACAATGCCGACGAGCGACTGACCCCACGGGGGATCGAACTCGGCTGCGTCGGCTCGCACCGAGCCGCGCATTTCGAGGCGGATCAGGCTGTGCTCGACGAGGGACGCCGGCAGCTTGAGACCCTGAGCCTCACGCCCTCACAAGCCGCCGGTCAGGGTATCGCCCTCAATCAGGACGGCATCCGTCGCAGCGCCTACCAACTCCTGTCCTACCCTGAGATCGGCTGGGACCGCCTCGCAGCAATCTGGCCGCAACTCGCCGAGGTGCCGGCGCGGATTGCGGATCGGCTTACGACCGATGCGACCTACGCGGTCTATCTGGACCGGCAGAAAGCCGACATCGCCGCCTTCCGGCGCGACGAGGGCGTTGTCCTGTCGGGTGGGTTCGATTATGCGGCCATTCCCGGCCTTTCGAACGAGATGCGGGCGAAGCTGGAAACCGTTCGCCCTGGGACCTTGGGACAAGCTGCACGGATTGAGGGTGTCACCCCGGCGGCCCTGACGTTGCTGGCTGCCCATGCTCGGCGCGGTTCTCGCGCGCCGACTCTCGGCGCCTGATGCCCATTGACGACCGCACCCGTGTTCTGGCTCAGGCGGATGTTTCACGTGAAACATCCGCTGCCCTGGATCTCTATATCGAGCAGCTTAGGCGCTGGCAGAGCGTGAAGAACCTCGTCGGTCCGGCGACCCTGAAGCAGGTCTGGACCCGGCATATCGCCGATGCGCTGCAGCTTCTCGATCTGGCGCCGGAGGCGACGCGCTGGCTCGACCTCGGCTCCGGTGCGGGCATTCCCGGCCTCATCCTCGCCATTGCCGGGCGCGAGCGGCCAGGCTTTGCCGTCGACCTCGTCGAGAGCAATGCGCGCAAATGCGCCTTCCTCACCGAAGCCGCTCGCCTCACCAAGGCGCCGGCGAAGGTCTACAACGCCCGGATCGAGGATGTCGTCGCGAGCCATGTCGGAACCGGTATTGTCTGCGCCCGCGCCCTCGCACCCTTGCGCCAGTTGCTCGCCTGGACCGAGCCGTTGTTGACAACAGGCACCACTGGTCTGTTTCCGAAGGGTCGTGACGTCGATGCGGAATTGACCGAAGCCGCGCAAGAGTGGAGATTCGTTTACGATTTGGTGCCGAGCCGGACCGAGTCGGATGCGCGGATCGTCCGCGTCACTGCCCTCTCCCGCGTGGATTCATGACGAACCCTCCGTCACTCTCGTCCGGCCCGATGCCGGAGCGCCCCTTGCGCATCCTCGCGCTCGCCAACCAGAAGGGCGGCGTCGGCAAGACCACGACGGCGATCAATCTTGGGACCGCTTTGGCGGCGATCGGCGAACGGGTGCTGGTGATCGATCTCGATCCCCAGGGCAATGCCTCGACGGGCCTCGGCATCGATCGGCGCTCACGAAAGATATCCACCTATCACGTGCTTGCCGGTGAGGCTTCCCTCGCCGAGGCAGTGGTGCCGACAGCTGTCCCGCGGCTCTTCGTAGCGCCCTCGACGATGGATCTCCTCGGTCTCGAGATGGAGATGGCGAGTTCGGCGGACCGCGCGCACCGCCTGCGCCATGTCCTCAAAGAGGTTGGCCAGTCGGGACCGATGGAGGGCATCTCCTACGTGCTGATCGATTGCCCGCCCTCGCTCAATCTCCTCACCATCAATGCTCTGGCCGCCGCCGACGCGGTGCTGGTGCCGCTGCAATGCGAGTTCTTCGCCCTCGAAGGCCTGAGCCAACTCCTGCGCACCGTCGAGCAGGTCCGCGGCGCCCTGAACCCGCGCCTGACCATCCAGGGCATCGTCCTCACCATGTTCGACCCGCGCAACAACCTCTCGGCCCAGGTGGTGGCGGACGTGCGCAGCTTCATGGGCGACAAGGTCTACGAGACCATGATCCCGCGCAACGTCCGCGTTTCCGAGGCCCCCTCGCACGGCAAGCCGGTGCTGCTCTACGATCTGAAATGCGCCGGCTCTCAGGCCTATCTGCGCCTCGCCTCGGAGATCATCCAGCGTGAGGGGCGCCTGCCTCAGGCGGCCTAATTTACTGATTTCGTTGCGTAAAAGGATGAGAAGCGGTTGGCTATGGCGGATGATGCGGTGCGACCCCGTCTGGGGCGCGGCCTGGCGGCCCTGATCGGTGATTTCGGTGATTTCGGTGACGAGGGCGGGGACGCCAATAAGTCCCATGCCCAGCGCAAGGTCGCGGTCGAGTTCCTGCGCCCGAACCCGCGCAACCCGCGCCGGCGCTTCAACGACCCCGAACTCGACGAGCTCGCAGCCTCCATCAAGGTGCGGGGCGTCATCCAACCCATCGTGGTGCGGGCGCTGGCCGGCGTGCCGGACACCTACGAGATCGTGGCCGGGGAGCGCCGCTGGCGCGCGGCCCAACGGGCTGGGCTCAACGAGGTGCCCGTCGTCACAGTCGAGATCGACGACCGCACGTCGCTCGAATATGCGATTCTGGAGAACGTGCAGCGCTCAGACCTCAACGCGATCGAGGAGGCGGCGGGCTACGAGCGCCTGATGAGCGAGTTCCGCTACACGCAGACCGAGCTCGCCGAGATTCTCGGCAAGAGCCGCAGCCATCTCGCCAATACGCTGCGGCTGCTCCAGCTTCCGCTGCCGATCCAGGAGCGGGTCGCGGCGGGAGAGATCACCGCCGGTCACGCCCGCGCGCTCCTCGCGGTGAAGGATCCGGAGGCGGTCGCCCGCCGCATCGTCGCCGAGGGGCTGTCCGTACGCGAAGTCGAAGCGCTCGCCGCCTCCGAGACGCAGCAGGGCGAGGAAATGCCGCGCCCGCGCTCCCGCAAACCCACCGAGGCCGATCCCGCCAGCCGGACGCTGGAACGCGCCATGGCCCGCGCCCTCGGTGTCCCGGTCTCGTTCAAGCCGAAGGGCACCGGGCCCGGCGAGATACGCATCCGCTACGAGACCGAAGCCGAACTTGACGGCCTGTGCCGGCGGTTCAAGGTGTCCCTGGAGAGCTGAGAAACCGCCGGACGAGAAGTCGCGCCAGGTCGCGCGGCGGCTCCGGTGTCAGCACCGCGAGCTTGTTCGAGGTCGAGAGCGAGGCGAGGCCGTGGAGGCCGGCCCAGAGGGTCGCCACCGCTTGGCGACGCTCCGCCGCATCGGGGATCAGCGGCTGAAGCACGCGGTCGACGAGATCGGTCGCCTGCGCCAGGGCCGCCGCGTACCATTCGGGAAACGCCGAATCCGGCGCAAGACTATGCTCGAAGACGAGGCTCCAGACCTTGGGATCGGCGGCAACGAAGGCGAGGTAGGTATCGGCGACCGCCAGCGCGTTGTCGCGAGCCGGTCGGTCGGGTTGGACCGAGCCTGAGAGCGCCGCGTGCAGTCGCGCCAGGGTCCGGGCATTCACCCGCATGGCGACGGCGTCGAGATCGCCGACCGCATTGTAGATCGAGTTCGGCGCATAGCCGATCGCTTGGGCCAGCCGACGCATGCCGAGGCCGCGTGGCCCCTCGGCCCGCACCAGGCTCTCGGCCGCCTTGGTGACGAGGGCCGCGAACTCGTCGCGGCTGTGCTCGCCGCGAGGGCCGGTGCCGCGCCTGGGCTTCTCGGCGATGGCCTCGTTGGGTTCTGCAGGATGCTTGGGCATTTGTGGTCCTCGCTTCCCGGCTCCGTGCGCGTCCGCACCGTCCGTGGGCTTAGAAGGCGCGAAGGCCGAGATCAAGATTGCACGCCGTACCAATCGACGTCATCATTTGTACGTCGTTCAAAGCGCCGAAGAAGCTCGATTGCGAGACTCGAAGGTGCCGGTTTGACGCTTCGTTATGAGCCGGGCAGTCATGCTGCTCGGCCGAGGAGACGACCATGTTCCGCACATTGATGACCGCGCGCCGCTTCGCGCCCCTGTTCTGGTGCCAGTTCTTCTCGGCCTTCAACGACAACTTCCTGAAGAACGCGCTCGCTTTCCTGATCCTCTACAAGGTCGCGCAATCGGGCGAGGGCGCCTCCGCCGCGACACTGGTGACCCTCGCGAGCGCCGTCTTCATCGGCCCGTTCTTCATCCTCTCGGGCCTCGGCGGACAGCTCGCCGACCGCTACGACAAGGCGGTGGTCGCGAAGCGCCTGAAGTTTGCCGAGATCTTCGCCGCCGGCACCGCGGTCCTCGGGTTCTCGCTCCACTCGGTGCCGGTCCTGTTCGTGGCCCTCGGCCTCTTCGGCGTGGTCGCGGCCCTGTTCGGTCCGATCAAGTACGGCATCCTTCCCGATCACCTGAAGCGGGCCGAGCTGCCCGCCGGCAACGCGCTGATCGAGGGCGCGACCTTTCTGGCCATCCTGCTCGGCACCATCGTGGCGGGTCTCGCTACCGCCATGGGCGGAGAGCCCGTGCTCTTCAGCGTGATGATCATGGCCTTCGCGGTCCTGTGCTGGCTCTGCGCCCGGTTCATCCCGCGCACCGGCGAAGGCGCTCCCGATCTCAAGGTCGATCCCAATATCGCCCGCTCGACCCGTGATCTGCTGCTCGACCTGTGGTCCGATACGCGGCTGTGGCGCGGCTCGCTCATCGTGAGCTGGTTCTGGCTCGTCGGCGCGGTGGTGCTCTCGCTCCTGCCCGTCATGGTCAAGGACAGCCTCCACGGCTCCGAGACCGTGGTGACCCTGCTGCTCGCCATGTTCTCGGTGGGCATCGCCCTCGGCTCCGGCCTCGCCTCCTGGCTCGCCAGCGGCCGCATCGTGCTTCTGCCGACGCCGATCGGCGCCGTCCTGATGGGCCTGTTCGGCCTCGACCTCGCCTGGACCCTGTCCCACCTGCCCGCAGGCACCGGCGAATTGCTCGGCGCCGGCGCCTTCCTCGCGACCGGCACGGGGCTTCGCGTCACCATCGACCTCGTCGGCCTCGCCATGGCGGGCGGCCTCTACATCGTGCCTTCCTTCGCCGCCGTGCAGGCCTGGACCGACAAGGAGAAGCGCGCCCGCGTCATCGGCGCCGTCAACGTCCTCACCGCCGCCTTCATGGTGGGCGGCACCTTAGGCCTCGCAGCCCTGCAGGGTGCGGGCTGGTCGATGCCGGCTTTGTTCGCGCTGATCTCCGTCCTCAATCTCGTCGCCGGCGCGGTGATCCTGAAGGTGATGCCGACGAGTCCGTTCCGGGACTTCCTCTCGATCCTGTTCCGGGCCTTCTACCGGCTCGAAGTGCGCGGCCTGGAGAATGTCGAGGCGGCCGGCCCCAACGCCATCATCGCCCTCAACCATGTCTCGTTCCTCGATGCGCCGCTTGCCCTCTCGCTGCTCGAGCAGGAGCCGGTCTTCGCCATCGACCACGGCATCGCGCAGCGCTGGTGGGTGAAGCCCTTCCTCAGGATCACACGGGCGATGCCTCTCGACCCGACCAAACCGATGGCGACGCGCACGCTGATCAATGCGGTCAAATCCGGCGAGACCCTGATCATCTTCCCCGAGGGCCGTCTCACCGTCACCGGCAGCCTGATGAAGGTCTATGACGGCGCCGGCCTCATCGCCGACAAGTCCGGTGCCATGGTGGTGCCGGTGAAGATCGAGGGCCTGGAGAAGACCGCCTTCTCGCGCCTCTCCCGCGCCCAGGTCCGCCGCCGCTGGTGGCCGAAGGTGACGGTCACGATCATGCCGCCGGTGCGGCTCAGCGTCGACGAGGCCCTCAAGGGCAAGAACCGCCGCCAGGCCGCGGGCGCTGCCCTCTACGGCATCATGTCGGACCTCGTCTTCAACACGACGTCGATCGACCGCGGCCTGATGGAATCGCTCATCGCGGCCGGCGAGGATTACGGCTGGCGCCGCACGGCGGTGGAGGATCCGATCACCGGCAAGCTCTCCTATTCCCGCCTCGTGATGGGTGCGACGGTGCTGGGCCGCAAGCTGATGCCGCTGGCGCCCGAGGGCCGCCCGATCGGCCTTATGTTGCCCAACGCCAACGGCGCCGCCGCGACCTTCTTCGCCCTGGCCTCGGCCGGCCGGGTGCCGGCCATGATCAACTTCTCGGCCGGCCCCGCCAACATCCTCTCGGCCTGCAAGGCGGCCGAGGTGACGACGATCCTGACCTCGCGCGGCTTTATCGAAAAGGCCCGGCTCGGGAGTCTCGTCGAGGCGATCCAGGGTGCGGTGAAGCTTGTCTATCTGGAAGACGTGCGCGCCACGATCTCGACCCTGGACAAGCTGCGCGGCCTGCTCGCCAAGCGCAAACCCCTCGTCGAGCGCAAGGGCGACGACCCGGCGGCGATCCTGTTCACCTCGGGAAGCGAAGGCACACCCAAAGGCGTGGTGCTCGCCAACCGCAACATGCTCGCCAACACGGCGCAGGCGGCGGCGCGGATCGATTTCGGACGCACCGACAAGGTGTTCAACGTCCTGCCGGTCTTTCACGCCTTCGGCCTGACGGTGGGGCTGGTGCTGCCGCTGGTCTCGGGCGTTCCGGTCTATCTCTACCCCTCGCCGCTGCATTACCGGATCGTGCCCGAGCTCATCTACGGCTCGAATGCCACGATCCTGTTCGGTACCGACACGTTCCTCACCGGCTACGCGAAATCCGCCCACGCCTACGACCTGCGCTCCCTGCGCTACATCCTCGCCGGCGCCGAGCCGGTGAAGGAGGCGACGCGCCGGACCTACGCGGAGAAGTTCGGCCTGCGCATTCTCGAAGGCTACGGCGTGACCGAGACCGGCCCGGTGCTGGCGCTGAACACGCCGATGTTCAACAAGTTCGGCAGCGTCGGCCGGATCATGCCCGGCATGGAGGCGAAGCTCGAACCGGTGCCCGGCATCGAGGAGGGCGGGCGCCTGTACGTGCGCGGCCCCAACGTCATGCTCGGCTACCTGCGCGCCGAGAAGCCGGGCGTCCTCGAGCCGCCGGCCGAGAACTGGCACGATACCGGCGACATCGTCACGATCGACCAAGCCGGCTTCATCACGATCAAGGGCCGCGCCAAGCGCTTCGCCAAGATCGCGGGCGAGATGGTCTCCCTCGCCGGCATCGAGATGCTGGCGGCCGAGCTCTGGCCTAACGCCCCGAGCGCCGTCGCTTCGGTCCCCGATCCGCGCAAGGGCGAGCGGCTGATCCTGTTCACCGAGGCCAAGGGCGCGACCCGGGGCGATTACCAGGCCTTCGCCAAGGGAAAGGGCGCGACCGAGATCGCGATCCCGGCCGAGGTGGTGGTGATCGATAAGGTCCCGATGCTCGGCACCGGCAAGGTCGACCAGGTCGGCGTGACGAAGCTCGCCAAGGAGCGGGCGCAGGGACAGGCGGAAGCGGCCGCGTGAGGTTGCTCACCTGGGAACTGTAATCAGAACGTTGCGCAAGATTCTCCAACTCGGGTTAGCGGCATCCCCGAGCGGCGATGACACCCTCCCTGTCATTCCGGGGCTGCCCCCGGATCTGGCCTCCGGCCAGTCCAAGGATGAACTCCGGGTTCGCCTTCGGCACCCCGGAATGACGGTGCGGTTGTCACGAGAGTGATTGACCACCGGAGCGGTCAGTTATCCTCAGCCTGAACTCGATGCCCCGAGTTTCCCGCACGAGAAGCCCAGGAATCAGGCCGCCAGGGCCCGGTTCACCGTCGAACGCAGGTCTGCCAGCGAGAATGGCTTCGTCAGCACGTCGGTGACGATGGCGTCGAGGCCGCGGGCGCGTTCGCGCTGATCGGCGAAACCCGTCATCAGCAGGATGGTGAGGGATGGGAAGTCGCGCTTGGCAGCGAGCGCGAGGGCGATGCCGTCCATCAGCGGCATGCGGATGTCGGTGAGCATCAGGTCGAAATCGCCGGCCGCCTCGGTGAGGCGGTCGAGACCGTCGCTCCCGTCGCTGGCGGTGACAACGGCATGTCCGTCGATCTCCAGCCCACGCTTGAGGAAGCCGCGTATCGTCTCTTCGTCATCCACCAGAAGGATGCGGGCCATAGACACCGTTTTCGCTGGCGCCGGCCGGCCCGGCGCGTTCGGTCAGAGACGCAAGGGCAGTGCCTCCATGTCAAGGCGCAAGCAGGCCTTGTCAGGATTCTGCGAAGGGGCTGTGCGAAAATGTCGCCCTCAGGTCGTCAGGTCCCACCGAAGAGGTCGGGTTCCTGATTGTCGAAATCGACGAGCCCCACGAAGGGCAACTGGCGGTACGCATGAGCCGCATCCATGCCGTAGCCAACCACGAAAGCGTCCGGGCACTGGAAGCCGACGAAGTCGGCGTCGATCGTGACGGCGCGCCTGCCGGGCTTCTCCAGCAGCACCGCCGTCATCACCCTCTTGGCGCCGCGGGCCATCAGCAGGTCCTTGGCGAAGACCAGGGTTCGGCCTGATTCGAGGATGTCATCCACGAGGAGAACGTCGCGGCCGCGCACCTCGCTCTGGACGTCGCGCAGGATCTCGACCTGGCCGGTGGAGACGGTGCCGGTGCGGTAGCTCGATAGGTGAACGAACTCCACCTGCGGCGACAGCCCCGAGCGGTGAAGGGCCCGAAGCAGGTCGGCGGCGAACATGAAGCTGCCCTTGAGAACCGCCACGACGAGCAGCTCCTCCGGCCGGGAGGCGGCGATCTCGCCGGCGAGCTCCTCGTTGCGGCGGGCGATGGCAATTTCGTCGAAGAGGACGCGAACGCGTCTGGAAGGCGTGGTCATCGCCAAGCTCATATCACGGCCGCCTGGCGCTGGCATCGGGCTTCGCCATCGCGGGATCCGCGAACCTGATCTGCACCGAGCGCGCTTGCGCAGGCGGCGCCGACAGGCTGGCGCGAAAACGCGCGCGCTCGCGCTCGTCGAGGGTCGCGCGCGGTGCTGGTATCGTCCAGCGATAGATGGTCTGGTCGCGCGCATCACGCAGTTCGACTTCGATCGGCGGGACCGTGGCTCCCTGATGCGAGACGCCAACGATGTCGCCCTCCACCACGAGTTGGACGCCGCCGCCTTCGCCGCTTCCCTGGAAGGCCACGACGTCGTTGAAATCGATGCCGCGCAGGTTCACGGGGAGGCCGAGCGAGGCATAGAGCGAGGCGCTCTGCGGCATCGCCCGCACGACGCTGGTGCGGGCGACGAGTGCGACGGCCGCGATGCCGGCGACGCTGAGGCCGAGGGCCACGGTAGCCGCCATCGCCTTGAGGGATGCGCGCGGCTTTCGCGCCGGCTTGGCGCGCCTCTTCGTCGTCCGGCGTGGGGCTGCGACGGGCTCCGGCGCCGCTTCGGGCGATGCCGGGGCCGGCGCCTCCGGAGCGATGCCCTCCTCTGCCAGGGCGGATTCCCAGGCGTCGAGGGCAGCCTGGTCCTCGGAGCGGTTGCGGCTTGGATCACTCATGGCCGACATGGCCTCGGCGATCTGGGCGGTGGCGACGTCATCGGGGGTGATGAACCAGGTCTCGCGGCAGGCGGCGCAGCGCACCTGCCGACCCTCGGGGCCGACGCGATCGGTGGGAATCTCGTACTCGCTCGCGCAGGCGGGGCAGACGATCTGCATGACGAATCCGCACGTGAGGGCCGGTCGGCGGTTGCCGCGTGGCGCAAAAAGCCTGACATGGTTGTCGCGGAACGCGGTTAACCGCGGATGAAGCTGCGCTGAATCGAGCAGGGCTTGGGAGCGGACGATCGTGAGCCATCGGCGATGGGCGGCAAGTGCGGCGGGGATCTCGGAGTGCCGGACCGCATGAGGGACAGCCTGCTGTCCGGGGCAGAGGAACCGGTCGTACAATTCGAGAGCGTCGGCATGCGCTACGGTCTCGGGCCGGAGGTGCTAAGCGACGTGAGCTTCCAGATCGCGCCGCACTCGTTCCAGTTCCTCACGGGCCCCTCCGGCGCCGGCAAGACGACGCTGCTGCGGCTCATCCTGCTCTCGGTGCGTCCGACCCGGGGCCTCGTCTCGGTCTTCGGCGAGGAGGTCAGCGGCATAGCCAGCGACACCCTGACGTCGCTGCGCCGGCGCATGGGCGTGGTGTTCCAGGATTTCCGGCTGCTCGACCACCTCACCACCTACGAGAACGTCGCCCTGCCCCTGCGCGTCCAGGGCCGGGCCGAGACGAGTTACCGGGCCGAGGTGGTGGAGCTGCTTCGCTGGGTGGGTCTCGGCGAGCGGATGCACGTCCTGCCGCCGCTCCTCTCGGGCGGGGAGAAGCAGCGCGCCGCCATCGCCCGCGCCCTCATCGCGCGGCCCGAGCTGCTCCTGGCCGACGAGCCCACCGGCAACGTCGATCCTGGCCTCGGCCGCCGCCTGCTGCGGCTCTTCATCGAGCTCAACCGCCTCGGCACCTCGGTGCTGATCGCGACCCACGACTTCGCCCTGATGGACCTCTGCGATGCCCGCCGCCTCGTGCTCGGCCAGGGCCGCCTGACGGTGGAGGGCTAGGGGTGGGCGAAGCCGTCAAGCCGCCTCGTCCCGTCGCAGCGTCGACCGCCGCAGGCGAGGCGGCGTTGCCGGCGACCCTGCGCCGCAACGCGCCGCTGGTGCCCACGGATTCGGCGGCGAGCCGGTCGCTCGCCGCCGTCATCGCGATCCTGACTTTTCTCGCCGCCCTCTGCGCCGGCGCCGCCGAGATGGTGGCCGCAAGCGCCGACCAGTGGCAGGGCGCGGTGGCGCAGGAGGTGACGATCCAGGTCCGCCCGAGCCCCGGCCGGGGCATCGACGCCGACGTCGCCAAGGCGGAGGCCATCGCAAAGGCCACCCCCGGCATCGCGGCGACCCGGGTCTTCTCGAAGGCGGAGGCCGAGCGGCTGCTCGAACCCTGGCTCGGCAGCGGCCTGGACCTTTCCGATCTGCCGGTGCCGCGTCTCGTCACGCTGACGCTGGCGCCGGGACCGAGCCCGGACCTCAAGCCCCTGCGCGCGGCCCTGACCGAGGCCCTGCCGGGCGTGGCGAGTCTCGACGACCATGCCCTCTGGCTGCGGCGGCTCTCGACCATGGCCAACACCTTCGTTGGCGTCGGCGTCGCGGTCGTGGCCCTGGTGCTCCTCGCCACCGGCCTCGCCGTGGCCTTCGCCACACGCGGCGCCATGGCGGGCAACCGCGAGGTCGTGGAGGTGCTGCATTTCGTCGGTGCCGACGACGACTTCATCGCCCGCGCGTTCCAGCGCCGATTCTTCGGCCTCGGCCTGCGTGGCGGCATCGTCGGCTCGAGCGCGGCGTTGCTCACCTTCCTCGTCGCCGGCCTCGTCTCGCGCGGCTGGCGCTCCGGCCCGGCGGGAGAGGAACTCGACGCCCTCTTCGGCAGCTTCCAGATCGGCTGGCGCGGCTACGCCGCCGTGCTCCTCATCGGCGTCATCGCATCCCTGGTCACCGGCCTGGTCTCTCGCCTCACGGTGCGCCGGTTCCTGGCATAGAACTTCGGCCTGAAGCCGTGGATGAAGCGGCCAACCCCTTGCAAAATATCGCCGAAGCCTTGACCTGCCCGGTCCTTCCGGGCCACCGTTAACCATTCGGCAAGCATTGGAGGCGGAAAGTGTGGCCTCTGCAGTGCCGCAATCGCGGCTATCCTTCGGGAGAATGACCACTGGGATGCCGGGCAACACCACCATGAGCCCTCGCGGGGCTTTCGGCTGGTCCTGGGACGAGGCGCGCCAGCGCTCCGACGCGGCGCGCATCGCAAAGGCCGGTGAACGCAGCTGGCGCTTCGCGGCCGGCGGCGTGGCGGCGCTCGGCGGCATCGCGACATTGGCGCTGCTCGGCGGCTTCCTCAGCTTCATCGCCTGCATCGACCAGCGGGAGCGGCCGCTGGCCGAACGCCCCGACGGCATCGTCGCCCTTACGGGCGGATCTCAGCGCATCGGCGACGCCATCGACCTCCTGGCGGCGGGCCATGGCCGGCGCCTGCTCATCACCGGTGTCAACGAGCGCACCAGCCGCGACGAGATCACCAGGCTCAACCCGAGCCAGCGCCACTGGATCGAGTGCTGCGTCGACCTCGACTACCGGGCCCGGAACACCATCGGCAACGCCATCGAGACCCGGCGCTGGATGCGTCTGCACCGCTTCAGCACAGTCGCGGTGGTGACCTCGAACTACCATATGCCGCGCACGCTGATCGAACTCGACCATGCCCTGATGGGCCGCGACAAGGTCGTGCCTCATCCGGTCGTTGCCGAGGGTTTCGCCGAACGTTGGTGGCAGAGCCCCTCCGCGACCCGGCTCCTCGCCTCGGAATACGTCAAGTTCCTCGTCGCATGGGTCCGCACTCGCTTCGAGCACGACCCGGAGACCTCCCGCGCCGCCATCCTGATCGGCCGCCGGAAGCCCATCAGGATGGTCTCAGAACCGCTGATGCGTGAGAACGACTGAGGCCCTACAGGCCCTTGCAGCGGCTGCGGACGAGCCCCGAAAACTCCTTCTCGGACCCCTGTACCTCGGCGAGGCGGGCGCTGCGCTCGGTCCCCGTCAGGCACCGGCCATAAACGCTTGAAACGCGCCGCATCGTCTCGACGTGCCGGCGCCAGACGCGACATCGATCGGCATCGTCCGAGCCGGTCTGTTCGAGTTGTTCGATCGCCTGGCGCTGCATCGAGCTCGCGACGAGGACGTCGCGGGCGCAGGCTGTCGCCTCACCGGCCTGCGCCAGAACCGGCGGAGCCAAGGCTAGGGCGATGGCGCAACCGAATGCCGGCCATCGCGGCGCGGGTGTCATCACGCGGCCTGCGAGGCGGAGGTGTGGGTGAGGAGGGCATAGAGGGCGCTCGCGTCCCGGGCCGCTCGGACGCGGTCGAGGATGCCGGGCTCCCGCAGCATCCGGGCGACCTGCGCGAGGGCCTTCAGATGTTCGGCGCCGGCCCCCTCGGGGGCAAGCAACAGGAAAGCGATGTCGACGGGCTGGCCGTCGAGCGCATCGAAATCCACCGGCTTCTCCAGGCGGGCCACGAGGCCGAACAGCCGGTCGAGGCCCGGCAGCTTGCCATGGGGAATGGCGACGCCGTCACCGATGCCGGTCGAGCCGAGGCGCTCGCGCTGGAGCAGGGTTTCCAGAACCTCGGCCTCGTCGAGGGCAGGCAGACGCCGCACCGCCTGGGCGCTCAGCTCATGGAGAACCTGCTTCTTGGCGCGGGCGCGCAGAGAGGACACGACGGAATCCGGACTGAGGAATTCCAGCACTGGCATGGAGGACCGCTGCCCCGTCGGCGGCGCCGAAGGGACGCCGTACAGTGAGAATGAGACCGCAACCGTGGAATGCACCGCATCCTCGGCCGCCGTCCCTTCGATCGATGACCGGCCCCCGCTCCGACCGGAGAACCGATCAGGCCGTAGCCTCGGGCGGATCGATCCATCCGATCGCCCCATCACTGCGGCGGTATACGACGTTGAGGCGCCCGGTGCCAGCGTGAACGAACACGATCACCGGCGCCCCCGTCAGGTCGAGGGCAGTGACGGCCTCGCTGACGGAATGACGCTTGAGCGTCTTGGTGCTCTCGGCCACCACCGGAGGGTGGGCATCGCCGTCGGCGACCTCGTCGTCGAAGTCCTCGTCCTCGGGTGCGGCAATTACCGCGTAGGCCGCCTCGACGCCGGCGCCGTCGTGGCCGCCGGCACCGTGATCCTTCAGGCGGTGCTTGTAGCGGCGCAGGCGCTTCTCGAGCTTGTCGGCGGCCTGTTCGAAGCTCGATGGCGCGTCATGGGCGCCGCCGGTGACTTCGAGGGTCAGGCCGGTGACGAGATGGATGACGCAATCCGTGCGATAGGCGGTGCCGTCGCGGCGCAGGGTGACATGCCCGCTGGCGCTCGCATTCATCGAGGCATCGAGGAATTTGCCGAGGGTGGCGGCGATCCGGTCCTCGACGCGCCCGCGCAGGGCCTCGCCGAGATCGAGGCCGTGGCCGGTGACGCGCAGGGATCCCATGAAAGCTCCGGTTCTTCGCCGTGTCAGTGATCGAAGTTAAGGATCGTCGGCGGACGAAGTCAACGTGAGGGCGCGGGCGGCTCACGCCGTCGACGTCGCCCTCGCCTCGTCCATCCCCTCTCCGAACCCGCCGCCCACGGCCGTGTCGCGTTCGGGCAGCCAGCGGTCGATGATGGCGTAGAGTTCCGCGCGCTTGAACGGCTTGCCGACATGGTCGTCCATGCCGGCCTCACGGAAGGCGCGGATCTGATCGGGCAGGACATTGGCGGTCATGGCGATGACCGGCAGGCGCGGACCCGGACCAGCCGTGCTCCGGATGATCCGCGTGGCGCTCATCCCGTCCATGCCCGGCATCTGCACGTCCATCAGCACGAGGTCGTAGGCGCTGCCCTGAACCGCAGCCACTGCGGCGGCGCCGTCGCCGACGACGTCCACCGTGTGCCCCCGCGCCTCGATCACCGCGCGGGCCAGGACCTGGTTGATCTCCGTGTCTTCGACGAGCAGGAGACGGCCTCTCTTGTGCGCGCCGCCATCCGTGTCCGCGGTGACCGGGCTCAGTTCCAGGCGACCGCGCGGCAGCGTCAGGGTGAACCAGAACGTCGATCCCCGTTTCTCTTCCGAGAACACCCCGATCTCGCCGTCCATCAGCTCGACGAGGCGCTTGCAGATGGCGAGACCGAGGCCGGTGCCGCCGAAATCCCGCGTAATGGAGCTGTCGGCCTGGCTGAATCGCTCGAACAGCCGCGCCTGCTTCTCGATGGGAATGCCCATGCCTGTATCGCTGATCGAGAAGCGCAGGCGCTCGCCCTTGGCGGAACTCGCCTCGTGCCTGACCGACAGGGCGATGTAGCCCTCGTGTGTGAACTTGCCGGCATTGTTCAGAAGGTTGAGCAGGATCTGCCGCAACCTCGCCTCATCGCCGACGACGCCGCGCGGCAATCCCGGATCGAGGTTGGCCCGGACCTCGACAGCCCCCGCCCGCAATGTCCCGCGCATGATCGACAGGCAATTGTCGATCAGCGCGCCGAGGGCGAAGGGCCGTTGTTCCAGCTCGATCGCTCCCGCCTCGACCTTCGAGAAATCGAGGATGTCATCGACCACCGTGAGCAAGGCCGCTCCCGCAGACTGCACGAGCTCGACCTGCCGCCGGACGACCGGGGGGAGTTCGTCGCCCTTGTCCATGATCAGGCCGGTGAAGCCGATGATGGCATTGAGCGGCGTGCGGATCTCGTGGCTCATGGTGGCCAGGAAGTCGGTCTTTGCCCGGCTCGCCGCGTCGGCATGAGTGCGGGCGAGCTCTGCGGCTTCCTTGGCGGCGCGCAGCTCGTCCGCCTGACGTTGGCGCTCCGAGACGTCGCGGATCGAGCAGACGAGACCCTGTGCGTGGCCGGTCGCCTCGTCGCGCACCAGCCCCACCCGGTTCTCGACCCAGATCCAGCGACCGTCCTTGTGTCTCATCCGGTAGGTGACGTTGTCGTAGTCACCCTCCAGCGCACCGGCAAGGAGGCGCTCGGCCCGTTCCCGGACGTCGGCGACGTTGTCCGGATGCATGAGCAACGAGGCGTCGGCGCCGAGCAGTTCGGCGGGATCGTATCCGAACACCGCTCGACACGAGGGCGAGACGTAGTCGCGGGAGAACGACAGGTCGAGCTTGACGATCACGTCGCTGGTGGTCTCCGCCAGCATGCGATAGCGAGCCTCGCTGTCCCGCAGGGCGTTCTCGGACCGGCGCCGCTCCTCGATGCTGCGGATCGAGGCCACGAAGCCCACCGGCCGGCCGTCCTCGCTCCGCAGGAGTCGCAGGGAAGCCTCCACCCAGATCCAGCCCCCGTTCCTGTGCCGCAGACGGTTGACGTTGACGGCGCGCTCGACGGCGCCCGAGGTCAGGCGCCCGAGCACCCCGCGGAGGCCTTCGACATCGTCGGGATGAAGCATCTGGTACGGACTCGTGCCGAGGAGTTCCTCGGGCGCGTAACCGAGCAGGTCGCGCGAGCCAGGCGAAACGAACAGACGCCGCCCGGCGAGATCCATATGGGTGATCATGTCGGTGGAGTTGTCGGCCAACAGCCGGTAGCAGGCCTCGCTCTCCGCGACCTCCCGCTCGATCCGTTTGAGGTCGGTGATGTCGCGGGCCATCGCCACCAGCCGCTCTGGCCGCTCGTCGGGGCCAGGGATGGGAGTGATCAGGACATCGACATGGAGCGGGTTGCCCTTCGCGGTGAGGATCGCCACGTCGAACCGAGCCGTGGCGCCTGCACGCGCAACATCGAGTTTCGATAAGATCTCGGCTTCCATCTCCGCTGGGAAGAGCCGGGCGAAGGGCTTGCCGATCATCGAATCGGCATCGTCGATCTCCATCAGGCACTGGCCGTTGCGGCTGATGAATTCGAGATTTCCGCGAAGGTCGAGGACCTTGATGCAATCGCCCGATCCATCGACGACACTCCGCAGGAACGCCTCGCTCTTTCTCAGGGCTTGGCCCGCCTCAACGAGCGGCGTGACGAAAATTCGCTTGCCGGCCAGCCATATCACACCGCCCATGAGGGCGATCATGAGAGTGAACGAGAGCGTCGCTCTCGCGATCGCCCCGTCGATCGGCTGGAGGACGGTGTCCCGATCCAGACTGACGAGCAGGCGCGCATCCGTGCCCGGCAGGCGCCTGTAGCCGAAGAGGCGGTCCGTCCCGTCCAGGCCCTTGGCCTCCACATGACCCTCGTCGGCCGACAAGGCCGATCGTACGTAATCGATGCCGGACAGATCCTTACCGGTCACGCCCTCCATAGCCGGGTAACGGGACACGCCGCGGCCTGCCCCGTCGATCAGCAAGACAGCGGTCTTCGGCGTCCTGCCGATGGTCTCTGCCAAGCCGTCGAACCATCCAAGGTCGAGGTTCGCCATCAGGACGGCGCCCCCCTCGCCAGGCGCGAGGGGGAGAGCCGCCGCGATGGTCGGGCGCTGCCGCATCAGAGTGACGAAGAAATCGCTGATCGTGAACCGGCCGGCATTGAGGGTCTTGAGATACCAGTCGCGCCTCGAGACATTGATGCCCATGGCGGCCTCGACGGTCGAGCAGGTGATGATTCCCTCAGCATCCACCCTGAACAGGGCCTCCGCCCAAGGCCGTGTGCGTTGGATCCCTGCCAGGAACGTCCGGCAGGCGGCTGCCGCGCCCTCCGTCACATCGGGGACATTGGAGAGGAGCTGCAGCGTCGACCTGGCATCGTCGATGGCGTCCCGATAGCGCTCCGCACCCTGGCGGGCAGCGTCTTCAACCCGCTCCATCGCGGCCGCGACGGCCTTTCTCCGTTCCTGGTGGAGATCCTTGAACTGCAACGCTGCGAACGGCCCAAGGGCGGCGATCACCAGCAGCAGCAGGCGGGCGCGAAGCCCGAACCAAGTCAGCCGGGTGGCGACGAAGCCGGAAGCGCCGGCGGCAGAAGTCGACATCGACGGTGACCTATGACGGGGACCGATCTCGAGTCGGCGTCAGCTAAGCGGGGCTGTATAATCCATTCATCATCAACAGCGTCAATGCTTAACGCTTCGCTGCCGTCGCTGTCGCCAAGTGTCATCTCGCATAGGCGAAATGTTCGCGGCGACGCTCGATCGAGGAGGGAATGCGCAGGGACTCGCGGTACTTCGCCACCGTGCGGCGGGCGATATCGATGCCTTCGTCGCGCAGGCGCTGGACCAGGGCGTCGTCGGAGAGGACGTCGTTCGACGCCTCACCGTCGACGAGCTGCTTGATGCGGTGGCGCACGGCCTCCGAGGAATGCGAGGCGGTGCCGGCGGCACCCGGGATCGCGGCGGTGAAGAAGTACTTCATCTCGAGCGTGCCGCGGCTGGTGCCGATCGACTTGTTCGAGGTCACCCGCGAGACGGTCGATTCGTGCATGCCGATCGCCTCGGCCACGGTCTTGAGGTTGAGCGGACGTAGATGCGACACCCCGTGCAGGAAGAAGGCGTCCTGCTGCCGAACGATCTCCGAGGCGACCTTCAGGATGGTGCGGGCGCGCTGCTCGAGGCTGCGGGTCAGCCAATTGGCGGTCTGCAGGCATTCCGACAGGAACGCCTTGTCGCCCTCCGCCTTCGCCCCCCGCGAGACGCGGGCATAGTAGCTCTGGTTGACCAGCACGCGCGGCAGCGCCTCGGCGTTGAGCTCCACCAGCCACGAGCCGTCCGGCGCCGCCCGCACGAAGACGTCGGGGATCAGCACCTCCACCGCACGGGAGCCGAAGGCGCGGCCGGGCTTCGGGTCGAGGCGGCGGATCTCCGCCAGCATCTCGACGAGGTCCTCGTCGTCGACGCCGCAGAGCCTGCGCAGGCTGGCGAAGTCGCGCTTGGCCACGAGATCGAGGCGCGAGACCAGGGCCTGCATCGCCGGATCGAACCGATCCTTGTCGCGCAGCTGGATCGCGAGGCACTCGGCGAGGTCGCGGGCGGCCACGCCCGGCGGATCGAAGGTCTGGACCAGGCGCAGCACCCGCGCCACGCGGTCGATCCCGGCGCCGAGCCGCTCGGCGACCTCGTCGATCGATCCGCGCAGGTAGCCGGCATCGTCGACGGCATCGATCAGGAAGCCGCCGATGAGCCGGTCGACCGGGTCCTTCGTGGCGAGGTCGAGCTGGGCGCTGAGATGGTCGCGCAGCGAGACCTCCGAGGTCAGCGTCGCCTCGAAATCGGGCGCGTCGCCGTCGAAGCTGCCGCCGGTATTGCCGTAGGGGGCGGGCGTCAGGGAAAGCATGTCTCCGCCCGTGGCCGCCTCGCGCACGGTGGTCGGGTTGTCATCGGAGAACACGTTGTCGAGGCGGGTATCGAGGTCGCTCTCGATCTGAGCCTGGGTGGCACCGAGTTCCGTGGCGATCCAGGGCTCGGCGTCGCCACCCTCGAAGCCCTCGCCTTCGCCATCGAACGACGTGCTCTCGCCCGCCGCCTCGGGGACGGCATCGGCGCCGCGCCGCTCGGACTCGGCCTCGCCCTCGGCCCGTTCGAGAAGCGGATTGCGCTCCAGCTCGGCATCGACATAGGCGGCAAGATCGAGCTGCGAGAGCTGAAGCAGCTTGATCGCCTGCAGAAGCTGTGGCGTCATCACCAGGGCTTGGCCCTGACGCATCTCCAGCCGCTGCAGCAGACTCATGGCTTGGCCCCGACCCTTGTGACGACTTCGGTCAGAAAGCGGCCGTCAACCGTGACCGGCTATCGGCATCATTCTTGCTTCTCTCGTTCTTCACCTAGGTCTAGCGCCATCGGGCCTGTCCGTCAAAGTGCCTCTGCGGCGTTGTCCCGGAGGCATGGCGTGCGTGACGCACATGAAACGGCTTCACATACGTCAAGCCTCAGAGATCCTGAGCGACTTTCCGGTATCCTGCGACAGGTCGGGTTAGAGATCGGTGGCGGAACGCGGTTAAGGGCGCCTTGCGTCCGCGCTCAGCCGGCTCAGAGCCGGAAATCCTCGCCGAGGTAGAGCCGGCGGGCATCCTCGTTGGCGACGATCTCATCCGGCGTGCCTTCTGTGAGGATGCGTCCGGAATGGGCGATGTAGGCGCGGTCGATGAGACCCAGGGTCTCGCGGACATTGTGGTCCGTGATCAATACGCCAATGCCGCGCTGCTTCAGGTGCTTGACGAGGTCCTGGATGTCGCCGACCGCGATCGGGTCGATGCCGGCGAAGGGCTCGTCCAGCAGCATGAAGGAGGGCGATGAGGCCAGCGCCCGCGCGATCTCGCAGCGCCGCCGCTCGCCGCCGGACAAGGCGATCGACGGCGATCTGCGCAGGCGCGCGATGTCGAATTCCTCGAGCAGCGAATCGAGCTTGCGCTCGCGCTCGCGCTTGTCCGGCTCGACCATCTCCAGCACGGCGCGGATGTTGTCCTCCACCGACAGGCCGCGGAAGATCGAGGCCTCCTGCGGCAGGTAGCCGATGCCGAGGCGAGCGCGCTGGTACATGGGCAGGCGGGTGATATCGAGGCCGTCGAGGCTGATCGACCCCTGGTCGGCCGAGACGAGGCCGGTGATCATGTAGAAGATCGTGGTCTTGCCCGCGCCGTTGGGGCCGAGCAGCCCCACCGCCTCGCCGTTCCGCACGGTCAGGCCGGCCTCGTGCACGACGGTGCGGGCGCCATAGCTCTTGCGCAGGCCGTGGACCGAGAGAATGCCCGGACCGCCGCCCGCATCGAATATCCGCTCAGCCTCGAGGGCGGTCTGGCCGGCCGGTGCGCGGCGTCCGAACAGCCGCGAGAGCAGCGTCGGTCCGCGGGTGGCGGAGGCGACCCGCGCCGGCGCGGTCTCGGCGGGAAAACGCAGGGCGGCGCTCAATTCGCCTGGGCTCGCGGCTTGTCGGCTGGCTTGCCGGCCGCCGGCTGAGCGCAGCCCTTCGCCCCATCTTCCTTCTGCGGCACGAACATCGCCGAGACGCGCCCCCCCGCCACCGGGTCCATGTTGGCGCGGCCCGTATTCATGTCGTAGACGAGGCGCGAACCGCGGGTGACGTTCTGGCACTGGCTCAGGACGACGTTGCCGGTCAGCACGATGCGCTTGGCGTCCTGGTCGAAGACGGCGCTGTCGCCGGTGGCGACCTGATCCTTCTGCACCACCGTCACGGGGCCGGCGCATTCGACCTTCTGGATGCCGTTCTCGCCAAGCGCTGCCGCCGGCTTCTCGGCCTCGTTGTCGGCCTTGGCTTCCCTGCCCCGCCGGTAGCGCACCGTCATGGTCGAGCAGCGGATGGTGCTGTCGCCCTGGACCGCCACGACGTTGCCGGCGAAAACCGCCTTGTTCTCACGATCGAACACGTCGAGCCGGTCGGCGTCGATCTTGATCGGCTCCTTGCCGCCGCCGAGGGCGCCCAGAGCGCCGCCGCGCTCCTTTTTCGGCTGCGCGGCAGGAGCGGCGTTCGAGGCCGGCTGAGCCAGAGCGGCGCCGGAGACCAGGACGCCTGCGACGGCGAGCACGGACATCGCGCGAAAACTCATGGCTTGGCCTCGGCGGCCGGCACCGCCTCCGTCGTGCGGATGCGCGTCGCGTCGGCCTTGGAGCCGCTGGTATGGAATTCGGCGCGGACGTTGCCGATGAAGGAGATGACGCGGCCGTTCTCGACCACGTCGAGGCTGTCGGCCGCCACCGAGCCACTCGGCACCGTGACCGTCACGCTCTCGCGCGAGGAGATGCCGCCGGTCTTGAAGTCCACGGCGGCGGATTTCAGGCGCACCTCCTCGCCCTTGTCGGTCCAGAGGCGAATGTCGCGCTCGAGCGTCAGGGCCTCCTTGGCGGTGTCGAACAGGCCGGTGGCCGCCTCGAGATGGGCGAGGCCGCCCTTGTCGTCGGTGTCGACGCGCCCCTTCATGGATTGCAGCTCGATCAGCGTCGGCTTGCGTACGTCCTGCAACGCCGCCTCGGCGGTGACCTCGTAGCCGCGTGTGCCCTTGCGGAAGCCTGACAGGCGAGGGCTCTCCATCCGCACCTTGGTGCCCGACAGGCTCACCGGCCCGACCGTCACCCCCGGGGCGATATGGCCGAACGGGTTGAGGGTATAGGCGGCGAGCCCGGCCAGCGAGAGCAGGGCGGCGGCGGGAATCAGCACCCGAAGCCGCCTCACCCGCGTGCTGTGGTTGCGGGCGCGCGCATGGGCACGGGTGCGCAGCGAGTTTGCACCCGCCCCGCTCAGCCCCGTCGTCCCGATGGCTTCGAGCCCCTGCATGGATGTCCTGAGAAAGACCGCTGCCGACAGCCCCGCCTGATTGGGCCATCTCTTGAGATGCCGAGCGGATGCGCGCGTGCGGTGGCGAAGTTATGACCTTTCGATTGACGAATGATCAATCGCTTCAGCGCGGACGACACCTCACGCATGTGCGTCGGCGCACGATTCCACGGCGCAGATTACGTATGCGCGAAGATATCGCTGTCCGGCCAGCCGGCGAGATCGAGGCGGGCACGGGTGGGCAGGAAGTCGAAGCAGCTCTGCGCCAGCTCCGTGCGCCCCTCGCGGGCGAGCATGGCATCGAGTCGCGCGCGCGCGGCATGAAGATGGAGGACGTCCGAAGCGGCGTAGTCGAGCTGGGCCTGGGTCAGGGTCTCGGCGCCCCAATCGGAGGATTGCTGCTGCTTCGAGAGATCGACCCCGACGAGTTCGCGGACGACGTCCTTCAGGCCGTGGCGGTCGGTATAGGTACGGGCGAGCTTCGAGGCGACCTTGGTGCAATAGACCGGCGACGGCATGACGCCGAGGGCCTGGAACAGCACCGCAAGATCGAACCTCGCGAAGTGGAAGATCTTGAGCACGGCCGGATCGGCCAGCACCGCCTTGAGGGTCTCGGGCGCCGGGCCTCCCGGAACGATCTGCACCACGTCGGCCTCGCCGTCGCCGCGGGAGATCTGCACGACGCAGAGGCGGTCGCGGTGAGGGTTGAGCCCGAGCGTCTCGGTGTCGATCGCGATGGCCGAACCCGGACGGTAATCGGCGGGCAGGTCGCCCCGATGGGCGCGAATGATTGGCTGAGGAGGCATGGATGGGGCGCTCGGTTCGGAGTGCTTCGGCGCCTAACATCCCGATCCCGGCGGAACAAGGCCGGCTCGAGGACCGAGCCGGCCCTGATCGTCCGCTTACTTCTGCTTGGCGATCACCTTGTCCCTGATGCCGGCATAGACGCTCTCGGAGAGGATCTTCTTCGAGACGAGCTCGTCCTTGCCCTTGTAGGGGCGGCCCTTGATGATCGCCTCGGAGCGGGCGGCCCCGATGCCCGGCAGCGCGTCGAGCTCGGCGGAGGTGGCGCTGTTGAGGTCGATCAGGGTGTGCTTGCCCGCATCGTGCTTGGCGACTTCGGGAGCCGCCGGAGCCTTCGGCGGGGCGACCGGCGCCACCGTCGGGGCGGTGGCGGGCTTCGTGGTGGGAGTCGAGGGGCTCGGCGACTGCGCCAGGGCGGGGGCGGCCGCAAGGCAGGACAGGACGGCGAGGGTGCGCAGAAGCGAGGACGTCATGGGGTTTCTCCCGAAGCGACGGCGCCGGCACGATGGCCGCGTCATCTGACGACATAGGGGGACTTCCCGCTTGAACCACGGCTTAACATCGGCTTTTGCTGTCGTTTAGGCAGTCGGTAGACCGCCTCTAGCCAGCGCCGCCGCGCCGCGTTATACGCTGCCGACGAATCTCCGTTCGAACACGGTGCTGCGGCTTTCCTCTCCCGGAGGGGAGGGCGCTCGGGCACCTTTTTGCCGTAGCAGGACCCGACCATGGCCGTTCCGAAGCGTAAAACCTCCCCCTCCCGGCGCGGAATGCGCCGCTCCGCCGACGCCCTCAAGGCCCCGACCTATGTCGAGGACAAGGATTCGGGCGAGCTGCGCCGCCCCCACCACATCGACCTCAAGACCGGCATGTATCGCGGCCGCCAGGTCCTCAAGGTGAAGTCGGCCGAAGCCTGATCTCTTCTGGTTTATCGTTAGCCGGTCATGATCCTCTCCCCGCCGGGGAGGGGATTTTTTTATGCGCCGACGCGAGCGGTCGCCGCATAACGCGCCGCGGCCACGCGAGTCCTGTCGCCGCGCGAAGGCCTCAGGGCCGGGTCGGTGCTGACGATGAGCTGGGCGAGGAAGCCGGCGAGCGGACGGCCGCGCAGAAGCGGCAGCACCCGCTCAGCCGTCGCGCCGTAGGGCACCAGGGCCTGGCCCTGTGCCGGGCGGGGACGTCCGTCTGTTTCGATCTGTGCCATCGCATCCATCGTCCGCTGCGTTCGCGGTGGGATGCGCAAGGCTTGGGCCGGCGTTAACCTTTCGTCAACCTTCGTTAACGATGGGTCCCGCCGGGGCCGGGCGAAGGCGCCCTATTTCTTGGCGAGGTCCTCGAGACGGGACTGCATCTCGGCCATCTGGCGCTTGAGGTCGTCGAGATCATTGCCGGCCGCCGGGCCGGGGGGCGAGACCTGGACGGCCTGCGGCGGCTTGTTCATGCCCGAGAGCGGGCCGGTGCCGAAGGCCGTGAACATCTTCATGGCGTCGCCGAAGAAGTTCATATTGGCGCGGACCTGCTCTTCGAGCGCGTTCTGGAACACGGTCGGCCCGAAACTCTGGGTCATCTTCTCGCGAAGACCTTCCTTGTCGCTTGCGAAATTCGCCATCGAGAATTCGAGGAAGCTCGGGACCATGGTGCGCATGCTGTCGCCGTAGAAGCGGATGAGCTGGCGCAGGAAAGCCACCGGCAGGAGGTTGTCCTCGCCGGCCTTGTTCTCCTGCTCGAAGATGATCTGGGTCAGCACCGAGCGGGTGATGTCGTCGCCCGTGCGGGCGTCGTAGACGAGGAAATCCTCGCCGCCCTGGACCATGCCGGCCAGATCCTCGAGGGTCACGTAGGTGGAGGTGCCGGTGTGGTAGAGACGCCGGTTGGCGTATTTCTTGATGACCGTGTGATGGGCCTTGCCGTTTTCCGCCATCTGCGGCCTCTCCCGACCGATCATGCCAGCGTTCATTCCTGCGCCTCCCGGACCGGCAGGGATCGCTGCGTTCCTGGAAAGACCTTAAGGCTTTCCCAGGCCGACGAAAACAGCAATCTGCAGCTCGTCCCCGCAGAATAGTGCTAAGCCCTCGCTACATTCCGGCACTGCTTGAGAGGGTAACCGACTGGTATACCCGAGCGCCATGCTTGACTTCACGAAGTCGAGGGCTTTCATCCGGTCAACGGCTCAAAGCGCGCACGCCCTCGACGGCGTCATCGGCAGGCCGCTCGTATCGAGGAGACAGGACACCATGGCAGAAGACATCGTCATCGTCGGCGCGGCACGCACGCCCGTTGGCTCCTTCGGCGGCGCCTTCAACGCCGTACCCGCGCACGAGCTCGGCGCGGTGGCGATCAAGGCCGCCCTCGAGCGCGCCGGCGTCTCCCCCGACGACGTCGACGAGGTGATCTTCGGTCAGGTCCTCACCGCCGGCGCCGGGCAGAACCCGGCCCGCCAGGCCGCCATCAAGGCCGGCATCCCCGAGAAGGCGACCGCCTGGGGCGTCAACCAGGTCTGCGGTTCGGGCCTGCGGACCGTCGCCATCGGCATGCAGCAGATCGCCAACGGCGACGCCACCGTGATCGTGGCCGGCGGCCAGGAATCGATGTCGCTGTCGCCCCATGCGCAGTACCTGCGCGGCGGCCAGAAGATGGGCGAGATCAAGCTCGTCGACACCATGATCAAGGACGGGCTCTGGGACGCCTTCAACGGCTACCACATGGGCACCACCGCCGAGAACGTGGCGCAGGCCTTCCAGCTCACCCGTGAGGAGCAGGACAAGTTCGCCACCGCGTCGCAGAACAAGGCCGAGGCCGCCCGCAACGAGGGCCGCTTCAAGGAGGAGATCGTCCCCGTCACCGTTCCGGGCCGGAAGGGCGACACCATCGTCGACACCGACGAGTACATCCGCGATGGCGCCACCGTGGAGGCCATGGCCAAGCTCAAGCCCGCCTTCTCGAAGGACGGCACCGTGACCGCCGCGAACGCCTCGGGCCTCAATGACGGCGCCGCCGCCATCGTGCTGATGTCGGCCTCCGAGGCCGAGAAGCGCGGGATCACGCCGCTGGCCAAGATCGTGTCCTGGGCTACCGCCGGCGTCGACCCTAAGGTGATGGGTACGGGTCCCATCCCGGCCTCCCGCAAGGCCCTCGACAAGGCCGGCTGGAAGCCGTCCGACCTCGACCTGATCGAGGCCAACGAGGCCTTCGCCGCCCAGGCGCTCGCCGTGAACAAGGACATGGGCTGGGACACCGACAAGGTGAACGTCAATGGCGGCGCCATCGCCATCGGCCACCCGATCGGCGCCTCGGGCGCCCGCGTCCTCGTCACCCTGTTGCACGAGCTCAAGCGCCGCGATGCGAAGAAGGGTCTCGCCACCCTCTGCATCGGCGGCGGAATGGGCGTCGCCATGTGCATCGAGCGGGTGTGAGGACGATTCTCGTTCGGTTTCGAGAAATCTTGAGACCCTTCGAAATTTAACTCGGTGGGCGTGGGTGGCCGAGGCGGCTAGACCCACGCCAGACCTCGAAACGCGACGCAAAAATTCATAAAAAAATTCAGGAGGAAACCATGTCCCAGCAACGTGTTGCCCTCGTCACGGGCGGAACCCGCGGCATCGGCGCTGCGATCTCGAACGGCCTCAAGGCCAAGGGCTACAAGGTCGCCGCCAATTACGGCGGCAACGACGAGGCCGCCAACGCCTTCAAGGCCGAGACCGGCATCCCGGTCTTCAAGTTCGACGTCGGCGATGCCGCCGCCTGCGAGGCCGGGATCAAGGCAGTCGAGGCCGAGGTCGGCCCGATCGACGTCCTCGTCAACAATGCCGGCATCACCCGCGACGGCGCCTTTCACAAGATGACGTTCGACAAGTGGCAGGCGGTCATCAAGACCAACCTCGACTCGATGTTCACCTGCACCCGTCCGGTGATCGAGGGCATGCGTGCCCGTAATTTCGGACGCATCATCCTGATCTCGTCGATCAACGGCCAGAAGGGTCAGGCCGGCCAGACCAACTACTCGGCCGCCAAGGCCGGCGTGATCGGTTTTGCCAAGGCGCTCGCCCAGGAAAGCGCTTCGAAGGGCATCACCGTCAACGTGATCGCGCCCGGCTACATCGCCACCGACATGGTGATGGCGGTGGCGGAGGACATCCGCAACAAGATCATCTCGACGATCCCGGTCGGCCGTCTCGGCGAGGCCGAGGAGATCGCCCGCGCGGTAGAATACCTCGCCGCCGAGGATTCGGGCTTCATCACCGGCTCGACCCTGACGATCAACGGCGCGCAGTACATCGCCTGATCACCGGACGCGGGGGGGGGGCTTGCCGCCCCGCGTTGCATCTCGACGTCAGATCGTCGAAGCCGGGGACGCAAAGCGCAACCGCAGCGGCCATCAACATCGCAGATCGAACCTTAGCGTCATTCCGGGCTCTGCTGCGCAGCCCCGGAATGACAGGCCGCCGCCGTGATCCATCGCCGATGACCTCCGCCACCGCGACCCTGATCGGCTCCGGCGCCATTCTGCTGTGGTCGCTGCTCGCCCTGCTGACGGCGGCGTCGGGCAATGTCCCGCCTTTCCAGCTCGCTGCGATGACCTTCGCGATCGGCGGCTGCCTTGGCTGCGCGAGCTGGATCGTCCGGCCCTCCGGACTGAAGGCCCTACGTCAGCCTTTGGCGGTCTGGGCGCTCGGGATCGGCGGATTGTTCGGCTACCACGCGCTGTATTTCACGGCGCTCCGCCTCGCGCCGCCTGCGGAAGCCGGGCTCCTGAACTATCTCTGGCCGCTCCTCATCGTCCTGCTCTCGGCCGGGCTGCCGGGCGATGCGGGCCTGCGCCAAGGCCATGTCGTCGGTGCGCTCCTCGGTTTGTCCGGGGTCGTCGCCCTGTTCGCGGGGCGGGGCGACCTTCAATTCCCGGCCGGCGCCCTTCCGGGCTACGCCGCCTCCTTCGCCTGCGCCTTCGTCTGGGCAGGCTACTCGGTGCTGTCTCGCCGGGTCGGCGCGGTGCCGACCGATGCGGTGGCCGGGTTTTGCCTCGCCACGGCGGCGCTCAGCCTCGTTTGCCATCTCGCCTTCGAGGAGACGGTCTGGCCGGCCGATGCGGCGCAGTGGCTCGCCCTCGTCGCCCTCGGCCTCGGGCCTGTGGGGGCGGCGTTCTACCTGTGGGATGTCGGGATGAAGCGGGGCGACATTCGCCTCCTCGGCGTCTCGTCCTACGCCGCGCCGGTCCTCTCGACCCTGATCCTGGTGGCGACGAGCTTTGCCGCGGCGACGCCAGCCCTCGGCATCGCCTGCCTCCTCATCGTCGCCGGCGCCGTGGTCGCGGCACGCGCCGCCTTCAGCCCCGCGGCGTCGGCCGCCAATCCGGCGGAGCCATCTCGAAGCCCTCGAAGGTGAAGGCCGGTGAGACGGTGCAGCTTACCAGCGTCCAGGCACCGAGACTGGTGGCAGTCTGCCAATGCCCTGCCGGGACCACGATCTGCGGATGCTGGCCGCGGGCGATGTCCGGGCCGAGATGGCGGGCCTCGGCATCATGGCCGTTGGCGCTCTGGGTGATCACTATCGGCGCGCCGGCATGCCAGAACCAGATCTCGGCGGCGTCGACCCGGTGCCAGGCCGACGTCTCGCCGACATCGAGGAGGTAGTAGATGGCGCTGCCGACGGAGCGCCCCTCGACCTCGCGGGGATCGCGAAAGGTCTCACGATAATGCCCACCCTCGGGATGCGGCGCGAGGCCGAGCCTGGCGATGATGGAAGCGGCGGTCGGCGTTTCGGAACCGGTCATGGACGCCCCTCCGGCGGGGCGGAGATGGCCCCTTGCGGAATGTTCAGGCCCTTGGGGGCCGTCGGTTCGGCCGAGGCCGCCGGTCGGCGTGGCTTTGGTGCGGCCTTGGCCTCGGGCCTGGCCCCGGCCTTGGGCGCCGGCTTAACTGGGTCAGGCTTCACTGCGGGCGCCTCGCTGCACTCGCGGAACGGGATTCGGGCCAGGGTCTCCCCCGCCTCCGACACGATGACCAGGGTATCGGGCAGGAGGGTCAAGGCTTCGTCCCAACGGATCTGAGCGCCGAGCGTCGCCCCAAGGGCAGCGGGAACGCCGCCGCGACGCAAGCCCGACAAATCCGGCCCGAAGGCGGTGGCCCGGCGGTCGCCGACGATGACTTCGAGAACACGAGTCACATCCGGTGTCAGGGGCCTCAGCGGGTTCTCCACCGTAGCGGCGCCCGAGCGCAGCACCCAGATTGCGGCGCCGGACCCTGCTGCGTAGCGGGCCGGTTTGCCTTCGCACAACACGGTGAGGTTCGGCGGGGGCACGTCGGGCTGGATCGCCATCGGCGTCGAGGGCCTGGGCTTGGTGCCGCCCTTTGGAGGAGCCTTCGCGGCTCTGGGCTCATTGCGCTTGGGCGCCGGCCCTTTCGCGGGCGTCTCGGCGGCGGCCGGCTCTTCGAGCGGTGCCTGGGCATGCACTGGCCCCCCCGCGAGCCACAGAGCCGCCACGGCCATGATGGTGCGGCGGATCATCGGCGCTCTCCGGAATGCGGTGCCTCCAGCCGGCCTCGCGGCTCGATTGGATCGAGGTCGAGCACCGCCCCGCTGCGGTCGATCGGGCTCGCGGGCCGCGGCTCGAAATCGTCGATCTCGTCCTCGTCGGCGAGATCGTGCTCGTGCGGCAGGCGCAGGGGCGGACGGCCGGATCGCGCCGCGATCACCGAGACCACCACGCCGGAGACGGCGAGGGCCGCGAGCGCGGCCAGGATCAGAACCGTTTCCATGCAGGCGACAGCGTTAGAGCATGATGCGGGAAAGTGGAATCCGGTTTCCCGACACCATCACGCTCAGGCGGAGCCTCAAGCGGCTTTGCCCGGCTTGCATCTGCCTTACGATGTTGCGCCTCCCGGCGCCTCGCCCCATGGTCGGTTGGACCGGGCGGGTCCTTCTTCGGCGGAACGGTCCTTGCGTCGCGGGGGGCACGGCCCGGCGCGATGCGGGTGGGGAGCAGCCGGGCGCCATACGGGTGTCGCCTCGGCTGGTCCATCATCCCGCGACGGCCCGCCTCCGACGATTCCGTCGCAAAGTTCGCCAAGGTTCAGGATGCGCATGCTCGACCGCAGCCCCGTCGCCCCCGCCGCCGATGCCGAGACCCTGCAGCGCGAGCTGATCGGGCTCATCGAGACTTCGCGGGAGCAATCGAGCGACGATCCGTTCCGCAATCCGGTCCTGGCCGTCACCCTGGCGATCACCCGCCGGCTCGACCGTGGAGAGATCGAGGAGGCCGATCTCGACGCCCTGTTCGCGCGTCTCCGGGGCGAGGCTTTGGCCGAGCGCGCCGTGCGCCTTCGCGGCTATGTCGGCCTCGCCGCACCTCAGCCCGATGCCGCGATGCCGGCGCGCCTCGTCGCAGCGATCCCGAGGGGGCCTGCCGATTTCGAGGCGTTCCGCGATCTTGTCGGCCGCACCGGCTTTGCCGTGGTGTTCACGGCCCACCCGACCTTCGGCATGCCGAAAGCCGTGGCGGCCCTGATCGCCAGGGCCGCCTCCGAGCCAGACGTGGTGCAGCGGGCGCCGCTGATCGAAGAGGCCGCCGCGCTCTCGACCAGGCCCGACCCGAAGATCAGCCTCGACGACGAATTCGACCAAGCCTGTATCGCGGCCAATCACGGCCGCGAGGCCCTCGACGCCTTCAACCGCGCCCTGCTCGATGCCGCCCGCGCCCGCTGGCCCGACCGTTGGACCGAGCTCGTGCCGAAACCCTTCGCCATCGCCAGCTGGGTCGGCTGCGACACCGACGGGCGCACCGATATCGGCTGGTGGGACACCTTGCGCTACCGCATCGAATCGAAGCGGATGCAGCTCGACCGTGTCATGCGCCACCTGCCCGACGTGCCCGCCACCAAAGTGGTGCGCGAGCTGACGCAAGGGGCCCTCGCGGCGGTCAACCGCCAGCTGGCGGTGGCGCCGCGCCTCGGCACCAAGCCGTCGCTGGAGGCCGTGCATCGCTTCGCCCTCGCCCTCATCATCGAGCGCGAACGGGCGCAGACCGATTCCGGGCCGATCCTCGCAGGGCTGGCCGGCGCGATCACGGCGGCCGAGAGCGACGAGGACCGCCGGACCATCGCGGTCCTGCGCTCGGGCATCGCCGCGCACGGCCTCTCGAACGCCCTGCCGCATTTCCGGCTCAACGCCAGCCAGATCCACAACGCCGTGCGCCGGGTCATCGACCTGGAAGGCGAGCCCACCGACGCGGCGCAGCGCCGCTCGCACCTCGCCACCATCCACGCCCTCCTCAACGACGTGCAGCCGGTGGCGGTGGATTTCGGCGCGCTCGCCGCCGAGCGGGCCTCGGCCGCGCGGCTGATGATGACGATCACGCAGATTCTCAAGCACGTCGACGGCACCCATCCGGTGCGCTTCCTCATCGCCGAGACCGAGACCGGCTACACCCTGCTCGCCGCCCTCTGGCTCGCCCGGCATTACGGCATCGCCGACAAGGTCGAGATCACGCCGCTCTTCGAGACCGCGAGCGCCCTCGAACAGGGCATCCGCGTCCTCGACGACGCCCTGCGCAACCCGCATTGGCGTGCATACCTCAAGCGAATCGGCCGGCTCACCGTGCAGTTCGGCTACTCGGATTCCGGCCGTTATGTCGGCCAACTCGCGGCGAGCTTCTGGATCGAGCGGCTGCGCCTTCGCATCACCGACCTGATGGTGCAGAACGATCTCGCCGGGATCGAGCTCGCCATCTTCGACACCCACGGTGAATCGATCGGCCGCGGCGCGCATCCGACGAGTTTGCGCGACCGCCTCGCCTATCTGGCGCCCGAGGATGCGCGCCGCCGCAACCGGGCGTCGGGCATCAGGGTGCGGCTCGAATCGAGCTTCCAGGGCTCGGACGGCTACCTCATGTTCGGCACCCTGCCGCTGGCCAAGGCCACGGTGGAGCGCATCGCCGAGCACGTCTTCGCCCTCGACATCGCGGACGAGGACGCCTTCGCGGATTACGTCCTCACCGATGCCAGCGAGGGCGCCGACGAGACCGACGACCCGATCTACGCCGAGTCCGATTTCGCCACCGAGTTCTTCACGGTGGTGCGCCAGGACATGGAGGCCCTCGTCGACGATACCGGCTACGCGGCCCTGCTTGGCACCTTCGGCCCCAGCCTCCTCGACCGGACCGGCTCGCGCCCGGTGGCGCGCCAGACCGACGGCGGCGGCCCGGTCATGATCACCCATCCGCGCCAGATGCGGGCGATACCCAACAACGCGATCCTGCAGCAGCTCGGCTACCTCGCGAACTCGCTCCACGGCATGGGCCGCGCCGCTGGCCGGGCGCCGGACCTCTTCCGCGACATGCGCCGCGACTCGGTGCGGTTCTCGCGCGCCTTCCGGATGGTCCAGCATGCGGCGAGCGTCAGTGACCTCGACGTGCTGCGCGCCTATATCGACACCCTCGACCCGGCGATGTGGCTGGAGCGGGCGCGCCGGACCACCCGAGACGCGAGACGCGACGAACTCGTCGTCATCGCCACGGCACTCGAGCGCCTCGACCTCGCGCCGAACCTCCGGCGCCTGTTCGGCCGCCTCACCTGCGATTGGCTGAGCCTGCACGGCGCCGCACCCGATCTCGGCAAGATGTCGGCACGGCTGACGCTGCTCCACGCGATCCGCCTCGCGCTGATACACCGGATCTGGTTCCTCGCCGTCCACGTCCCCGGCTTCCGGCCGCAATCGGGCATCACCCGCGAGGCCCTGATCGAACGCTTCCTGCGCCTCGACGTCGACGGCTGCCTCGCCCTCCTCGAAGACATCTTCCCCGTGACACCGGACCCGACGCTGGGCCTCAATTTCGGCGAGCCGGCCGGCCCGCGCGATGTGGGCACCTACGAGGCCGAGCACACGACCTTGTTCGCACCGATCGGCCGGTACTTCTCCCGGGTGCGCGAAGTGACGGGCATGATCCAGCATGAGGTGGGCGCATTCGGGTGAGGCGCCAATCCCGATCAGGCGGCCGTCTTTCAGGTCAACGGATGCTCACGGCGATCGTCCGAAAGGCCTCGAGCAGGACGGGATCGAGCTTGCCCTGCATGTTCGTCAGGATGGTGTAGGTTTGCCCGGCGCCCATCGGCTCCTTGTAGGGGCGTCGTTCGATGAGGGCGGCATAGATGTCGCAGATGGTCGCCAACCGCACGAGGTCGGGAATGTCGCGCCCGCTCAGGCGATCAGGATATCCGGTGCCGTCAAGATATTCGTGATGGGAGCGCACCACCGCGAGCAGCTCGGCCGAATAGCCGTGTTCCACCAGCATGTCGTAGCCCACGGCAGGATGGGTCCTGATGATCCGTTGTTCGTCCTCATCAAGGCGTCCCACCTTGTTGAGGACGGCGACGGGAATCCTGGATTTGCCGATGTCGTGCAGCAGCGCAGCCTTCGTCAGGCGTTTGCAGTCGGCACCGTTGAAGCCCAGCTCCTTGGCGAAACCAGCCGCCAGACCTGCCACGAGGAGGCAGTGCTGGTGCGTGATGTCATCGAACCGCCAGACGACTTCGAGCCAGGTCTGCACGTCGGCCTTGCTCAGCGCCGTCTTGATGAACTCGGCGCCCGATTCGATCAGCTCTGGAGCGATGACGCCACCGCTGCGGCCGATCTCGAAGATCCGGGTCAGTGCGGCATCCGCCGAGGCGACATCGGCGGCGATCGAAGCGGACCCCGCCGGATCCGATTTGAGCATGGAGCCAAGGGCATTGACGAGGCTGTAGCCGGCTTGGTCCGCGCGCAGAACGCACATGGCACCCAACGCCTGCGCCGTCGCGTTTCCGCGCGACGTGTCATCGTGCAGCAGACAGAGATAGGGGACCTTTTCGGCGTTGGCCCGAGTTCGGCGGACGCGGTCGATGTATGACCGCAGGGCGGCGACGGTCGATGATTGCGAGAAGGAGACGTCGCTGATGATGACGCCGATGCCGTCGAGATCCCGCGTCCGTTCGCAGGTGTCGGGGTCGAGTACGTCGGCCACGACAGTGTGTCGGATCAGGTTCAGACTCTTGGCGAGACGTTCACCGCGGACCGGCATGTCGGTCAGGAGAAGCAGCGATGTCATGATGATCTCTGAGGTGTCCATCGGGCTCGCTGGCCCTTCCGGCACTGCGCAGCATCGGAAAGCCGCACGTCCATGGCGATGAAGAAGCTCGGGACCGACCGAGATTGCGCAGGGGTCCCTACAGCAGCCGAGCGGTCTTGATCCGGGATCGGCCTCGCGATGCCGTCGCGGAGCGCAACGAGCGCGATCGCGTCGCCGCTCCGTCGGTTCTGTAACGGTGTCGGTCAACGGCAGCGGCCGTTTCAGGGCGTCGAATGGTGGTCTCGTAGGCCACGTCCAGCTTCTTTTACGTATCTCGCGGGTCGCAGTGGCGCCTGCTCTCCTCGCGGATACTGCCGGGGATCTGTTAAGCGATCCTGTTTTGCCCTGACGAAAATTGAACGCGATCGCAGATTTATTCAAAGATCAAAGTCATCATACCTACGAAATCAATTATGGTGTTTTACTGTCAATACGACCTTTCGTCTTAGGTCTGACGGCTACGGGATCCGAAGATTGCTGTCCCGACCCGTACATGCGTCGCGCCCATCTGAATTGCCGCTTCGTAGTCGGCGCTCATGCCCATTGAGAGGGTCGGCAGCCCGTGGCGCTCGGCGATCGAGGCGAGGAGGCCGAAATGGGCCGAGGGCGGGTCCTCGGCCGGCGGGATGCACATGAGCCCCGAGATCGTCAGGCCATGGCCGTCGCGGCAGGTCTCCAGAAAGGCGTCGATGTCCGCGGGCGAGACGCCGGCCTTCTGCGGCTCGTCGCCGGTATTCACCTGGACGAGGAGCTTCGGGGCTCGCCCGACGCGGCCGATCTCCTTGGCGAGGGCTGCGGCGAGGGAAGGCCGGTCGAGCCCATGGATGACATCGAACAGTTCCACCGCCTCGCGCGCCTTGTTCGATTGCAGCGGCCCGACGAGGTGGAGCTCCACGTCAGGGAAGCGCTCGCGCAGGCCCGGCCACTTGGCCTTGGATTCCTGGACGTAGTTCTCGCCGAAGACCCGCTGCCCGGCCTCCAGGGCCGGCAGGATGCCCTCGGCCGCAACGGTCTTCGAGACGGCGACGAGGTGGATCGAAGCCGGGTCGCGCCCGAAATCCTCGGCGGCGCGGCGGATGCCGGCGCGCACCGTGACAAGGCCTTGGGCGACGGCATGGAATTCGGTCTCGGCCATGGTGCTCTCGCGGAGGGTGGTGGCAGCGTGGTGCGGCAGTAGCACCCGGCGCGAAGCCTGCAAGCATGCCCGCCGTCGCGGGCGTGTTGACCCGTCGGCCCCCCGTGCTAGTCCGGCGCGACATCCCGCTGTTTCGATCAAGCCCTTCCAACGCCTTGGCGCCCGAGTCTCGATGACCGCTCACCCGACCTCCTCCCACCGCTCCGCCCCGATCGAGCGCTACAATGCCAAGGAGGCCGAGCCGCGCTGGCAGGCGGCCTGGGCTCAGGCCGGAATCGACCGCACCGGGAACGACGACCCGCGCCCGACCTATTACGTGCTCGAGATGTTCCCCTACCCGTCGGGGCGCATCCATATGGGGCACGTGCGCAACTACGCGATGGGCGACGTGGTGGCCCGCTACAAGCGCGCCCGCGGCTTCAACGTGCTGCATCCGATGGGCTGGGACGCCTTCGGCCTGCCGGCCGAGAACGCCGCCATGGAGCGCAATGTCAACCCGCGCGACTGGACCTACGCCAACATCGCCTCGATGCGCGCCCAGCTCCAGGCCATGGGCCTGTCGCTCGACTGGAGCCGGGAGATCGCGACCTGCGACCCCGACTACTACAAGCACCAGCAGCGAATGTTCCTGGACTTCCTGGACAAGGGCCTCGTCACCCGCCGCACCGCCAAGGTGAACTGGGACCCGGTCGACAACACCGTGCTGGCCAACGAGCAGGTCATCGACGGGCGCGGCTGGCGCTCGGGCGCGCTCGTCGAGCAGCGCGAGCTGACCCAGTGGTTCTTCAAGATCACCGACTTCGCCCAGGACCTCTACGACGCCCTCGACGGGCTGGAGCGCTGGCCCGAGAAGGTCCGCGTCATGCAGAAGAACTGGATCGGCCGCTCGGAAGGGTTGGAGGTCCGGTTCGCGCTCGACGGCCGTGACGGCGAGATCAAGGTCTACACGACGCGGCCCGACACGCTGTTCGGCGCCAAGTTCCTGGCCGTCGCCGCCGATCACCCGATCGCGGCGGACGCGGCAGCCGCCAATCCCGCCTTGCAGGATTTCATCGTCGAGTGCCGCCGCACCGGCACCGCGCAAGCCGCGATCGATACGGCGGAAAAGCTCGGCTTCGACACGGGGCTGAAGGTCCGCCACCCCCTCGACCCGTCCTGGCTGCTGCCGGTCTACGTCGCGAATTTCGTGCTGATGGAATACGGCACCGGCGCCGTCTTCGGCTGCCCGGCCCACGACCAGCGCGATCTCGACTTCTCGAACAAGTACGGCCTGGGCAACACGCCCGTGGTCTGCCCGGAAGGGCAGGACCCGGACAGCTTCGTCATCACCGACACCGCCTATGACGGCGAGGGCCGGATGATCAATTCGCGCTTCCTCGACGGCATGAGCACCGACGACGCGTTCAAAGCCGTGGCCGACCGCCTCGAAGCCGAGACGCTCGGCAATGCCCCGGTGGGATCGCGAAAAGTCCAGTTCCGGCTTCGCGACTGGGGCGTCTCGCGCCAGCGCTACTGGGGCTGCCCGATCCCGATCATCCACTGCGAGACCTGCGGCCCCGTGCCGGTGCCGGTCGCCGACCTGCCGGTGACCCTGCCCGAAGAGGTCTCGTTCGACACGCCCGGCAACCCGCTCGAGCGCGACCACACTTGGCGCAACGTCCCCTGTCCGTCCTGCGGCGCGGCGGCTCGGCGCGAGACCGACACCATGGACACCTTCGTCGATTCGTCCTGGTACTACGCCCGCTTCACCGCGCCGTGGCTCACCGACGCGCCGACCGACCCGGACACGGTGAAACGCTGGCTGCCGGTGGACCAGTATATCGGCGGCATCGAGCACGCGATCCTGCACCTGCTCTACGCCCGCTTCTTCATGCGGGCGATGAAGGCGACCGGCTGGTCCGACGTGTCGGAGCCCTTCGACGGATTGTTCACGCAAGGCATGGTCGTCCACGAGACCTACCGGGACGAGGCCGGCGCATGGGTGCCGCCGAACGAGATCCGGTTCGAGACGGCGGAGGGCGAGCGCCGGGCGGTTCACGTGAAAACAAACGCGCCGATCGCCATCGGCGCCATCGAGAAGATGTCGAAGTCGAAGAAGAACGTGGTCGACCCCGACGACATCATCGCGAGCTACGGCGCCGACACCGCCCGCTGGTTCATGCTCTCCGACTCGCCGCCTGAGCGCGACGTGATCTGGACCGAGGACGGCGTCCAGGGTGCCGGCCGCTTCGTCCAGCGGGTCTGGCGCCTCGTCTCCCAGGCCGCCGCCATCGATGAAAAAGCCGCCGCCATCGACGGGCCAGCCGGTGCCGCCGACGCGGCCCTGCGCAAGGCCGCCCACAAGGCGCTGGCGGCGGTGGAGGAGGATGTCGAGCGCCTGCGCTTCAATCGCTGTGTCGCCCATATCTACACCCTCGCCAACGCCCTCGAAGAGGCGCTCAAGGGCGGACTCTCCCGCGCCGTCGCCGACGAGGCCGCCGGCATCCTGGTGCAGCTCATCGCCCCGATGATGCCGCATCTCGCCGAGGAATGCTGGTCGGCGCTTCGTCGTGGCGGCCTTGCCGCCCATGCGCCCTGGCCGGTGGTGGAAAGCTCGCTGCTGGTCGAGGATGAGATCACCCTGCCGGTCCAGATCAACGGCAAGAAGCGGGCTGACGTCACGGTCCCGGCTGGCGCCGACCCGAAGGAGGTCGAAGCCCTGACCCTCGCCTCCGAGGCGGTGCAGAAGGCTCTAGAGGGCCGGACGCCGCGCAAGGTCATCGTTGTGCCGGGGCGGATCGTGAACCTGGTGGCGTGAGGCTCCTGGGGATCCTGATCGGGACACATGCAACTCGATTCGCCCGTCGGCATTCCGACGTCATTCCTGGGCGCCGCAGGCGCACCCGGAATCCATAGCCGCCGACGGAGCCGACTTAAGCATACGCGGCGGTTATGGATTCCGGGCTCTGCGGAGTTCATCCTTGGACTGGCCGAAGGCTAGATCCGGGGGCAGCCCCGGAATGACGGGATTGGTGTCGTCAGCCCCGGCCGATTGCACCATGGTCTTCTCCTCCGTGAACCGAGTTCAGGGCCCGCCCCCATCCCGCCGTACTGGAATCGTAAAGCTTGAGCCTTATACGGGTGACGAAGGACCGGTGATCGCCGTAAGACGGCGCCGCGGGGTCTGAGCCGGGACGATGACGGGCATGATGCGTGTGACGAAGCGGATGGCGGTGCGGCTCGCCCTTGTCGGCGCCCTCTCCCTCAACCTCTCGGCTTGTTTCCGCCCGCTCTACGGGCCGACGGCCTCCGGCGAATCGATGGTCGCGCTGCTCGCCTCGATCCAGGTCGACGATGTCAGCATGGCGCAGGGGCAGGAGCGCATCGGCCATTACCTGCGCAGCGAGCTGATCTTCGACCTCGACGGCTCGGGCGCGCCATCCCCCAAGCGCTACCGCCTGAAGATGCAGGGCAGCGAGGCGGTGCAGACGCCGATCGTCTCCTCGACCACGGGCCGCGCCGAGGCCGGCACGATCATCGGCACGGTGAAGTACTCCCTGGAGAACCTCGACGGCACCAAGATCATCACCGAGGGCGTCGCCACCTCCACGGCGACCTACGACCGTTCGATCCAGCGCTTCGCCTCGCTTCGCGCCGCCCGCGACGCCGAGATCCGCCTCGCCAAGGTGCTCGCCGAGCAGATCAAGACCCGCCTCGCCTCCGTTCTGGTGACGAAGCCCTGAGCCGCTCGGCCGGGGCAAGACGATGACGCTCGTCAAGGCTCACGAGGTCGAAGGGCTGATCCGGCGCGGGCCGGACCCGCGGATCGGCGTCATCCTGCTCTACGGTCCCGATACCGGCCTCGTCTTCGACCGGGCCAAGCGCCTGGCCGAAGCCTTCGTGCCCGACCCGAACGACCCCTTCGCCCTGGTGAAGATCGACGGCGACGCCCTCGCCCAGGATGCCGGGCGGCTCGTCGACGAGGCGGGGACTGTCGGGCTGTTCGGTGGTTCGCGGACGATATGGGTGCGCCCGGGCAACCGCAATTACGCTCCCGCTGTCGAGGCGGTGCTGGCTGCGACCCTTGTCGACACCCGGATCGTGGTGGAGGCCGGGGATCTCGGGAAATCCGCGCCGCTGCGGACACTGTGCGAGCGCTCGCCCAAGGCTTTGGCGCTGCCCTGCTACCCGGACGACGACCGGGCGCTCGCCGAACTCATCGACCGCACCCTGCAGGAGAGCGGCCTGCGCATCGCCCGCGAGGCCCGCGACGTCCTGGCCTCGAGCCTCGGCGGCGACCGCCGCGCCAGCCTGTCGGAACTCGAGAAGCTCGCCCTCTACGCCAACGGCCGGAGCGAGGTGAGCCTCGACGACGTCGAGGCGGTGGTCAGCGATGTCGCTGGCAGCGTCCTCAACACGCTGATCGACGCGGCCTTCGCCGGGCGCAGCGACGAGGTCGAGCGCGATTACCGCCGCTTCCGCCACGAGGGCATGGACCCATCGGTGATGCTGGGGAGCGCCCTGCGCCATGCCCTCACCCTTCTGGCGACGCGGCTCGCCGGCGAGGGCCAGAGCGCGAGCGCCATGGTGGCGAACTGGCGCGGCCTGCATTTCCGGCGCAAGGCCGTCGTCGAGACGCAGCTCACCCGCTGGTCGCCGGCCGCCCTGCGCCATGCCCTTAGCCTCCTGCAGGAGGCGATCCTCGCCTGCCGCCGCTCCGACCCGGAATTGGCGCATGCGCAGGCCTCGTCCGCGCTGCTGAGGATCGCCGGGGAAGCGGCGAGGCGCCGCTGAACAAAAAAGCCCCGCGACGGGACCGAAACGATCGGGTCGCGGGGCCAGTACCGGCCGGCAGGATCGAACGCTGTTGAGACGGATCCGACGGCCGCGTCAAAGTGCGAACCTTGGGAAGGACGAGCACTTCGAACGGTCAAGTGTCATGATCGATATCCGTTCCAGGTGAAGGGCGCGTTTCCCGGCAGGGTAAACGAGATCTGCACTCCCCTCCCCCTTGTGGGGAGGGGTTAGGGGTGGGCTGGTTCCGCCTGAACGAGCCCAGGGTCACCCAGCCACCCCCACCTCCCTGCTCCTCCCCGCGAGGGGGACGAGAGGCGTGTGTCCCTGACCGCGACGCACATCCGTCGGCGTGGTAGGGGCCGGCATCTGCCGGAAACTTCACACATGGTCGCTCCCGCTTCCCGCCCGCACCCAATGGCCCCAGCGCCATCCGACCTGCCGCAGACCGAGGCACCCGCGGGAAGCGTCGGCGAGGTCTTTTCCGCCTTCCTCAAGCTCGGGCTCACCGCCTTCGGCGGCCCGGTGGCGCATATCGGCTATTTCCGCACCGAGTTCGTGGCGCGGCGGCGCTGGCTCGACGAGGCCGCCTATGCCGACCTCGTCGCCCTGTGCCAGTTCCTGCCGGGCCCGGCCTCGAGCCAGGTCGGCCTCGGCCTCGGCCTGATGCGGGCAGGACCGCTCGGCGCGCTCGCGGCCTTCACCGCCTTCACGCTGCCCTCGGTGCTCATCCTCATGGCCTTCGCGTACGGGCTGACGATGGCGGGTGGCCTCGGTGGCGGCTGGCTCCATGGGCTGAAGGCCGTGACCGTGGCGGTCGTGGCGCAGGCGGTGTTCGGCATGGCCCGGAATCTCGCACCGGACGGGGCGCGGGCGACGCTGCTCGTGGCCGCCGCCCTCGTCGCCCTGGCGTTCCCTGGATCGATCGGCCAGGTCAGCACGATCCTCCTGGGAGCGGTGATCGGGCTGTTCCTGCCGGGCGACACGGCTCCTGCTCAGACCGGCGGGCGGAGGACGAGGCTCAGCCGCCGCCTCGGGGCCGCGGCTCTCGCCCTCTACGGCGTCCTCCTCGTCGCCCTGCCGCTGCTGGCGACGGCCTTTCCGACGCAATCGCTGCAGCTCGCCGACGCGTTCTACCGGGCCGGCGCCCTCGTCTTCGGCGGCGGCCACGTGGTGCTGCCGCTGCTCCAGGCCGCGATCGTGCCGAAGGGCTGGATGAGCGCGGATACCTTCCTCGCCGGCTACGGCGCCGCCCAGGCCGTGCCGGGGCCGCTCTTCACCTTCGCGGCCTATCTCGGGGCCGCGATGGGGCCGGAGCCGAACGGATGGCGGGGAGCCCTCCTCTGCCTCGGCTTCATCTTCCTGCCGGCGATCCTCCTCGTGTTCGGGGCACTGCCGTTCTGGGAGGTTCTGCGCCGCGGCGTCCGGGCGCGGCGCATGCTCTCCGGCGTCAATGCCGCCGTGGTCGGGCTCCTGCTCGCCGCCCTCTACGACCCGGTCTGGACCAGCGGCATCCGGGGCCCCGCCGATGCCGGGCTCGCGGCGTCGGCCTACCTCGCCCTGGCGGTGTGGCAACTGCCGCCTTGGTCGGTGGTGATCGGGGGGGCTTTGGTTGGAGCGATGCTCGGATGAGCCAGATCGAGAACGAGCAGACCAAGCTCCTGGCCGCCAACCTCGACCGCGCCAGCAGCGGGTTCGTCATCGCGGGCTTCGTGACGCCGGTCGTCGCCCTGAGCTTCCAGGTCCCGAACTCGCCGCCGATCAGCATCTGGACCGTCGCCTTCTCCGTCATTTGGCTGTTCGTCGGAACGGCACTACATCTGTTGGCACGCCGCGTTTTGCGGGGACTGAAGCCATGACCTTCCTCGAAGCCTACGTCCTGTTCGGCATTCCCGTGCTGGCCCTCGGCACGGCCTATCTCGCCGTGCGCTGGCACGAGCGCAGCCTTCGCCGATCGATGCCCGCGCCCGAGATCAAGGGCTCAGCTCACCCTTCGGCCCCGAAGGGCACGCACCGGAACGCACCGTAATCGCGCCGCGCCAGCCGCTCGGCGAGTGCCGGGAGGAACAGGCCCGCCTCCTCGGCGAGCTTCCAGGGCGGGTTCACGACGATGAGGCCGTTGCCGTTGAGCCGGGTCGGATCGGGCTCGGAGACCATCAGGTCGAGGCGCAGGGCCGGCCGGTCCAGCGCCCGGTGCAACTCGGCCACCATGCGGTCGATGGCGGCCACATCCTTGATCGGGTACCAGGCGAGATAGATGCCCGTCGGCCATTTCGCGACCGCCTTTGCGAGTGAGGCTCCGAGCCGATCGATCTCGCCGGCCTCCTCGTAGGGCGGGTCGATCAGCACCAGGCCGCGGCGCTCCGGGGGCGGGATCAGCGCGTTGAGGGCGGTCCAGCCGTCGAGATGCATCACCTTGGTGCGGGCATCCTGGTTGTAGCGCGCCCGCAGCGTCTCGGCGTCGTCCGGATGGAGTTCGACGAAGACGCCCTGGTCGCCCGGCCGCAGGAACTCGCGGATGATGGCGGGCGAACCCGGATAGATCGTCTCGCCATGGCGCGCCCTGACGGATGCGACGGCCGCGCGATAGGGGTCGAGCAGAGCCTCGATCTCGTCCGCGAACGCGTCTTCCAGGCGGCCCCAGCCTTCGTGCCACTCGCCGGTGCGCCCGGCCTCGTCGCCCATAAGGTCGTAGAACCCGAGGCCCGCATGGGTGTCGATCGCCCGGAAGGCGGTGGGCTTCTGCTGGAGATGGACCAGCACCCGCGTCAGCACGAAGTGCTTGAGGACGTCGGCGAAATTGCCAGCATGGAAGGCGTGGCGGTAATTCACGAGACTAGCGCGCCGCTTCGATCGTGACCTCGCCGGCCCGGCAATTCTGGCGGGCGAGTTCGGGGCAGGGAGTGAAGTCGCGAAGGTCCTTCGAGAAGCAGATGCGCACCTCCTGCAGACGCCCGCTCTTGCAGGTCACCGACATCATGTCGGGGCGCAGGCCCTTGTTCGCCATGACGAACTGGCGGGCGATCTCGATCGGTGCCGCGCGCCGTTCCTCGTTCGCGGACCTGAAGGCGTCCGGGATCGTCACGGCGAGGCGCGCCTGCTTCGTCGCCTGGAAATAACGGGTCGGGTCGAGGCCCGAGCAGGTGCCGTGCTTGCGCCACTCGTAGCGGGCGAGCCCTTCAGACGGGTAGACCTCGCCCGCGACCTCGATCGCCTGGCGGGTCGGAGAGCGCACCACGCTCGAACATTCGGAGGGGTAGCCGCGGGCATATTGCGGCCAAAGCCCATGGACGACGAAGCCGAGGCCACGCCCCGGCCGGCATTGGCCGTCGCCATCGCGGCGCCCGCCGGTGCCCTCGCAATAGGCCGGCGACCACGACAGGGCGAGGACGTAGAAGTCGAACTCGCCCGGCGTGCCGCCGCGATCGCCACCGAAGCCCTGCGCGAGCGCCTGACCGCCGATCGCCAACAGCGCCGCCGCGGCGAGCGCGGGAAGGCGCCTCAAGGCCGGGCTTCGCGGCAGGCCGTGGCGTAGGCGAAGGCGAGGTTGCGGTCGAGGCCGTGGACGCAGAACTCCACGCCCCAGCCCGCGCCGATGAGGCCGAGCCCCTCGCGCACCGAGTAATCGACCTTGCGGCGCACGCCGTCCGAGGTGGTGGCCACCGCCGAGCAGAACCGGCGGGGGTAGTAGTCGAGGCCCCATGGCCGCCAGGCGGTTCGCTCGATCTTGTCGTAGGCGACGATGGTGAGCGACGAGTTCCAGAACTTCGCCTCCTTCTCGGCGAACTGGGTCGCGACCCGCTCGAGCACGCTCGCATCCTGGCAACCGGGGATGTCGCCGTCAAAGGGGAACTCGCGCTCCTCGGCGGGGGTGATCTCCTCGCGCGCAGAGCGGGCGAGGGCGGGCTGAAGCGCGCCTGCGAGGATCAGACCGAGGGCGAGGGCGGTGAAGAGCGGATTCGAGCGCATGCCGGCGTCATCCAATAGCGGTTCGAAATGTGTCATCGACGATGGTCCCTGCCGCCCGTCTGTCAAGCTCGCGGGTTGGTGGCACGGTGCTTTGGTGAGGGGCTGGGGTTTGGCGGGCACAGTGCGAAGGTCAGGATATCGGGAGGCGCGTCGCCGCCTCGACTCCGCTATGGAAGGGATACCGCTTCCACCCGCCTCTGCCATGAGGCATCGATCGGCGTCGCTCGTCGCGGGACCGATGGTGAAGGGACATGATGCTGCGAAGCGAGCAACGCACGATCGGGTCAGCCATGACGCGAGGAACCTACGTCGCCGCCGTGCTGGCGCTCGGTCTCCTGTATCCCGCTCGGGCGCGCGCCACGGAGGCCCCATGCGATGTCGCGGATCTGGCCGTCGCGACGTTTCCGGTGCCGCCGCAGAGCGCGACGGCCTACCGGCGTGCTCAGCAGATCGGAGATATGGCGGGCCGGACACGGGATGCGGACGCCGCCCTGCTGGGAGACAGTCTCACACAGCTGTGGCCCGACTCCTCGGTCCAAGAGGTGTTCGGGCCCAACGTCCTCAATCTCGGGGTCGGAGGCGACCGTACCCAGAACGTACTCTGGCGCCTGCAGGACGAGCGCTATGCGCGGCTCTCACCCAGGACCGTGTTCTTGATGATCGGGACGAACGGTCTCGGTTCGGGCGACAAAACCTGCGCGATCCGGGAAGGCATCCGACGGATCGTCGAACGGATCGACACCCTATGGCACAAGCCCTTCCTCGTCGTCGTGGGCATCCTGCCGAGAGGCAGGAAGTCCTCGTTTCGCGACGCCGAGCGCGTGAGCCTCAACGGCGAGGTGAGGGGGCTTCTGAGGGAGCGAGGCCATGCCGTGATGGTCGATGCTGCCGAAGCCGCCCTTCGCTGCGAGGAGGACCAGTGCGCGAGTTTCACGCCGGACATGGTGCATCTCGCGCCGCCGGGATACGCTGCGCTCGGCGCAGCCGTTCGCAGCGCTTTGGATGCGGCGAAGACTCCATGAGGCAGGCGAGCTCTCGTTGAGCACCCCGTTCATCGACGGCGAGCGACAGTCTGCCTAGAACACCCCGGGTCGTGTCCGTCAATG
>FSSH01000256.1_pt1 | contig 67376 bp, 59 predicted proteins | sample 1166101 | NCBI WGS metagenome assembly FSSH01 (sample SAMEA32972668, study PRJEB13176) | freshwater metagenome | biome: Drinking water system; feature: Biomass in drinking water that filtered by 0.45 um membrane; material: drinking water | place: USA | collected 2012-12-20 | depth 0 m | reverse complement strand
CTCGCCTATCAGATTGATATGTCTCGGTTGTTGCGTTCCGTGCGCCTCGCCCTTCATCACGTTCGTTGAATTAATCAGCGCTTCCCTAGGGAAAACCATGATTCAACCCAACAGCGCGTTTTAATCATTCAACTTGGCCATCAGTGTAGCAATCTTTTCCGGTTGATCGGCTTTGATGATTTTTTGCGCTAACGGAATGATATCAGGCAAATTGCTCTTCAAGATCTGGTTTTTTACCGTCAGCAATTGCGCCGGATACATGGAAAATTGTTGCAACCCCAGGCCCAGCAGCAGCCTTGTGAACTGCTTATCACCCGCCATCTCCCCGCAAATCGATACCGGCACTTTGGCGCGATTGGCACTTTGAATGACATGCGAAACCAGCCATAAAATCGCCGGATGAAACGGATCGTACAGATGCGCCACGGTATCGTCGATGCGGTCGACCGCCAGGGTGTATTGAATCAGATCGTTGGTACCGATCGATAGAAAATCCAGTTTGCGCATGAAAATATCCAGGCTCAGTGCGGCTGCCGGAATCTCGATCATGCCGCCGACTTTGATGTGCTCGTCGAAATCAATCTTGTCATCGCGCAATGCCTGTTTTGCATATTCGATATGCGTCAGCGTTTGATCGATTTCCGCAATATTGGACAACATCGGCACCAGGATACGCACATCGCCGTACTTGGAAGCGCGCAAAATCGCGCGCAACTGGGTGTGAAACATTTTCGGCTCGGCTAGGCTCAGACGGATCGCGCGCAAACCCAACGCCGGGTTGGCCGCAACTTGCTCGCTGCCCTTGAGGTTCTTGTCCGCGCCCAGATCAAAAGTGCGAATCGTCACCGGTTGTTTGTGCATTTTGACCGCGACCGTGCGGTACGCTTCAAATTGCTCATCCTCGCCGGGCAAATCATCGCGGTTCAGAAACAGAAATTCGCTGCGGAACAGACCGATGCCGGTCGCACCGCTTTCTTTGACCTGTGCGATATCTTCCGGCAGCTCGATGTTGGCGTACAAATCGATCAGCGTGCCATCCAGCGTCATCGCCGCAATACTCTTGATACGTTGCAGTTTCTTTCTTTCCAGCTCGAGCTGGCTTTGCCGCAAGCGGTATTCATCCAGCACATATTTATCCGGATTGACGATGACGATGCCCTGCGTGCCGTCGACAATCAGGCAATCGTTTTCCAGAATCAACTGATGCGCGTGATGCAATGCCACAATCGAAGGAATATTGAGGCTGCGCGCCACAATCGCGGTATGCGACGTCTGGCTGCCCAGATCGGTCAGGAAAGCGGTGAATTGATGCTGCTTGTATTGCATCACGTCGGCGGGACTCAGATCATGCGCCACCAGAATGCTGTCGCCAGTCAAGCGCGACGCCACCGGCAAATAACCGGGATGCCCCAGCATCGCCTTGAGCACACGCTCGACTACCTGGATGACATCGGCTTTGCGTTCGCGCAAATAGGCATCTTCGATTTCCTCGAACTGCTCCAATAGCACTTGCATCTGCTGCGTCAGCGCCCATTCCGCGTTGCACAGCGTGTGCGTAATCATGTTGCGGGTGGCGTCCGACAAGGTCGGATCGTCCAGAATCATCAAATGCAGATCGAGAAACGCACTGAACTCAGCACGCGCATGCCCGTCGGCAACCGCTTTCTGCAGCGTCTCAAACTCCTTGCGCACCACTGCAAAAGCGCTATCCAGCCGGGCAATCTCCTTGTCCACCTGATGCTTGGGAATCAGGTAATGCATCACCTCCAATGCAGCCGGAGCAGCCAGATGCGCGTGCCCGATGGCAATGCCTTCCGATACGCCCGAACCCTGCAATATAAAGCTCATTCGCCCTCGCCAAAATAATCTTCAACCAACGCAACCAGCGCCGCCATCGCATCTATTTCGTCATCGCCGCTGGTTTCCAGCTGGATAAGCGAGCCTTTATTGGCCGCGAGCGTCATTACGCCCATGATGCTTTTCGCATTCACGCGGCGGTTATTGCGCGTTGCCCAGACTTCGCACTTGAATTGACTGGCCAATTTGGTCAGTTTGGCGGAGGCACGCGCGTGCAATCCGAGTTTATTGATAATTTCGACTTCTTTAATTTGCATGACAAGGTTCCGCATCAATTTGTATCACACCGCGTTGACCGCCGCTCAAACCTTTTTCGATCACGGCCGCAAGCGGCTCATGGCGGTAGGTCAGCACCCGCACCAGCATCGGCAGATTGGCGCCGCTCAAACATTCCACCCTGCCCGGCCGCACCAGGCGGCTGGCAATATTGCACGGCGTCGCGCCGAACATATCGTTCAATATCAAAACACCATCGCCGCTGTCCAGCTGCTGGATCAATTCACGCGCCTGGATTAGCACCGCATCGGGATCATCCTGAATAAAAACGCCCAAGTGCAGTAGTTGCGGCGGTTTCATACCGACGACGTGGCTCGCGCAGCGGATCAAATGCTCGCCTAAATCTTCATGTGTAAGAACTAAAATCCCGATCATTCTGTTTGTTATATTGTTATCCGGTTAATACGCGCTAATTCCGGATTTTAGCATTGACAGTGCCTTAATATGCCGTGTTACCGGAATGATCATGAAAATATTTACAGCTGATGATATCCAACCATTTGAGGGCTTAATACGCTATATTTATTTACGTTATATCTTTTCCTGTGAATTAATACACTGTAAATTACATCAAAGCCCCTGATGCAGTAATTGACATGAGCGGATGATTGCATGGTTTAAGCTGAAGCACGTCACTATTTGAACGGATTGGTGAGAAGATGAAAAAAAATGACCGGATCCTGGCTTTGCGTAAAGCGGCTGAAGCAATGGCGCGTGGTGATTTCGCACCGGATATTCCCATCGGGGACGACGACATCGGCAACCTGGGCAAGTCTCTCAAAGAGTTATCCGCTTACCTGCAAAAACAATCGGAAAGAAGTCAGTCGCTGTACAAAATCATGGTTGAGTGCAACTTCAATTTGCAGTTGATCGATGTGCTGAACCATATTTATGAATCTTTCCAGACGCATTTGCCTTACGACCGGATCAGTCTGGCTTTGTTGGAGAGCGACAGAAACAAACTGAAACTGCATTGGTCGCGTGCAAGCTATGACAAGCCGGAATTGATCTCCGGTTTATCCATTCCCATGACGGATCGCAGCTTACATACGCTCATCGATCTCAATGAAATGCTGATCATCGATGATTTGAACACCCATTTGCAAAGGTATGCGGAATCCAGGCTGGCACAAGCCATTTTTAAGGAAGGTATCCGCTCCTGCCTGATTTGTCCGTTGATTGCAGACGGAAAGCCCATTGGCTTTCTTTTCTTTTCCTGTCGCAAAAAAAATGCCTATAAAAACCTGCATAAGGACTTATCGCTGCAAATCGCCAGCCAACTGGCTGTGATCATCGAGAAAACCCAGCTTTACAAAGGCATTAAGCTCAATAAGCAACTGATCGCGCAGAAGAAATCATTGGAACAGCGTGTTACGCACGATGCATTAACCGGCTTGCTCAACCGCCCCGCCATCTTCGATATCCTGCATAAGCAGATTCTGCGCGCCAAGCGTGGCGGGTTTGGCATCGCGGTGATCATGATCGATATCGATCACTTCAAAAACATCAACGACACCTGCGGCCATCCCGCCGGTGACACGGTGTTATGCGAAATCGCCAATCGTTTGACGCAATCGGCCCGTTCGCACGAATACATCGGGCGCTACGGCGGCGAAGAGTTTCTAGCGATCATCTCACCATTTAGCCAGGAAGGCGCGGTAAAAGCCGCGGAACGGTTCCGCAAAGCCATCGCCAGCGAGGAAATCAACACCAACCAGACATTGATTCCGGTAACCATCAGTCTGGGCGTAGCTATCGCTACCGCTGAAGCATCGCTGGATGAACATTTACTGCTGCAACGGGCCGATGACGCCCTTTACCAAGCGAAGCACAAAGGCCGTAACCGGGTTGAAGTGGCCAGAACGGATCGTTGAAAGAAACTCCCTGAATCCGGCTGTAGATCAGATTCTTGTTTACACCCCAATTGGCACCTTCACCAGCCGGACCATCATCGCCACAACAAACAACGTTTACACCGTTCCCGGCAGATTTAACCCTCGCTACTCGTTAAATTCAACCGGCCACTGCGCATCCCGGTAAGACAAAGCGAGATCAACCGGTTGCGGTTGGTGACGCCGGTTTTTGCAAAAATGGCTTTCAGATGCGACTTGACCGTTTCCGGACTCACGGCCAAACGCAATGCAATCTGCTTGTTGCTTAACCCTTGAACCAGCAAATTGATGACTTTCTGTTCGCATTCGGTAAAAACAACATTGCCTGACTGCAAGCTGGTAGATTGATTCCGCTGGCCACTGAAAAAACCCAGTATCCGGCTCACGAGTTGACGGGGAAACCAATACTCCCCTTTATGCACCGCATGCACCGCCTTCAAAAAAAATTCCTGGCTGACTCCGGTCAACAGGAGCCCCGATACGCGAAATTCAACAATAGCCTGGACCAAATCAGGCAGAACGTTATCGTACAACAAGATTATCTTCACATCCGACGGGCTTCTTCTGATGGCACGCAACTGCTCGATGACAATGGCTTCGGGTAAAGCGGTATCGATCAGGATTACATTGGAACCAGAATCCTCCAATTCCTCATAGCGATCTTTAAGCTGATCGGGCTTGTACGGAAGAACGCTGATAACGGGCACGTTCTCCGCGTAGTTCTGCAACTGGCTCGTTAAATCCTCTCGCCCGGAAACAATCCATAGACGAAAGGGAGCACTCCATTGCGCAGACGGCCCGGATGCGTCAAATCGCCTGGCTACTGACTCAGTGGACAAACCGGAAGCCGGATCACGCTGCATGAGCACATCACGCCGCTCATGCCGCCGCCGGTTATAGCGCACCTGTCCGCGCAGAACCGTTACATTGCGCCTGTCCTCCTGCTGGCGGCGCTCGTCCCGGCGCCGTTCGGAATTGGCAGTAGCGGAAGCCGCCTGATCTCCTTGCTCTTTTTTTGCGCGCTGAAGGAGAATGAATGGTTTCAATCTTAAATACATCGTTGATCTGCGCTCAAATCATTGATCATTGCCAAATGCGGCATCTTTTTTATTTCATAACACGCATTGCGTGCGATTGAACCATTGGCTTGAATCATTTTCCTTATTGCCTTACCGGTTGGAAGATCTCAAACTTTTTTGACCGATGATCAATGTAACCGAATTAATTTTTAATAAATAGATGTCATTTATCATTCAATCGATAGTCATTTTTGGTTGCCCAGGAAATAAACTGTCCCGCTGATGTAAGGTATCTTGAAATCATCGTGCCAGAAAACTAGCGCTTTGCCAAATCGAGTATAAAAGCCGCAGCCGGATCGCAGCCGCACACTCTGGCACGAATCCCCTGCTGGCAGCGTATAATGAGCGCCAAACGACAAACAATCCATTTAATCGATTACTTACTTTCGTAAACCAGAACATGACCCAGGAAAATCCATCAACCATTCCCCAGGATGAGAACCAAATTATCGCCGAGCGACGCGCCAAATTATCCGAATGGCGGCAAGCGGGCAACGCTTTCCCGAACACCTTCCGGCGCGAACATCTAGCGGCGGATCTGCACCGGCAATACGATGATTTAACTAAGGAGCAATTGGAAGAATCGCCGGTTGCAGTCAAAGTGGCGGGGCGGATGATGTTGAAGCGCGTCATGGGCAAAGCCAGTTTCGCCACGATCCAGGATATGAGTGGCCGCATTCAATTGTATATCTCGGACGATCTCACCGGCGCAGACGTGCACGCGGCGTTCAAGCATCATGACTTGGGCGATATTTTCGGCGCGCAGGGCACGTTGTTCAAAACCAAAACCAATGAACTGTCGATCCGTGTCACGGATTTGCAGTTACTGACCAAATCACTGCGTCCATTGCCGGAAAAATTTCACGGCTTGGCCGACCAGGAACAAAAATACCGTCAGCGCTATCTGGATTTGATCACCAATGAAGATGCGCGCAAGGTGTTCACGGCGCGCTCGAAAATTATTCAAGCCATGCGCGAATTTTTCGTGGCGCGCGGCTATCTCGAAGTCGAAACCCCGATGATGCACCCGATTCCCGGCGGCGCTTCGGCACGGCCGTTTTCCACGCATCACAACGCACTGGATATGGCGCTGTATTTGCGCATCGCACCGGAGCTTTACCTGAAACGGCTGGTGGTCGGCGGCATGGAAAAGGTGTTTGAAATCAACCGGAATTTTAGAAACGAAGGCATTTCCACCCGGCATAACCCGGAATTCACCATGGTCGAGTTCTACGAGGCGTATCAGGACTTTACCTATCTGATGGATTTCACCGAGAAAATGCTGGCGGAAATCGCGCACAAAGTGCTGGGCACGACCGAGGTCACGTACCAGGGTAAAACCATGGACCTGGCAAAACCGTTTGCCCGCCTGACCATCACCGCAGCCATCCGGAAATTTCACCCGGAATACACCGATGCGCAACTAAATGACCGCGATTTTCTGATCAACAAACTGCAAGCACTCGGCATTCATCACAACCCGAACGACGGCATCGGCGGCTTGCAGCTTTCACTGTTCGATGAAACCACCGAACATTTGCTGTTTGAACCGACATTCATCGTCGACTATCCGGCGGAAGTATCGCCACTAGCACGGCGCAACGACAACAACACCGAGATCACCGACCGTTTTGAACTCTACATCGCCGGACGCGAAATCGCCAACGGCTTCTCGGAATTGAACGACCCGGAAGATCAAGCAGCGCGCTTTCTGGAACAAGCCAAAGCCAAGGACGCCGGAGATAATGAAGCCATGCACTACGACGCGGACTACATCCGCGCGCTGGAATACGGCCTGCCGCCCACGGCTGGAGAAGGTATCGGCATCGACCGGCTGGTCATGCTGTTGACCGACAGCCCTAGTATCCGTGACGTGATTCTGTTTCCGCAGTTACGGCGGGAGGATTAGGAGAATACCAGCAATTCATTGCCGGTTATGAAACCGCCTTTTGTGGATAAATGATCCTAAGGCGCACTCTCTTAATGCGAAATTGCGACTGTAAACTATAACCTCGCATAAATAAATAATGACTGTGAGCGGGCACAAACCACTCTCAATTAAATGACGATAGCATTTAATTTGCACTAATGACAATGAAAGCAATTAGAAGTACTGCAATAACAATCCAAACAAAAGATATAATTTCAAAGAAAAAGGAAATTTTTCTAGCAACGAACCCTTTTCCTTCAAAAGGTTCTTCTATATCAACACGTTCAAAAATAGCGGGAATATCATAAGCTTCTAGCTTCCTTAACTGCTTAATATATTCTCCCTCCCACTGAAGCTGTCTAACAATAATCTCTTTTAATAAATATGCGCTTGCAACCGAAATAGCGGCTAAAGAAACAATATAAACTACTTTTAAAGAGTTATATTCCGTGTCTAACTTCAACAAAAATCCTAGTGCGATTACGAATGCAGATTGCGAGGTTATTAAATGCTTGGCCCAGCTATCGACCAACTTGCTTTGTATTTCTATTCTGTCCATAAGTTTGATAAAAACTTCTCTAATCATTTCCTCATTTTTCATTAGTGTCCCTCTAGAGTCTGTTGAAAATTGGAGATAAGCACGGTTGGACTGCCGAAGAAAACCCAACATAACACTGCACAGGAGTGTTATGCAGCAGAACATCCCATCCGGGAAAAACCAACACCGCAAGGTGGCATTTGAGCAAGTAACCCGGACAAGCTTGCGTCATCCGGGATAAATTTTTCAAACCTCAATACCAGAACCCAACCCATCATTCAATGATAAACTGCCTGTTAATAAAGGTTTCGGAGAGTTTATCATGCCCAATAAGATGAAATGGATTCTGGAAAATATCAAGACACTGTCACCCCACGAAAAAGCGACACTCGCGCATTGCCTGATTTCAAGTTTGGATGATGCCAACGAGGAGCATGTCGATGAGGCGTGGATTCAAATCGCAGAGCGCCGGTTCGCGCAACTTGAATCCGGTGCGGTAGAACCGGTTAGCTGGGAAGAAATCAAGTTGAAATTGAAACGTGAGTTGTGACGAACGTTTACTTCCATCCTGAGATTGCTCGCGACATACGTGAATCGGTCGTCTGGTATGAATCGCAGGCAAAAGGACTGGGTGGCGATTTCATCAATGAACTTGAAAACGCTTATGAAGCCATCGCCGAACTTCCTGGCGTATGGCCTCAATTCAGCAAAGGGTTCCGGCGTTATATCCTTACCCGCTTTCCATTTGCGGTAATTTACAGACAATCAAACGAAAAAATCTATGTGATCGCTGTGATGCATCAAAGCAGAAAACCCGGTTACTGGCTCAATCGAATTGTAGAATAAGAAATCAAGCAAGTAGCTTGAGCACAGAAAATTGAGATGCAGAAGAAAGCCCAACATCACCCACTGCGCAGGAGTGTTATGCAGCAGCCTCAACATCCCATCCGGGAAAAACCAGTACCGCAGGGTGGCACTTGAGTGCTTTTGCCAGAATTTTGGCACGTTCAATTCCCAAGTTGATTTTGTCATGCTCAATGGCGGAGAGGGTCGATTGCGGAATGCCGGTCATGGCTGACAGTTCATTCTGACTTAATCCTTGGAGTTCGCGAATAATTTTTACCGATTCGCCGACTGACACGTCGCATGTTTTTTTTGCCAGTTGATATTCGTTCATTTTTTCCTCCGGTAATCGTGCGGTGAAATTTGCTCTACGAGAACATACACTTCATTGTTGTTGATTTGATAGATAACCCGGTACTGCTGGTTTAGCCGTGAAGAACGATAGCCATTCCATTCACCGGTTAATGCTTCATCGGCAAAACCTTTGATCAGCGCCAGTCCTTGTTGTCCAGAGATTGTGACTACATCCTTCCACTTCTCGTATTTCTTCAATACCGTTATCGGACATGACTTTAACTGCTTCTCAACACGCTTATGTTCGTAAACCTTCCACATACCATGAATGGTATGTCACTTTTTTGAGAGTAGCAATGATCTTTCGTTCCCTTACTTCAATCTCAATCAATCACGGAGGTTACATCCTGATATCTTTCTTCTTGGCAATCCAATCAACATGGTTGGGTTGCCCAAGAAAGCCCAACATCACCCGCTGCGAACGGCTACATCTTACCATCACACTATCTCCCGCTTAGCAACTGGACAAAGCGGTTTTCCTATACCGCCCGTGCATTCATGAAAATGAAAGCCTTGTAAAAGTAAGTTCATTATTTTCCTGCCTGAGGGAACCCTTTCCCTTTAACCGTGCCAATACTTATAGAATAAGCCTTTCGGGCGATGGCGGCAGTTCATTTCTCAGTATTCAAGATTTTTTAATCCAATTATCAGTTGACTCGATTCTGTAATATCCGTTTTTATATGATTGCGCTATTGGTCTTGTCGAGTTTCCACGCGGTTGCGCAAGAAACTTCCGATTTGCCCGGTAAGTCGGCTATCGTCTCCTTATCGGCACCGCAACCGGTACAAGAATTACTCGATAAATATATTCAATTACCTACAGAGTCATTCGCCAGCGAGTTTGATGAAAACATTTTCGTGCATCGCTTACAAAAAGAAATCAAAGAAATTTTGGCGACTGAAGGTTACTTCAATGCCGTGATCTCGGTAACAAAACCAGCACCAGAGCAATCAATCGAGATCAAAATCGATCCTGGCGAATTGACCCGCATAGGTTCTATTAACCTTGAATTTGCGGGCGATATCGCCAATGGCGATGAAGATCACCGCAAGCGCATCGAGCAGCTTCGCGCTGTGTGGCCGTTAAAGACCGGGCTGCCCTTTCGCTCCGCCGATTGGGAACAGGCAAAATCCGCTTTGATTAATAGCATCACGCAGCAAGCATTCGCCGCCGCCGTCATCACGGGCAGCCAGGCCAGTGTCGACCCCGGCGCAGCGCGCGCTGACCTTACCGTCACTATCGATTCCGGACCGGTTTTCTATCTTGGAGAAACTCAAGTTTCCGGCCTGGAACGTTACGATGCATCACTGATCACGCGGCTTGCGCCTTACAAACCAGGCGATATTTATCAACGCGATTTGCTGCATCAATATCAACTCGCATTACAGAAGAAACCGCAATTCAGTACGGTTTCAGTCAGTATCTCGCCCGATATCGCCCAACACCGGTCGGTACCCGTTAAAGTCATGCTGTCGGAAGCTCAAGCACAACGCTTTGCTTTCGGTGTTGGTTACAGTTCCAACAATGGCGCGCGTGGCGAAGTCAATTACCATCATCATAATTTACTTGACCGCGCCTGGAATCTCACCAGTTTGCTGCGTCTCGAGCAAAAGCGGCAAACGTTTCTAGCGGGGATCGATACCCTGCCCGATCAAAATCAGATCAATTATTCGCTCGGCGCCAGCCTGCAGATGACCGATATTCAAGGTCTGCAAACCGTCGATCAGAAAGTCGGTATTTCGCGCAATTACCAGACGCCATCGCTATTCATGCAATTGGGTTTGAATTGGCAGCGCGAACATAAAAAACCCGACGGCGCGATCAATCAGATTAACGAGGCGCTGGTGCTGGATTGGCGCTGGCGGCGGCAGATTGTCGACGATCCGGTCAATATCCGGCGCGGCCACAGCACCGAAGTGCGCATCGGCGGCGGCAGTCAGCAATTGCTGTCGGATCAGGATTTTATCCGCACTTATGCCCGGCATCAGAGCTGGTGGCCGGTGGGATCGCGCGACGTTTTCTTCCTGCGCGCGGAAGCCGGTTATACCCTGGCATCGTCACGTTTCGGCATTCCGCAAGAATACCTGTTTCGCGCCGGTGGTATTCAATCGCTGCGCGGTTACGATTTCAAAGGCATCGGTGTCCACGAAGGCAACGCCATCGTCGGCGGACGGGTGATGGCGACCGGTACCGCCGAGTATACCCATTGGCTGACCCAGCAATGGGGTGCGGCGGCGTTTGCCGACATTGGCAGCGCGGCCGACCGCTGGCAAGACATGCAGATGTTTCTCGCCTACGGTGCCGGTATCCGCTGGCGCAGCCCGGCGGGACCGCTCGCGCTCGATCTGGCTCGGGGCCACGAAACCGGTTCGCTACGCGTGCATTTCTCAATGGCCGTCGCTTTCTGATCGGTTGAGGATCGTTTATGTCCGAGCAACACACTGTAAACCCGTCTTCCCCGAAAACCGCCCGTCGTTATCGCACATTGGTTAGCAGTTTGTTGCTTTGGCTGGCGTTAACGGTAACTGCCAGTTATTGGCTGTTGTATAGCTCATCCGGATTGCAATCGACGGTTGCCGCTGTTAACCGTTGGAGCGGCGGCACGGTTCAATTGACCGGTGTTTATGGCACGCTGCAAGACCTGCATATTGAACATATTCATTTCAGCAACAATGAACTGGCACTGACGCTACAGAATCTCCACATGCACTGGAATCCCGGGCAATTGTTTCAACGGCGGGTCAGTGTCAACCGGTTGGCGTTGGAATCGATTTGGATCAATCAGCATACGACTGAAACCACGCCCGCCGCCCCGCAACCACCGGACAGTTTGCTGCTACCGTTCGGATTATCGATCGCGGAATTAACTGCCGGCTCAATTCATCTGAATGCGGCAACCCAGGAAAATGCCGCGCCGGTCATATCCAATTTAGTACTGGCATTGGATAGCGACGGTAAGCATCACCGGCTTACGCAGCTGAATTTCACAACACCTTGGGCGACCGTCGAATCGCAGGTGGAACTCGCGGGCAACGCGCCGTATGCCTTATCCGCTCGTATCGGCATCGCCGCTGATGGCTCATGGGGCGGTATCGATACAACCGTTACCGGGAATCTGGAACAGCTCACGATTCAATCTGCCAGCAAGCCGCCTGCCGCCAATATGACACTGCAAGCACAAGTGCAGCCGTTTGCCGCGAATCCGCTGACGCAGTTAGACGCTATCCTGGAGCAATGGAATCCGGCCGATTTTCTGGCCAGTGCGCCGCAAGCGAAGCTGTCTCTGTCGGCACAGTTGATGCAAAACAAAGCCGGGCAATTGGCCGGTCACATCAACATCGAAAATCATGCGCCCGCGCCGTTCGATCAAAATGGTATTCCGCTGTCCGCCATTGATACTCGCGTGCAATTTTCCCCGGAATCGCTGACGCTGCCGGATGTACATGCGCAATCCGGAAAAGATGGCGTTGTACGCGGAGCGCTGGTTTGGGATTGGCGCAAGCACGCTCTCACCGCGGACTTGGCGGTTGAATGGCTCGACCCGCAACAGCTCGACAGCCGCCTGCAATCCGCGGCAGTTTCCGGCAAGATCGAGCTCACCGGCGGCGCGGAAAAGCAATCTGCCCGCATCGATTTGCGCGACCGGTCGTTACGTTTGACTGCCAACATTGCCCGCACTACCGAGCAGCTCGTGCTCGAACAGTTCAATCTGCAACGCAACCGGTCGCGATTGGCCGGTCAAGGCAAATTGCAGTTGACGGGAGATCAATCGTTTGAGTTGTCGGGCGAGTTGATTGATTTTAACAGTGCGGATTTTATTCAAACGGTCGATTCCAGCCTGAACGCCACCTTGCAGTTATCCGGCCAGCGGCTACCGGCGGTTACCGGTACTTTGAAATACGCTATGCAAAAAAGCCGCTTGGCAAAATCACCGGTGAGCGGCTCGGGAGAGATCGCATTCACCGCTGGCAGCCGCTTCAGCGGCAAGGCTGAATTGTTGGCGGGTTCAAACCGGCTGCTTGCGCAGGGCCGCCTGGACGGCGAACGGCACGACGTTCAATTGACGGTCAATGCCCCCGCATTGACGCAGCTGGGTTTGGGCATATCGGGCGATTTACAGACACAGCTTAGTTTCCGCGGCACTCTCAGAACACCGGATCTCGACTGGAAACTGACCAGCAAGCGTCTAGAATTACCCGGTAAGCAGCAATTCTCGGGCCTTTCCGCCAGCGCGCGGTGGCAGCAAGATGACACCATTGCGCTGAGCGTAGCAGCCGATACCTACCGCGCGCATGAGCAAGCAATGATCAGGCAGTTGATCGCCACCCTCGGCGGTAAAACCGGCAACCACCGCCTCATGATCAATGCCGCTATCAACCGGGATGGCGCGGTACGATTGGCGGCAAGCGGCGGTTTGAGCGAGGCAAAACCGGGGCAGCAGCCGCGTTGGCAAGGCCAATTGACCGAACTGTCCGCCACCGGTGACATGCCGGTTCGCCTGCTGGCACCAACAACACTCGCGGCCAGCACGGCATCGTTTTTGTTGCATGATGCCGGGTTTTCGCTTTCCGGCGGATCGATCCGCATCGAACAATTGCACTGGACTCCCGACAGCTTGAAAACCAGCGGTGATTTCACCGGCATTGGATTGTTGCCCGGCACTCCGGTGCGCGCAAAAGAAGCCCCGTTACAATTGGGTGGCCGCTGGCATCTCGATGCCGCTAAGCAGCTGAGCGGTGAATTGCACATCCAGCGCGAACGTGGCGACTTGTATTTGCCAGGAGACATACCGCAGCCATTGGGATTGCAACAATTACTGTTGCAGGCAACCGCACGGCAGGGAAAACTATCCGGACAATTCACGCTGAATAGCGAAACACTGGGCAGCGTTCGAGCGGAAGTGACGATGCCGCTGCAACCCACGAAAGCGCAATGGTCCATCACCAAAGAATCGCCGTTGCAGGGTGATATCCAAGCCAGCATCGCCAGCTTGAAGTGGCTCAATGCGTTCGGTAACAATCTGCACGCCGATGGCGAATTACTCATTCAAGCTGGAATCCGGGGCACACTGCAACAGCCCGATATCAGCGGCACGGTATCCGGCGCAAATTTACGCCTGACCTTACTGGAACAGGGCATTCGCTTGCAGCAAGGCACCCTGGCCGCGCATTTCCAGCAAGCGGATTTGCACATCGACCGGCTGCACTTCGCCAGCCCTCATGGGCCGCCGCCGGATAATCGCTTGTTCGGCAATCTGGCGCTGCAAGATACGATGGGGGCGCTGACTGTCAGCGGCAAGGCCGGATTAACCGGCGGCCCAAGTCACCTCGATTTCTCCATCGAGAAACTGCCGCTGGTGCATAAAACTGATTACTGGATCGTCTCTTCCGGCAGCGGCACCGCCCGTTTGCAGCAAAACCGCCTCAGCATTGCCGGTGATTTACGGGCTGACGCCGGTTTGATCATGCAGCCGCCGGAAGGTCACCCGGCGTTGCCGGACGATGTCATTCTGGTCAATACCTCAGCACCGCAACGTCCGCAGAAACTGGCATTGGATCTTGCGATGAACTTTAATCTGGGGGAGAAATTCCATATCCGCGCCGCCGGTCTGGGAGGCCGCCTGGCCGGCCAGCTGCAAGTCCGCAACGACAACAATCAGCAACTCAAGCTCACCGGTGTGATCGCTGCGCAGGACACTGCATTCAAAGCATACGGGCAGAATTTAACAGTCAAACGCGGCATCGTCAGTTTCCAGGGACCGCTCGACGATCCCAATCTGAGTGTACTGGCGGTGCGGGAGGGGCTGGCAGTCGAGCCCGGTGTTGAAATCGACGGATCGGTACGCCACCCGCGGGTAAGATTGGTATCGACACCGGAGGTACCCGACATCGAAAAGCTGTCCTGGATCGTGCTAGGCAGAAAACCCGACGCCAGCGGGCTCGATACTTCGGTGCTGCTGTCAGCCGCCGGATCGATACTCGGCGGTCAATCCGGCAGCGGAATCACCGATCGAATCACCCAAGCACTCGGTGTGGATGAAATCACTTTCAAGCAAGCAAGCATCGGCAGTTCATTGACTGGACAGATCGGCGTGATTGGCAAACGCATTTCATCGCGCGCTTACTTGACTTACGAGCGGGGCCTAACGGCAACCACAATGGGTATCGCTAAGCTGAATTACAATCTGATACCGGGAATTACCATCGTCACTCAAGCGGGTGAGGATAGTGCGGTGGATTTGTTTTATGCCGTGCAATTTGATTGAATCGTAACAAAAACTCAGCAGCGCAATGGACGATTGACACGGATAAATACTACCGCAAACTGATAATCGGCCAGTTGTTTCTTTCGGCGTGGCTTTTCAATGTCGGATCGGGATCGACGGCGACCGGGTGCGTTACTTTGCTGAGCAACGGCAGGTCGTTCAACGAATCGCTGTAAAACCAGCTGCGCAGAAACGATAGCCAGGTTAAATTATGCGCATCCAGCCATTTCTCCAGCCGCTCGACCTTTCCTTCGCGGAATGACGGTGTGCCGAAAACCCGGCCGGTAAATTCGCCGTCCTTTTCTTCCGGTTCGGTTGCAATCAAGTGCTCGATACCAAGCGCCTGAGCAATCGGCGCGGTGACGAAACTGTTGGTGGCGGTAATGATGATGCACAAATCGTTATCCAGCATATGCTGCTCGATCAATTTCCGTGTACCGGGTGCGATGATCGGGGTAATCCTCTGGATCATGAATTCCTTACGCCAAGCTTCCAATTGCGCGCGCGGATGACGCGCCAGCGGCTTAAGCTGAAAATCGAGAAATTCGTGAATATCCAGCGTCCCGGCTTTGTATTGCTCGTAAAACTCGATATTTTTCGCTTCGTGCAACTCGCGGTCCAGCGCGTTCTTTTCTATCAAAAACTGCGCCCACTGAAAATCGCTATCGCCTGCAATCAGCGTGTTATCCAAATCAAATAATGCTAAATTCATGAAGCCACCTGTAATAATTCTCGTAACAAAGGAATGGTAATGGGACGCTGATGCACCAGCGAATAGCGGTCCAAAGCATCCAGCGTCATCATCAGCGACGGCAAATCGCGCCGCCCGTGCCGCAACAAATAAAGACAAATTTCCTGTGAAATCACAAAGCCGCGATCCGCGGCATGCGTTTTCATGGCCCGGATTTTCTCTTCTTCGGTCAGTTCATGCACCTGAAAAACCAACCCCCAGCCCAAGCGCGTCACCAGATCCTGGCGCAAATTCAGATACATCGGCGCAACTGTGCCGCTCAGCAGCAATAAGGCATGGCCTTCGTCGCGCAACTGGTTATACAGATTGAACAATCCGATCTGAGCCGCTGCACTCAGGTCATCGATATCGTCGATGGCGATGCAATCCATGTCATCCTCAACCGGAAACTCACTCTGTTTTTTGGCGCTGCAATATACCGCTTTTAGGCTTCTTTGTGTATACGTGGCAACAACCGCTTGCAGCAAATGACTTTTGCCGCACCCCGGCTTACCCCACAAATAAACAAAACGTTCCTGTTCCCGCCCGGACAAAATGCCAGTCAGCATGTGCAGCAATTCGGCATTTTTTCCCGGTTGAAAGTTTTCCAGCGCGGGAGACGGCGGCGGCAAAATGTCGAGCAGCAATTGTTGCATCATCATGACTCAGGGATGCCGCCAGACTCTAAACCGGCAGGACTATGAATTGTAGAAATTGCTGACCAGATAATGCTGATGCAGATGCCGCAGCCATACCAGCAATACGGCGCTCACCGGCAGCGCCAGCAGGATGCCGAAAAAACCGAATAATTGACCGAACGCCATCAAGGCAAAAATCACCATGACCGGATGTAAGCCGATGCGGTCACCCACCAGCCAAGGAGTAAACAGCATGCCCTCCAGCAATTGGCCAATACCAAACACGATCCATACCGGTATCAATCCGCCCCAATCTTGAAACTGCATCACAGCGGCCAGTGTTGCGAGCGTCAGACCGACAATCATGCCGAGGTACGGCACGAAAACCAGAATGCCTGCAACCAAGCCAATCGGCAACGCAAACTCCAGTCCTGCCAGCCAGAGGCCGGTAATGTAACAAATGCTCATCAGCACGATGACAGACAACTGTCCGCGCAGGAATTCCGCGAGAATCTGGTCGGTTTCCCTGGCCAATAGGGAAATCTGCTTGTGCCAGTAACGCGGGATCATTTCATCGATCAGCTTGATCAACATGTCCCAATCGCGCAGCAGATAAAACAACACCACCGGCACCAGCAGCATATTGACCAGAAATTCCACGATCGCCATGCCGCCGCTGGTCAACGAAGGCAGTACCTTGGCTGCCACTCCACCCGCGCTTTGCCAGTGTTCCGATATCGCTTGTTTCAGGACATTCATGTCCGGTTGCAGGCTGATGTTAAAACGGCCTTCCAGCCACGGAATCACCTTGGTCCGCAGCACTTCGAGATAAACCGGCATTTTGTCCAGCATCCGCCGGGCTTCTTCTTCAAACAGCGGCACCATGATCAAAATCAGCGCCGCGAACATGCCGAGTAATAAGAACATCACCAATATCGTGCCTGCGGTACGAGAGATATTTCTGCCCGCCATGCGCCTCACCATCGGATTACAGATATAAGCAATGACTGCGGCGAGCAAGAAAGGTGTCAGAATCGGACTGAGCAGGTACAGTACCCCGCCCGACACACAAGCCAGCGCCAGCCACCAGAAATAATGCAGTTCGTTGGAGTGTTCGGTATTCATGCGGATTCTAGCTTTGACCGGCCTTCGCTTTTAACGCATGGCTGGCCAGGTTCTTGCCAAGCTCCCAAATGGAACCCGGCACTTGATGCGTATCGGCGATCGTCTTGGAAAATGCACTGATAATGCGGTCGCAATCTTTTTGTGTCAGGATCAGCGGCGGTAACAGTTTGACCACATTCATGCCATGCCCCGCCACTTGCGTCAGAATTCTGTGTTCTTTGAACAATGGGATTGTGATCATCTGGCAGAACAACCCTTTGTTGGCCGCTTCCAGCATCATCCAGGCGGCTTTTAACGAGAAACTGTCGGGCGATTTGAATTCCACCGCGATCATCGATCCTTTGCCGCGCGCTCCTTTCAGGAATTCAAACTGACCGGTTAAGGCATTCAATCGTGCGATCAAATCCGCACCGACTTTGGCGCTGTTCTCGACCAGTTTTTCGCTTTTGATCACTTCCAGACTGGCCAGCCCCGCCGCCATCGCCATATTGTTCTTGGAGAACGTGGAGCCATGCACCACCGCGCGGTCCATGCGGTTAAACACGCTATCCATAATCGGCTGCGTCATCGCCACTGCGCCGACCGGAACAAACCCGCCGGACAGTGCCTTGGCCATGCAAATCATGTCGGGCTTCACGCCCCAATGCTCAACTGCCCAGAATTTACCAGTACGCCCCAGTCCGGTCTGAATTTCATCCGCGACAAACAAGGTGCCGTATTTCTTGCACATGCGTTCGACTTCGGGCAGGTAATTATCGTCCGGGATATTCACGCCTTTGCCTTGGATCGGCTCGACCACGAATGCCGCCACGTTGCGGCTGCTGAGCGCCTGTTCCAATGCGGCCAGATCGTTGAATGGCACCGAGCCGCAATCTTGCAGCAACGGCCCGAAGCCATCCTTGAAAATCTGTTCGCCGTTCAGTGACAGCGCACCCATCGTCAGGCCATGATAAGCATGATCACAGCAAATAATGCGGTTGCGCTTGGTAAAGTAGCGCGCGAACTTGATCGCCGCTTCGACCGCCTCGGTGCCGGAATTGCAAAAGAATGCCCGCTCCAGATTGTCCGGCGTCGTGGTCAAGATCTCCTTAGCCAGCAAGCCGCTCAGAATCGACACATCCATCTGCACCAAATCGGGCATTTCGAGCGACAACACTTCTTTTAATGCATTGACGATCACCGGATGGTTGCGGCCGAACGCATACACCCCGAAACCGCTCAACAAATCGAGATATTCGTTCCCTTGCTCGTCATACAAATACTGCCCGATCGCGCGCTCATAATTGCGGTCATAACCGATTGTCTTCAGTACCCTGACCATTTGCGCATTCAGGTAACGATCGTGCAAATCAAATTTGTCGGTGCGATGTTGCGATAACAAATCAGCGATACTGAAAGACATGAACTACCCCGGTGTTGGGAAACCAGCCAGCAACGCTGGAAAAATGATTAATTGACTCCACCCAGAAAAACTACTGCAAAACCGTATTACGACAACAAAAATTAGCGCAGATCATACCATTCTTGCACATATTTTTGCTGTTAAAAACATGGGATGATTTGGATGAGGAGAAAATCCCAAGGCATCTAGCCGATGGATTTTTTACATTGAGAACACGGTACGATTTGATACCGGATTTGAACTTTACCGCAGCTGAGCGGCACAGCATAAAAAATAGAGCATTTCTTGATGCAAATGCTCTATTTCAAATTAACGATTACTGCTTACGAAAACGATTCCAATGTAGTCAGCACAAACAGAATAAATATAACTGCAAAATAAGCATTTCCTAATCGTTCCAAGATTCTCTCCTCATTGATAGTTAGTTAAAAACATATGATGAGATTATCAGAAATCACAAAAGTTCACAAATTATTCACAAAAAAATTACAAAAAATTCACGAAACTGATCTTGAATGCTGAAATCACTCGTTTCTATTCCCCAGAAAAGATAACAAATCGTTGATTAAAAAGTACCTACCTTGATATTCTTAAAAACGATTATTTAAACAAATCGCTATCGACAAATTCCGCCTTGACCAGCGACCAGAAATCGTCGGCGAGTCCGTCTTCGATATAGGCATAGGGCAACCAGCCGTAGCCACCGTCACCCCAATCCGTTCCCCAAGAATTACGAATCAACAATGCGCCCTTAGTGGAGCCGATTTTTTTCTGATCGTCATACCCGACCGCAAGCACCGCGTGCCCGCCGTCCAAGGTATCTCCGCCGGTAGGATAAGGAATTTCCCCTTTGCCATCGCCGGATCGCGGCATCGAACTGTAAACCGAGAAACCGAACATAGCGGGAAGTTGCCCAGCGAGACTGGTTTTTACGTTCTTCAGCACGGTGGCTGTAGGTGTATTGGGCGGATCAAGCCGGTAATAAGTGATCGCTTGATAACTCTGCGCGTATGAAAAGCAGAAATTGGAAGGATCATCGTTGAACTTGGCGACGTCGTAAGGCCAATATTTCTCCGGTGGAACGCCGAATAGCACCAGCGCTTTCATGGTGTCTCTCAGATACGCGCCATCGTCGCCGGTGAATCCCAGCAGTTGCCGGGTGACTTTGTATAAAAACAGCCGCGATGCATCGACGTGTTTTCCAAAAGCGCGGCGCTCAAAGTACTCCACCATGCCGACACCCGCATGGGCTGTACAGGAACCAAGCTGCCCCTGATCTTCAATCGGCGAACAGTATTTGCGCAGATCGACCGACGCCGGTAAAGTCTTCGCGGCTTTTTTCAAGGCTGATGATTTTGCCAGAACTTTTGCAACCGCTGATGTCGATTGCGTGTGATCCCGCATATCGGGCAGGTCTCTATGCCAGCCCAATCCACGGCCATGAATTGTTTTCATATTCCACCTCCAATCAAAGTACGTTGATCAATCTACCCTTGCCACACTGTATACTGATAGAACTTCTTTTACTTCAACTGCTTCTTGAGTATAAGTCAAACCGGCGCAATAGCAAAATATAGAATCAATTCAAACAATCCCCGGGAACTCCATCACCGGGCGGAGATTTTTATCTGCACGCACCATGCGCATCGCTCATTTGCGGTAAAATCCAGTTTTGCCGGTAGCATTCATATTAACCGCATGGGAATCCAAGTTGACCTCATCCAAATCTGATCATCCGAACACAACGCCATTATCCTATCGGGATGCCGGGGTTGACATCGACGCGGGCGACCGCCTGGTTGAAAATATCAAACCGTTGGCCAAGCGCACCATGCGACCCGAGGTACTCACCGGCATTGGCGGTTTTGGCGCATTGTTTGAGATTTCCAAGAAATACCAAAACCCGGTGCTGGTTTCCGGTACCGATGGCGTGGGTACCAAGCTGAAGCTGGCGTTCCAGCTCAACCAGCATGACACCATTGGCATCGATCTGGTGGCGATGAGTGTCAACGATATTCTGGTGCAAGGCGCGGAGCCGCTGTTTTTCCTGGATTATTTCGCCTGCGGAAAATTGCAAGTGGAGACGGCGACGGCAGTCATCAGCGGTATCGCCCGCGGCTGCGAGTTGGCCGGTTGCGCATTGATCGGCGGGGAAACGGCGGAAATGCCGGGCATGTACCCGCACGATGAATACGACTTGGCCGGATTTGCCGTGGGCGCGGTAGAGAAAGAGCGGATTATCAGCGGCGCGACGATACAAGCGGGCGATATCGTGTTGGGTGTCGCTTCCAGCGGCGCCCATTCCAACGGTTATTCGCTGATCCGCAAGATTATCGAACATAGTCACGCCGACTTGTCCGGAGATTTTCACGGCCAGCCCCTCGCCGATGTCATCATGGCGCCAACGCGCATTTACGTCAAACCGTTGCTTGCGCTGATCAATCAACTGCCGGTCAAGGGGCTGGCGCATATCACCGGTGGCGGCTTGGTAGAAAATGTGCCGCGCATTTTACCCGATCAGCTTACGGCGGTTTTACACCGCGACGCCTGGGAAATGCCGCCGTTGTTCCGTTGGTTGCAGCAGCAAGGCAATGTCGCCGAGCATGAAATGGCGCGCGTATTTAATTGCGGTATCGGCATGGTGATCGTTGTCGCACCCGAGCATGCCGAGACCGCACTGAGCAGTTTACATGCGGCGGGAGAAACCTCATGGCGGATTGGGGAAATCAAGCCACGTACGGCTAATCAGCCAGCCACCGTACTCGTGTAAACCCTTATTCCGGCAACAGCATCCTATGAAATCACTGGTTATTCTGATTTCCGGCCGCGGCAGTAATATGCAAGCGTTGCTGGAGGCAAAATTGCAGGTGGATCGCATTACGGTGATCAGTAACAATCTCCATGCGAGCGGGCTGGAAATTGCGCGGCAACTGGGTGTTGAAACTTTGATTTTGGATCACCGCGATTTTCCGGACCGCCAGACATTCGATGCGGCATTGGCGGAAAAAATTGACACCTGTCAGCCAAAACTGATTGCACTGGCCGGCTTCATGCGTATACTTAGCGATCGCTTTGTACAACGTTACCAAGGCCGGTTAATGAATATTCACCCTTCCTTACTCCCTGCTTTTCCAGGATTGGGCACACATGCGCGGGTGCTGCAAGAAGGCATCAGGATTCATGGCTGTACGGTGCATTTTGTCACATTGCAGCTGGATCACGGTCCGATTGTGATTCAAGCGGCTGTCCCGGTATTACCGGAAGATAGCGAAGAAACCCTGGCCGCGCGAGTTTTACAGCAAGAGCACCGCATTTATCCACAGGCTGTCCGCTGGTTTATGGAAGACCGGATCCGTTTGAACGGAAATCGAGCTGAAGTGACTGATGCCAACGTTAGTGAGGTTGCACTTTTCTCACCAGGATTGCCGGAATGAAATGTGCAGCATTGCTTTTTCTGCTGGGGCTGCTCAGTTTCCCGGTCATGGCGACGGATATGCCGTCACGCATCGAAATTAAATATGCGGTGACGACGGATATCGGCGAAGGGGAAGTCGATGAAGTGATGGAAATCAAGCACGTCGACGGCAAGGCGCATTATTCGATCAACAGCGAAGCGCAAGCCACCGGTATGTACAAACTCATCGAACCGAATAGCATCATGCGCCATAGCGAAGGCTTCATCACCAAACATGGTTTACGGCCCATGCGCGCTTATGAAAAACGCGGTAAAAAACAACCCAGCGTCGCAGAATTTGACTGGAATAACCATATCATCACACTGAATCACCAAGGTCATCATGCCAGAGAAAAGTTGCCGGATGGTACGCTGGATCGTCTCAGCTTATCGTACAACTTTGTGTTTACCGAGCTGCCGAAACACCATGTTGACCGGTACGTTACCAATGGCCATAACCTGCAGTTAACACGCTATACCATCGCGAAAGAAACCCTCAATACACCGATCGGGAAAATGGAAACAATAGTATTAACCCGGCAGGAAGAAAAGCATTCCAAGCTTAAAAGGAAAATATGGCTCGCGCTGAACAATCACATGCTACCCGTGCGTATTGTCTCGATCGAGGATAATGGCCGGGAAATCGACAAAATAGTGACCGAAGTTAATATCAGCTATAAACCGGATCATTAATTCATTTGCTTCGCTGATAGCTCACACACTGGAAATCAATGCATTTAACACCTCCTCAATTGGACGCGGCCATCGTCGCCATGCGTACCGTACTGCCGCTGGACTATCCTGCCGATGCCATCATGCGCCGTTTCTTCCGGGAAAACCCCATGCTTGGCGGTCAAGACCGGGCATTCATCGCGGAAACCGTTTTTGGCATTTTACGCCACCGCTTTTTTCTTGAAACCCTGGCAAACAACATAACGCCACGCGCTCTGGTGCTCGCTTATCTGGCTAAATTTCAAGGCATGAACTTGCGTGAATTGGCACCGCTGATCAGCGAAACAGAAAGCAAATGGCTGGCAGAAATCAAAGGCAGCAAACCGGACACGCAACCGCTAACGATCCAGGCGGAATTTCCTGCATGGGTGGTGGAAAAATTGCAGCACGGCATGCCGGATAGCGATATTCTTGATTTGGGGCTTTCCTTGCAACAACCGGCGCCGCTGGATCTGCGGGTGAATACTATTCTCGCCAAGCGCGCCGAAGTACTTGAAACATTGGCACAAGAAGGAATCGAGGCGCAAGCAACGCCTTATTCCCCCTGCGGCATCCGTCTCACCGGGAAACCCGCGATCAATCGCCACGCGCTTTTCTTATCGGGAAAAATAGAAGTACAGGACGAAGGCAGTCAGTTACTCGGCTACTTACTGGCGCCAAAGCGCGGCGAAATGGTTGTCGATTTCTGCGCGGGTGCTGGCGGGAAGTCGCTGCTATTGGGCGCTTTGATGAATTCAAAAGGACGTCTTTATGCGTTTGACGTTTCGGAAAAAAGATTGAGTAATCTGAAACCCCGCTTCAAGCGCTCCGGTTTGTCGAACTTGCATACGCAGCGCATTGCGGATGAGAATGACAGCAAGATCAAAAGATTGTCGGGAAAAATAGATCGCGTATTAGTCGACGCGCCATGCAGCGGTCTCGGCACCTTGCGGCGCAACCCGGATCTAAAGTGGCGTCAATCTGCGCAGAGTATTGAAGAATTGAAAGCAAAACAAGCGGCTATTCTGTCCGCCGCTGCCGGTTTGCTTAAACCCGGCGGCCGGCTGGTCTATGCGACATGCAGTTTCCTGCCGGAAGAAAACCAAGCCGTTATCGGTGATTTTCTTGCCACACATCCGCAATTTACTTTATTGAATTGTGCAGAATTGCTATCGCAGCAGAAAATACCGCTCAACACCGGGGAATTCTTACAATTATCCCCACGGCTGCATCAAACCGATGGCTTTTTTGCAGCCGCTTTAATTCGTGCGGATACAGTAGAAACGGATAGTAAACCTGAACCCGTCAGTGAAACCGAGACGGCCTGATTGTTAGTTCTGCTGCTGAGCTAAAGTTATTTTTTCCTTCAGCAGTTCTATCAATGCAGCAAATCCATCCCGTTGCAAAACGGCACGATATTCTCCGCGTTTTATGGCAAGATCGCTCACGCCGTCAAACAGGATATTGGCAATCCGCCAGTGTCCTTCCGTTTGATGTAGCACATAATCAAAATTTACCGTACCACCGTCAGATTTTGTCAGCTGGCTGCGCACCAGGGTTTGATCACGCGGTAAGGTGCGTTGCTCGATGATCTTAAACTGCTCTCCCTCATATTGGGTAAACCGGCTGGCGTAAGTGGCAATACTCAATTGGCGGAAAGTGCTACCAATCAAGTCTTGCTGCGTTTTGTCCAACTGCGACCAGTAAGTTGCACCGAGTATAGTCTTGATGATCAGATCGATGTCATGCGACTGATCAATGACCGGTTCGAGAAATTTATAACGCCCCTCATACCCCAGTTTCTCACCTTCACGCATGACTTGGAGCAGCGAAGATTGCAATTGACCGATAACTTGTTCCGGGTTGTCCGAACCAGTGCCGGATGCGCTCAATACCGGAGCGATAGATAATAACAATGCCAGCATGAGGCATCCTGCCAGCAACCACTTAATAGTTTGTTTTACTTTCATAATGACGATCTTTCCAACGAGCACGCTCCCCGCGCCAGTAGCGCAGTGCCGATGTCCAGGTCATGGCAAGATACAATGTGCCGATTGCGGGCAATGCCAGCCCCCAGAGCGGAGAACGATGATAATAAGTTAAAGTTGGCGCATAGGTAAAAAGCATAGCCATCCATGCCAATGCGCTCACCGTATAAGCCTCTACAGATGGCAGCAAAAATGCAAACGGCGCGGCCCAAAACATCGAAGTCATTAACACAGTGCAAACGATGAGCAAATTCAGCGAGTATTTTAATTGCGTGAAAGCTGTACGAGCGACCATTTCCCAAATCGGCTGCAATGCATGATAACCCCGATGACTCCGCGCTGCATGGCTGAGTCCGATATAAGTACGCAAACCGGTCCGCTTGATATGAGCAGCTAAAGTGCAATCATCGATCAGCGCATTGTGCAGATTGGCAAACGCCCCGGTAGAACGCAATGCTTGTGTTTCCACCAGAATACATCCACCCGCTGCTGCTGCAATGCGGGATTGCGGTTTATTCGCCAAACCGAAAGGATACAGCAGCTTAAAGAAAAATATAAATGCTGGCATCAGTAAGCGTTCGATGAAGTTCATCATCGGCGGCTCAGCCATCAACGATACCAAAGCCAGATTCTCAGCGCGCGCTTTGCGCAGTAACTCACCGGCAATTCCTGGGGCCAGTTCGATATCCGCATCCAATAGCAGGGTGTAGGGGGTTTTTACTTCCCGCAATCCTTGCTCCAGCGCCCATAATTTACCGCTCCACCCCGCAGGCGGCGCGGTACCGGACAATACCTGCGCACCACTGCGCCTTGCTTGTTCAGCGGTATCGTCGCTGGATTGATCATCGATCACAATGATACGCACATTGATACCCTGTGCTCTAACACCATTGAGTGTATGCCCGATATAAGGGCCTTCGTTGCGCGCCGGAATCAGTACAGTGATATCACCCAGGTCTTCACCGGATTGGAATAACGCTGGCGCTTCTATTTTCTCGCGCGTGCTCCAGGGGCGCCACGGGAGCAGTGCCAGTGCCACCCAGCATATAGCACCGAAAACAGATGCGTATAGTACTAAGTCCACCATTATTCTAGAAAGATTCTAAAAATAAAAACCAATCTCAGTACCTGCATCTGTTATTTATCTATCAGTGTGACCGCTATGTCTGAAAGCTTCTTGGATGCCTTGCTTTCTTCAGTTGCCCACTTTGGTGTAGGTTCAGCGACCATAGGACCGCTCGTCTTCGGTCCTCTCATCGCTGCCACCATCGCTTTCCATGGCCGTTGCAGAGTATCTTCTACCGCAGTCGCTTCATATCCGCAGTGAGCCATGCATTGTGCGCATTTTGGATTATTTGCCGTACCGTATTTTTCCCACGGCGTATCATCGAGAAGCTCTTTGAAGGTTTTTGCATAGCCTTCATCAGACAGCAAATAGCACGGCTTTTGCCAACCGAATACATTACGTGTCGGATTTCCCCACGGCGTGCACTCATAATCCTGATTTCCGGCCAGGTAATCCAGATACAGCGCGGAATGATTCAATCGCCATTTGCGCTTTAATTTTTTACCCAATTCAAAAATGCCGCGGAATAATACTTTGGTGTCCTGGCTTTTTATGAACACATCCTGCTGCGGGGCTTTCTCATAGCTAAAGCCCGGTGCGATTGTGGCGGCTTCAACACCCAGCTCCATGGCATAATCGAGAAACTCAGCGACATCCTCTGGTGTTTCGCCTTGAAACAACGTGCAGTTAACTGTCACTCTAAAGCCTCTCTCCAGTGCCAGCTTGATCGCCTCAACCGCACGATCAAAAACACCATCCTGGCAAACTGAGGCATCATGCCGTTCCTTCATACCATCCAAATGGATGGAGAAAGTCAGATAAGGTGACGGTGTATAGTCATCGATCCGTTTCTTTAACAACAGCGCATTCGTACATAGATAAACATATTTCTTTCGTTTAATAATGCCCGCAACAATCTGTGGCATTTCTTTATGAAGCAACGGTTCACCGCCCGGGATTGACACCATGGGCGCGCCACATTCATCGACTGCCTCCATGCACTCTTCATACGAAAGACGTTGATCGAGAACATCTTCCGGATGCGCAATCTTTCCGCACCCGGCACATGCCAGATTACAGCGAAATAGAGGCTCCAGCATCAGCACCAGAGGATATTTTTTAACCCCTTTTAACTTCTGTTTAATTAGATAAGTGCCAACCGCAATCTGTTGACGTAAAGGAACTCCCATGAGCAAAACCTCCAAAAGTACTTCAAAAGCAAATTAATGACTAATGCTACTGAACAAAATTTAACAAAACCAATCGTGTATATAACGCAAATCTATCCGAAAAATGCTGACATACATGCAAACAGTTTGCGCCATACAGCGAAACTCAACTTATGCTAAGGAATTTAAAACTAAAGTAGATATCACAACCAATGACTATGGATATTGCTCAGCATCTTTAGATCTATAATTACCTGAATAATCTCTGAAACCGGATTTGAAATTTAACTATAGAACATGGTTGTTCGTATAGCAAATATTTTTAAATCAACCGGAAAACTAAGAAATAGCGTCAATAATATTACAACGCTAAATAAATTTCCCGATTATTGAAAATTACCCAGCTGATAAAAATACACCAAGGACCATAGATCCTTGGTGTATAAAATCTCATGCTGTAATTTGCCGCTTAGAAATCAACACCCAATGCGCGTAACGTTCTTTTGGTGATTTTACCGGTTGGAATGTTATTTTGTTTCTGGAAGCTTTCGATAGCTGCCACTGTTTTAGCGCCACTGACACCATCTGCCGGACCAGGATTAAACCCTGCACTTGCCAGTGCTTGCTGTATTTTCCGCATAATTGCCGGGGTCACTTTCACCACATCATCACCATCATCCACTGATGGTGCGGCTGCGGCACTTGGCTGAGCTTCCTGAGTCGAGGCTGCTGATTCTATGCTCTGTATACTTTGCACTTCTTCAATTTTAGCTGCGGGCTCAGCTGCTGCCGGAGCAGGTGCTGCGGCCGGTGCTGCTGGAGTAGGTGCTGGCGCTGGCGCTGCTGCCGGAGCAGCCGCCGCATCTTTGTTATCTTTAGGAATTGGTTTCTTTTCAAAAATTGGCTTACAGCCAAACAATAATCCCAATGATAACAAAAGAATAGTATAAGCCACTAACTTACTGATCTTACTAGATTTCATTGCTACCCTCCATAGTGAAAATGTATATGTGAAACGTCATTAAATTTGCATTAAAACATACTTCAATGACAAACTTGTTTAACTTCAGCGCCTTATTTAATTAGTCCTTAGAGTTACCACAACATGTTTTTTATTTATTGTTACGCGGACTAACTTATCATGTTGCGATGTGAACTATCACACTTTTCGGCTCATAACGCAATCCGAATAAACTAATTGCTGATGAGCTTAATTTTTTATGATGGACTGGAGACGGTTATCACTCCAATATTTAGCACTACTGATGCTTGCCGGAAGCTTGCTAAGAAGCCATTCACTGCTAGATCATCAAGGCAGACACTGGCAGATCGTTATCAGCGCAACTGAATATTATTTTGCGCCAACCGAATCATTTCTCCAATTTATATTCTATCGTAGAGAGCGGAGTTAATATGACTGGCTTATCCTGCGCTTCCTTGTTAAACGATGGCAGCACTGTTTCAAAAAATGGCGTTATCGAGTTTGTAGAACCACTGGTGTGCACAAATCCCCGGTTACGCACAACTTTCTTCAATCTAAATGAGGACGCTGCAGAATTAAATTTAAAGATCAGCGTATTTGTAAAAGGAAAAATAAAACTGGTTGTGAATGACGAAAATGGATTTCTTCTAGCGCTTAAGTCGGTATAGAGTGAACTGGTGACAATTATCAGTTCTTCTCCATCAAAATAACCAGTCGCGTCGATTGCGTCTAATGGCTGAGGCAAGACATCGCCAGGAATTCCGGAATAGCCGATAGCTGTCGCTTTATCAATACATACCGTGCGATCGTTACTGACGAAGCGAGGGATGCCGCCAGTCAGGTTTAAACGGTATATTCCGTCTCCGGAATCCTCAATGACTTCAAACTTGCTTTGCACTGGCGTGCCGTTATCCGGTGTCGGATCTTCGGTGTTGACGGCATTCAGACATTCAAATCCTTGGTACACGATGCTGATTGCGTATGCATTGCTATGGATAAGGCAAGAAAAAAATGCGAATACCAATCCTTGCAACATTCTCATGGCAACACCTCCAGAAAAAGACCGTACAGATCTCGTTACGTATCGGCAAACTCAGTATTCAGCAGGAATTCTTGTTTCTTTGTTAAGTTAATCAATTGATTACAACATAACATCGCGGAACTTAGAAATGTCAGTTTATTTCTTTAAATAATTTTGTAAACGTATCGCCTACATACTGAATCTGATCGCGGGTATGCGCCGCGTTCACACTGCATCGCACCAGCGATTTACCCTCCGGTGCGGCAGGCGGCAAAATCAAATTCACATAAATATTATGCTCAAGCAGTCTTTGCCACAGCAGCAGGGCTTGTTGCGGCGTGTCCACAACCGCTGCGATAACCGGGCCAGGGTCCGGGCCAAGCTCATAACCAGCTTCCTTGAGGGCCGAATAAAGCTGCGTGCAGTTATTCCACAATTGTTTCCGCAGATGATTTCCATTTCGCAACAATTCTAATGCCGCGCGGGTTGAAGCAATCGTTGCTGGGGATGGTGATGCGGTAAAGATATAGGGATGGCTGATATAGCGCAATTGCTCAAGCTGCGGATGGTTACTTACACAAAATCCACCGATACTGCACAAACTTTTACTGAAGGTGCCGGTAATAAAATCAACCTCTTTCAGCAACCCTGTTTTTTCCACCAGACCTTGGCCTGTTTCACCCAGAACGCCCAGTGAATGGGCTTCATCAAGGAGCAATATGCAGCCATACTGATTCTTTAATCTGACAATTTCCGCCAAAGGCGCCTGATCACCCAGCATGCTATAAATTCCTTCAGCAATAATCAGCGTAGTTTCAACGCGATTACCCAGCCGGCGCAGGCGTTTCTCCATGTCAGCTGCATCATTGTGCTTGAAGCGAATGATATCCGCCCCGCTGAGAATACAGCCATCATAGATACTCGCATGGGAATCGCCATCGATTAACACCGTATCTCCCGGCCCGACCAAGCCGGAAATCGTACCCAGGTTTGCTTGATAGCCTGTTGTAAAAACAACGCTAGAGCTGCATTGATAAAAATCAGCAAATTCCCTTTCTAAAGCACGATGGCCGAAATAGCTGCCATTCGCCATTCGCGACCCCGTGGTGCCGGTACCTTCCTTATCAATAGCTTCGTGCGCGGCTTGGATACACTCCGGAGCAAAAGTCAAACCTAGATAGTTATTTGTACCTAACAGGAGTACGCGACGATCTCCGATTCTGGCTTCTGTTGCAGAATATACTTCTTCAATCGGAATGCCAAAAGCTCCCACACCATTAGGCAGAAGCGCTATTCTCGCAGCGGCTGCTGCATCAATTTTCTCGAGTAGATTCATTATGACGCTGATTTTATTTTGTAGACCAAGTCGACCAATTCACGGACAGTTTGCACATCTGTTAGCCCGTTGATCGGAATTGAAACATCAAAAGTATCTTCAATTTCCATGATCAGATTAAGAAGTTTAATTGAATCAATGGATAGTTGGCTTATCAGATTTGTCTCGGGAGTAATTTGCACATTGGAATTGGTTAAACTACTTAGGCGATCACAAAGCACTTGCATGATCTCATCGTAATTACTTTCAGTCATAGATTAAATTCAGCGTGGTTAAATTTTGAAGTTAGATTACTTCAGATAATACATCTTGTAAACGAATACTCGGCCGCCACGCGGGAAGTGCATGGATTAACGGCGCATTATCACATACCCAATCAGGATGTTGTAGCTCATTCACTTTTCCTGGGGTCAGCATGGGGGAATACCGAAGCAATCGAGCAAACCAAAGGTTCGCTGAAGCGATGCTTCGAATAAGTACATTGGGTACCGTAATACAATGCACCGGACGCTTCCATACTCGCTGCGCTATTTCAGCTAAGCCCTGATAGCTGTATCCTCCCGGCGTACCATCGTCCAGCTCAAAAATTCCATTGTGATTATTTTCAGAGGCTAGCCAGGCTTCCATAGCGGAAACCAAATCATATACATGAATTAACCCGACCCGATTGCTGAGTTTTCCTACAACCGGAAATATTCCACGATGCATTGCTTGAAACAGTGGCTTTAACTCTTTGTCGCCGGGACCATAAACAGCCGTTGGCCGAAATATTGTCCACCGCAATGACTCCGAATCTTTAACGAGCGCTTGCTCCGACAAATGCTTACTTTGTGCATACCAGGATAGTTCTGGTTGACGTGCAGCTAGAGATGAGATTAATAAGAACCGAGGAGATTGTTTATTATGAGCAATAACACGTAAGAGATTCTGGGTGCCCGTGATATTGATATGTGAAAACTCACGAAAAGAGCTACCTCTTACTGTTGCAGCACAGTGAATAACAAACGCTGCATCATCGACTAAATGATGCAGCGCTGTCAAATTATCTAAGTCGCCTTGAATCCATTGAATGGACTCATGACTTGAAGATTGTTTTTTCCGGGTGAGTGCACGAACACTCCATCCACTCTGAATCAGTTTTTTTACTAATACACCACCAATAAAGCCAGTAGCACCGGTTACGGCTACTATTTTGGTACGCGCGTTATCTATCACCCGATTCTACAAAAGACAATTGACCCGTTAAGTTTGTCCTCTGTATGTAACCTTGTCTTGCTGCGAAACGTGACAGTTTTCCAGAAGAAGTGCGTGGCAAGGTATGCGGCGGAACCAATTCCACAACACAATTAACTCCAAATGCCATATAAACAAGCTGTTGCAGTCTAGTTGTCAATGACTGACGTTCTGCCACAGAGGTGAGCCTGCATTCAATAACAAGCACAATAGTTGTTGTGCCATCTTCATCATTTACCCCAAATGCAGAGGCTTCACGTGATCTAACTTCGGGCTGCTGTTCCGCTAACTCTTCTATATCTTGCGCGCGAATATTCCGGCCGTTCACGATGATGACATCGGTACGGCGCCCTGTTATATATAAATCGCCCTCAAACAAAAATCCAATATCACCTGTATCTAGCCAGTTACCAGGCTTAAGTGCTTTATTCGTTTCTTCCGGGTTATTGTAATAACCGGTCATTACGCTGTCACCATGCATCAGAACACTACCAACCATCATTTCGGATAATTGTTCGCCATCCTCATCGACTATCTTCACGATATGACCTGGTAACGGCTGCCCACAATTCACGAACTCATTCTGCTTACGCCCGTCAGCTTGCAACCTAACAGCCATTCTTTTATCAATCAGTGTTTTACTATCAACCTGTATGCTTTTGCACCCTTCACCAATCTTTGAAAAAGTAACCGCAAGAGTCGATTCTGCAAGACCATAGCAAGGTAAAAAAGCATTCTCATCAAAGCCTGCTGATGCAAATTTTTCCGCAAAGTTTCTCAAAGTTTCAGGACGAATCATTTCTGCTCCAATACCAGCAGCTCGCCAAGAACTCAAATCCAACTCTTTGAGATCCGATTCCCTTACCCGGAGAGTACAAAGCTTAAGTCCAAATGGCTGACTAAAAGCCACGGTACAACGGTTACGGCTGATTAAGCGTAACCATTGCAATGGTCTAATAGCAAAATCTCGTGTCGCCAAATAGTCGACAGAAATTTGTGTAACCATAGGCGCCAGAACCAAACCAACCAATCCCATATCATGATAAAAAGGCAACCACGATGCAGATCGATCATCAGGTTTTATTTCCAAACCATTGCGCACTATACCTTGCAAGTTACACATCAAGGCCCGCTCGGTGATAATTACACCTCTAGGTGTACGCGTACTACCTGAAGTAAATTGCAAGTAAGCAGTTTCATCAGGATGATTGGGTTGTAACTCGACATCCAATGCCGGCAACTCACTTAGTTTTCCCGGAGTACCCGCCCACTGTATATGAGTCGCTTCTGCAACGGCTTCTTCCAGAAAACCAAAATAATCAATATTTGCCAATGCGATACTCGCCTGACTACTTTCAAGCATACCTCTCAGCTGCTGAACGTAAATTGCATGGCTGCCAAGATTGACTGGAATCGGCATCGCGAACGGAACTAACCCGGCATAACGACATGCAAAAAACAACTCGACAAACTCAGGCGAAGTATCAGCAACGATTGCCACTCGACTGCCACGTGGCAAATGAAAACCCGACAAACGCCGAGCCAATGTACGGGCGTTATGCCGAAGTGCGCTGTAAGGCAAAACCGAACGTAAGTTGCCTCTCGCGTCATAAAAGTTATACCCCGTTACCCCTTCCGCTGCATACTCTAATGCACTCGTTAAAGTATTAAAACCAGCCAATTGCTGTGTTAGCGTATTGAGTGTCGGCGTCGGCATTAACTGTAATTCGCTTGAAGGTTGAAAATCAAACGCTTGCGTTAACGGAGCGTTCAACTTGGTTATTGTCGAACTCAAGATCTTCCCCTCGAAGTAATAGTACTTGTCATCTTGCTTTGACTAGCAAGAAATTCTGGTTGAGCGTGCCAACTCTTATTATTAATCTTAAATAATGCACATTTTGTTGGCTGGAAAATTTTCATTCAAACGCTTACCGCTGACATTGCTTAATGAATATAAGTGTGTCATATTTGACCAATCCGCAGCTTATATAAGGTGCTTTTCCCTGTCAAGGCAATATTAAGCTGGTGTTGCACCAAAACAACAACCGGTTTAATCACCAATTTTCAGCACACCAAATAGTTCTCGAATTATAACGGATAACACCTTTTGCAGATGTTTTTACAGAAGAGAAGAGCTGTCGTACAGAACTTCAGTGAAGCTTGGATTGAGTAAAATACCTCAATTCACTGACGCGCTAAAACAAAATCTTTTTAGCGCTTTGATCGATATGAAGATGAACCGTTTACTACTGTTTTGGGCAACAAATCATCTGATTGCTGCTTTTTGAGGGCTGAAGCAATCCGGTTACGGGAATGTTCCGCAGCAGCAATCTCAGCTCGAATCCGCGCAGTTGCAGCCGCAGTTGCTTCCTTATCCGCCTGGGAACGCACAAATAGCGCTTCTTTCGCCATGACTTCAACAGCCTCCCTAGCCGTCGCCGCTTCCAGGGCTTTTGATTCCAGTGCAACACGTTCCTGCATGGCAACTAACGCAGCAGATTCTTTTCTGGCTTTTTCTAAAGCGATTCTCGTTGCGTTCTTTTCCGCTTCGAGCTGCGCTCTGGCTTTATTCGTTGCGATAATCTTCGCTTGCGCTCTGGTAATTGCCAATCCTGTAATTTTTTGCTCAATCTCAAGGCGCTCAGCCACTGCCCGTTTTGCATCGGTTATCGTCTTGGTGCGTATCTCCGCATCTTCCTGCAAACGTTGCTCCAGATCCGCTTTACTGCTCGCCTCCTCAGACGCTAGCATATCCATCTGCGCCTTTGCCTCCGCCGCGGCTCTCAATCGCAATTCGGCCGACAGTCTGCTTTTTGCTGCATTCCTTGCAGCCTTCTCCGCCTCAGCTCGAGCTTCAGCTTCTTTCATTGCCTCTTCATCCGCCTTGATTCGTTTTTGATATTCTTTCGCTGCGGCGGCTTCCGCTTTCTTTCTCTCGTTGACCATTGCTTTAGCTTCTTTCTCAGCACGCAAAGCCGTTTCCGCTGCTGCGAGCGCATCGGCTTCAATTTGCATTCGCTGATTGGCTTCTTCCAGCAGTTCGGATTCGGCAGCCAAGCGGGCTTTCACAGCATCGGCGGCGGCCTGCTCTTTTGCCAGAATCGATTCGGCCATTTCAGCAGCCACTTTATCCGCATCGGCCCTATCACGCGCCGCTATAGCGGCTTGCGCATCCAATCCGGCTCTTTTTCCGGCTTGCTCGGCTGCAATCGCCTCGGCTTCGGCTTTTTCTAGCGCCGCTTGTACCGCGGCAGTCTCCGCTTTCAGTCTGTCTTCTTCTCTCTCTTTCGCTTTTCTTTCTTCATGCAAACGGCGGTCGGCTTGCGCTAGCGCTTGCGTTTCCAGTTGCAAGCGGGTCTGCATATCTTCAATAGCCTGCTTCTCACTCTCCTCGCGCGCTTTAGCCAATGCCGTCACTTTTTGCGCTTCCTGAATCCTCGCTTGCGCCAGTGCCGCCGCACCGGTTTCTGCTTCAATCGCGGCCTGCGCAGCAAGCTGCGCCTCCTCCGCCACTTTGCTTCGATTCAACGCAGCTTCCGCAGCTTTGCTTTCCTTTAATGCCGCGGCATGCGCTTGATCCAAAGCAGCTGCTTCTTGCTCAACACACCTTTGCATTTTTTCTACAATTGAAGCTTCCGCTCTGATTTTGGCTTCCAGTAAAGCACTCAAAGATTTTTCGGCTTTGATTTTTTCTTCCGCCAGCAGTTTGCCTTTCAGCTCCAACTCCCGGCGCGCATTGGCCTCTCTGATAGCCAAGGTTTCCAGCTTGGCTCTAGCCCGCGCTTGATCGGTAGCAATCGCCTCAGCTTGAATCCGGGTTTCAGCCGCAATTCTGGCATTAGCTTCCGCTCTCGCCCGCGCTTCAGCAGCCACTTTTGCAATATTTTCCGCCTCAATCCGTTTATGAGCCTCTTTGATGGCCTGATCTTCCGCGCTCAACCGGTTACGGTAGGCGGAATCAAGCAGCTGCTTTATCTCATCGGCCGATGCAAATTGTTGATTGGAATCAGCTACGTAATCGGGCTGCGACTCATCATCAGACGCGACAATCTCGTCACCCGGTTGAGATTCCGGTGATGTCGATAGCTTGCGCAACGAATTGAATAAACGCGACTTAAATGTCATAAATGATTAACCAAACCAGCAATTATTGAAATACGCCTATATATTAATCAGCAGCTTTTCTTGAACTATAGATACTCACTTTAGCAGCTTTGAATAAATAGCTTGCATTGAAAAAGAAGGGAAAAATTGTCTGTTTATACGGCGATATGCAAAAAATCAGCTTACTTAAAGATCTACAGATCATTGCTGCTGTGAAAATTGTATAAACAGCTATGGCATATTGATTTTATTGACATTCAGAATCCCCATCATCAGATTCAAACCGTCTTGCACCAACTGCTCCAGAATCGGCGCATAAAAAGGCATACTCAGCGCCATCACAAGCAAACCGATGGACAGCGTCAGGGGAAAACCCACCGCAAAAATATTCAACTGCGGCGCCACGCGTGTCAGAACACCCAAAGCCAAGTTAGTGATCAACAATGCAGTAAGAACGGGAAGCGATAATTGCAGGCCGGATTTAAAAATTTCACTGCCCCAGTTAGCTAACGTCGTAAATGTCGCGTTCGTTATTCCTTCCAGTCCAATGGGCAAGGTGCTGAAACTCTGCGAAATCAACGCGATCATTATCAAGTGTCCATCGATGGCAAGAAACGCTAAACTGGCAATCACTCCGAGAAAGCGGCCGACGATATCAATCTGGCCGGAATTCTGCGGATCAAAGAAAACTGCAAAACCAAGCCCCATCTGCAAGCCGATTAACTCGCCCGCCATTTCCACCGCAACAAAAACAATCCGCATGACCAAACCCATGGCAATGCCGATCAATATTTGCTGCAATAAAATGGCAAAACCAACACCTGAAGCGGGATCAATTTGCGGCAATGACTTTTCTACCAGCGGCATAACCAGCACAGTAATCATCACGGCCAGCCCTAATTTGACCCGCACCGGAACACTGGGATTGCCCAAAAGGGGGGCGGTTGCCACCAATGCCAGGATTCTGCTGAGCGGCCAAAGAAATGCCGCCAGCAATGTGTTTAATTCCGCGGTAGTGATACTGATCATGGCAATCGATCACTCATTGAGAGTGATCGGCGCAACCGGTTGCTGGCACACACAGCATGGAATATTGCTTCAAGATCAACCGACCGCCAGCCAAGGAATGCTGGTAAAAAGACGCTGCATATAATCGGTCATGAGGGTGATCATCCAAGGTCCGGCCAATACCATGACCAAAAACATAACCAGCAATTTAGGGATGAATGACAAAGTCATTTCATTGATCTGCGTCGCAGCTTGGAAGATACTCACCAGCAAACCGGTTGCCAGTGCCGACAGTAACAGCGGTGCGGAAATCATGAAGGTAATTTCAAGCGCCTGCCGGCCGATTGTCATTGCACTTTCTGGAGTCATAATGAATTTCCTTTCAGGTATAGAAGCTTTGGGTCAGCGAACCGATAATTAAATGCCAGCCGTCGACCAGCACAAAAAGCATTAATTTGAACGGTAGTGAGATAATCATCGGCGACAGCATCATCATACCCATCGCCATCAACACGCTTGACACCACCAGATCGATGATCAGGAAGGGAATAAAGATCACGAAACCGATCTGAAATGCGGTTTTCAATTCGCTGGTGATATACGCGGGCACCAGTATTTTCAGCGGTACCTTGTCCCGGCTCTCAATTTCTTCACTGCCGGAGATTTGCACAAACAGGGCCAAATCGGTTTCCCGGGTTTGATGCAGCATGAATTCTTTCAGCGGCACGCTGGCTTTATCGGCCGCTTCCATGACATTGATTTTATCTTGCGAAAACGGCAAATACGCTTCGTTGTATACCCGATCGATAACCGGCGACATGATAAAAAAGGTCAGAAACAATGCCAAACCAAGCAGCACCTGGTTAGGAGGAGAGGACTGCGTGCCCAGGGCCAGCCTGAGCAACGACAACACGATGATGATACGCGTGAAACTCGACATCATTAATACCACCGCGGGTAAAAATGTCAGCGAAGTCAGCAAGATCAACGTTTGCACGCTCAGCGAATAAGTGGCGCTTCCGTCCGCGTTCGGTGAGCTGGTGAATGCCGGAAAACCGGATTTCTGCGCGAAAGCAGGAACGGCGATCAAACCAGCCAATAACAGCATGGCCCGCAATGCGTTACGCATGTTCAAGCTACGCCAGCCGCACTCAAGAACCGTTCTGAATCCGTTCCATGAAAACAAGGAACGAGTGACGGAGATACATCGGTTATGCATTTTCTTTTTCCATACTCTGATTAAGCTGCGTGGCGAATGTTTCCACCGGGGGATGATCCGGCTTCGTGCCGGACGCATCGGATGCCGGCTTGGCCATCGTGTGGAGCTTATTGACACGGCCGGGTGCCACACCGAGCACCAGCCAAGTCTGATCGATTTCGACCACCACAACCCGTTCTCTCTGACCCACTCCGGCGGCTGCGACAACTTTGACAACACCCGATGCCGCTGTGGGTATCAATGAGAAGCGCTTGAGCAGCCACGTGCCTCCCACGATCACGGCCAATACCAGCAATAACGCACCGATCATTTGCACCGTGCTTTCAGTAGATATCACTGGAGCAGGCGGCACATAACTGGGTTTACCGGTTTCCGCAAGGGCGGAAAATGACAGTATCAGCAGTAAGAACATTCCATAGCGAATTAGCATGGCTGCACTCTAGCGGTTAAGTTTGCGAATACGTTCACTAGGCGTGATGATGTCGGTCAGGCGGATACCGAACTTATCATTCACGACCACGACTTCACCTTGTGCGATCAGGCACCCGTTGACCAATACATCCATCGGTTCGCCGGCCATGCCGTCCAACTCCACCACCGAACCCTGAGCCAGTTGCAGCAAATTCTTGATGGCAATCTTGGTGCGACCCAGTTCAACCGTCATCTGTACGGGAATATCGAGAATTAAGTCGATATCATGACGGGTATTATTCGCTACACCGTCTTTTGAGAATTCCTGAAAAACCGATGCGGATGCCGACTGCGCGCCCATGATGGGGTTACCATGTTTCTCCGCGGCGGCCGGTGAGCCTTGATCGGATGCTGCTTGTTCCGCCATCGCAGCAGCCCAATCGTCTACTTCCGTTTCCTGTCCTGCGGAATCATTTTGCGAGGACGCCGCCTGTTCCGCCATTGCAGCAGCCCAGTCGTCGGTCTCGGTTTGATCGTTTGCTGTAGTCTCAGACATTTCACTACTCTCCAATAAATTATTCAGACTCGGACGGCGCAATCATATTGTTGACTCTCAGCGCATAACGCCCATTCATGGTGCCATAGCGGCAATCCATGACCGGCACTCCGTCGATGTGCGCGGTAATGGATTTAGGAATCTCCAGCGGGATGATATCCCCGGTTTGCATGCTGAGAATCTGCTCAAAAGTCACTTTCGTCTGCCCGAGATTAGCAACCAATTCCACTTCAGCCCCTTGTACTTGTTGTGACAATAACTTGATCCAACGTTTGTCAACTTCCAGGTGATCGCCTTGTAGCGCGCTATACAAAGTATCGCGGATGGGTTCAATCATCGAATAAGGAATACAGACATGAAATTCACCGCCTTGGTTACCCATATCGATATCGAAAGTGACGGTCACCACGACTTCGTTCGGTGTGGCGATCGTGGCAAACTGAGGGTTCACTTCCGACCGGATGTATTCAAATTTCACCGGATAAACCGATTTCCACGATTTTTCATAATCTTCAAATACCACTTCGAGCAAACGATGAATAATGCGTTGCTCCGTCTGGGTAAAATCTCTTCCTTCCACGCGCGTGTGATATCTGCCGTCGCCGCCAAACAAGTTATCCACAATCAGGAAAATCAAATTGGGATCAAAAACAAACAACGCCGTACCGCGCAATGGTTTCATATGCACCATGTTGAGATTGGTCGGCACCACCAGATTACGCACGAACTCGCTAAACTTAATTACCTTGACCGGACCGACCGCAATATCCACTGTGCGGCGCATGAAATTGAACAAGCCGATGCGGAAGAAGCGCGCAAAACGTTCATTGATAATCTCGTAGGTCGGCATCCGGCCACGAACAATGCGTTCCTGCGTTGCAAGGTTATAAGGCCGGACCCCGCCACGATCCTCTTCCTCCTGCACTTCATCGCTCTCGCCCGTGGCGCCTTTGAGAAGTGCATCGACCTCGTCTTGTGAAAGAAAATCTTCAGCCATGAATGATTACTGGATTACAAATGATGTGAATAACACTTCCCGCACATCTTCTTGCAGATCTTCCGAACCCAGCGATTGCTTGATTTCTTCAACGATCTGCTGGCTTAACAATTGCTTCCCTTGAATGCCTGCAATATCGGTCGCTTTTTTGCTGGAAAGTAACATCAGAATCCGGTTGCGGATATCCGGCATTTGTTTGGTAATCTCTTGCACGACCTCGGTTTCACGAACCTTGACTGTTAATCCGACCTGGAGATATTGACTGTTATCTTCCGGTTGCAAATTAACCGTAAAAATATCCAGTTCCATGAATTTAGTCGGCTTAGTTTTTGGTTTTTCCGGTTCGGCTTCCTCACCGCCTGACATCTTCATGAAATACCATGCACCACCGGCACCTGCACCGATCGCAATGATTGCTATCAAAATGATAATGATCAATCCCTTCTTGCTCTTTTTACCTTCTGCAGCTGGTGCTTCCATCGTTTTTGCCATTTTCGCAACTCCTCATTGAATGAAATCCATTATGGGCGAGATGACCATAAACCGATGTCACAAATAACACTGAAATAATGTCGCTATTTTCAGCTAGAGAAGCTGGCGGGGAATTCAGCGCATATGAGCTGATTTTTGGCTTGAAAACAAAGAAATATTGGTGAGTTTGAAGCAGACGATCAGTTCGTATTTGAATCGCACAGACACTGGAATCCAGATGAATTGATCGAAACCAGACCGGTCAAACTGATACAAGACTGATCAACGTGACCGGTGATACATACGGAATTAATACTTTGTAACAAAAAACTGACTGAATTGATCTTCATGCATAAGTATTGACGAGACCTTGATGTCTGATTGGCACGGCAGCCGTTTGAATTTGGCCGGTAACCTCCTGTCTCATACCACTACTCATACTGCCCGTGTCTTTTCCAGCATACTGCGCTTGTTGCTGTTTATTTTCCTGTTGAAACGAATCAGCGCCAACCATGACATTACCCAATTGAATCCCACTCTCCGCCATCATCTCCCGCAGTCTCGGCAAAGCTTCCTGAATAGCGTCGCGCACCGCTGAGTGAGGCGATATGAATTGCGCCGTCGCTTGATCTTGCGTAATACTCAACATCACCTCAACCGGTCCGAGATGAGCGGGGTTCAGGCGAATTTCAGCAACCTGGTGTTGTTGCGTTGTCAACCAGACAACTTTTTGCGCAAATTCACCGCCCCATCTGTGCTGACCTACGGGTGCATCGACTTTGACATCCATTGAAACCGCAGTCTGCGAAGTTGCAGCTGTGGTGCTATTTAAGCCGAGTGATGAAGTTGTTATGGGTTCTTCCTGGGTCTTAAATATCGGTGCTGCATTGTCCAGTTGAATATCTTCCTTCATTTCTGAAGGGGGCAAGAATTTGCCGTAAGCGGCAGAATCTGCCGTTCCCAAATATTGCCAATAATTATTGGGTAACGAAGCCGAGTTGCCCGCGACTGAATTTGCCTGGCTTTGGCCTTGCTGCAGCAATTGATTTACAGCCGGAGTCACGGCATGAGCAATTTGTTCACCTTCTTGAGGCAAAGCTGTATTGACCGGTAATGAGGTTACGCCCTGCTGCAACGTGGATGCCACCATTGCTGCATCCGGATTGACTACAGTTCCCATAGCCTGTAACGACGGCGTCGTTTTGTATGCCGTAGTCGTATCAGTCAACAGGCTTTGAATAAAACTGTTAGTACCATCCGCGGGAGCATCCGCAGCGGAATCCGTATCCTTATCTTTTTCAGGAATAGTGTTATCCGAACGCTCTTGAGCAGCGGCATTCGTTGCATCATTCTGTTTTTGCTTATCCTGCTTGTCTGTTGCTTCCGATACTTGACGATCGAGGACTTTACCGAAGTCTTCCGTCACCGCATCGTTAGTGTTAGTCCCTGATGAACCACCACTTATCAGCGCTGCTGTGCTTTCGCCCGACGATTTGATTTGAGGTGCAACCGATATGTTTAACATAGGCTTATGGTCTCGTTCGATTAATTAATGCTACGAATGAATAAGCAATATCTATACCAATCCAGCTATTGCCATGGTTGTAATCAACTTTCCTTGACAGAAGAGGCATTACGATGAAATGAATTCAGCGCGAATTCATCCAGCATCTTTTGTTCTTGTTTAATTTGCTTTTGATTCTCAGCACTTTGTTGGCGCTGAGATAAGGTATCGAAGGATTTTAATTTACGCTGACAAGATAAAAACTCATCGTTGCCCACACTTCTTTTATTTTGCGCATGTAAAACCGCTTGACGTTGTTCCGTAATGGCCGCATCCAGCTTATCCATGAATGCAATAAAATTAAGCCATTCAATATGATCAATCCCCGTTTTGGTGAAATTCTGAAAATGCGATTGATAACTATGGCGGTATTGCAAAAGCAAATTCAATTTCTTTTCCGCTTCCTGCTGTTGAAAATTTAACTTCCCCAAATGCCTGGCAGAAGCATCCGTTTGTTGTTGAGCCAATTCCAGCAGGAGTCTCAGCGACGACGTTGTTGGCATGATCATTTATCCTTGGTTAGCGGATTCCTTCGCTCTCGAACAATCTGGATAGTTTTTCAAGACTATCGGCAAAGTTGTCGTGCTGAAGCATATTTTGCAGTAAAAACTTTTCCATTGACGGGTAAAGCCGGATAGCCCGGTCCAATTCCGGATCCGTGCCCGCGACATAAGCGCCAACACTGATCAGGTCATGGCTGCGCTGATAACGCGAATAAAGACTCTTAAACTGCCGCGCCATATCCGTTTGTTTTTGTGGTACCACGCTGGTCATAACCCGGCTGATCGAAGCTTCGATATCGATGGCCGGGTAATGTCCCGCTTCAGCCAGCCGCCGCGTAAGCACGATATGGCCATCCAGAATGGCGCGAGCGCTATCGGCGATCGGATCGTTCTGATCGTCTCCTTCAGCCAACACGGTATAAAAGGCCGTGATCGAACCGCTGTTTTGATTGCCGTTACCGGCCCGCTCCACCAGTTGCGGTAATTTGGCAAATACTGATGGCGGATAACCTTTAGTCGCTGGAGGTTCACCAATCGCCAGAGAAATTTCCCGCTGCGCCATGGCATAACGAGTCAATGAATCCATAATGAGCAACACATGCTTACCGCTATCGCGAAAATACTCGGCAATGGCGGTTGCATAGGCTGCACCTTGCAGGCGAAGCAACGGCGAGGTATCGGCAGGCGCGGCAACCACCACGGAACGTGCGAGCCCCTCTTCCCCCAGAATGTTTTCGATGAATTCCTTAACCTCGCGTCCCCGCTCACCAATGAGACCAACCACAATGACATCGGCTGTGGTGTAACGCGCCATCATGCCCAGCAATACGCTCTTACCCACGCCACTACCGGCAAACAATCCCATCCGCTGCCCGCGCCCGACCGTCAGCAGCGTGTTAATCGCCCGCACGCCGACATCCAACGGCTCAGTCACTGGCACGCGCTCCAATGGATTATAGGGCCGGCTATAGAGCGGCACGCTGTGTTCCGCATGGGTAGGGCCGAGACGATCCAGCGGTTCACCGACACCGTTCAGCACACGCCCCAACAGCTCAGGGCCAACGGCGACATGTTTGGCCCGATCCGCCGCGCGTCTTCGCGGATGCTGGAGACTACCGAGGCGAGGTAATTCCCCCATGAGTTCGGCAGGCACCACTTTCGCACCGGGTGACAAACCATACACATCACTGGATGGCATGAGAAACAAACGTTCTCCGGAAAATCCCACAACCTCAGCTGAAACGCTATGGCCATTCGAGAGGAAAATAGTGCAACTGCTACCGACGGCCAGTTTCAACCCGACTGCTTCCATGACCAGCCCGGAAACGCGCGTAATGGTTCCGCTTAATAGGAATGGACTGGAGGGATGAAGCAGTTGTGTGCAGTTCTTTAAAAAACCACCCCATTGCTCATGGCGCGACATATTAATTTTTCCTATCGAGCCAGGCGTCTTGCTGCCCGATGGCTGACAATACCCGTTGCCAGCGTACTTCCAGACTTCCGTTGACTTCACTGCCGCTGGCTTCAATGCGGCAACCGCCCCGGGATAATTGTTCGTCTTCGCGGATGCTCCAATGATCCTGCTCCAGTTGCCCGCTCAAATGCGCAAGCACTAATTTGGCATCCTCCGGGTGTAAGAAAAGGCGGGGATTCTGCACGGTGCTGGGCAAGTTACGGATAGCTTCCTGCACGATCGGTATGATCAGCTCGGGCTGTAATTTCAATGCCTCCGTTACTATTTTTTTTGCCAGCGCAAGGGCCAGTTCCAGAAGATCATTCGCCACATGCTGATCGATGTCATGAAGATCCTGATCCAGCTTGTGCAGTAACGCTTGAATATGCGCCACTTCCGTTTTAACTTCAGCTTCCGCCATGCTTCTGCCTTCCGCATACCCGGCCGCATGGCCTTCTTGCAAACCTGCCACATACCCCTCATCTTTGGCATTCTGAAAAACCGCCGCAACTTCTTCAGAAGGCAGCGCAACTTGTGGCTCATCATCCGGCTGCAAGCCGGACTCAGCGTCAATCTCCCGGGCTTCTTGCGGCATATCCGCCGCTTCAAAGGAATCCATTTCCCAGCGTTGATAAGCACTGAGCTTTTCTTTGGGAACAAAGTTACTTGCAATCATCGATATACCTGCGACTCAGTAATAAACATGGGCTGTTGTACATTGATCCAATGGATCGGACGAAAAAACGATCCTTTAAATGAAACCATCGTCACCTTTTCCACCCAATACAATCTGCCCATCGTCAGCCAGTTGACGCACAATTTTGAGGATTTCTTTTTGTTCGGCTTCGACTTCGGACACGCGGACCGGACCTTTGCTCTCAAGATCTTCGCGCAGGGCTTCAGCGGCACGCTGCGACATATTCTTGAAAACTTTCTTACGCAATTCTTCCTGCGCGCCTTTCAAGGCAACAATCAAGGATTCCGACTGAACTTCGCGCAGCAGCAATTGAATGCCATGGTCATCAATTTCGATCAGATTATCGAATACAAACATTTCATCCATGATTTTTTGCGCCAATTCTTCGTCATATTGTTTGACATTCTCAATGACACTGGCTTCCTGCGCGGTCGGCACAAAGTTGAGAATTTCCGCGGCGGCCCGGACTCCGCCCATCGCCGCTTTGCGGATGTTATTGCTGCCCGATAACAATTTTGTCAGCACGTCATTGAGCTCACGCAGCGCATCGGGTTGAATACTGTCGAGTGTCGCAATGCGTAACAACGTATCGTTACGCAGCCGTTCGGTAAACAAACTTAAAATCTCGCTCGCCTGATCCCGTTCCAGATGAACCAGAATGGTGGCGATAATCTGCGGATGCTCATTCTTGATCAGCTCCGCCACCGACGGTGCATCCATCCACTTTAATCCTTCAATCCCGCTGGTATCGCCGCCTTGCAAAATGCGATCGATAAGATTGGCCGCTTTTTCATCGCCCAGCGCGCTGGTCAGAACTTTCCGGATATAGTCGGCCGAGCCTTGACCCAGCGTGGTTCTGCCCTCGGCTTCATTGCAAAATTCCGTTACGATACCCTCGATCTCCGAACGTGTTATGTTTTGCAGTGTGGACATCGTTTCGCCCAGCTTTTGCACTTCCTTCGGCCCCAGCAGCTTGATCACGGATGCCGCTTCTTGTTCGCCCAAGGTCATCAGCAAAATTGCACTTTTTTTGATTCCGTCATCATCCATTTTTACCCATCCAATCTTTCACCACATTGGCAACAATAGCAGGTTCATCCAAAGCCAATTGCTTGGCACGCTTGAGATTTTCATCGAATATCGATTTCTGAATCGCTTGAATGGCCGCTTCATCGACTTGCCCCGGCAATTGACCTGCTACTGCGCTGCCATCGGTTAATTGCCCTTGCTCCGCTGGCGGCGGGAGTGGAGCTGGAGGCGTCAAGCTTTTCAGAAACGGCTTGAGTATCTTCAGCAAGAAAAATAAAACCACAGCCGCAATCAATAATTGCTTGCCGATATCCTTGGCCAGCATGATCACATCGGGATCTTTCCAGAGTGGAACATCCAGCACCATTTCGCCCGTGTGCGTAAATAAATTGTTGGTTACCGTGAGAGAATCCCCGCGTTTCTCGTTATAACCCATGGCTTCGCGCACGAGATTGTTGATTTCCTTGATTTCATCGGCTGTTAACGGTTCGTTCGTGACTTCACCGTTTTCATCCACTTTCTTGCGGTAATTCACCACGACAGCCGCGGATAAGCGTTTGATATTGCCAGTCGATTGCTGTACATGCTGCACGGTTTTATCGACTTCGTAATTCGTCGTTGATTCTTTCTTCTTGTCAGTCGGCACTGCCGGCTTATCGCCGCCTTCCTTGTTCTCCCCGCCCGCTTCAATGGGCGCAGATGCAGGTTCAGGCGGACGATTGGATAATGCCCCTGGAATACCGCCATCCAATTTCGAACCCGTCGAAGTCGCTTCAAGCGTTTGCTGGCTGCGAATCGCAGCTGCCTCGGACTCGGTATTATTCGGCCGGTAAATTTCTTCGGCGCGTTCAACGCGGGAGAAATCCACATCAGCAGTCACTTGCGCACGCACATTGGCGGCACCGGTAATCGGCGTCAGAATAGCTTCGATGCGGCGGATATAATTTTCCTCAAGCTCCTGGATATATTCCAATTGCTTCGCGTCAAACCTGGAATCCTGTTTGTCGTTCTGTGTACTGAGCAAATTGCCGTGCTGATCCACCACCGTGACATTTTTTACCGGTAAATTGGGCACGCTGCTGGACATCAAATGCACAATCGCGCTGACTTGTTCAACACTCAGCACCCTGCCCGGATGTAAATTGAGCAGCACCGAAACACTCGGTTGCTGCTTTTCCCGTGAAAATACCGAAGGCTTAGCGATTGCCAAATGCACGCGCGCGCTTTGCACCGCGGCGATGGATTGAACCGAACGCGCCAATTCACCCTCCAGTGCGCGCTGGTAGTTAACCTGCTCAAGGAATTGACTGGCGCCGAATTTTTGATTTTCCATTAACTCAAATCCAGCCAGACCGCCTTTCGGTAACCCCTGCCCCGCCAAGCGCAACCGCACTTCATGCACTTGCTTCTCGGGCACCATGATGGCGCCGCCGCTGTCGGAAAACTTGTATGGCACGTTCATTTGTTGCAAAGCGCCGATAATGGAAGCGCCATCCTGATCCGGTACATTGTTGTAGAGCACGCGATACTCCGGTGTCTGACTCCACATCAAGGCACCCGCCAGCAAAGCGACAACAGCCGCCGCCGAGAGAATCAATCCAAGCTTCTTTTGATTGGATAACTGGCTAAACTGCCCCAGACTCATCGCTGAGGCGGGTGTTGTTGTATTGGATTCACTCGGTACTGTGGCCACGCGTTATTCTCCTGCTCAAGTTTCAAGTCATTGATCAATCGTCGCTTTATTGTCAATGACAAACCTAAAATTTCTTTTTACAATTAATTAACTGACTGTTATGCAGTCAGAATCACCAGGCATACGATTTGCAAAGCCGCTGTTTAATTTATCAATCGCCATGCCGCAAGCACATCAACCCCATTCACTGCGAATGGATTTCTATTGATGCGATGATTATCTATAAACTTATAAAATCTGAATGCGTAAATAGAATAGGTTTGCCTGCCTTATTCGCATCATTATCGGGACGGGTAACGGTGATAAGCTACTGACCATTATCAACAACTGTCATCTCAACGCGTGCAAACCGAAAACGTCAGTGAAATTAAACCGGCGCCGGCCGATCAAGAGCAGCTCAAACTGGCGTTCGCGGCTTTTAATGCAGCATCGGAGCAGCTATCCGGCGTCTATCAGGATTTACAGCACCAGGTAGCGCAGCTCACCCGTGAACTGGCGCTTGCCAACGGTGAATTGCACAAACAATTAATCGCGAAGGAAAATCTATCGCAGCAGTTAAGCCTATTATTGAACGCATTACCGGGCGGCGTCATCGCGCTTGACGCTCAGGAATGCATCGAACAAGTCAATCCGGCTGCTATCGCCATTCTTGGCGAATCCCTGGTTGGCGGGGATTGGCGGCAAGTAACGCAAGAACGTTTGTCGCCAACGGCGATCGTCAATGAGTGGCTGGTAAAACTGCAGCAAACCGCACAGCCACGGCGTATTCGCATCGAGAGCAGCGCCACCGACGCAGCTGGCAGGCGGATTTTGCTGGTCAACGATATCACTGAAGCCTATGCCATACAGGAACAGATCCGGCGTAATCAACGCTTGACTTCCATGGGCGAGATGGCGGCCAATCTGGCACATCAATTACGCACCCCGCTTTCGACCGCATTGCTTTATGCCAATCACCTGGGAAGCGATGCCTTGACGCCCGTCGAGCGGCGCAAATTCGCAACAAAAACCATTGAACGCCTGCACCATCTCGAGCATTTAACAAAAGATATGCTGCGTTTTGTGAAAGGCGAAGCAAGGCGGCGCGAACGTGTCGTCATCAGCGATTTGCTAGCGGAGTTGCATCAAGTCATAGAGCCACAAATAACACAGCAGGATTTGCAATTTATCGTGCAGGATCAGAGCATGGCACAAGCTTTGATAACAGATCGGCAGGCTTTATGCGGCGCCATGATCAATCTTCTGGAAAACGCCATGCAAGCATCGGCTACAGGCGGGAAAATTATTCTGACCAGCCGCTTGGAAGGAAAAAATATCATCCTGAGTGTTCATGACAATGGTCCAGGCATCGAAGCGGCATTACAAGAAAGATTATTCGAACCCTTCTTCACCACGCGTGCGGAAGGCACGGGGCTGGGCTTAGCCATCGTCCGTGGTGTCATTGAATCCATGGGCGGTGAGGTGAAAATTCATTCAGCGCCGGGCGAGGGAAGCGAATTTATGATCCGGCTGCCAAGAAATAGAGGAGATAAATTATGAAAGCACTACCCATTCTGGTGGTGGAAGACGATCAGGATTTGCTGGAAGCAATCTGCACCACGATGAAACTGGCCGGTTACCCGGCATTGGCCGCTTCGAACGGCAATACTGCCATGGCCATTCTGCAAGAATCCGAGGTAGGCATGGTCGTCAGCGACGTGCAAATGCACCCCGTTGACGGCTTTGCATTATTAAAAAGAATCAAGGCATTTAACCCGGAACTGCCGGTATTGCTGATGACGGCTTATGGCGACGTGGAAAAAGCCGTTGCCGCGATGCAGACAGGCGCATGCGATTACTTGCTGAAACCGTTCGATCCGGACAATTTACTGGCGCATATCAAGCGCTACGCCTTATCCGAACCGGAACAGGATGACAACGTCGTTGCCAAGGATCCGCGTACACGGGCATTACTATCCCTGGCCAAGCGGGTGGCGCAATCACCGGCAACCGTCATGCTAACGGGTGAAAGCGGCTGCGGCAAGGAAGTCATCGCGCGTTTTATTCATCAGCATTCCCTACGCGCGGCCAAGCCCTTTGTCGCGATCAATTGCGCGGCGATTCCGGAAAATCTGCTGGAAGCGACTTTATTCGGTTATGAAAAAGGCGCCTTTACCGGCGCAGCACAAGCTCAGCCCGGAAAGTTCGAGCAAGCGCAAGGCGGCACATTGTTGCTGGATGAAATTTCCGAAATGCCGCTGGAACTGCAAGCCAAATTGCTGCGCGTTCTGCAGGAAAGAGAAGTGGAGCGCGTCGGCGGGCATAAAGCAATCAAATTGGACATCCGTGTTCTGGCCACTTCCAACCGCGATATGATGGCAACCGTTAAAAGCGGCCGGTTCCGTGAGGATTTGTATTACCGCCTCAACGTGTTTCCGATCGAAATCCCTCCCTTGCGGGAACGGCCGCTGGATATCGAACCTCTGGCGCAACGCGTGCTTGCGGAAGCAGCAGGTTCGGCTCAGCCGCCCTGCACAATGACGCAAGCTGCAATCGGCACACTAATGCACTATCCCTGGCCGGGCAATGTCAGAGAATTGGAAAATGTCATGCAACGCGCCATGATTCTGGCAACGGATCACATCATTGACACCGAGCATCTGCATTTGCCGCAAGCGGATCCATTCCAAGCCGCGGAAGCTATTGATCAGAAATCATCTGCTGATTCTGAAGATATGAAAACGCTCGAACGCAAACATATTCTGGAAACTTTGGCAGCCGTTAATGGTTCCCGCAAACTGGCCGTAAAGAAGCTGGGGATTTCCGAGCGGACGTTACGGTATAAATTGCAGCAATACCGGATGTCCGGCTAATTAAAACCCCAGCTTTTACCGATAGAGCTGACTAAGATCATTTGAATTTTATGATTTTTTACGCGATACTTAAAAAAATTTTGTTGGAGTGAATCATGGACAAGGCCGGAATTGATAACATTTTGCAGCAGCTGCAAGCGACATCGGCGCTGGCTTCCGGTGCAAAAAAACTATCGGGCGCGGATGAGGTTACAGGTGTTGATTTCAGCGAGAAACTAAAAACGGCTGTCGATCAGGTCAATCATGCGCAAAAAAGTGCAGACAAACTGAGCGAACAATTTGTCAGCGACCAATCGAATGTCGATTTGCATGAAGTAATGATCTCGTTACAGAAAGCCAACGTATCCTTCCAATCCATGGTTCAGGTCCGCAACAAGCTGGTAACCGCTTATCAGGAAATCATGAACATGCAGGTTTAAGACGGATTGACCCTAGTCTGATCTTCCTCAATCGCATTTATTCATTCCTCCATCGCCATTTCCAGCTCCAACCAGTTTTCTTCGAGTTCAGCCACTTTTTCCCCGAGTGCCGCATGAAGAGTGCTGAGCCGGTCAATTTCCTCACGCGGGCAGTTCGTATACGTCGCAGGGTCGGCTAAACGGCGATTCGCTTCGGCCAATTCCCTCTGCGCAATCTCCAGAGCCGCTTCGAGTTTTGCTTGTTTGGACAACAATGCTTTCTTGTTCGGTTTCGCTGCTGCTTTAGGCTGCATTTTTTGCGACGCGGGCTTTGATTCCGCGGCTTCACTGGAACGACGCGCTTCTATCCAGGTTTTGTAATCCTCCAGATCGCCATCAAGCAGTTGTGCTTTGCCATCCGCCACCAGCCACAATTCATCCGCCACTGCACGCACCAGACTGCGATCGTGCGAAACCAGCACCACGGCGCCGCTATAGGCTTCCAGCGCTAACGTGAGCGCATCGCGCATATCCAGGTCCAAATGATTGGTCGGCTCATCCAATAACAGCAAATGCGGTTTTTGCCAGGCCAATAAAGCCAGCGCCAGACGGCTCTTTTCGCCTCCGGAGAAACTGGCGACTGGGCGGTCTTCACCCTCTCCACCAAGCCCAAACCGTCCCAGAAATTTCCGCAAATCCAATTCGGTCTGCGCCGGCGCCAGTTTCTGCATATGCTGCAAAGGCGTCGCCTTGCCGTCGAGATTTTCCAGCTGATGCTGCGCAAAGTAACCGATACGGATATTTTGCGCCCATTCCAATGAACCGGTTACCGGTTGAATTTCTCCGGTCAGCAATTTGATCAAGGTCGACTTTCCCGCACCGTTCGGTCCCAGCAATGCAATCCGTGCGCCTGCCTGCAAGATCAGATGAACATGCTGAAATAGTAAATGATCGCCGTAACCAAAGCTCATGTCTTGTACACGCAACAACACATCAGGACTGCGCTCCGGCGCTTCAATTTGCAACTCGTAGTGACCATCTTCTACAGCCAACGGCGCCAAGCGCGTCAAACGTTCCAGCGCCTTGATGCGGCTTTGCGCTTGTTTGGCTTTGGTAGCCTTGGCGCGGAAGCGGCGCACAAAATCCTCCATGTGCGCAATTTGTCTTTGTTGTTGCTGCAAAGCCTGATTATGTTGCAATAGGCGCTCGGCGCGCGCGCGCTCGAAATCATCATAATTACCGCTATAACTGTCGATTCTCCGGTCGTTAATATGCGCGATGCGATTGACGCACGCATTCAGAAACTCACGATCATGCGATACGACGATCAAACTGCCCGGATAGCGCGCCAGATATTGCTCCAGCCAGAGAATCGCTTCCAGGTCCAGGTGATTGGTCGGTTCATCGAGCAACAACAAATCAGCGCGATGCATCAAGGCGCGCGCCAGATTCAGGCGCATCCGCCAACCGCCCGAGAAATGATCAACCGGCTGCTCCAGCGCAGCGTTGGCGAAACCCAATCCGCTCAATAGCTGTGCCGCGCGTGCGCGTGCGGTATAACCGTCAATGGCTTCATAGCGCTGCTGCGCTTCAAACCAGGCGGCATCGTGCTCAGCCTGAGCCAAAATCTTGTCCAGCCGGTGCAATTCCACATCGCCATCCAGTACAAATTCAATGGCAGACTGCGCCGAGTTGACAATCTCCTGTTCAACGAACGCAACGGTTTTGCCCGATTGCAAACTGACTTCGCCGTTATCCGGCTTGATCACTGTCCGGATCAAACGAAACAAAGTGGATTTCCCGCACCCGTTTTTACCGACCAGCCCCACACGCTGATTGGCAAAAATCTGCAAATGGCAATTTTCCAGCAGCGGAACCCCGCCTTGCAAATAAGTCAAAGACTGAATATTCAGCATAACATTGTAAAAATTTCAGAACACCCGATTGAACAGCTTAAGAGAGGACAGCAAACTTGCGAATGCCAGTTGTATCAAATATCCGCTTATCCAAAGCACACAGCGGTCAATGTTAACACGCCATACAAAACATAGCGGTTGATATATGGAAAAAGAAAATTCTTATAACCGGATGATACATAATACATAATTAAAGTGTTAAGTTATTAGGCAGAGTGAGAATTCTCTTTAGTGTCCATTAAGTTAATGAGCGAAAATAAATCTTATACACAATGTTATCCACAAAAAATGTGGATAAATCAAAATTGCTCAGGGTAAAGAAGGTGATACCTCTAGGGGCGGAGTATATTCCTGGCGGAACATGAAACCGGCTGGTTTCCTATTTACGGGATTTAACGCATTTTGGCCGGTTGGTTTGTCAATGCAAATAGATCGTAACCGGCATGCCATTGATTAACCGGCTTTTCACATTTCCAACAAATTCCAATTGCGCCAGAATTGCAAAACGAACCGTTTCCAACGGGTTAATTTCAGCTGTCGTAGACTTCTGCATCACACCGGGCACGGAAATTATTTTTGCTTTGGCTTTTTCCCCATTGGGGAATTTGACCGTGACCATTTGTCCCACAACGGCATAGTCTTGGTATTTTGGCGGAATGAATGCATCGATATGCACTTTTTCGAGAAATATGATCTCAAGCAAGGCCTGACCGCGCCCCAGAAACTCTCCGGGTTGCGTAAACATCTCTGTCACCATGCCGTTGCCCGATGGCGCAAAAAGGCTTAACTGCAGGACTCGATCCTGAGTTTTATCAAATTCGAGTTGCAGCTGATTGATCCGGTTTGACAGCATGCGTATTTCCGGAGACTGACCTTGTTCCTGGCTATACATCCGGTCACGTTCCTGGCGTTGCGCTTTCTCCAGCGCCACCAGATTTTCCAGCGCCGAGTTTAATTGACTCCGCGCCAGCGCAATTTCAGCTTGTGTTGCAGCACCTTGTTTGTACAGGGTCTCATACTGACTTAATCGTTGGGATGCGAAATGCTTCTGTTCGTGCGCGAATTTCAACAACTGAGCCGAGCTCGTTCTGGAATCATCGGCTTGCAACAACATCTTATGCTTTTCCTGTTTCAACCCGTCCAGCTCCACCTGCAACCGGTCACGACTATCCAGCAATGCAGTATTCACCAGCGCTGCTAATGGCGCTCCTTCGGAAACTGTCTGCAACGGCTCGACAAAAAGCTGCTCAACATAGCCATCCACAGCAGTGCGCACGGTAAAGCTAGGCACCCGGATGCGGCCATTGGCCTCAATGCTAATCGTGTCCCAGATAATCGTCCCGAGCAAATACACTACCGGGAGGCTGGAAATGGCGATGATCAAATACCAGCGCCACGGCCTTCCGACTCGTTTGGCGGCGCTATATTGCACCCGTAATCCCCGGTCGGTATCCGGAGCTTTATTTTCTGGTTGATTAAAGCGTATTTTCATGAAGATAGCTTACCAAATCTTGCCATGATTGAATAACTAGCCCGGTAAAATTAGGGGCCCGGAGTTGATCCTGCAATTGTTTCATCGCATGGATAAAAATGGATTGCGGCTTATGCACATAACTATTTTCCGGACCTAATTCTGGTTCCAGGCTTTGCGCCAGACTGAATAACAGATCCGGATATTGGTTCATGGCCGACTTGAGCGCAGTAACGATATTCGTCAGATTCATCGCGTAATACATGACAGTAATCTCTTTGATTCCTTTCGCTTTGAGTTCACAGGGCACGCAAATATCAAATGATGCGGCTTTCGTCAGATAGCGCGGATGAATACTGGCGCCTACCGGCCACGGAGAAACAGCCGACACTTGGCGCACCGTTTCGATCAATTCTTCCAGACGCACCTTGCCAGGCATGTTCGATTCCAGTTGATCCGGCTCGATATCCAAATGCAAACCATCGAAATTGATGTTGCTCAATTTCTTGACGATCATGAGCAGCTTCTCGCGCTGTTCCGGCAGAATCCAATCGGGATCGCCCAACAGCAATTCAACTTTTTTCCCTCGCCGCTGCGCTTCGGTGAGAAATTTCTTAAGCGGCGCGGGATTTGCGGCAAATTTTGCAATCTGCTGCTGATTCAAAGAAATCAGGAAACGATCGATTTCGATCGTTTGATTCTTCTCCCATAAACCGGGTTGCGTGCTCAATTTGTCAAAGTTCCAGACATATACGGCAACACGCCCAGACGAAGCTTCCGCATTACCGGCAGCAGAGAAACTGGTGCGTTTTGGCGCAACTTTGGTTTTTTCTCCGCTGACAAGAAACGATGCCGCTTGTTGCAGCGGATCGGTCAAGTGGCTTAGGTTGATTTCCGGGTGAATATCTCTGCCTTTTCCCTCCAGCAGCGTAATGAATTGCCGCAACCGGATATGCAGCTTCCATTGCTCCGATTCCGTTTCGACGTTCTCGATCGCCACCCGGTAATATGTATTCACCGCCTGAAAATATTTCTCGATCACATCGCCATCCAGCATCTTGAGGCGCAAATGTCTTTCACGGATCAACTCACGCGCCGCTTCAAGCCGCGTATGCTGAAATTTGATTTGCTGCGCGAGCTGTTGATAACTGCTGAGCAAAGCACGGAATTCGTGTTGCAGTTCCTGATCGCGATGCGTGTAGTCCGCTCGCAGACTGATCAACAGACTGTTCAAACGCGACTCTTCATTCTTCCGCACACTCATAATTTCGATCGGCATGCGGAAATTAAAACCGACTGCGCCGCCATAGCCCATCTGCATGGATTCAGGCGAAGGATGCGGAATGGCCGGACCGCCAAAAGCGGTGGCGTTGACATCCGAATCAATGCCACGCCAATTCTCGGTCTCTTTGGTCTTTTGAGTATTTTCTATGCGCGCTTGCAGTATTTTTAGATCCAATTGCTCGATATCGATCGGCGCATTGCTGTCGATCGCATACAAAACTGGTTTTACGGGCTCGAACGGCCGTATTTCCGAATTCGTCAAATAACCCAGTCTGATCAGTGCTTGATCGCGATTATTGCCGAATTCGATTTGCGATCGTTCCGCGCGATCGAAAGCGGAAAGAAACTCGAGATAATCCGACATGAATAACAAACCCGCTTCGCGCCGTTTATGCAGGATGGAAATCACACCGTCGTCGCGCAAACGCAAGTAGGCTTCGGTCAAAGCCAGCATTTTCTTTGCGCTCCAATACGCCGCGTAGTTTTCTTCCATAAAGAGCCGCGCCAGCCGTTTGCTCCAATCCAGACGGACATCTTCTATTTTAACTTGCATCGCGGCATCATCGATCGCCCGTTGCTGCCTCTCCGCGCTGCCTAGCAAGGGATAACGTACCCCGATCCGCCCCATCGGATCGAAGAAATGCCCGAAAGGCTCTCTGGCAAAAGGGCTTTTTTGATAACCAGCCGATATTCCGCCAAATATTTCCCAGCCTTTCTGCGCTTCCTGCACATTTAAATTCGAGCGTTGCGCCTCCAAATCGGCCTTCGCTTTCAGCACCGTCGCGGCTTGCTCCAGATGCGTATAAAACTCGGTCAACGTTTTAACCTCAGCACCTGCATTGGTTGTCAGCATCAGAAGCAACATCAGTAGCGGGAAAACGCGCACTTTTACTGTTTTCCCTTTTTAAGCACCCACAAAGGCGCCATCGCGGAATCCAAGTGCCCTTTGTTCAGTATCTGGTTTAAGATTGCAAAAGCGCTCCAGACGCGCGAAACAAACTGGAACAACGGATAAATAGGCAGGATCAAAGCAGCTTCGCAGTCCTCCCATTTTCTGTCTGAGACGAGCACAAGATAAAAAATGTATTGCAGGGTAATCAAGCCTAAATAGAACAAATAGACCAGCACCATGCTTAGAAAAAAAGTCAGGATAGGCAGCTTTATCGCCATGTAGACCGTATAAATCACGATGGAAAAAGGCATGACGATCTGAAACAGAATGCCGTACCAGAGCAGAAATATAAAATTGCTCCACCCCATCCTCGATGCGGAAATACCGTACTTGTGTTTATTCGAGTAGATATACCAAAGATCGCCATCCCAGCGTAGGCGCTGCTTCAGAAAATCCTTGAAACTTTCCGGCGCATCGGTATGCGAAACCGCACCGGGTTCAAACTCAATCCTCAGGTGCGGATAACGTTGATGGTATTGCTTGATGCGCAGGGTCAAATCAAGGTCCTCGGCGGTCCCGGTATTCCATCCACCTATTTTCTGGATAAAGGACTTTCTAAAAATGCCGAACGCCCCCGGGACGTTATTTATGACATTCAGTTTCGCAAACCCCAGTTTCCCTACCTGCATGGTCAACATATATTCCAGACTCTGCAGCCGGGTAATGATCGCTTTTCTGGCGTTACGCACACGCATCGGCCCCGTCACCGCGACAATATCATGGTTGCGAAAGTGAGCGGCAGCGGAACTGACCATTTGATTATCAAACGATGTATCGCCATCCAAAGCGAAAAAAATCTCACCTTGCGCCCGGCTAAGTCCGGCGTTCAATGATGAGACCCTGCCACCGCGTTGAATTTTCGGAATGATGACCAATGAACGCTTGGGATAACTGGCAACCACGGGTACGAGTTCTTTCAATGCCTGATACGTGGCCAAATTTTTTTGCACGCCATCGACCATCGCAATGATTTCAATATGTCCCGGATAGATCTGCTCCAATAAAGAGATCACTGTACTCTGCACCGCTTTTCCTTCGGCGTAGCAGGTAATCGCACAAGTTACGCGCGGGTAGTAAGGAAATGACACCGGCGCTTCCACCGATTTTTTAAACAGATAGCGGAAAACGCTCATCCAATTGACAAAATACAGCGGTAATTCAAAAAACAGTACGAATGGAATCAGCATGAAGACGTACTCGATATCCTGGAAGCGCGACGTTGCAATAAGAAAAAAGCTCCACGCTTGATTCAGACTTTCCATGAACTATAGCAACTCGCCCGCAAGACGCGCCAGCAGGAGCGGAGCACTTTCCTTCTCGGGTATATTCCGCGAGGAAATACCGATAAAACGGAAATCCAGCTTATGCTCACTTTCTTCCAGCAGTACGTTCATACTGCTTTCGATACGTTTTTGAAAACCGCCCAGCCCTTGCTCATCCGTATTCGGCAAAAGCAACCACAGCATATTCTCCGACGTCCGCGTGGAAAGGTCAGGAGTCCGGAGCAAGCTTCTCAATCGTTGCGCAAAGGCTTCGAGCATTTGCAGCAGACGCGCGTGGTTAAAAAGTTCGACCAGATCCGGCAGATTGGCGAAGTAGATCCCGAACAAACTGAAATGCACATTGGGATAACGCCGGGACGTGACCATTTGCCAGTCAAGATCGTGCATGAATAACTCACGGGAAATAAAATCCAGCTGATCAAACCCCGAGGACAAGTCGAATACTTCACCCCGGAAAGCAACCGTTCTTCCTTTATCGCTTAAGCGCCAGCTATGCACTTCATTCAGGATGAGCTCACCCGGTTTCATCTCTTTCTCACACATCGCGCAGCGGACTTGCACATCGCCTTCTATAAACGACTGGCTGCAAGACTGGCAGCGGTAATTCTCGATAGGCCGGTCGTAGTCGCTGCCAATATGCCGCAAATGCGTATGGCATTTGGGACAAACCAGCGTACCGCTATGCATGAATTTATCTTGCACATCAACACAACCGCAGGTAAAACAATGCAAAGAAGCTTGCAGCTTGATATCGATCGACTGGCAATTCGGGCATATATCGATAAAACTCAAGTGCGCCGAACGGCAATAAGCACATTCGCGCTGCCGGTCGAGCATCGTCAAAGGTTCAATTATTTTGTTATTGGCGAGATTGCGCAGCCACTCGAAAGAATCGGATCTGTCCTGACTCAACGCTTCCAACAATGGGTAGCGATAAAAACGGGGATTTTGCCACTCATGGTGCGGCTGAAGGATGAAATCAGGGCGTAACCACAAGTACTTTATTAACCGTCCTTGGTGGGTGATATAGGTCTCATTGCTCTTCAGCGACTTCAGTAAGTTTTCAATTTGATTAACCGCTTCCAGCAAAACCGGAGGCTGCGGCAATTGACCATCGAGCAACAAGTTATCAGATGCCGTCACCGGATTTGCTGCAAAACACAATGACGCAAAAACTTCGTCATCTCTGCGTACCTTGCCAAGGATTGATGCGGTATATTGTTTATCATTTCCCGCGATGATAAACGCGGAAGGAATGATTTTATTTTTCTCCCAATCCGAAAAATCACTGAAATGACAAATTTCAAAAAGATCCTGATACGGATCCAATAAATCAGTCTTCTCTTGGGAGAAAAATATAAGCATCGCTAACTTAAAATAATCTTAAATCAATTTTGTCATTTATAACGCACGTATATTGCAAACTAATTCCAATATAATCATCATATTAAAAACATCACCTAGTGTGTCTTCTTACCATTATACTCATATTTTCTTACACAGATAGCTCGAATAAAGCAAAAAATCGGCTTTATATCGACGTATTGAAAGAAAAATCCCATCCCAAGCAATTCAGAAAATTCACTATCGATTCAATTCACCTTAATTTCTATTTGATCATTTAAACAATCCACAAACTGAGTCAATTATGGATTTCATTTGACCCAATGAGCACGCAGCGTAAGAAGCAGTAATAACTTGATGATAATTAGCGCATAATCAATGTGTAAAACAAGCACACAGACCAATAGAAATCTTTAGAAATCGATGAGTTAAATTTCCAAATACATGAATTACTCACAAAGTTATCCACAATATTTGCAACCCCAAAATTTAAAAAATATTCTTCTTTCTAAAGCTGTTTCCATATATATCGATAAATCAATCGCGCAGGGCTTATTAAACGATGAGCTGTGATTTTTCGCACAGTTGATTGGCTTAGGTTCTATTAACATTCATGAGGATGGATAGAAACTATGATGTTGTTCAATTGCATCCATTCATCGAGTAATTTAACTTTGACTTGTTCTGCGCTGGTTAGAGATAACGAACCATATATCCTAAGTACTTTAACAACTTAATACTGCATAACAGGAGTCTTATGAAAATAACTTTCACATTATCAGTTACCGCAATATCGCTTGCATTATTTGGCGGTGCTAATGCCAGTTCAATAACAATTGAAACGGGTTTCTCAACCGCGGGTCCTCAAATTGACGCAGCAGCCTACCAGTCCGTAGTTGATTCAGCCGTTGCAATCCCATCAATTGGTTACGGAATTGCAACCCCTGCAATTTACGACAACATTTCCAATCATGGATTGTTTGCTGGTGGCTCGACAACTGACATAGCCTTTAAATCAACTGTTGATTTTTATGTATCCCCAGCCAATGCGGGGGCATGGCAAATTCGCGCCGGTGTTGATTTTGGTCACGGCGGAGCCATTTTTGTCGATGGTTTAGCATTTGATTTCAAAACAAACGATATGTGGTGGAATGGCAGCTACAGCGATTCATCGCAGTATTTGAGTATCAATACATTGAACCTCGCTGCCGGCTATCACACACTCAACCTCTACGGCCTTGAAGGTTGCTGTGACGGCGGCCAGCAAACCCAATTCAGGATTGGAGGGACTGGTGACTTCACAACATTCAGCACAAACGACTCCCTGAGTCCTGTTCCAGAACCGGGAACCTACGCCATGCTTCTGGCCGGCTTGGGTTTGATGGGATTTATGGCACACCGCAGAAAAGAATCAGCCGTTTAAGCAAATCCCGATAAGATCCGGAATGGGAGCGCAAGCTCCCGTTTTTTTCTTAGTGAAGCCACCTCAAAAGCGGCTTAACACCGCATCGATTCGATTTCAGCACTGCTAGCATGAGATACCTCGACCCCTATCATCACAATACTTATCGCTGACTCAATCAATACATTTGTTAACTATCTAGTTAACATTCGGCAAAGTTTCCCTGATAAAAATTTTCCATACACAAAAAACATGATTAGAATTTCATCACGCACATCAGTCATGGCGCATTAAGAATTTTCTTTTTACACAATCTCTACAATTTACTTTTTATTTTTTCCTTGACATTCCAAACAATCCACAGTTTAAGAAAGTTATAAATATCCCGTGACAATCTTGATATCAGACTGAAAAATATCCCGCAAGTAAATGATAATTTAAACATAATCGATATGTTAAATTATTAAGCAATCCAAGAAAAACCCTTAGAAATTTATAAGTTAGTCATCCATTCAACTCGATTGTCCACAAAGTTATCCACAGAAATTGTGGACAACAGAAAAAACCTTTTATGAAATAAAACTATAGAATGAATAATCATTACCAGGAATGGGTTCATCGTTTTGCATACTGATTCCGGATCTGATGAAATACGCTTCAATCCGACCATTCATAGCGGTTTATCATCCCCGTGGACGATGATCGTAAGCGGCCTTTGAGTCTTGCTTGCTTGATTGCTGCGATAGAAAAATACGCAGAGTATTCTGGAAATTACTATTGGTGCCGAGAGGGGGAATCGAACCCCCATGATGTCACCATCGCGGGATTTTGAGTCCCGTGCGTCTACCAATTCCGCCATCTCGGCCAAACAATTTGCCTGTTTTGAATAAACAGCAGGCGCAATTATCACTGAAAAGGCGGAGTACAGCAAGCCGCATGGGCGGAAAACATGCTGCGCCGGTATAATAGGCGGCATGAAGACGCAAGATTTTGACTTTTATCTGCCCGCCGAATTGATCGCACAGTTTCCCGCCGAGCAGCGCACCGGCAGCCGTTTGCTCTATTTAGATAGCAATAATAATCAATGGCAGGACGCGTTATTTTCAAATTTACCCAGTTTCCTGCGCGCCGGAGATGTCATGGTGTTTAACGATACCCAGGTGATTAAAGCGCGCTTGTACGGAAAAAAAGATAGTGGCGGCAAGGTGGAAGTCATGGTGGAGCGAATACTCGATGATCGCCATGTTCTGGCAGCCATCCGCGCCAGCCATGCACCCAAACCGGATTCAACCTTATTACTGGCGGATACGATACCGGCGACCGTGATCGCGCGTGAGCAGGAATTTTATACGTTGCGCTTTGAGCATGAAAAAACGACAGCGGAATTGCTGGAATGCTACGGTCAATTGCCGTTGCCTCCCTATATCGCCCGCCCAGCGACCGCCGCAGATGAATCGCGCTATCAGACAGTTTACGCAAGAAATGCAGGGGCTGTTGCGGCACCGACTGCGGGGCTGCATTTCGATACCGGCATGATGGATCAATTACGGGCGATGGGCATCACCATTGCTTACGTCACTTTGCATGTCGGCGCCGGAACATTTCAGCCGGTGCGGGTTGAAAATATTGCCGATCACACCATGCACAACGAAACCTATCATATCCCGCAGGCCACCTTGGATGCGATCCGGCAAGCCCGGCTATCGGGAGGGCGCATTCTTGCCGTCGGTACGACATCGCTACGGGCGCTGGAATCTTGTGCAGCGATGCATCATGGTCAGTTGATCACGGGATATGGCGATACGCGGATTTTTATTACGCCAGGCTATCGCTTTCAAGTAGTCGAGCGATTATTGACCAACTTTCATTTGCCCTGCTCAACACTACTAATGCTGGTCTCGGCTTTCGCCGGCATGGAAAACATCCGGCTTGCTTATCGGCATGCCGTAACTGAGCGCTACCGTTTTTTTAGCTATGGAGACGCCATGCTGATTGAGAGAAAATCATGAAATTTCAGTTACATTCCACCGACAAGGCAGCCCGCCGCGGCACCTTGACCTTGGCGCATGGCACGGTCGAAACACCGGTTTTCATGCCGGTAGGTACTTATGGCGCGGTCAAAAGCATGCCACCCGCCGCACTGCAAGCGACAAACGCGCAAATCATTCTGGGCAATACATTCCATTTATGGCTGCGCCCCGGACTGGAAGTGATCGAAGCACATAGCGGATTGCATGATTTCATGGGCTGGCGCGGCCCGATACTCACCGATTCCGGTGGATTCCAGGTATACAGCCTGGGTGATTTGCGCAAGATCACCGAGCAAGGCGTGCATTTCAAATCGCCGGTCAACGGTGACAACTGTTTTTTGTCACCGGAAGAATCGATGCGAATTCAGCGCACGCTCAATTCCGATATTGTGATGATCTTTGATGAATGCACTCCGTATCCGGCAGATGAATCGACCACTCAACTCTCGATGGAACTCAGTCTGCGCTGGGCGGAACGCTCCAAACAGGCGCATCATGGCAATCCGAATGCATTGTTCGGCATCGTGCAAGGTGGCATGCACGAACATCTGCGCGATCAATCGTTTGCCGGTTTATATCGCATCGGTTTTGACGGTTATGCGATCGGCGGATTATCCGTAGGCGAACCCAAAGCGGACATGCAACGCATCCTCAAACATACCGCACCGCTGCTACCCGCTGATCAACCACGTTATTTGATGGGTGTCGGCACACCGGCGGATATTGTGCATGCCGTGGCGCACGGCATTGATATGTTCGATTGCGTACTGCCAACGCGAAATGCCCGCAATGGCTGGCTGTATACGCGTCATGGCATTATTAAATTACGCAACAGCCGCTACCGGCTGGACACATCCCCGCCTGACGAGCACTGCGGTTGCTACACCTGCCAGCATTTCAGCCGCGCTTATCTGCATCATTTGCAACGCATCAACGAAATGCTAGGAGCGCATCTGAATACCGTGCACAACTTGTATTATTACCAGCAACTGATGCAAGAAATCCGCAGTGCAATCGAAAACCAACAATTTGAAGAATATGCACAAGAATTTCTGGCATAAGCGGTCATCATGCTAATATGTACCTTTTTTCAGAAAGGGAGAACTTTATGCTGATTAATGATGCATTTGCACAAGCTGCTGCGTCAACGCAAGACAGCTCGGACTTGTTAAGCCTGTTACCGATGTTCGGGATACTGGTGCTGTTTTATTTTCTATTGATCCGCCCGCAGGCCAAACGCGCCAAAGAGCAAAAACAGATGGTAGAAGGATTGCAGAGAGGCGATGAAGTCATTACCAACGGCGGTATCCTCGGTCAGGTTCTGAATGTCAGCGAAGCTTATGTGATTATCGAAATAGCACCGGCTATCGAAGTCACCGCGCTTAAATCTTCGGTGCAAACCCTGTTGCCCAAAGGAACACTGAAGAGTATCGAACCGAAAGGAAAAACTCAAAAATCCAAAACAACCAAAACAACTACCGCCTCAGAAAACAGTGCCGCCGAAACCACGGAGAGCCATGCTACTGACGCTGCAAATGTTGAAAAGAAATAACCGCGCATGCCGTGGCGGAAGGAATCGTTATTGAATCGCTTGCCGTCACATGTCTTTCTTACCCTTTTATCATTAATTAATACTTAACTGACACCCATGAACCGCTACGCACTTTGGCAATACTTGATTATTGCGGTTTCACTGCTACTCGGCTTGCTTTATACATTGCCGAATTTTTACGGCGAATCGCCCGCAGTACAGATCTCCCCTTTACGGACGTCCGCAAGCACTGATACCGCCTTGTTACAACGCATTGAAGATGCATTGAAACAAGCCAACCTTGGAACGGATGGAGTGCTCCTTGAAGAAGGAAGCATTAAGGTACGTTTCGCCGATACCGAGACCCAAATCAAAGCAAAAGATTTGCTGGAATCGACTTTGGGTAATGACTATATCACTGCGCTAAACTTACTACCCAATTCTCCCCAGTGGCTGACCGATCTCGGCGCATTGCCGATGTATCTGGGGTTGGATCTGCGCGGTGGCGTGCATTTCATGCTGGCCGTCGATATGGAAGGTGCGCTTGAAAAATCACTGGATCGTTACAGCGCTGATATCCGCGGCAAATTACGCGAACAAAAGATTTCCTATGCCGGTCTGGAAAAACAAGCCAGAAAACTGACATTGAAATTTCGTGACGCTGAATCACGCACCAAAGCGGAAGCTGAGTTAAAGTCGAATTATCCCGACCTTGGTTTCAAGGAAGAGAATGTCGATAACCGCTACCATCTCGTCGCTACGATTAAGCCCGAGGCGCTGGCGCGCATGCAAGATTCAGCGGTGTTGCAGAACATCACAACCCTGCGTAATCGCGTTAATGAACTGGGCGTCGCTGAACCCATCATCCAGAAAGCTGGAATGGATCGCGTCATCGTGCAATTGCCGGGGGTGCAAGATACCGCCAAAGCAAAAGATATTCTGGGACGGACAGCCACCCTGGAAGTTCGCATGGTCGATGACGAGCACGATCTCGATGCCGCGTTGCGGGGTAAGGTGCCCGCGGGTACCGAGCTGTATGAGGAGCGTGGTGGAAGCCCAGTGCTTGTCAATAAACAAGTATTGTTGACCGGTGAGCATATCACCGATGCTCAATCGGGGTTTGATAAGGACAATCAGCCTGCAGTGCATCTCAATCTAGACAATGGCGGATCGCGCATTTTCAAACAATTAACGCGGGATAATGTCGGCAAAAGAATGGCCATTCTGCTGATTGAGAAAAATAAGGCGGAAGTCATCACCGCGCCGGTCATTCGTGAAGAAATCGGTGGCGGGCGCGTGCAGATCAGCGGGCGCATGACCAGCAAGGAAGCGCGCGATGTTGCGTTATTACTGCGCGCCGGTGCTTTAGCAGCACCGATGGATATTATTGAAGAGCGTACAGTAGGGCCAAGCTTGGGCGCAGAGAATATTGCCCGCGGCTACAACTCGACCTTATATGGTTTCTTAGGCGTCGCTATCTTCATTGCCATTTACTACACGGCGTTCGGCATGATCTCGGTCGTTGCACTGGCCATGAATCTATTGCTGCTGGTTGGTTTATTATCCATCATGCAGGCTACGCTGACACTCCCCGGAATGGCTGCACTGGCTCTGACGGTCGGCATGGCGATTGATGCCAATGTGCTGATCAATGAGCGGATTAGGGACGAATTACGCGCCGGCGCTTCTCCGCAATTGGCTATTCATGCCGGATTCGAGCGTGCCTTTGGCACGATTGTGGATTCCAACATCACCACCCTCATTGCCGGTATTGCGTTGTTTGCTTTCGGTTCAGGTCCGGTAAAAGGATTTGCAGTAGTACTTTGCTTAGGCATTATGACTTCCGTATTTACCGCCACTTTTGTGACAAGAGGCATTGTCAATCTGATCTATGGAAGCCGTCGCAGACTTGATCATGTGCCGATTGGAAAAATCTGGATACCGGAACAAAATCAGGCTACTCATAGAACTGCATTAGCTCGTGACAAAGCTGGCGAAGAATCGAGCGATACTCAGAAAAGAATTACAGAACAGCCTGAGGTTAAAACTGAAGTTATTCAAGAAACCGATCTTGATGTTCAAGCTGAATCGAGCGAAAGAAAGCCGGGTAAGGCTAAAAACAAGCGGAAATCATCTGATACCAAGCAATCCAAAAGCTGATTGATCGGATTTATAAGGAAGTAAATTATGGAATTTTTTAGATTTAATCGTAACATTCCCTTTATGCGATGGAGACGGGTCGGGGCTGTCATTTCAATTGTGACATTTGCTTTATCCGTTTTCTTTATTGCCACAAAAGGACTCAATCTCGGTGTAGACTTCACCGGCGGAACAGTACTGGAAGTCAGCTACAATCAAACCGCTGATCTCGAGAAAGTCAGAAGCGTACTCACCGATCTCGGTATGTCTGACGCCAGTGTGCAAAATTTCGGCACCTCTCGTGAGGTTTTGATTCGCTTACCAATTAAACCTGATGTTTCCAGCGCGCAATTGTCGGAAACCGTCATGGATGCATTGAAACAGGCGGATTCTTCAGTAGAAATGAAGCGGATGGAGTTCGTCGGTCCGCAGGTTGGAGCAGAATTGCTGGAAAACGGTGCGCTTGCCTTGCTATTTGTTTCGTTGGGTATCGTTGCTTACTTGGCAGTGCGGTTCGAGTGGAAATTTGGCGTATCGGGTATTATTGCCAACTTGCATGACGTTGTTATCATCGTTGGCTGCTTTGCTTTTTTCCAATGGGAATTTTCGCTCACGGTACTTGCCGCCATATTGGCCATATTGGGTTACTCTGTTAATGAGTCGGTCGTTATTTTCGATCGAATTCGCGAGAATTTCCGTAAATATCGCAAAGCATCCATTACCGAAGTCATCGATAGCGCCATTACACAAACGATGTCACGCACAGTCATTACCCACGGAAGCACACAGATGGTCGTCATCGCGATGCTTTTATTCGGCGGTGAAGTGCTTCACTACTTTGCGCTGGCATTAACCATCGGTATTTGGTTCGGGATTTATTCGTCGATTATGGTCGGTAGCTCAATCATCATGCTTCTAGGCGTCAAACGCGAAGATCTGGTTAAGATTGAGAAGAAACCTTTAGAAAATGATGGCGCGGTTGTATAAGGTTTTACAATACATGGATGAGTCAACTAGTATTACCCGTTGATCAGAAAGCGCGCATTTCTAATTTCTAATTTCCAAATAGAAAAAAGCACAATAGGAAATTTCCTGTTGTGCTTTTTTTTGTTTTTTGACTTGCTGTGTCTTATCAAGCAGCTTGCGGTTTACGCTTGCGCAAGAAGAAGAAAGCGGCAA
>FSSH01000228.1_pt1 | contig 68240 bp, 63 predicted proteins | sample 1166101 | NCBI WGS metagenome assembly FSSH01 (sample SAMEA32972668, study PRJEB13176) | freshwater metagenome | biome: Drinking water system; feature: Biomass in drinking water that filtered by 0.45 um membrane; material: drinking water | place: USA | collected 2012-12-20 | depth 0 m | reverse complement strand
ACGAAGGTCCGCAACGTCCCAGGTCCGGACCTTCACCGGGGCTTGGCGGCGGTTCCGAATGAACGGCAGGTTTTAGGGACATCGATACGTGCGCCGAATGGCCGTAACTGGGGCGAAAGCCGACAGGCCGCTTTTATGAATTTACGATCTAATGAGCCTTGGGATCATACGCCCCCCCGAGAGCCTCCATTATGTCAAAACCGAATTCCAGTTTGCCGATGATCGCCGCTTTGCGCGCGAGCGGTGGGGGGCCGCCGTACCCATCCGTAACATTTCCAGTCGTGTGACCTAGGATGGCACCGATTTCTTCGCGTGTAAGACCCGCCGCCCTCAACCGATTGGCAAGGGTATGGCGAAAGACGTGGGTTGCGCGCCCGGGCAGGTAAAGACCAAACGTATGCAGATATCGCGACCAAAACTTTGTCAGTCTGGTGCTGCGTCTGTTTTGGCCCAAACCCACATCCTCAAGCAGCCTGACGGCTGGCTTCTGGCTCGCTCGCTTGGCAACGAACTCGCGCAAGCCGAGTGCGATCAGCGTAGGATGAATGGGGACGAGATGCTCACGATTTCGGAACTTACTTGTCTTCGCTCTGCCGTCCGGCAACTTTCCCGGCTTTATGACGATGTGGGGGACCGCGTCGTCCAGATGAATGTCGTTAGGCAGCAGCTGTGCGCAATCCCCGGCCCGCAGGCCGCAATAAAGCATGAGCAACGCCGACCACCAATGCGTATCCCGACGGTGAATGTTTCCGGGTGTCATGCGCCTGGAGGGAGCCAAGTGACCTGCGAATAATGGCGTTTCAAGAAGTCGCTTCAGCTCATCATCCGAGAACGGAGCAGGGGCTTTTTTTGACCTCGTCCTTCCCGCCTTTGAACTGCAAATCCCTACTTGGATCAATGACGTCGCGCTCCGACGCAAACCACTGATAAAAACCTGTGGCAAAGCGCCAATATCGCTCGCGTGTGGCGAAACTCAGTAGGTCGCCGTCTGGCGGTGCAATGCGTTGCCGGAGCGGTAACTTCCTTCCTTGTGCAAGTGTCCCGAGCCGCAACAGGCAATCACGAAACTCGCGGACCTGATCCCGTGTGATCGCTTCCATCGGAGTGGTTGCACCGACCTCTTCGTTCAACCATCCCAGCACCCTAAGGCTTTCATCCTTCATTGATGCGCCCCAGCCTTGTTCCGTCTTGCATTGGAGGTAGAGCATGCAAGCTCGTTCAAGCGACAGTTCGGGGTACCGATATAGGCCGGGAGCAGTGGAGTGGAGGGGGCTGGACGTCGGAGCCGCATCTTGCCGGTTTGCCACTTTTGGCCCAGTCCACGGGTCAAATAGCTCGTCGTCCGGTCGGAACATTTGCCACGGCGTTTCAAGGCTATGCAGGAAATATCGCATCTGCTGGCGTCTGGCGCGAACAATAAAGCTTTTTGCAAGGAGTTGTATATCAGAGGGCAGCGCCTCCCATCCAAGGTCTAATCGTTCAACCATCGCTCGGGCCAAGAGCACCGTATGGTCGTCATAATCGTGTGCGGCCAGCTCGGCTTCCTGCTGACGGATCAGTTGCTCCGACTGATGGAACTGGTACGCAAAATCCAACTTGGCTCCGTCAGATTGGCGAGGTTGATCGACCTCGGCGATCAGTTCGTCAAAGTACGCGTTCGCAGCGGCCTCTAGGTCTTTGCGCGTTGGCGATTTCATGTTCGAGAGAGCCTCCACCAGAGCTTCGAACCATAGCGTAGCAGCCAGACACCGCAGACGAGCAAGTCGAAAATCGTTTGTGCTTAACGAACGCCGAAGTTCTTGGACCTCGATCTTACGCGCCAGCAGGGCGGGTAGGCGAAATCGAACATAATATGTCGAACCCCTTCGGCCCATATGAGTGGGGAGGGTCACCGCCACAAACCTGTGTGACGCGGTTGTGTGACACCACACAACTTAGCGCAAAGAACCCATAGGGTAAGCGCCTGGAAATAAATGGGTTTTCGGAAAGGCTGGATGCCCCGTGAGGATTCGAACCTCAATTAACGGAGTCAGAGTCCGTAGTCTTACCTTTAGACGACAGGGCAGTGCCGGGCCGCGAGATAGGCGGGGCGTGATCTGCTGTCAACGTGCTGCCTCGCTTGCCGCCGCCATGCGGCTGGGCTAGGCTTTTTCCCAAGCACGGTGGGGGCGGCTTGCCCCGGACCGCAGAACATAATGGTGAGTAACGGCCGTGGGTGATCAATCCGCCCGAGCGCCGTACCGGCAGGGTGCAGGCCCCGCCCGTTCGGCTCCTCCAAAATCAGCGCGCGCGCGCTGGCCAGAAGCACGCCATTATGCCGCGCTGGACCTGGGCACCAATAATTGCCGGTTGCTGATTGCCCGTCCTGCATCGCACGGCTTTACCGTCATTGACGCGTTTTCGCGCATCGTCCGGCTGGGCGAGGGACTGGCGGCAACCGGGCGGCTGAGCGATGCGGCGATTGATCGCACGCTGGCCGCGCTTGCCATCTGTGCTGATAAGCTGCGTCGTCGCAATATAACGCTGGCGCGTTCCGTGGCCACCGAAGCATGTCGGCGCGCCAGCAACGGGGCAGAATTTATCGACCGCGCCTACCGCGAAACGGGCATCGCGCTGGACATTATTACCGCTGAAGAAGAAGCGCGGCTGGCGGTGCTTGGCTGCCATGTGCTGCTTGAGCCGGGGGATGACCCTGCGCTGGTGTTCGACATTGGCGGCGGATCAACCGAGCTGGTGTTAATCGACACCCGCACCACGGTGCCAACAATTCTTGATTGGCACAGCGCGCCCTGGGGCGTTGTATCGCTTACCGAGAGTGCGGGCGGTGGCGAAGGGCCGGGCGGGCGTGCAGCGGCCTATGCACGGATGCGCGGGATTGCCGCGGAAAGCTTTGCTGAATTTGCAACGCGGCTGCCCCGTTCCGTCAAGCGGCCGCGGTTGTTGGGCACCAGCGGCACGGTGACCACGCTGGCCAGCGTGCATCTTGGACTGGATCGTTATGATCGCACCGCTGTAGACGGGCTGATCGTGCCTGCGCCGGCCATGCGCCGGATCAGCGCTGATCTGGCCGGCAAATCGATTGAGGACCGTGCGCTGTTGCCCTGCATCGGATCCGAACGGGCGGATCTGGTCGTGGCAGGCTGCGCGATCCTGGAGGCGATTATGGATATTTGGCCCGCCGAGCGGCTGGGGGTTGCCGATCGCGGCATTCGCGAGGGTATTTTGCGCCTGCTGATGAACGGAAACCAACGATGAGATCGGGTGAATGAGCCGGGGTGGATCAGGCGGGCGGGTGCGCGTGCGCACATCGCGCGGGCGAACCCCGCAATCGAATCGCTGGCTCGAACGCCAGTTGAACGACCCCTATGTGCGCAAGGCCAAGGCAGAAGGATATCGCAGCCGGGCCGCCTATAAGCTGATCGAACTCGATACGCGGTTTTCGCTGTTGAAGGGGGTAAAGCGGGTAATCGACCTTGGGATTGCACCCGGCGGGTGGAGCCAGGTGGTCCGCAAAATGTCGCCGGGCGCCGCGATTGTCGGGATTGATCTGTTGCCGGTCGATCCGATCGACGGCGTCACCATCCTGCAGATGGACTTTACCGATGATCGCGCGCCCGAAATGTTGATGGCCGAACTGGGCGGCGCACCCGATCTGGTCCTGTCCGATATGGCGGCGAACACCGTTGGCCATCCGCAGACCGATCATCTGCGCACGATGGGGCTGGTGGAGATTGCCGCCGCCTTTGCCTATGATGTCCTGAGCCCCGGCGGCGCGTTTATCGCCAAGGTGCTGGCGGGTGGGGCAGACAGCGCGCTGGTGAGCGAGCTGAAGCGCAATTTTACCGCCGTCAAACATGCCAAACCGCCCGCCAGCCGCAAGGATTCGTCGGAATGGTATGTGATCGCGCAAGGATTTAAGGGGCGCGCGCCCAGCGATTCAGAACAACAACCTTAAGCAGGCGCGCATACCGCCACGCGCTTTGCCCAGGCCAGCGTCGTTGCGCCAAGTGCCGGGGTGGTGACTGACACCCCATAGTCCTTCAACTGACGATATCGTTCAACAAAGCGTGCGCCAGTCGGGTCGATCAACAGCGCGGCGACGGCCTGTGGCCCTTGGTCACGCTCAATCGCCTTGGCCATCACATATCCAAGCGCGTAAAGAATTTCATCGCCGTAAAAACCGAGCGCATAAATATCATCAAATCCGACGCCCTTGGTGGCGAGCGCATGGGTCGAAAGCTCCAGTAGCGTAACGCTGCGGCTGACCATTCCCACGCTGCGCGCCACCTTTTTGCGTTCGTCCGCCGCCGGGCCAGTGCCGCCCGTTGGCAGCGACAGCACATCGCCGACAGCACTGGCGGTGCCTTCCTGCGAAAGCGCGCCAAACAGGTCGTCGATGTTTGCCGGGGCACCAATGCGCTTCAGGCATTTTGTGACGCCTGCCCGGCGCGCTGGCGGCGCGACGGCGACGCCCTGGATTGCGTGATATAGTTCATGCTGCAAAATCGTGGTGGCAAGCTGGGCATCGGGGAAAAAATCGAGGTTGAGGAAGAACTGCGGATCGCCAAAGGCAAAGCCGCCTGACGTGCCCCCCACGACAAAATAGCCCGTGATCGCAGCATCGATGCCGGCCGGCGTGTACAGGGCGATCCGGCGCTTGGCCGCATCAATCAGCCCGGTGGCCGGGTTTTCCAGATCGGCCAGCACCTGCCGCAACTGCGCGATGTGCGGGCGGACCCGGCCAAAATTAAAGTTGCTTGGATCGGCGGCTTTATCATCACCCTGAGCAGCGGCGCGCAGGGCTGCTGCAAAGCTTGCCTCATCGGCTTTGCGGCCATAGCTGATGGCCTTACGGATCAGCCCTTGATTGCCGGGCAGCGACGCGATCTGCCGCGCCTGCGCCATGTCAAGTTTGGGATTTTCAAGGGCGTCCAGCACCGCCCTGGCGGCGCTGGCATCGATCGTCAGGTTCAGCTCGCGTGCCTGGGCAGGCGCAAACGCCAATAGGCTCGCCAAAAAGCCAACCATCAAACGAAACAGCATCGCAACCCCCGGGTGCCAAGCATCCGGGGGTCAGCTATCCATCAAATCCCGTCATCGTCAACGCCGAAGGATCACCCCTCGTAATCGCCGCCCAGATTCTGGTTGCGCGGGGGGGCCGCCGCCGTCAGGCGGAGCGCTTCGGCCGATGCAGCGAGCGAACCGATTTCATCGGGCGCATCATCATCGTCGATCTGCACGCGCTGCAGTCCCTGCACCACGGCTTCCTGAAGATGCTTTGGCTTCACCGTTTCTTCGGCAATTTCGCGCAGCGCGACGACGGGGTTTTTGTCGCGATCACGATCAATCGTCAGCTCTGCACCGCCAGAAATCTGACGCGCCCGCTGCGCTGCAAACAGCACGAGATCAAAACGGTTTGGAATCTTGTCGACGCAATCCTCGACGGTAACGCGCGCCATACAAACGCATCCTTCAATGTAACGGAAACCGCGCGCCTAAGGGACATCCGCGGTTGAGTCAAGAAATGCCCCCGCGAACGCGTGGCCCGCATGCGAAAATGCACGTCACGGGAAACCGCCTTGCCGCTGCCGGGTTGAACCCGCATGAACAGCCCTGCATGACCACCCTACCCCCCTCCACCGCGCCTGATAGCGACGGCGACGGCCAAGGCAGCACCCAGATTGTCGGGGGCAATCGGCTGGTGATGCTGACCAAAGGGCCGCAGCGGCTGGACGCCTTGTTGGCACTGATCGATTCCGCGCGGCAATCGCTGCGGATCATCTATTACATCTATGTCGACGACCGCGCAGGCGCGCGCGTGCGCGACGCGCTGATCCGCGCGGCGCGGCGCGGCGTAAAAGTTGTGCTGATCGTCGACGGGCTGGGAAGCGAAGCTGCAAACCAGCATGATTTCTTTGATCCGATGCGCGATGCCGGCATCGATGTTTGCCGGTTTTTGCCGCGCTGGGGGCGGCGTTACCTGTTGCGCAATCACCAAAAACTGGCGCTGGCCGACGGCGAGGATAGCGATGCGCGCGCCATCATTGGCGGGTTCAATGTGCAGGATTCCTATTTCGGCACCCCGGCTGAACAGGCCTGGCGCGACCTGGGACTGGAAATAGACGGCCCGGCAGCCCAGCGGATCACCGGGTATTTCGATGCGCTGGCGCGTTGGGCACGCCGGCCCCGCCCGCCCTTGCGCGCGTTGCGCCGCGCCTTGCAGGGGTGGAGCGAGCCCGACGGCCCGGTTCGCTGGGTGTTTGGCGGGCCAACCCGGCGGATGTCGCCCTGGGCGCGCGCGATAAAGCGCGATATCGAAAGGGCAAAGCGGCTGGACATCATCACCGCCTATTTTGCCCCCACCCCGGCGATGCTTCGGCGGCTTGATGCGGCGGGCAAGCGCGGGCGGGTGCGGATTGTGCTCGCGTCGAAGAATGATCACGGCGCAGCCATCTGGGCGTCGCGTTTCACCTATGCCGGGCTGTTGCGCAACCGGGTTGAGATTTACGAATATCAGCCAACCAAGCTGCACACCAAATTGTTCGTCGTCGACGACTGCGTCTATATCGGATCGGCCAATTACGACGTGCGCGGCCTGTATCTGAATCTGGAGATGATGCTGCGGATAGAGGACGCAGCGTTCGCCGCCCATGTCCGCGGCTATGTCGATGGCGAAGTCGCCGATTCGGAACCTATTACTGCTGCCGTTTACCGGTCGCGCACCAGCTGGTGGATGCGGATCAAGCAAGCGGTGGCGTTTTTTGCGATGACGGTGCTCGACTATCACGTCACCAAGGGGCTGAATTTCGGGCCCGACCGCCGGAGATAGCCGTACCCGCGAGCACTTGCGCCACGCAATTGATGGGCTTAGCTGTTGTAGCACCCGCTACAATCAAGGATGTCCCCGATGGCCAGCATGCCCGCCGCCCCGATTGATATTGTAACCGCGTTTCTGGCCGCGATGGCCGTGAAAGATTATGACGGCGGCCTGCCGTTGATTGCGCCGGGCTGCGAATATCACAACATGCCGATGGCAAAAGTCCATGGCCCCGCAGGGGTGCGGGCGGTGCTCGAACCATTTTTCGCGCCCACGCTGGAAAATGAATTCACCATTCTGCGGTCGGTGGCGCAAGGGCCGGTGGTTTTCACTGAGCGGCTTGACCGGCATCGGCTTGACACCGGCTGGGTTGAACTGCCCGTCACCGGCGTTTGGGAAGTCCATGACGGCCAGATTACGCTGTGGCGCGACTATTTCGATGCGGCCACGCTGGTGCGGGTGTGGCCTGCGCTCGGCACGCTGTTCGGTTGACCGGTAAGGATCGGTCACCGCCAGGATAGATCACCGCCGGGGTTGCACCGCTGCGCGAACTGCCTAATCGGGGCGCATGCATAAACGCCTTGGCCAAACTGCCGTGATCTTTCTCTCGGTACGCACCGATGATGATCATGCCGGTTATGCCGCTGCCGCCGCCGCGATGGACGCGCTTGCCGCCGAACAACCGGGCTATCGCGGCATGGAAAGCGTGCGCGGCGCGGACGGGCTGGGCATCACCGTCAGCTATTGGGCGGATGATGCCAGCGCCAAAGCCTGGCGCGATAACCCCGAGCATAAGGCGATTCGCGATCTGGGCCGGTCGCGCTGGTATGAACGTTATGATCTGGTCGTGGCAGAGGTGACGCGCGATTATGACTGGCACCGCGCCGGGGAAGCAGCGTGACACTGCCCAAAGTTACCGACCGCGATTTCGGGCTGATGTTCCTGGTGATGCTGACGATTGCGGCGGGCAATACCGCGCTGCAATCGATTCTGCCCGCGCTTGGCCGATCGCTGAAGGTGGCGGATAGCGGCGTTGCGGCGGCATTTTCGGTGTCGGCGCTGTTATGGGTGATTGCCGCGCCCTATTGGGCCAAACGATCCGACCGGCATGGCCGGCGGGCGATGATATTGCTGGGCATGGTTGGCTTTGCCGTGTCGCTGGGGCTGTGCGGGCTGTTTTTGATGGCGGGCATCAATGGCTGGATCAGCGGGACGGCCGCGTTCCTGCTCTTCATTGGCGGGCGGCTGATCTATGGCACCTTTGGCTCGGCAGCGCCGCCTGCTGTGCAGGCACTGGTCGCCGGGCGCACCACGCGCGACGAACGCACCAAGGCGCTGACGCTGCTGGGTTCGGCGTTTGGGCTGGGAACGATTTTGGGACCGGCTATTGCGCCGTATCTGATCCTAGGATGGATCGGCCATGTCCATATCGGGCTGGCGGGGCCGGCATTTATTTTTTCCGCCTTTGGCGTGGCGATGGTGGTGGCCATTTACCGCGTGCTGCCCGATGATCGCGACCAGCCGATCGATCATGTCGCCGCCGTCAACGCCTATCCTTCTATCGCCGGGCAAAGCAGCGGTGCCAGCATCACCGTCGCCACATCGCGCGATACCGAACATGTCGCCTTTGGCGATCCGCGTATCCGCAACTGGATGATTGCCGGGCTGGTGATGGGCCACGCCCAGGCGATGACGGGCCAGGCCATCGGATTTCTGGTGATTGACCGGCTGGGGCTTGCCCCGGTCGATGCGTTGCAGCCAACCGGTCTGGTGCTGATCATGGGGGCAGGGGCTGCGTTGCTGGCGCAATGGGGGATTATTCCGCTGCTCAACCTCAACCCCCGTCGGCTGATCCTGATCGGGCTGGTAACCGCGGCTGTCGGCACCGTGCTGACGGGCATGGCAACGTCGCTGTACGGGATTGCGGTGTCGTTTGCGCTGGCGTCACTGGGGTTTGGCTTTACGCGACCGGGGTTTACCGCCGGCGCTTCGCTGGCAGTTGGACCCGAAGGCCAGGGATCGGTGGCGGGCAAGGTAACATCAGTCAACGGTGCGGCATTTGTGCTTGGCCCGTCGATTGGCGTCGGGCTGTACGAAGTTTACAAGCCGCTGCCCTATTTGATCGCCGGATTTGCGCTGTTGGTGATGTTCGCGGTCGCCTGGTACCGGCTGCACGACAATGGCGTTGCACCGGCGGCGGAGTGATCGCCAGCCACGGAACACAAAAAAAGGCCGACCCCAGAGGGATCGGCCGTGAAAGTTTTTAGGAGAGGATGCCTGAAAGGCCTGCTCTATGTGCAGTGCAGCAGAAAATTGTGCAAGTGCGAAAAGAAAAACCGCGATTGCGAATCTTGCAATTGGTTATGGCTTTGGACGCAACCGTAGTGATATGAACGACGTTCGATATTCCATGATGCACCGCACCAGGGAGGGGGCGTTTTGCGCAGATTGCCACCGCTGACGGCGATTGAGGCGTTTGTTCAGGTTGCTCGATTAGGGTCTGTAAAGGCCGCCGCGCAGGAACTGGCGCTGTCCGCCCCTGCCCTTAGCCGCCGGGTACAGGCGCTCGAACGCTTTATCGGACGCCCGTTATTTGATCGCCGCCATCAGGCAATGGAGCTGAACGCCGACGGCGAACGGATGATCGCCCAGATTGCCCCGGCGCTCGACATTTTATCCGATGCCGTCGAATCGCTCACCAGCGGCGATGTGTGGCGCTTGCGGCTGGGCGTGTTGCCGCTGTTTGCGACTCAGCGGTTGTTCCCCAAGCTGGGCAGCCTGCGTGCGCTCCACCCCGATTTGCATCTGGATATCGATACCGCCGGTCATGGCACCACCCGGCTGGGCGAGGGGCTGGATGCCGCCATTGTGCTGCAACGCGATGTCGATCCGGCACTCTATGCGCGGCGGCTGGATCGCAACACCATCTATGTCATCGGCGCGCAAACGCTGATTGATGGGCCATCACCGATTGTTGATCCGCGCCAGCTCGCCGGGCTTACCGCGCTGGTGCACCGCGACATTCCTGATACCTTTGCCACCTGGTGCAACGCCGCCGGGCTGCCGGGGCTTGAACCGCGCGCCATCGACCATTTCGATTCGGGTGCATTGATGCTGGAGGCGGTTGCGCAGGGGCTGGGCGTTGCCTTTATGCACGCCAACCATTTCAACGACGCGCACGACCCGCGGTTGACGCGGCTGTTCGATGTCGAGGTTGAAAGCCCCTATAGCTATTGGTTTGTCTGCCGTCCCCGGGCGCTGCAGCAGCGCCCGGTGAAGCTGTTCCATGATTGGCTGATCGACGCGCTGGGCGCGCCGGGAGGAGAGCCGGCCTAACGATGCGGGAGGCCCGTTACGCTACCCCAAACACCCCGATTCTGAACGCCCCGATTCAGGCAGCGCGCATCGTCACGATCTTGCCGGGCGCGCGCGGTGGTTCGCCCTTGGGCAGCGAATCGATATGATCCATGCCGTCGGTGACTTCGCCCCACACGGTATATTGGCCGTCGAGGAAGCGGGCATCGTCAAAACACACGAAGAACTGGCTGTTGGCGCTGTTCGGCGATGAGCTGCGCGCCATCGAGCAGACACCACGCACATGCGGTTCACGGCTGAATTCGGCTTTCAAATCCGGCTCGTCTGATCCGCCCATCCCGGTGCCGGTGGGGTCGCCGCCCTGCGCCATGAAGCCGGGGATGACGCGGTGAAAGATGACACCGTCATAAAAACCGGTATTGGCCAGCGCTGCAATCCGCGCGACATGGCCGGGCGCCAGATCGGGACGCAGCTTGATAATCACGTCGCCGGTTTCCAGCGTCATCGTCAGCGTGTTGAATTCGTCTGCCATCGGGGCATCCTTTATTGCGGGAAAATTGATGACGCGGCCCTAGCGATGCTGGCCGCTGCTGGCAAATCGATATGCGGGCAGGCCAAGTCGCGCATTGGATTGGCAATCGCGGTGCAGATGGGTAGAGCGCAGGGGTTCACCAGCAAGCGCCAAGGAGGTCAACAATGAGCGAGACCGATCTGGCCCAAACCGAATTGACCGGTGACAGCAACCAGCTCGATTCGGACGATCTGCTAAAGCCTGAATTTGTCCGCGCGGTGCTCGATGCGGTTGACCAGGGCGATACAGAGGGCGCGCGCGCGCTGGTGGAGCCGCTCCACCCCGCCGACATTGCCGACTTGTTCGAACTAGTGCCGGGCGAACAGCGCGCCGCGCTGGCGACGGCAATTACCGATCTGCTGGACGGCGATGTGTTTGCCGAGATGAATGATTATGTGCGCGAGGCGCTGATCGACGCGCTCGACCCCGCACAGATCGCCACGATTGCCGCCGAACTCGATACCGATGATGCCGTCGCGATTATCGAGGATATGGAGGAGAGCGATCAGCGGGCCGTGCTGCGCGCGCTCGACCCCGATGATCGCGCCGCGATTGAAGAGGCGCTGTCCTATCCGGAAGAATCCGCCGGCCGCCTGATGCAGCGCGAGCTGATTGCGGTACCGGAGCATTGGACAGTGGGCGATGTGCTCGATTATCTGCGCGGCAATGATGATCTGACGACCGATTTCTGGGAAATCTTTGTCGTTGATCCAGCGCATAAGCCCGTTGGCACCTGCCAGCTATCATGGATCATGCGCACGCCGCGCCTGGTGGCGATGGCAGATGTTATGAAGCGCGAACAAACGCTGATTCCGGTCGATATGGATCAGGAAGAAGTCGCGCTGCGGTTCCAGAAATATGCGCTTATCTCCGCTGCCGTTACTGACCCCAATGGTCGGCTGGTCGGGATGATCACGGTGGATGATATCGTCCACATCATCAGCCAGGAAGCCGGTGAGGATATCCTGCGGCTTTCGGGCGCAGGCGACGGCGACATCAACGAGCCGGTAATCGACAGCTATAAAGCCCGCGTCCGCTGGCTGATTTCCAACCTGTTTACGGCACTTCTCGCCTCGTCGATTATTGCGCTGTTCGAAGGGACGATCGCCAAGATGGTCGCGCTGGCCACCTTGATGCCGATCGTCGCGGGCGTCGGCGGCAATGCCGGGACACAGACAATGGCAGTGACGGTGCGCGCACTCGCGACCAATCAGCTCACCCAGTCGAACACCTTGCGGTCGATCGTCCGCGAGCTGCGCGTCGCCGTGCTCAATGGCGCGACGATTGCGGTGGTGATTGGCGTGGGTGTGACGATTGTGTTCCAGAACCCGCATCTTGGCGCGGTGATTGCCGCCGCCATGCTCACCAACATCGTGATCGCCGGGCTGGCGGGCGTGATGGTGCCGGTGACGCTCGAGCGGATGGGCGCCGACCCTGCTGTCGCGTCGTCAATTTTCGTTACGATGACGACCGATTCGATGGGCTTTTTCGCGTTTCTGGGGCTGGCGACGGTGACCGGGCTGACCGGCTGACTTGACGGCCCGGCGGGCGGGCAGCACGCACGGGGCATCATGCCGCTTCATTTAACCAAGGTCGCCTTTGGCGCCACGAGTACCGATCATCTCGCCGAACGCCTGCTGGCACGCGCGGCAATGGGACCATTGTTCCTGACGACGCGCTATCTGCCAAAGCGCCATGAAGAGATTGCAGGACCAGTTGGCGTGGGGGGGTCGCTGTTCTGGATCATCAAGCATCAGCTGATTGCGCGCTCCCCCATTACCAGCTTTGGCGAGGCAGAAGCGGGCAAGGTCGCCATTATCCTTGATCCGCATCTGGTGCTGGTGCGCGCCGTGCCCAAGCGTGCTCACCAGGGCTGGCGCTATCTGGAGGGGGCAGATGCGCCTGCGGATCTGATCGGCGATGCAACCGAAGTCGACCAAATGCCGCCCGCGCTGATGAGCAAGCTGGCGGCGCTGGCGTTATTGTGATCCGCAGATGATGGGGCCACCACCCGTCGAATGGTTTTTGCAGGCAGGCTTGCCGATGACGGTAATCGCGCCCAGCCCGCTGGACGTAAGGTCTGCGGTGTAGCGCGCGTTGAGCCGCAGCTCGCCATTGCCCTCTGACCGCGCGATCACATCATTGGCAACCAGCGCCGTGGCGTCCACCGTACCCGGCCCGGACAATTGAAACCGCGCGCGACCGCTGCGCCCGGCAAGCGTCATGGTGCCAGAACCAATCATTGTCGCGACAAGCTGGTCCGCGCCCAGCCCTTGTACATTCATCGCCCCGGCACCGTTTACCGACACATCAATCCGCTGGCCGATTATCCGCATGATCGTCAGCCGCCCGCCGCCATTGACATTGGCTGAACGCAAAACGGGGGTGGTGAGGCTGATCACGAGCGGGATTTTGGCGGCGGGCGCCGCCTCCCCAACCAGCAGCGGGCGGGCACGCACGATCAACGTCTGTCCCTCAACCGCCAGCACCATCGCATCTAGCGCGCGCTCATCACCGGTTGCCCGGGCCGCGGGCGATTTGCCGGTGGTCAGCGTCACGTCAAACGCGCCGTCAACGCGAATGCGTTCGAAACTGCTGATCGAATAATTCCGGTCGGCGGCGCCAGCCGGTGCTGCGGCAAGCCCCGCCACCGTGATAAGCGCGAGCACGATCAATCGAAAATCCATCGCCCGTGCATCGCACCGATCGACCCGGCCCGACAAGCCCGATAAGGCGATTACTTGCCGCAGGTAACGCTGCCTGATCCCAGCTTGCTGGTGGTGCAGGTGGCATTGCTGCCCATATCGACATCGCCAGATCCCAGAATCTGGACCGTCGCCGGGCCGTTTACGTCGGCGCGCACGCTGCCCGAGCCGGCAATTGACGCATCTGCCGAGCTGGCCTTGACCCCGGCGACATCAATATCCCCCGATCCGGCGATCGCGATCTTCAGCTTGTCGGCGGTGCCTTTTGCAGAGATTTCGCCGGAACCGGCAATGTTGAAATCCGCCGATTTCACCTTCAGTGCCGCAATTGCGATGCTGCCGGAACCGGCATTTGATGCCTCAAAACTATCGCCTTCGGCGGCGGCCACCGTCATGTCGCCCGAACCGGCGACATTGGCGCTGGTCAGGCGCGGCAACGTGACAAAGATTTTCGCGCCCTTGTAGCTGCCCCAATTAAAACTTGGATCAGACTTACGGCCAATTTTCAGCATATCGCCGTCGCGCTCAATCTTCAGCCGGTCGAGCACCTCGCTTGGTCCCTCGGCACGGACGCTGAATGTAGCGGCAAGCGTGACGGATACATCGTCTGATCCGCGCAGCGAAACGCCAGTAAAATCGGCGACCGCAAAGCTGCGCGACGATCCGCTGCCGGTGGCGGCAACGCCGTCATCCCCGCTAAAGAAGCTCGCACCAGAACATGCAGCCAGCGGGAGAAGGGCAGGAACAAGGGCCAACAGGATCGGCGTGCGCATCGGTCATTTCCTCATTGTGTATTGTTGTAATAACACACTTGCGCGCGTGCCGCAAATACAAATGAGGCAAATGAAAAGGGGCGGCCGTTGCCGACCGCCCCTTTATGCCGAGTTGACCACTGGCCGGTTCAGGCCGGCTCCTTGGCCTTGTTGTGAATGGCGGCAGCTTTGCGCAGGATTTCCAGGATTTTCTCCTGTGCCGTAGGCTCATCAACCTGCTCCATCGCAGCCAGTTCGCGCGCAAGGCGGCTGGTGGCGGCTTCGAAGATCTGGCGTTCGGAATAGCTCTGCTCGGGCTGATCATCGGCACGGAACAGATCGCGGACCACTTCGGCAATCGACACCAGGTCGCCCGAATTGATCTTGGCTTCATATTCCTGTGCACGGCGCGACCACATGGTGCGCTTCACACGCGGCTTGCCGGTCAGCGTATCAAGCGCCTCGCGCAGCGTTTTGTCTGACGACAATTTGCGCATGCCGACGCTTTCAGCCTTATTGGTGGGTACGCGCAGCGTCATGCGTTCTTTTTCAAAGCGCAGTACATAGAGTTCGAGCTGCATCCCGGCGATTTCCTGCCGCTGCAGTTCAATCACACGGCCAACGCCGTGCTTGGGATAAACAACATAGTCACCGACGTCGAAGGACAGCGCCTTGGCAGCCATTCTGTTGAGCCTTTCCGTGATCGTGGCCCCTGGATTGCGCGCTTGCGGCCTTGGCGGTCGGCGCGGCGGGGGCGGTGTGTGTGCAATTCTCCGTAGCGGCGGCGCGCATCGTCGCCTCCGTCCGCTAGTGTTTAACCACTCGTCACAAAAATACCAGCCGGACGATATCGCCGCCGCGTTACCGCTGCAGGGTGATCGCCCTTTGCCAAGCTGCCAACGACCCCGGTGCGCAAAACCGGGGAATCCACCGGCCGTTATTGCCGGCGATTCGCCGGGCCGATGTTATTGGCTTGAAATCAGTCGCCCTGGCCGGGTTCGGGCGAAAACAGCTCTTCAAACTTGCCTTCGCGACCCTTGAAATCATCGGCGTCGGCCGGCGCTTCGCGCTTGCGCGTGATGTTAGGCCATTCAGCAGAGAATTTCGTGTTGATTTCCAGCCACTTCTCAAGCCCGCTTTCGGTATCCGGCAAGATTGCTTCGGCCGGGCATTCAGGCTCGCAGACACCGCAATCAATGCATTCGCTGGGATTGATCACCAGCATATTTTCGCCTTCGTAGAAGCAGTCGACCGGGCAGACCTCGACACAGTCCATATATTTGCAACGGATGCAGGCGTCGGTAACGACGTAGGTCATGCTCGAATAACTCCGATGAGATAATTCGCTTCTGCTATGCGTGCGCCCATTGCCCGTCAACTCTGGTGAGCAAGATCAGTATAATGTTGCGCCGCCTCCGCTGCCGGACCGCGCCGTTCAGGTAGCCCATCGATCCGCAGCACGCGCACCACGCCGCCGTGCATAAAAGCGATCACGCAGCCCGCGCGCACCAGCGTATGCGCGCGATCAATTCGCCGCCCGTCGAGCCGGATTGTGCCTGCTTCAGCGAGCGTTTGTGCGGCGCTGCGCGACGGGGCCAGCCGGGCGAACCACAAAAACTTGTCGATGCGCATTGCCGCATCGTGCTGCACGCCGCCGCCAGCCGTGCTGCCAGCCTTCATTGGCGCTGGGTCAGCACGGCTAGCGCAGCAAAGCCATTGTCGCGCGGCACCGTGACCGCCTTGGCGCGGGGCGGCCGACCGTGCCAAACCCACCGGGCAGGTGCCGCTTCGGCGTCAGATTTCGGGCCAGCATTCGGCGCTTCCTTAAAACCGAGCTGGGTCATCAACCGCTCGATCGTGGCAGGCACAATACCGATAGAGGTTGCCAGCGCTGCATCCGGCGCAAACGGCGCCTTGCCGGCCCGTGCATCATGCGCGGCGCGCGCGATCCGTTCGATCAGGTCAATACGCACTGCCTGGCCAGCAATTTCGCGAAAGCCAAAACCTGCCCCGCTGCCCGCCGTCCCGCGCGCCAGCACGGTTGCCCCCGGTGGCGGCAATGCAGGCATCGCCACGCCTGACCGGGCGGCAAGCAGTGCCTGCCGCCAGCGACTCGGTTGGAGTTTCAGCAGGCGCGGATCGAACAGATCGAGCGCGCCGATCATCACCCCGGCCTTGCGCAACCGCTGCCGGTCTGCCCCCGCCAGTGCCGCCAACGCCTCCCCCAGCGGCAGCCTGGCCGCAAGCCCGGCGCCTTGCGCCAATGCAGCGGCCACCACGCGCAACGCGGGTGCCGCCTGCGGATCGCGCGTGATTGCCTCAATCATCACCAGCGCGGACACTTGGCGCTTCAACTGCGCGGCGAGCCATGCGTCCAGCCGGGCCCGGACGCGATCACGCAATGCCGCATCGAGGCAATCAAGCGCACGATCCAGCTCCATCCGGGGGCGGGCAATGGTGGGTCCGGGTTTGAGCTGCGCCACAATATGTCCGGCCCAGGCGATGGCGGGCAGGGTGCCCTCGGCAAGCGCGAGCGCGCTGTCTGCCGCTTCGGCGAGCGCCGCGCCGCGCCGCGCGCGTTCGGCCCCCAACCGCTTTTCGGCAGCAGCCAGCAACAATCGTTTGTCGCTTGCCCGCGCATCGGCCACAACAACAAAGCGAAACCCGTCGAGCCGCCCGATCAACTGGTCCTCCACCAGCACGGCACCGTCAGCCGCCACCGTTACCGGCAGCGCGCTGGCATCGGCCCCCAATTGCCGCATCAGCACGGTCGTGCGGCGATCGACGAAGCGCTGGGTAAGCCGGTCGTGCAGCGCATCGGACAATCGCTGTTCCAGCGCGCGGGTGCGCTCTGCCCAATGCGCAGGATCTGCCATCCAGTCAGCACGATTGGCGATATAGGCCCAGCTGCGCGCGGCGGCGATCCGGCCGGCAATCGTCTCAACATCACCGGCAACATTGTCGAGCCGGGCAATTTCTGCGGCGAACCATTCATGCGGGATATGGCCGGTCCCTTCAGACAAATGGCCATAAACGCGCGCCACAAAGCGGGTGTGCGGATCAACACCCAGCTTGCGAAAATCGGGCAGGCCGCATGCCGCCCAGAAACGGTTGACCATGGCGCGGCCCCGCGTCCGCGCGCGCACCCCGTCTTCCTCCGACAGCCGTTTCAGCACGGCCAGATCAATCGATTCAGGGGAGGCGCGCAACACAGGCGACAGCGGCTTTTGCTCCAGATCGGCAATCAGATCGTCGATGCTGACGGTGTTCGGCTGGCCATTACGCCAGTAAAGATGCTCCAGCCGGGGAAAGCGATGCTCTTCAATCGCCAGCACTTCTTCAGGGGTGAACGCCCCGGGCCCGTCCTCGCTCAGCCCGCCAAACGTGCCGTCACGCTGGTGCCGCCCCGCGCGCCCGGCAATCTGCGCCATTTCCGCCACGGTCAGGCGGCGCTGGCGATGGCCGTCAAATTTGCGCAGCGACGCAAAGGCGACATGCGCGACATCCATGTTCAGGCCCATGCCGATGGCATCGGTGGCGACCAGATAGTCAACCTCGCCTGCCTGAAACATGGCCACCTGCGCGTTGCGCGTGCGCGGTGAAAGGGCGCCCATCACCACCGCCGCACCACCGCGCAGCCGCCGGAGCATTTCGGCGACGGCATAAACCTCCTCCGCTGAAAACGCGACGATCACGGACCGTTTGGGCAGCCGCGAAATCTTGCGCGCACCGGCATAGCTCAGCGTTGAAAAACGGGGCCGCGACAGGATTTCGGCATCGGGCACCAGCGCCTTGATCATCGGGCGCAAAGCCTCTGATCCCAGCACCATCGTTTCTTCGCGCCCGCGTGCGCGCAGCAGACGATCGGTGAACACATGGCCGCGCTCAGCATCGGCGCCCAGTTGCGCCTCATCAATGCCGACAAACGCCAGATCCTTGTCGACCGGCATGCTTTCGGCGGTGCACAGGAACCACCGTGCATCGCGCGGCACGATTTTTTCCTCACCGGTGATCAGCGCGACCTGGCCTGCGCCTTTCAGCTTGACCACGCGGTCATACACCTCACGCGCCAACAGCCGCAGCGGAAAGCCGATCATGCCGCTCGAATGGCCGCACATCCGCTCTATCGCGAGGTGGGTCTTACCGGTGTTGGTCGGCCCCAGAACGGCGGTGACAACGGCGGTGACCGGGCGGGTGATATGTCCAGTCATGATGGACTCAAGATTGCGTGGCGCAGGCCATAGCGCAACGGGTATCGCCCGGAAAAATCTTCATTAACGAATTTCGTTCGTTATGCTGGAAAATCCACTGTTCCTTCAAAGACCTCTATTCATCGGTGGAGTCGCACGACTCGTCGGAATCGGGACAGGTGGGACGCCGGGTTAATTTGACTTTAGGGGTCTGGCGTCACAGTCGAGTCTGCAGCGCGCATCTGGTGGGTGGTGTACGCGATTTAGCGGGAGCGGCTGTGTTTTTACGCAGCGATCATGATCTTGATCAGGGGGGCGGTGCAGCAGCGCTGACCTTTGGTCGTGCGATCGCCCCGCAATCATCGCCAACGGCGCAAGATCGCTTTGAAGCCGTCCGCTCGCGCATGGCGCAAATCGATTGGGCACCCGATCTGGGCGCACAAATTGGCTCTGCGACATGGTGGCGGGGGGCAGCCACCTGCACCGCGCTGATTGCCGCAACCTGCTTCATGTCCCCCGGTTTCAATAACCCGCTCATTGGCGCCGTGCCCGCCCCGCTCGAAGGATCGGCGTGGGAAGATGCACGGGCTCAGGCGATTACGCCGCTTGGTCTGGGGGCGAACACTGGTCGGCGGATGGCGTCGAATGATCTTGTCGCCCCGCTTGCCGAAACCCCCGAACGCCCGATCATCGAATTGGCCGCGACGCTGGGCAGTGGTGACAATTTCTCGCGGGTGCTCGCCCGCGCCGGCGTGGCCCGGGACGAAGCCGAAACGGTTGCCAATATGGTGGCCCGCGCCGTGGCGCTCAGCACCATCAAGCCCGGCACCCAGCTGGCGATGACGCTGGGGCGGCGACCAAGCCGGGATGTGCCCCGCCCGCTCGACAAGCTGCGGTTTCGCGCGCGATTTGACCTGAACGTGGCCGTTGCCCGTACCGGCGGTGCGCTGGTGATGACGCCGGAACCGATCGCTATCGACAACACACCGTTGCGTATTCGCGGCGTGGTCGGCCAAAGCCTGTACCGATCAGCGCGCGCCGCCGGGGCACCCGCCAAAGCAGTTGAAGCCTATATCCGCGCACTCGCCAGCCGGGTGTCGATTGGCCGCGACGTTCAGGCAAGCAATGTGTTCGATCTGGTCATCCGCCAGGCGCGCGCCGCCACCGGCGAAGTGCAGATTGGCGAGCTGTTATATGCCGGGCTTGAGCGCGACGCCAAAAAGGTACAGCTCGTCCGCTGGGGTGAAGGCAAAAACGGCCAATGGTTTGAGGCATCGGGCACAGGCGAGCGGCGCGGCGTGATGCAAATGCCCGTGGCGGGCCGCTTAACTTCTTCTTATGGCATGCGATTCCACCCAATCGCGCGCATGATGCGCATGCACAAAGGCATTGATATTGGCGCATCCTATGGCACGCCGATCCGCGCGGCGATGGGCGGCATCGTTGCGATTGCCGGTCGTAGCCGGGGCTATGGCAACTTCGTCAAGCTCGCGCATAGCGGCGGGCTGGCAACCGGATATGGCCATATGAGCCGAATTGCCGTTCGTTCCGGCACCCGCGTCACGCAGGGCCAGATCATCGGTTATGTCGGGTCAACTGGCATGTCGACCGGACCGCACCTTCATTATGAAGTGTGGCGCAACGGCGCCTCGATTAACCCGCGCGCATTGTCGTTTACCGAGGTGGCGCAGCTTTCGGGCAAGGCGCTGCAGGCGTTCAAGGCGCGCGTTGCATCATTGCTGGCGGTAAAGCCCGGCGCGCACTGAGTGTTGCTGGGTGCGGGCCCAATGCAGCTGCCGCCGCATCGATCGCCTTTACCCCAACCCGCTCGTCACCCCGAACCTGATCGGTCGTTATTCCCTTCCGCTGGGGCGGCGCATCAATTCTGACCGAATTCCAAGCCTTTTGTTCCCCCGCGAAGGCGGGGGCCCAGACTGGACTCCCGCCTTCGCGGGAGAACACCAAAGCTGTCGTTGGCTGAAGGGGACAACTGCCGAACAAGTCCGGGGTCATGCTTGTATAGCCGCCCGCAAGAGGCGGGGCCCCCGGTCAAGCCCAGACAGACGGTGCTTGATGGCTCGGGATACCTACCAAATGGCGTAAATCCAAAACCGTTTGCCTGTCGCATCCGCTACCGCCCCGCCGTCAATGTCCCTGTGCGCGCCAGCGTTTGATGGTGCGGGCGATGATCTGATCTTCCTGCCCCACTTCGCGCCATAGCCGCGAAAATAGCGGGTCTTCGGATGCCGGACGGCGATCTTCGGCCAGCGAATCGAACGACACGCGGATCGGCACCGCGACGCCCTCGCCGCACACAATGCATTCGCGGTTGCGCAGCGCCGGGATCACATCAAGAAAGCCGCGTGCGCCCTCTGGCATTGCTGCACGGACAAAGGCCTGGTCGCGATCATTGTTCAGCCGCATCGCGATGATTGTGCCGCACTGTGACAATACGCCCTCGGCAAGATCGGATGGGCGCTGCGTGATCAGCCCCAGCGACACGCCGTATTTGCGCCCTTCCTTGGCGATCCGGCTCAGGATGCGGCCAACCGAGGTCTGGCTGTCGGTCGCCGGAATATATCGATGCGCCTCTTCACACACGAGCAGGATGGGCCGCTGCGGTTCATTGCGCGACCAGATCGCAAAATCGAACACCATGCGCGCCAGCACGGCCACCACGACCGAGGTGATTTCTGATGGAACGCCCGACACATCGATGATCGAAATCGGCTTGCCGTCACCCGGCATGCGGAACACGCGTTCGATGAAGCTCGCCATTGTATCGGCAACCAGCATGCCCGAAAACATGAAGCCGTACCGCGGATCGGCCTTTACCTCGTCGATCTTGGTCTTGACCCGCAGATAGGGCGCGGTGTCGCCCGCGCGGTCCATCTTGCCCATTTCCAGGCTGATCAAATTGGTAAGGTCGCTCAGCAAATAGGGGATCGGCGCATCGACCGTCAGCTTTGATATCTCTTGCCCCAACCGCCCCTTGGCCCGCGCCATCAACAGGCATTTGGCCAGAATATCGGTATCGATATGTCGTTCTGATCCCTGGCTGGTGATGAACACTTCGCAATGTTCTTCAAAATTCATCAGCCAATAGGGCATTTGCAGGTTCGACACGTCATAGATCGCGCCATTGCCTTTGAAGGCAGCGGCATATTCGCCGTGCGGATCAACCATCACGATATGCCCCTGGGGGGCCATGTCGCAAATCCGGTGCAGAATCAGCGCGGCCGACGTGGATTTGCCGGTGCCGGTTGATCCCAGCAGCGCGAAATGCTTGCCCAGCAGCGCATCGACATACAGTGCAGCGCGAATATCGCGGGTGGGGTACACTGTGCCAATCTCAATATTCGCGCGATCATCAGCGGCGTAGATTTGCTTCAGATCAGCGGTTGAGACAGGATATACCGCGCAGCCCGGCATCGGATAACGCGTTACGCCGCGCCGGAATTTGTACAATTTGCCGGTCAGCTTTTCCTCATCACCCTCGCCCAGAAAATCGATCGCGGCGATGATATGATCGCCTGTGCCTTCGGCCAGCTTCAACGAGCGGATATTGGCGATCAGCCAGGCACTGCCGACGCGCATCTTCACCTGGCTGCCAACCTGTCCCGCTGCGGCCACCACCGGATCAGCGCTTTGGGCCAGCCGATCAAGGGCGACATGATCGAGCATAATCTGGCTGCTCGATCCGGCAATTTCGAACACCACGCCAATGCCAGTCCCCGACGCGCCCAGCATCGGCGCGCTTGAATCGTCCCTTGTGTCGGGCGCGGTGGCCCGGCGATCGGGGTCAAAGGCGCTGAATTCGGCGCTGTCAGTCATATCGGTGATGATCCCCAGACGTGGCGAACCTTAACTGTGGGGAAAACAGGTAAAGATAGCGTATCTGCTTGTCCGCCCGATCAAAAACGGCGCGCAATCCAGCCCGCGCTCCACCCGAACAGCACCGACAGCGCCACCGCCACCAGACCATAGGCAAAGGAATCGCGATCAGCGGCGCGTGCGACAAAGCGTTCGAACCCCGATTTGCGAATGTCGATATCGCGCACCGCCGCTGCCAGCACGCGCCCGTCGCGGATCAGGAAAGTTTCGGCGGTGAACCGCCCCACCGGCACACGCGCCGGAATGCGCAGCCGCGCCCGGTAGAGAACGCCATCGGTAATTTCCACCGCGCGTGGCGCCTCATAATAGAGGCCCGTGCGGCGTTTCAGCGCCACCAGCCCTTGCGAAAATCGCGATTGGGCCGGGGTGGGGGTGTTGGTGTCGGGCGATAGCTGAAGGCTGCCAAGGCCAAGCTCGTAAATCGCCCGGGTGCGATCATCGACCAGCGTATCGATGGGCTTGGACGAAGCAATGGCATAAAAAGAAGGTGCCGACAGATAGCGCGTCTGCGCCGCGTTGACCCAGATACCAGCGATTTTTTGCTTTTCCCGCACCAGGATCGATTGGGCCGGCCCTTTTACCACCACAACGATATCGGCATCCCGCTCCGTCGGCACGCGCCCGCCGGGATAGAGGATTGCGCCGAACAGCAGCAATTCAGCCCCGGTAAAACTATAGGCGATCTCAATATCGCGCTGCGACACATCGGGCACGAGCACCGGCTTTGCCTGACCCATCAACAAGGGTGACAGCAACAGCAGTGCGCGGCGCATACCCGTCATGACAGCTCAACCGAATACAGCTCATCCGGGCGGAACCCCAGCCCGATGGCCACCCGAAACGCCACGAGCAGCACGATGACGGCAAGCGCGAGCCGCAGATATTCGGGCTTCACCCGGCTCGCCAGCCGCGCGCCGACTTGCGCGCCGACGACCGAGCCTAGCAGCAACAGCGCGGCGAGCACGATATCGACCGCTTTGGTGGTGGTGGCATGCACCATCGTCGCAGTGGCGGTGACGAACAGCGTCTGGAACAGCGAGGTACCCACCACCACCTGCGTTGTCATGCCGAGCAGATAGAGCATCGCGGGCACCAGAATAAACCCGCCGCCAATCCCCAGCAGGATCGTCAATATCCCGACAAAAAACCCCAGCAGCAGCGGTGCAATGGGGGAGATATACAGCCCCGATCGATAAAAGCGGGTCCGCAGCGGCAGCGCGGCAACCAGGGGATGGTGCCGTCGTTTGCGCGCGCGCACCGTTACGCCGGTCTTAATGGCGTTGATGCTCTGCACTGATTCCCGCGCCATCATTGTGCCGATCGACCCGAGCAACAGCACATAGATGATCGCAATCACCGTATCGATTTGCCCGCTCGCCTGGAGCAGCTGGAAAACCCAGGCCCCGGCAAACGACCCCACCACGCCGCCCGCCACCAGCACGCCGCCCATTTTCATGTCGACCCCGCCCCGCCGGAAATGCGCGAACACGCCGGAAACGCTGGCCCCGGTCACCTGGCTGGCAGCGGACGCGGCCGCAACGGTGGGCGGGATTCCGTATACGATCAGCAGCGGCGTCGTCAAAAACCCGCCGCCAACACCGAACATGCCCGACAGCAACCCCACCCCGCCCCCCAGCAGGATGATGACAAGCGCGTTCACGCTTAGATTGGCGATGGGCAGGTAAATGTCCATGAGCAGAGCCCGCGATATCCCTTTCGGGGGGCAGGCGGAAGCCCAACGCGCAAGGGTTATCAAGCGCGGTGCAAAAAGGCGTTATAAATCAGCGCCAATCGACAGCGCCGGCCCCGATCCCGGCAGCGCATCGCCCGCCACCCGCTGCCGCCAGTCGAGCGAAATGCGGACGCGCCTTGTGCTCACTGGCAGGCGCGCGCCAATCGACGGGCCAAGGTCAAGCCGCGCGGCGCCGGGCTGCACCGCGCCCCAGCCGCCAGCGCCAAGATCAATGGGGCTGCCACCAATCACCGCGACGTGCCGGTTTACGCGCAGCGCGCCGTCCGCATAACCGATCACGCCGCCACGCCCAATAATGCCGGCCTGGCCATAGCTTTCCAGTCGGAAACCCCGGCCAATCGGCACTGGCCCGACACCCCCGACAAGCGCCAGCGAGGGCCCGCCCACCGCGCCGTTGATGCCGATACGCTGTTCGGCAACCAGCCGCACCGGCAAGCGGGTTGGCCGCCATTCTAAGCCCACCGCCCCTTCCTGTCCCGAACCGGCGAGGGGGCTGGCCAGCCGACCCACGATTGACACCCTGCGCGCCGACCCAAGCGCATAGGCCAGCCGCGCGCCGGCCTGGCTGCCACCCAACTGGCTGCCCGACAGGCTGGCTCCCACCCCGCGCCCGTCGCGCGCGATCAGCCAGAAGCCACCCGACCAGCGCGACGGCGACCGATCTGGGCGATCATCGGCGGCGGGCCAGGGCCATAAAGCCAGGCTTGGACCCGGTGATATTGATCGCCCGGCAGGCGGCACCGGTTCCGCCGCGCCGAACCGGATCATCCCCAGCAACGCCAGCGCAATCCGCTGTGGGTCTGGCGCGGGCCTCTGCCGATGCGGCGCGGGCAGATTTTTTGGCGATAATGACGACGACGACAGTGGCAGGGCATCGGTTCGGGGCGCACGATATACGCCGCCGCCCGCTTCGCGCGGCGCAATCGGCGGCAACGTGGCCATCGGCGCCTGCGATTCCAGCGGACCAAGCGGTACAGTAAGCGCGGCGCTGTTGGGCCAGAGCATGATCACGCGGATCGATACCCAACCGCCGACCACCAGCGCGAGGAAACGTAAGGGGCTGCCCTGGCGATTCATCCCGCGCGACCTGCAACCGGGGCCGGATCAAGCGGCGGAAAGGCGTGGGCGGTCTTGTCCCAACGGATCGGTGCGCCGCGCAGCATCGCGACATAGCGGATGATCGCGCGTCGCGCGGCAAGCAGCGCAATGATGTTGCCAACAAAGGCACGCGGGATAGACCAGCAGCCTTCGCGCCATCCATAGGCCGCGCTGGTAAAGCCAAACCGCATCGCCAACCGCCACACCAGCAATGTGCCATTGGCGATTAAAACGGCTATGGGCAGCGCCACGGCATCCAGCGGCATGCCTGCCACGGCGTGGCCCAGCGAGGATAGACCGGTAGCAACCACCGCAAGATACGCCACTGCCAGCACCAGCACGGCAACCGGGCCACGCCGGTCACGCATGCGCATCCAGTGATCGCCCAGCGCAAACCGCGCCCCCCAGCCGGTGCGATCCCACCCCGCCAGCGCAATCCCCACCATCCACCGCGCCTTTTGCCGAACGGCGGCGTCCAGTTTGGCCGGGAAATAGGCGCGCACCGCCACCAGCGGACCGCCGGGATAGTCACGCACCCGCGCCAAAATTGACTGGCCACCCAGCGCCGACACATGAAGGCCAAGTTCATAATCCTCGGTCAGGCTATGGGCATCGAACGGATCACCGCCCCGCCCCCGTGCAATCGCCTCCAGCGCCTCGCGCGCAATCGCGCAGCCCACGCCGGCCAGCGGCAAGCCGGCCCCCAGCACCTGGCGCACCACGAGTTGCTTGGCGTGCGCCTCGGCAAATTCGTCGCAATAATGCCCTGATACCAGCCGCGAACGGCGCTGCACCAGCGGCAGAACGGGCAGCTGCACCGCGCTGTACGGCCCGATTAGCCGATCAAAGATACGCAGTTCATAGCGGTGAACGACATCTTCTGCATCATGCAGCACAATGGCGCGCGCGCGGACACCATCTGCCATCTCGTCACGGGCCAGCGCGCGCCATAGCACGTTGAGATTGGCCGCCTTGGTCGAAGGGCCCGGATCCGTGCCGATCACCAGCCGAATTCGGTCGTCACGCTCGGCGATCGCCGCTACCGCATCAATCGTCGCTGGATCATTGGGATAGGTGCCAACATAAATGCGGTAATCGGGGTAATCGAGCCGCGCCAGCGCAGTATCCAGCATGGCACCAATCACGCCCGCCTCATCCCAGGCAGCAACGAAGATGGCGATTCGCCCCTGTGGCTGGGGCGCTGCAAAATCGGCCAGCACTGGCCCTGCTGCGCGCTGCCGCACCAGCCTTTGCCAGCCGCTGCGCACAAAAAACACCAGATCGACCGCAAGATCATCAATCCCGCCAAGGGCGATGCCGACGCCTGCAAACAGCAACGCCTCGCGCGCGATAAAATCAATTACCGCAATGCCATCCACCCAGCCGATCAACCGTGACGCCCCCCCGATTCGTCCACCGACTGTTGTTCCCCAGCAACATGCTGGCCGCAAGTCGCCTTGGCGGGCGTGATTCGCCGCTGGACCGCAGTCACCCGGCCCGGTAGTTAATGCCATCCTTTCCGAAAGGGGCGATGATGAAGCTGGTCTCCCGTCTGGCATTCCTGGCCCTTGTGGTCGCCCCGATCAGTGCCTCGGGTGATAATTCTCCGCAGGTCATTGTCGCGACACCCGGCATCGGCGGCGGCGCGATTGAGCGCTTTACGGCACGGTTCAACCAGCCAATCGTTGCGCTGGGCGATCCGCGCGCTGCGTCTCCGTTCAAGGTGACATGCGCGATTGCGGGCGAGGGTCGCTGGGTCGATCAGCAAACCTATGTCCATGAATTCAAGACGCCGCTGCCCGGCGGCACCGCGTGCAGCTTTGACCTGGTCGACGGGCTGAAGACCGTATCGGGCTATGCCGTGGGCGGCCAACGCAGTTTCAAGGTCGATGCCGGCGGCCCGGTCGCGCGCGCGGTGCTGCCTGGGCAATATGGCGGCGAGATTGAAGAGGATCAGGTATTCCTGATCGCTGCCAACATGCCCGCCACGCCTGCCTCTGTCGCGGCCAATGCCTATTGCGCGGTTGACGGCATCGGCGAGAAGATTCCGGTCGATGTGCTGGGGCCAGATGTTGCGCCCAAGCTGCTCGGTGACCTGGGGACCGACCGGTATGAGGTCACCAGTTTCCTTGAAAGCGCTGGCCTGCCCGCGACGATTCCAGTGGCCGAGGCGGACCGCGCCGCGATGACCGCCGGTATAACCGCGCTGAAGTGCCGCCGCCCCTTGCCACCGGGGCGGGACATGGCGATTGTCTGGTCAGGCAAGATCGCGGGTGCTGGTGGCAAGATCGCCGGGGCTGATCAGCGGTTCGATTATACCGTGCGCAAGCCGTTTACCGCGCGCTTCGAATGCGGGCGCGTCAACCCGCAGGCTGGGTGCAGCCCGGTTGAAAAGGCGTGGGTGCGGTTCTCATCCCCCATCGCCAAGGGGCTGGCCGAGCAAATCCGCATCCAGACCGCCGATGGCAAATCAATCGCGCCCAAATTCGATAATGATGCCAAGAAGCAATCGACCGTCAGCGACATCAGCTTTGCCACGCCCTTGCCATCGGCCAGCACCGCCAAGCTAATCCTGCCCGCCGACATCAAGGATGAAAGCGGTCGTCCGCTTTCCAATGCCGAACGCTTTCCGCTCGACATCCGCTTTGATGAAGCCCCGCCGCTGGTAAAATTCGCCGCGCCGTTCGGCATATTGGAGGCCCGCGAAGGCGGCGTGCTGCCCGTAACCGTCCGCAACGTCGAACCCGCGTTGCAGGGGCGCAACCTGGCGATTGCCGGGCAGACGCTGAAGATTGACGGCACTGACGGCCAGATCGCGGCATGGCTGCGCACCGTTGACGATGCCGATGATTATGCCAGCCACGAAGAACAGCGCGGCAAGGAAAAGGTGACGATCAACGACACCGGTTCAAAGCCCATCCTGGCCGCGAACCAGGGAACCGATTTGTCGGTCGGCCTGCCGGGCAAGGGCAAGGATTTCGAGGTGGTCGGCATACCGCTCACCAAGCCCGGATTCTATGTGGTTGAACTGGCCAGTCCAAAGCTTGGCAATGCACTGCTCGGTCGTAATGCGCCGCGCTATGTGGCCAGCGCCGCGCTCGTCACCAACATGGCCGTGCATTTCAAATGGGGCCGGGATCGCAGCCTTGCCTGGGTCACCGCGCTCGACAGCGGCAAGCCGGTGGGCAACGCCGCCGTTACCGTTAGCGACAGTTGCACCGGCAAGGTGCTGGCACGCGGCGTCAGCGACAAGAGCGGCGGGCTGCTGATCCCTGCTGGCCTGCCCACGCCCGAAACCTATGCATCGTGCGACGGTGAGGGTTCCGCCCATGCGCTGATGGTGTCGGCCCGCAAAGACGATGATTTCAGCTTTACGCTGACCGATTGGGGCGAAGGCATCCGCCCCTATGATTTCGATCTGCCCTATGGCTATTCAGCGCAGGAAGATATTGTCCACACGGTGTTTGATCGTGCGCTGGTCCGCCAGGGCGAGACGATCAACATGAAGCATATTGCGCGCAAGCCGATTGCTAATGGATTTGCGACCTCCCCTGCCTTTACCGGCACACTGCGGCTGTCACATCGTGGATCGGACACGCAGTTTGATCTGCCGCTGCGCATCGACGCGAACGGCATCGGCGAAACCCAGTGGACCGCCCCGCAAGGCGCGCCGATGGGCGATTACGATATTCAGGTCATCAGCGGCGACACGACGATTTACACCAACCAGTCGTTCAAGGTTGACGAATACCGCCTGCCCACGATGCGGGCCACCGTATCCGGGCCAAAGGAAGCCGCGATCCGGCCGAAGACGCTGCCGATTGACTTGTTCGTGGGCTATCTGTCGGGCGGTGGCGCTGCCAAATTGCCGGTCGATGTGCGAATCGGCTGGTTCGGCACGGTTGGCACGCCCAGCGGCTATGAAGCCTATAGCTTTGGCGGCAAGGCGCTGAGCGAGGGCGTCAAGGCAATGAACGGCGACGGCGAGGAGGAACAAGCCCCGCTGCCTCCAACCCAAACGCTGCCGGTTACGCTGGGTGCGGACGGCACCGCGCGCACCGCCATCGACATCCCGCAATCGCTGGATGGCGCGGCGAACATGCTGGTCGAGATGGATTATCCCGACGCCAATGGCGAAGTGCTGACCGCATCACGCAGCATCCCGATTTACCCATCGGCGGTGCGGATTGGCATCAAGACCGATGGCTGGCTGATGAAGCAGGATGATCTGCGGCTACGGCTGGTGGCGGTGGATACGCAGGGCAAGCCGATTGCCAACCAGAAGATCACCGTTGCGCTGTATAATCGCGAAATCCTTACCGCGCGGCGGCGGCTGATCGGCGGCTTTTATGCCTATGACAACCAGATGAAGACCACGAAATTGTCCGCGACATGCACCGCGACGACAGACGCACAGGGGCTGGCGACATGCGCAATCAACCCCGGCGTATCGGGTGAGGTCTATGCCGTTGCCACCACCACTGATGCTGTCGGCAATCTGGCGCGCAGCACGGTTTCCACATGGCTGGTCGGCGATGATGACTGGTGGTTTGGCGGCGACAATGGCGACCGCATGGATCTCATCCCCGAAAAGCCTGAATATAAGGCCGGCGAAACCGCACGCTTCCAGGTTCGCATGCCCTTCCGCGAGGCGACCGCGCTTGTCACGGTTGAGCGCGAAGGCGTGCTGTCGAGCTTCGTCACGCATCTTGAGGGCAGAAATCCGGTTGTCGAGGTGAAGATGCCGGGTAGCTATGCACCCGATATATTTGTCTCCGTCATGGCGGTGCGTGGGCGCGTGCAGGGCGGGTTCTGGGATTGGCTGACCGATTTTGGCGCGATGCTGGGCATTGTCGCGAAGAACGAACCCGCGCCGGAGGCAACCGCGCTGGTCGATTTGAGCAAACCGGCATACCGGCTCGGCATTGCCAAAGTGAAAGTGGGCTGGGACGCATACCGGCTGGGCGTAACCGTGAAGGCTGACCGCGAACGCTATGCCGCGCGCGACGTGGCGCAAGTCGATGTCGATGTGAAAACGCCGGACGGAAAGCCAGCGGCCAGCGCCGACGTGGCATTTGTGGCGGTCGATCAGGCATTGCTGCAACTCGCCCCCAATGAAAGCTGGGACGTGCTGAGCGCGATGATGGGCGAACGCTCGCTTTCCGTGCTCACCTCAACCGCGCAAACCCAGGTGGTGGGCAAGCGCCATTACGGCAAGAAAGCCGTTGAGGCAGGCGGCGGCGGCGGCGGTGACTTGTCAGGGCTGAACCGCGAGAATTTCCAGCCCGTGCTGCTGTGGAAGGGCCGTGTCGCGCTCGACGCCAATGGCCATGCCCGCGTGCCGGTGACGCTGAATGACGCGCTGACATCGTTCAAGCTGGTCGCCATCGCGACAGACGGTGCGCAACTGTTCGGCACTGGCGAAACCGATATCCGCGCGGCCCAGGATCTGAGCATCTTTGCCGGTATTCCGCCGCTGGTGCGCACCGGCGATAATTTTGGCGCGGTGTTCACGCTGCGCAACGGGTCGGACAAGCCGATGACGGTGACTGCCAGCGTCGAGCTTAGCCCGCGCATCGCCACCGGTAAGCCGCTGACGGTAACGATCCCCGCTGGGGGTGCCGCGCCGGTCGTGTGGAACCTCACCGCGCGCGAAGGCCTGTCGTCCTTGCGCTGGCAGGTTTCCGCCAAAAGCGCCGACGGCAAGGCAATCGACAAGATCACGGTCGATCAGCAGATTGTGCCCGCCGTGCCGGTTGAGGTGTGGGCGGCAACGCTGGCGCGGGTCGGCGCGGGCGGCATGATCCCGATTGAGGCACCGGCAGGCGCATTGCCCGGCCGTGGCAGTGTCGATCTGCGGCTAACCGATACGCTTGCACCGCCGCTCGCCGGGGTGCGGGCGTACATGACCGCCTATCCCTATAACTGCTTCGAACAGCGGCTATCGCGGATCGTGGCACTAGGCGATGTGGCGGGCTGGAGCGCGCTGGCAGGCGAAATCCCGACCTATCAGGCACCCGATGGGCTGCTGCGATACTGGCCATCGGAAACGCTGAACGGGTCAGAAGCGCTGACCGCCTATGTTCTGTCGATCACATCCGAAGCGGGGCTGCCGATTCCTGAAGGCTCGCGCGCCAAGATGATCGAGGGGCTGAAGGCCGTCGTCGATGGTCGGGTGCGGCATGAGGATTACGGCGATGTCAGGCTGCAACGTGTCGCCGCCTTTGCCGCGCTCGCCCGCGCCGGGGCCGCCACGCCTGCCATGCTCGGCCAGATCGGGCTGCCGATTGGCGAGATGCAGACAGCACAGCTCGCCGATTATCTGGTCGCGCTCGACAAGGTTTCAGGGCTGGCCAACGCCACCGCGCTGAAAGGCGCGGCACAGGCCGAGCTGCGCAAGCGGCTGGTGTATGAAGGCACGCGGTTGGACCTGAGCGATCAGTCAAACGCGGCCTGGTGGCTGATGTCATCGGGTGACGAGGCGGCGATCAAGGCGTTGATCGCGGTGCTCGGGCGCCCGGGCTGGCAGGATGATGCGCCCCGGATGATGGTGGGGGCCGCGCTGCGCCAATCCCGCGGCCACTGGGATACCACGACGGCCAATGCCTGGGGCGCGGTTGCCGCACGCAAATTCGCCGGGGTCTATCCAGCCGAAGCGGTCGCCGGTGTGACAACCGCAACGCTTGGTGCCACCACGTTAACGCGCAGCTGGCCGCTGGCCGAGCCATCACGCTTCGTCAGCTTGCCACTGCCCGCCGGGCGAACGCCGTTGGCGCTCTCGCAAAGCGGCGGTGCGGGGCCATGGGCGATGGTATCGGTGTCGGCCGCGGTGCCGCTCAGCAAGCCGCTCAATGCAGGGTACAAAATGACCAAGACCGTGTCGGTGGTGCAGGCCCGCAAGGCCGGTGTGCTGACGCGCGGCGATGTGCTGAAAGTGTCGATCACCGTCGATGCATCCGCGGAACGCAACTGGGTGGTGGTGAGCGATCCGGTGCCCGCAGGCGCGACGATTATCGGTGATCAGGGTGGGCAATCATCGCTGCTGGCGCAGGTGACGGGCGATGCGGGCGTTACACCAAGCTATGTCGAGCGTGGCGGGGCAACGTGGCGCGGCTATTTCGCTTGGGTGCCGCGCGGCAGCTTTACCGTCAGCTATACCGTGCGGCTGAACGGGGCAGGGCGGTTCAATCTGCCGCCAAGCCGGGTGGAGGCAATGTATTCGCCCGCCATTCGCGCCGCATTGCCCAACGCGCCGGTGACCGTGCTGCCCAAGTGAGTGCTGGCCAAGTAAGCTTAGTGGCAGGGTGACATGACCGCCTATCAGCGGCTGCGCGCGCTGCTCACCGATCAGCCCGATCGGGCGATGACGGCGATGATCGGCTGGGCAAAGCAACTCGGCCCCGCGCAATACGGCATTGGTGGCCTGATCCTGCTGGTGCTGGCGGGCGCCTTGCTCGATTATGCGACCCAGCCGCCACCGCTGCCAAGCTATGGCCATGTCCGCAGGCAGTGGCAGCCATCCGAGGCGTGGCTATATGACCGAAACGGCGTGCTGATCGACAGCGCACGCGTAAACTTTGCGGCGCGGCGGCTGGCCTGGACGCCGATTGACAAGGTATCGCCCGCCACCCGCGAGACGATGCTCAATGCCGAAGATAAGCGCTTTTACAGCCATGGCGGCGTCGATTTTCTGGCGTTGGGCAGCGCCATGCGGGATCGGTTGCAGGGCAAACGCGGGCGCGGCGCAAGCACGGTTTCGATGCAGGTGGCGGGCTTTCTCAGCAGCGAGCTGGCAGCGCCCGGCGCGCGTGGCTGGCGCGAAAAGCTGCGCCAGATGCGCGCCGCATGGGGGCTGGAGCGGGCCTGGAGCAAGAACCAGATTTTTGAGGCCTATCTGAACCTGGCCGGGTTTCGCGGTGAAGCGCAGGGTATTGGCGCGGCGGCACTGGGGCTGTTCGGCAAAACGCCCGATGCCCTGTCGCGCGACGATGCGTTATTATTGGCAGCGCTGCTGCCTGATCCGCAGGCGCGCCCTGATCAGGTGTCGCACCGGGCGTGTGCGCTCGCCAAGCAGCAGGATTGTACGCGTTTTGCAGGGGCTGCGTTTTCAATGCTCGGTCCCGCGCGCAGCCTGGCGCTTGATCCGGGGCTGGCCCCGCATCTTGCCGGGCGGTTGCTCACCAAACCAGGAATCAACATCACCACGACCATCGACGCGCAAACGCAGCGAATCGCGATTGCAGCACTGGTACGCCAGTTGCGCGGGCTGGGCGGTGCCCGCGCACGCGACGGGGCGGTGGTGGTGGTCGACAATGCCAGCGGCGATGTGCTCGCCTATGTCGGCGGGGTTGGCGGCGAATCGACAGCGGCGGCCGTGGATGGCGCGGCGAGTTACCGGCAGGCGGGTTCGACGCTGAAACCATTTCTCTACGCACAGGCGATCGAGCGGGGATATTTGACCGCTGCGTCGATTCTGGACGATTCGCCGGTGCAGCTCGACACCGCATCCGGGCTGTATGTGCCGCAAAATTATGATCGTGATTTCAAAGGGCTGGTGTCTGCCCGCAGTGCGCTGGCAGGATCGCTCAATGTGCCAGCCGTGCGTACCTTGCTGCTGGTGGGGGTTGAACCGTTTCGCGACCGGCTATGGGATACCGGCTATCGCGGGTTGACCGAGGACGGGCAATATTACGGCTTTTCGCTGGCGCTTGGCTCTGCCGAAGTGACCTTGCTGGAACAGGTGGCCGCGTTTCGATCGCTTGCGCAGGGCGGGCGCTGGTCACCGCTTCGGCTGACGGCAGCCGACAACCCCGAACGCCCCCGCGCCATCACCACCCCCGCTGCCGCCTGGATCGTCAGCGACATGCTGGCCGATCCCAATGCGCGGGCGGGCACATTCGGGCTGGATAGCGCGCTGCGCCTGCCCTTCTGGGCGGCGGTGAAAACCGGCACGTCAAAGGGCCTGCGCGACAATTGGTGCATCGGCTATTCGGATCGGTTCACCGTCGGCGTGTGGGTTGGCAATCTGGAGGGTGATCCGATGCGCGCGGTATCGGGCACCAGCGGCGCCGCGCCGGTATGGCGCGACATCATGCTGGCGATCAACGCGCGGGGAAGCGCACGGCCCCTTGCGCAACCGCGCGGCATTGAAGCGCGGCAGGTTAGATTCGGCGGCGCGATTGAACAGCCGCGCCGCGAATATTTTCTGACGGGCACCGCGCAAACGCAAATCGCGGGCGCGCCAGATACCGCCCGACGCCCGCGCATCACCAATCCGGTGTCAGGCAGCGTCTATGCGCTTGATCCCGATATCCCCATTGATCGCCAGCGACTGGCGATTGGCGTATCGGGTGCCGCCGCAGGCCACCGGATAGAGCTTGATGCGCGTGATCTGGGTGCCGCCGATGCCAAACCGCTCGTGCTCGCAGCCCCGGGGCGGCACCGGCTGCGGCTGATTGATCTGGGCGGCAAGGTGGTGGATCAGGTAATTTTCACGGTGCGGTAGATAAGAAAAAGGCCAGCCCGGATATCCGGACTGGCCCTTTTGGCGGTTAATCGCGGGGTTTAGTAAAAGAAGCCGCGATTCACGTCGAGAATGATGCCGCGACGCGTGTCGATGAGCAGCACATCGTTATAATGGCGAACCCAGCGCGAATAGCCCCGTGCTGGCGGCAGATGATAACGCCACGGATCGGCGATGAAATACCGCGATCCATAATAGGCTGGAGCAATCCGGCCGCCGACGCGGAAGTTGTTATACCGGAATGGCGCGTTCCAGTTGCCACGGCGATAAAGGTCGCGATGGCCATCGCGATACCCACGCCAGTCATTGCGGCCCCAAGCGCGATCACGATCGAACCGGTCCTCGCGCAGTTCCTGCCGGGCTTCGCGCACATCGCGCTGCTCGCGCCGGATATCGCGCTCGTCACCGTAACGGTAAGCGCGGTTAAGGTCGCGCTGCTCTTGGCGCAGATCCTGCCGTGATTCCCAAACTTCGCGCTGCGACTGGGCGCTGGCAGCCACTGGCAGCATGGTTGCGGCCATCAAACCCATGATGATCAATTTACGCATGATGCTTCTCCATTCTTCGGTCCAGACATAACGCCCAAGGGGGATATGGGTGCCGTCTGAGAATGGATTTGCCCGAGTCGCGCTGAACGAAGCTCGAACGCGACTGTCAGCAAAATGAAAGGGTGCGGCGCGATTTACGGCTGGTCGCGCGTGCCGCCGCCCTGGTTCTGGCCGCCTGGTACCTGGCCTGAGCCGACCGACCCGATATTGCCGAACAAATCCTGGAAGAATGTGCGGGTGCGGCCCAGCGTCGGCGTGGTCTTGCCATAGGGATTGATCGACGCGACCTTTTCAATCCCGGTGCGATCAACCGCCGTCACCACGCCCTTGGCATCAAACCGAACGCGGAGCACCATCTGGTCGCGCGGCTTGGGGTTATTATACGCGTAAAACCGCGTGTCCCGCGAGACATAATACCATTCGCGTTCATCGAATGTGCTCGTGAAGCTGGGCTTGCCGAGCACCTGCGCCACCGATGACCGGTTATCCACCCCCGGCTGGACCGAGTCCACCAAGTCAACATCGACCACATAGCCCTGGTGGCCATTGAGCCGCGTGCACCCCGCCAGCGCGGTGCTGCCAAACGCGATCAGCAGCAATATTCCCATTCGGGCGGACATTCGCTTCATTTGACTCTCCCAGACGGGCTACGCTGATACACAATTGATACTATGACGGCTGATATGATGGCGGCGACCAGCACCGCATTGCATCGCGCCGGTTCAGCCTCAATATGCCGGGGGACGTCAGCAAACAAGGCGCGGTTTTGCGTATGGGTCCAAGGATGATGGGACGGATATGGGATTGATCGACAAACTGTTCGGGCAAAAGCCCGCTTCGGCCATCGCACCGCTGTATGACGCGATCATTGCGCAGGGGCGGGCGCCGCATTGGTATCTGGACGGTGCCGTGCCAGATACGATGGATGGCCGGTTCGATATGATCGCAGCAATTCTGGCCTTTGTCCTGTTACGGCTGGAAAGCGATCCACAAGCCGCTGAGGCCAGCGCACGGCTTACTGAGCAGTTCATCACCGATATGGACGGCCAGTTGCGCCAGAACGGCGTCGGCGATGTCGGGATTGGAAAATATGTCGGCCAGATGATGAGCATGCTGGGCGGAAGGCTGGGCGCGTATCGCGACGCGCTGGCAGCAGGCGATCTGGGCCCGGCGGTCAAACGCAACCTGTATCGCGGCGATAATCCGGGGGAGGCGGCACTGGCGCACAGCATCGCGCAATTGCTGGCGCTGCGCGATCAGCTGGCGGCTGTCGGCACGGCAGAGATATTGGCCGGGCGGCTGGCATGACCGCGCCTGAATTCGCACGGCCCGAACGCATCGACATGATCGGCGAGGGCGCGCGCACCATCGCCATCGCTGCGGACCCGGCAGAACGAGCGGCGCTCGCTGCCCGGTTCGGGTTGATCGAGGTGGCTGATTTGCACGCCGAATTCACCGTAAACCGGGATCCGGGCGGCATCGTGGCGCGTGGCCGCGTGATTGCGCGGGTGGTGCAACGTTGCGTGGTGACCGCAGAACCCATCTCCACACCCATCGACGAGCCCGTCGCCCTGCGCTTCGTTGCTGACGAAAGCGCGCTGGGCGACGAGATAGAGCTGACCGCCGATGCGCTCGACATCATCCCCTATGCAGATGGCGTCATCGATCTGGGTGAGGCGGCGGCAGAAACAATGGCGTTGGCGCTTGATCCGTTTCCACGCGGCCCAAATGCCGAATCGGTCCTGCGTGAGGCGGGTGTGCTTCGTGAGGGTGAGGTGGGGCCGTTCAGCGGGCTGGCAGCGCTGAAGGCCAAACTGAAGGGCACGCCTGACTAACACGGCCAATGATTTGGCCAGCGGCCTAATCCGTGTCGTCCGGGCCCAGCGTTGGATCAAGATCGCGCGGGCGAACAAAGCGCGTCAGGGTGGCGGGGGTGCTGCCCATGTCCGCCCAGGCGGCACAATCAAACTGCAGTTCGGCCAGGCTCGCGGTGGGAAATTTGATCTCCACTTCTTCACGCAAACGCGCGCAATCTGTGGCCGCATCGGTATCGGCCGGCACCAGCATCAGCACCAGGTCTTCCAGGCCGGGATTGTGCCCCACCAGCAGCACACGGCCCACCGAATCAGGCAGGCCAGCCACCAGATCGATCAAGGTCGCGGCAGACGCCAGGTAAATCCGGCGCTCCCACGCCGGGGCGACCGGCAGGTCATAGCGCGATGATACATGATCAATCGTCTCCACAACCCGCACCGCAGGCGACGCCAGAACATGATCGAACATCAGGCCGTGATCAGCGAGATACTGGCCGATTTGTTCAGCGCCGCGCTTACCGCGCGCGTTGAGCGCCCGATCAAAATCGCGCGCAACGGGATCGTCCCAACCCGATTTGGCGTGCCTGAGCAAGGTAAGCGTCTTCATGCCCCATCCCCCCTCAGGCGCGATCCGCCACTTCATGCCCTAGCGCGGCGGCGGTGGAAAGCCGTTGCGTGACCCGAATGATCGCTTCTTCCAATGAAACACGCGCAATCGGCACGCCAGCGGGAAATGCGCTCAGCAATCGCGACGGCATAGCAGCCGACAGCAGCACGAATGATCCGCGATCATCGGCCCGCCGAATCAGTCGCCCAAATGCCTGTGCCAGCCGTGCCCGCACCAGCCGGTCGTCATAGGCGGAGCCCCCCCCTGCCAGCCGACGCGCGGCATGCAGCACGCTTGGTTTGGCCCAGGGCACGCCTTCCATCACCACCAGCCGCAGCGAATGGCCGGGCACATCCACCCCATCGCGCAGGGCATCCGTGCCCAACAACGATGCGCGGGTATCATCGCGAAAAATATCCACCAACGTGCCCGTATCAATGGGATCAACATGCTGAGCATGCAGCGCCAGCCCGTCGCGCGCCAGCCGATCCGCGATTCGCGCATGAACCACCCGCAGCCGCCGAATCGCGGTGAACAGCCCCAATGTGCCGCCCCCTGCCGCCGCGATCAGCCGGGCATAGGCATTGGCGAGCGCCCCCATATCGCCGCGCTTCACATCGGTGACGATCAGCACTTCTGCCGCTGATGCGTAGTCAAACGGGCTGGCGGCTTCAAAATGGATCGCCGGGCGGGTGAGATGCGCGGCACCCGTGCGGGCATCGGCCACCGCCCAGCCTTCGTCGCGGTTTGCCCCGCCCCCCGTCAGCGTCGCTGATGTCACCAGCGCGCCCTGTGCAGGCTTCAGCACAATTTCAGCAAATGGGCGCATCGGATCAAGCCAGCGCCGGTGGACGCCAACATCATATTCGCGCCCCTCAACCCGCTCTACCGCCAGCCAATCGACAAAATCAGGGTCCGCCGGCCCGCCGATTCGTGCAAGCAACGCCAGCCACGCCCCAACCGTGTCGACGCGCCAGCCGAGCGAGGCAATTGCCCCCTCAATCCGCGCGCGGGCCGGGCCGTCCATCCAGTCAGGCGCGTCGGCCAGCACCGCCTCCAGCCGTCGCCCGAGCGCGACCAGCGGGCGATAAAGCGAATCGAGCGCCTGCCCGGCGTCCGCCGCCGCCTCGATTAGCGCGGCATCGGGCTCAGCGAGCTCGGTTTCAAGCCCGTAGCCTGCGTCCTCAGTGCTATCGTCGCGCGCAAATACCAGCCCGCGCACTGCCGCCAGCAATCCCTCAATCGCGCCAAAGGGCTGCCCCTCCCCCAGCCGCGCCAGCCAGCCATCGCCGGGCAAGGCGCGCGCTGCATCCGCCGCCTCTGCAATCGCCCGCGCGCCTGCCTCGTCATAGCTGGCCACGTCGGACAGCCGCGCCGCGAGCCCGCGCCTGCGCCCTCTCCCGGTGGTCTCGGGGCCGATCACCCAGCGGCGCAGCTCGATCGTTTCCTGGCCCGTCAGCGCGGTGGCGAACATCGAATCAGCGGCATCGAACAAGTGATGGCCTTCGTCGAACACATAGCGGCTGGGCCGGGTGGCGGTTTCGCGCCCGCGTGCAGCGTTCACCATCACCAGCGCATGATTGGCGATGACGATATCGGCATCGGCACTCGCACGCGCCGCCCGCTCAATGAAGCATTTGCGGTAATGCGGGCAGCCAGCATACACGCACTCGCCGCGCCGGTCGGTCAGCGCGGTGGGGCCATTGCGCCGGAACAAGGTGGGCAGCCAGCCGGGCAGATCACCGCCGACCATATCGCCATCCACCGTATACGCCGCCCAGCGCGCCACCAGTTGCGCAAGCACGGCGGCGCGCCCCTGAAAACCGCCCTGCAGCGCGTCCTCGAGATTGAGCAAACAGGCATAATTCTCCCGCCCCTTGCGCGTGACGACCTTTGCCCTGCGCATTGCCGCATCGGGAAACAACCGGGCGCTTTCATGCGCCAACTGGCGTTGCAGCGTTTTGGTGAAGGTGGAAATCCACACCGCCCCGCCCGCCTGTTCAGCCCATAAAGACGCGGGCGCGAGATAGCCCAGCGTCTTGCCAATCCCCGTTCCTGCCTCTGCCAGCACCAGATTGGGGCTGTCGCGAGCAGTACGCGGCGCAAAGGCGAGTGCTGCTGCGGCGGCAAAGGCGCGCTGCCCGGCGCGCTGTTCAGCGGCACTGCCGGTAAGCGTCGCCAGCCGCGCCTGGGTGTCTTCCACCCCAATGGTGATGCTGCGCGGCGCGGGACGGGGGGCACCCTCGCTCCATTCCGGCAGTTTTGAAAACAGCCAGCGCTCGGCGACTTCCGGCTTTTTCAGCCGGTCGGCAAGCAGCGGCACCCAGGGCCAGCGCAGCCGCGTGAGCGCCTGCAACGCTGTCCACGCGCCCTCGCGCTCAGGCCAGTCGCCACCGGTCTGATCAATCAGCGCAGCAGCTGCGGCGGCAAAAAACGGGGCAATCGCATCATCGCGCGCGGGCTCATCAAGCCCCGTCACGCGCGCCAGCCCGCGCGGGGTGGGCACCATGAAGCGCGCCGGGTGCAAAAACGCGAACAGTTCAAGCAGATCAAGCCCGGACAGTTCGGCATAGCCAAGCCGCTGCCCCACCAAAGCGGCGTTCAGCACGATGACGGGGGTATCGGCGGCAATCCGGATTGCCTCACCCCGGCCAACCTGCCGCGTTTTGCCATCTTGCGCGATCCAGATGCCGCCATGGCTTGCGTGCAGCGCGGGATAGGGCAAAGAAGCGGTCATCCCCATCATCTCTGCCGATACGGGAACGAAAGGGCAACTTGTGACTGATCTGCGCGCCGCTGCACTCGCTTCAAAGGCCTGGCCTTATGAAGAGGCGCGCAAGCTGCTCAAACGTTATCCTGATGGCAAGCCCGCCAAGAACGGACAGCCCGCACCGATCATTTTTGAAACCGGCTATGGCCCATCGGGTCTGCCGCATATCGGCACGTTCAACGAAGTGCTGCGCACAACGATGGTGCGCCATGCGTTTCAGACGATGTCTGACGCGCCGACCCGGCTGATCGAATTTTCAGACGATATGGACGGCTTACGCAAAGTGCCGGACAACGTGCCCAATCAAGCCATGCTGACCGAACATCTCGGCAAGCCGCTGAGCCGTATTCCGGACCCGTTCGACAAGTTCGACAGCTTTGCCGCGCATAACAATGCGATGCTGCGCGATTTCCTTGACCGGTTCGGGTTTGACTATGAATTCATCTCGTCTGCCTCGCAGTACGAAGCCGGCGTGTTTGATGACGCGCTGAAGGGTGTGCTGCGCCATTATGAGGCGATCATGGGCGTGATGCTGCCCACGCTGCGCAAGGAACGTGCCGCGACCTATTCACCCGTCCTGCCGATCAGCCCCAAATCAGGTGTCGTGTTGCAGGTGCCGGTGCAGGTGGTGGATGCAGAGGCTGGGCTGATCCGCTTCACCGATGCCGATGGCGAGGTGATGACCCAAAGCGTGCTGGGCGGCCATGCCAAGCTGCAATGGAAGGTCGACTGGGCAATGCGCTGGGTCGCGCTGGGCGTTGATTATGAGATGTACGGCAAGGACCTGATCGACAGCGGCGTGCAGTCAGGCAAAATCGCCCGCGTGCTCGGCGGTCGCCCGCCAGAGGGGCTGATCTATGAGATGTTCCTTGATGAAAAGGGCGAGAAAATCTCCAAGTCCAAGGGCAATGGCCTGACGCTGGAGCAATGGCTCGATTACGGTACGCAGGAGAGCCTCGCCTTTTTTGCCTATCGCGAGCCCAAAAAAGCCAAGCAGCTCCACATCGGCGTCATCCCGCGCGCGGTGGACGAATATTTCCAGTTTCGCGGCAATTACGCAGCGCAACCGGTTGAGCAGCAGCTCGGCAACCCGGCGCATCATATTCATGACGGCGCCGTGCCCGCTACGAATCCGCCAGTGACCTTTGGCCTGTTGCTCAACCTGGTCGGCGTATTGGGCGCGGGCGCGACGGCAGAGCAAGTGCGCGGCTATCTCAGCAATTATGTCGACGGCAATGTGTCGGCGGAGCTTGATGCGCTGATCGGCCATGCCCTTGCCTATAACCGCGATTTTGTTGCGCCGACGCTGGTTCGCCGCAAGCCCGAGGGCGTTGAGGTGGCCGCGCTCGACCGGCTCGACCGCGAACTGGCGACCGCGCCTGCCGACGCATCGGCGGTCGACTTGCAGAACATCGTCTACGCCATCGGCAACGAGGGCGGTTTCGACAATCTGCGGGACTGGTTCAGCGCGCTGTACGAAACCCTGCTCGGATCAAGCCAGGGGCCGCGCATGGGCAGCTTCATCGCGCTTTACGGTGTTGAGAACAGCCGCAAGCTGATTGCCGAGGCGTTGGTAAAAAACTGAGCGATCAGTGCGTCGCCTCGGGTTCTGTCTTGGGGCTGCCATATCCGGTGCTGAGCGCCAGCTTTTCCATCGTCATGCTCTGGACGACGATGGAGAAAATCACCACGCCCAGCGTGGCGGCAAAAATCGCATCGCGCCCGGGGAAATCGGGCAATGACAGCACCATCGCCACCGACAATCCACCACGCACCCCCGCCCAAGTGAGCACGTTATACAGGTTTAGCGACGCACGCTTACCGATCACGATCATGGCAGAACCCAGCCCTGCAACGGCAAGCCAGCGCGCCACCAGCACCATCGCCGCGCCCGCACCCATCAACACCAGCGTGATCGGGGTCAGGGCGAGCGCGTAGACCTTAATGCCCACCAACAGGAACAAAATCGCGTTCATCCCTTCGTCGATAACATGCCAGAATGGATGAATATATTCCTTGGCACGCGGCGCCAGCGCGCGGTTCGCCCAATCGGTTGCCATCACTAACCCGGCGGCAACCACGCCTAGCGGGCCGGATAATTCAAAGTGCAGCGCCACGGCGTACACAATCGTTGCCGTAGCAATCGTAATCAGCGTTTCGGTAATCCAGTCGTTGACGGCGTACAGGATGGCCACCGCCACGACAGCCACGGCCAACCCCAGGGCAATCCCCCCAAATGCCTCAATCGCTGAATGCTGGGCCAGGGCCGACAGGTCGGTATGGTGGCCTGCGTCACCACCCCCAGCGGTCTGCCCGATGGCATAGGCCAGCAGCGCCTTGAACAGCACTACCGCCACGCCATCATTAAACAGCGCCTCGCCTTCAAGCTGGGCCTGAAGCTGCGGCTCCAGGTCGGTCCGCTTGGTCATCGCGAGAACGGCAATCGGATCGGTTGGGCTGATCAGCGCGCCGAATACCAGTGCCCAGCTGACCGGCATTTCAATCCCGACCAGATGACACACGCCCCAAAAGGCTGCTGCGATCAGCACGGCGGTGATCACCGTGCCCAAAATCGCCAGTGCCGCAACGGCCCATCCCCGCTTGATCATGGCGGCGATATTGACGTTCATCGCGCCTGCAAACAGCAGATAGGCCAGCATGAAATTCAGCACGAGCTTGGGAAAATCAATCTGTTGCTCCAGCGCCTTCAGCGTGGCGGCAATCCCCAGATCTGGTTTGACGAGATCGGCCAGCGCAACGACCCCGGTGAATGCCATGCCGACAATCAACAGCCCCACAGCCACCGGCAGTTTCAAGGTGTTCGCATTGATCCAGCAGGCCAACGCCGTGACGCCCAGAATCAAGGCTGCCATCTCGAAAAGATCAAGGTTCATCGGTTTTCCCCCTGCGCCGCCAATTCCGGGCTGATACCCTGTCGAATCGCTTGCGTATCTTACCGTGCGGGCGGCGATAGCATAGCAAAATCGGACTTCTTCGGTCTGATTTTGATGCGCGCGGATCGCTTTCGGCAGTTGCCGTGCTGGGCTATGCCGAACCGCCCCGCTGCTCTTTCCCCAAAGGGATCGCCTAACCGATGCGTCAGTTTTTTTCCCCGCGCCAGTTCGCCCACGCGCCGCTGCAGGAACTCCATAACGGTGGTTTTACTGCTTATGCCGAGAGCCCGTCGCGGGCCGAAATGATGGCGGCGGCGCTGGCCGGGCTGGAAGCACCGGACGATCATGGTGATGCGGCGATCCGCGCGGTGCACAGCGCCGCCTATATCGATTTTCTGCAAACCGCGCCTGCGGCCTGGGCGGCGGCGGGGCGACCCGGTGACGTGATGGGTTATGTGTGGCCGGTGGTGGGCCGGCGACCGCTGAACCTGACCCGCATCGACGCGCTGGTCGGCCAGTTCAGCTTTGATGCCAGCACGCCCCTGACGGCGGATACGTGGGATGCCGCCTATTGGAGCACGCAAAGCGCGCTTTGCGCACTGGCGGCAGTGCTGGCCGGTGACCCCGCCGCCTTCGCGCTGTGCCGTCCGCCGGGGCATCATGCCGGGGCGGATTATCTGGGCGGCTATTGCTATCTGAACACCGCCGCAATCACCGCGCAGTCCGCGCGCGACGCGGGCGCCGGGCGGGTCGCGATCCTCGATATCGATTATCACCACGGCAATGGCACGCAGGACATTTTCTATGATCGCGGTGACGTGTTCTACGCCTCGCTGCACGCCGATCCCGCCACCGATTATCCCTTCTATTGGGGCCATGCCGATGAACGCGGCGCGGGGGAGGGGCTGGGCGCGACCCTGAACCTGCCGCTACCGCAGGGCACTAAGCTGCCGGGCTTTCGACAAGCGCAAACGACCGCGCTGGCCGCCATCGCGGCGTTCGCGCCTGACCTGCTGGTCGTCAGCTTCGGCGCCGATACGTGGGAGGGTGACCCGATCAGCCACCTGAAGCTCGCCACGGACGATTACGCGGTGCTGGCCGCTGATATCGCCGCAAGAAACTGGCCGACGGTGATCCTGATGGAGGGCGGTTATGCAGTGGACGCGCTGGGCAGCAATGTGACCGGGTTTTTGAGCGGATTCGCGACAGCCTGAATCGTCACCCCGGGCGTGACCCGGACGCCCGCCTCTATGGGCGCGCAGCGAAAGGCGGGGCGCCGCACCTGGTCGGCAGTTATCCCTTTGGACCAAGAAGGCGCGCCACGTCGAACCGAGTTTCAAGTTCCTTGCTCCCCCGCGAAGGCGGGGGCCCAGACTGGTCTCCCGCCTTCGCGGGAGAACAACAAAGCTGCCCTTGGGTGAAAGGGATAACTGCCAATCTAGTCCGGGGTAACGGGAACAATGAAGCAGTTGCACGTTACCAAAGTTACGGCCGGTCAGTCGCATCAATCGGTGGCATGCCCGCCATCGCTTTGGCCACGGCTTCGACCTTTTCCATCACCCGCAAAATATTGCCGCGCGCCAACCCGGCCAGATCAACGTCGCTCCACCCGCGCCGGGCAAGTTCAGCGAACAGCGCGGGGTAGCCGTCCACCCCGGTCATGTCCTTGGGCGACGTGCCGTTGATGCCATCATAATCGCTGCCGATCCCCACATTCGCCCTGCCCGCCAGCTTGGCGATATGATCGACATGATCGGCGATGGTCGCTGAACTAACGATCGGTTCGGGGTGGCTCGACTCCCATGCCAGCACGGGTGCAGCGGCGTTGGGCCCATAGGGCTCAGCAGAAGCCCCGACCGATTTGGCATAATCGGTCCGCGCCTTGTCCCAATCGCGCCACGCTTGCGAGACAAAGCTGGGATAGAAATTGACCATCACCACCCCGCCATTTTTGCCAATCGCGGCCAGCAGATCATCAGGAATGTTACGCGGCGCATTATCCAGCGCGCGGGCGGAGGAATGCGATGCCATCACCGGCGCCTTTGTTACCGCCAGCACGGCCGCCAGCGTCGCATCGGAGACATGGCTTATATCGACGATCATGCCGATCCGGTTCATCTCGCCCACCACCTGCTTGCCGAAGGGCGATAGGCCGCCTGATCGCGGTTCATCGGTAGAGGCATCGGCCCAGGGCAGGCTGCTCGTGTGCGTCAGCGTCATGTAGCGCACGCCCAGATCATAATAGCGCCGCAGCACGGAAAGCCGCCCGTCAATCTGGTGTCCGCCTTCCACGCCCATCAGCGACGCGATCTTGCCGCTTTTCTCAATCCGGCGGATATCGGCGGCGGTGCCGGCCATTTCGAACGCACCCGGATTGGCAGCGACAAAGCGTTTGACGATGTCGATCTCCTCCAGCGTCACCTCCACCGCGCGTGGCCCCAAAATGTCGGCCGTGATCCACACCGACCAGAATTGCGCGCCGACATGGCCACGGCGCAGCCGGGGAATATCGGTTTGCAGCGGCTGTGGCAGGATTGACGTGTCCTTGGTCAGGTCAACCGCCTCCACCTTGGCCGCATAGCGGGTGCGGATTTCCCAGGGCAGATCATTATGCCCGTCGATCACCGGATTGGCCGTGAGCAGCTTTTCAATGCGCTGGGCAGTTACGGGATCGGCGGGCGCTGGTGCGGGGGCCGCCGCCTGGGCCAGGACCAGCAATAATGGCGTCAGCATCTCATTCTCCCCCGTGATCGACGCGTCAGATTAGGCTTCGCCGTCCGGTGCCGCAATGCACGTGACGGGGCAGGTGACGGGCGCGCGCGGCCTGGTATCAACCGCCAGCGAGAAAATATCCGGCCGGGCATAATGGCCGCTGACATCCAGATCATAACGCCCCCGCACAATATCCAGCGGATCAACGTCAGCAACCAGCACCGCTTCTTCGCCGTACACCGGCCCTGCCAGCACATCGCCCATTGGCCCGATGATCACGCTGCCGCCGCGGATCAGCACGGTGGCGGGATCGTTGCCCTGAATGCAGTCGTAATCAGCAGGCGCATCGGCACGCGTCATATACTGGCACGCGCTCAGCACGAAACACCGGCCTTCATAGGCGATGTGGCGCATCGTGGTTTGCCAGATGTCGCGATCATCCACCGTTGGCGCGCCGTAAAATTCCACCCCTTGCGCATAATAATGCTGGCGCAGCGCCGGCATGTAATTTTCCCAGCAAATCGCGGCGGCGACCTTGCCAACCGGGGTGTCCGCAACTTGGAGGGTCGATCCATCGCCCTGCCCCCAGATCAGCCGCTCGCTGGCCGTGGGCATCAGCTTGCGGTGGCGGGCGAGCAGTGCGCCGTCGGGGCCAAAGGTGAGCGCGGTGCAATAGAGCGTGCCGCCTGCCCGCTCGATGACGCCGACGACGAGGGTGGTGCCTGCTTTCGCCGTCATTTCGGTCATGCGCGTAACTTCGGGTCCGGGCACCGCGATCGCCGATTGCCAGTAGCGCGCGAAATCATCGCGCCCCGCAGGCGTGCGTGAGCCAACCCGCGCCCCGAAATCGAGCCCCTTGGGATAACCACCGATATAAGCTTCAGGGAACACCGCGAGGTCGACCTGTTGCGCGCGCAGCGTTTCAACATGCGCGGCCATCCGGTCGAGCGTGGCGGGGGTATCGAACAGGGTGGAACCCGCCTGGACGACGGCGATGCGGCGGGTAGTCATTCGAGCGCCAAAGCCAGATTGCGAAATGCGAACAATTTGCCCTCCAGCATGACCCCACCCTGTTGACGAAGCATTTTTTGGGCCGCGACCTCATGGGTGATTTTCGCTCGGTTAGTCCCTGCGGGATCAATCCCGGCATGAAACGTGACCGCATAATCCGGACACAGGCAATCAAAGATCATTTCGCACCGCCGAACGTGGAACGCCGATGTAGCGATTCCAAACGATGCGACGGAGCGGCGCTTGCAGAAACGGTCGATGACCAATGCATCTTCCACGGTGTTGCTGCTCAGCAATTCGTCGTTGGCCACTGTTGCGGTCGGGATACCGCGCCTGATCAACTCTTGATCAACATAGTGGCGGTGGGGCCATACCGCGCTGTTGAAATGCGCGCCATGGCCGCCGGTTGCGGTGATGATGATCTGCGGATCGATGCGATATTGTCGCTCGGCAGCGTCAACCCTGCTCAGCGAAATTGCTGACAGCGTGCCGTCATCGTCGTTGGAGGTGCCCAATATGAAAACATAATGGGCGCCGCCCATTTTCACAGCTTACCCGTCAACTCCGGCACAATCTTGAACAAATCGCCCACCAGGCCGATATCCGCTACCTGAAAGATCGGGGCGTCTTCGTCCTTGTTGATCGCGATGATGACCTTCGAGTCCTTCATCCCCGCCAGATGCTGGATCGCGCCGGAAATGCCGACCGCGATGTACACTTCCGGCGCCACGATCTTGCCGGTTTGGCCGACCTGATAATCGTTGGGCACATAGCCTGCGTCCACCGCCGCGCGGCTGGCGCCGACGCCTGCGCCCAGCTTGTCGGCTAGCGGTTCGATGATGCTCGTGAAATTCTCTGCATTCTGCAGCGCGCGCCCGCCCGATACGATGATCTTTGCGCTGGTGAGTTCAGGCCGCTCAGACTTGGCGATTTCGGATGAAAGGAAGGTGGACACGCCCTTTTCCCCGGTTGAACCAACCGCTTCGATCGTCCCCGATCCGCCCTCGGTCGCTGCCTTGGCAAACGCCGTGCCGCGCACCGTCAGCACCAGTTTGGCATCGCTCGACTTCACCGTGGCAATCGCGTTGCCGGCATAGATGGGGCGGGTGAAGCTGTTATCACCTTCCACCGACAGGATATCGCTGATCTGCATCACATCAAGCAACGCGGCAACGCGCGGGGCGATGTTCTTGCCGGTCGAGGTGGAGGGCACGACGAACGCATCATGATCGCCCATCAGCTCAGCCACCAGCGGCGCGATGTTTTCCGCCAGCGCGTGCGCATAGGCGGCGTCATCGGCGACATGCACCTTGGCAACGCCCGCGATCTTGGTGGCGGCATCCGCCACGGCGCCCACGCCTTGTCCTGCAACGAGCAGATGCACGTCGCCCAGCTGACTTGCGGCGGTTACCGTCGACAGCGTGGCATCCTTGACGGCTGCACCGTCATGCTCAACCCAAACCAGCGTCTTCATGCGACTACTCCAAGTGTCTTCAACTTGCCGATTAGTTCATCAACATCGGCAACTTTTACGCCTGCACTGCGCTTGGCGGGTTCTTCCACCTTCAGCGTGGTGATGCGCGGGGCGATATCCACCCCGTAATCGGCGGCGGTTTTCTGGGCGAGCGGCTTTGCCCTGGCCTTCATGATGTTGGGCAGCGAGGCATAGCGCGGCTCGTTCAGGCGCAGATCGGTGGTGACGATGGCGGGCAGCTTCAACGACACGGTTTCCGAACCGCCATCGATTTCGCGGGTAACGGTAACGCTATCACCGCTCACTTCAACCGCGCTGGCAAAGGTGCCCTGGCCCCAGCCAGTCAGTGCCGCGAGCATTTGGCCCGTCTGGTTGTTGTCATCGTCAATCGCCTGCTTGCCCAGGATGATCAGGCCCGGCGCTTCCTCATCAGCAATCGCCTTCAACAGCTTGGCAACGCCCAGTGGCTCAACCCGGTCTTCGCTAACGATCAGAATCGCGCGGTCGGCGCCCATGGCCAGCGCGGTGCGCAGCGTTTCCTGCGCCTTTTGCTCGCCAATCGACACGACGACGATTTCCGTCGCAACGCCCTTTTCCTTCAGGCGAATCGCCTCTTCAACCGCGATTTCGTCAAACGGGTTCATGCTCATCTTGACGTTGGCAAGGTCAATGCCGCTGCCATCCGCCTTCACGCGGGGCTTTACGTTATAGTCAAGCACGCGCTTGACGGGGACCATGATCTTCATTTCCATCCTTCCTAGACATCCCTCTTCCGTCGGAAGAGGGTTGCAGAGACTTGGGTCGCATTCTTCATGCGGCCCTGGTCGTCGCTGGGTGAGGGGATATCCCCTCTTGAGAGCATGCGCGCCCTCATCCAACTTCGGCTAGGCAGCAAGCTGCCAAGCCTGCCTACCCTTCTCCCGCCGGGAGAAGGGCTGAACTTACGCCGCCGCCCTCACTTCTGCGACAATTTTCCTGGCAGCATCGCCCAGATCATTGGCCGGAACGATGGCAAGCCCGGAATTGGCGAGGATATCCTTGCCCGCCTGCACATTGGTGCCTTCCAGCCGGACGACCAGTGGGACGGACAGATTTACTTCCTTGGCCGCGGCAACAATGCCTTCAGCGATCACATCACACTTCATAATGCCGCCAAAGATATTGACCAGAATGCCCTTCACATTGGGGTCCGCCAGGATGATCTTGAACGCTGCCGTCACCTTTTCCTTGTTCGCGCCGCCGCCCACGTCGAGGAAATTGGCGGGGAACATGCCGTTCAGCTTGATGATGTCCATCGTCGCCATGGCGAGTCCTGCGCCGTTGACCATGCAACCAATGTCACCGTCGAGCTTGATATAGGCGAGGTCATATTTGCTCGCTTCCAGCTCGGCAGGGTCTTCCTCGGTCTCGTCACGCAGCGCCATTAGGTCCTTGTGGCGGAACAGCGCGTTCGAATCGAAGCTCACCTTCGCGTCGAGCACCAGCAGACGGTTGTCGGTGGTAACGGCCAGCGGGTTAATCTCGATCTGCGCGGCATCGGTGCCCAAAAACGCATCATACAGCTTTGACGCGACGTTGCTCGCCTGTTTGGCCAGATCGCCTTTCAGCCCCAGCGCGTCTGCCACGGCGCGGCCATGATGCGGCATGAAGCCGGTTGCCGGATCAACATCGATGGTATGAATTTTTTCCGGCGTGTCATGCGCGACGGTTTCAATGTCCATCCCGCCCTCGGTGGAAACCACCATGCCGATTCGCCCGCTGGCGCGGTTGACGAGCAGCGCGAGGTAGAATTCCTTGGCGATATCAACGCCGTCCGTCACGTATAGCCGGTTTACCTGCTTGCCGTGTTCGCCGGTTTGGATCGTCACCAGCGTGTTGCCCAGCATATCGGTTGCCGCGGCGCGCACCTCATCTGCGCTGCGGGCCAGGCGAACGCCGCCCTTGGCTTCGGGCGGCAGTTCGACAAACTTGCCCTTGCCGCGCCCACCGGCATGGATTTGCGCCTTTACGACATAGAGCGGCCCGGGCAGCTGGGCGGTGGCAGCAACGGCTTCGTCCACCGTCATCGCGGCAAAACCGGCAGGGACGGGCACGCCAAAGGTCGCAAGCAGCTCCTTGGCCTGATATTCGTGAATGTTCATGGGTGAGCCAGCGCCTTTGCTAGGGGAATCGGCAAGCCTTAAGCACAGTGTGGCCGCCAAATCCAGATATGCCCTTAAAGATGTATCGGCGTCCACTCGCGTTCTGCACGTGGTAGGGGTATGAGGGCAATCATGTCGATCTTCGCCGGTTTCGCCCTGTTCTTTGGCACCATCCTGGGGATGGAGATTTTCGCCTATGTCGTGCACCGCTGGGTGATGCACGGTTTTGGCTGGTTCCTGCATGAAAGCCACCACCGCCCGCGCACCGGCAATTGGGAATTGAACGACTGGTATTTCGTGATTTTCGCCACCCCCTCCATCGTGCTGCTGGTGCTGGGGACAAGCGGGACGACGGGGGATTGGGCGACGTGGATTGGCGCGGGCATCGCCGGGTATGGCGCAATCTATCTCGGCTTTCACGACATCATCGTCCACCGCCGGGTGGAGACAGGCTATGTGCCGCGCTGGAGCTATATGAAGCGCATCGTCCAGGCGCACCGGCTGCACCATGTGGTGGAGACCAAGCACGGCACGGTCAGCTTCGGCTTCATCTATGCGCCCAAACCCGAAGTGCTGAAGGCAGAACTGAAACGCCGCGGGCTGGACGGCGTGCGTGCCGCAGGCGTGCAGGACGGCTCAGGCAAGCTGGTGGAGCGCGTTTAGGTTTAGGCATGCCGTTCGTTCGCGCGCCGCAATCGCTATAAACTAACGCCGTCATCCTGAACGTGTTTCAGGATCAATCGCTCCACAATAGCAGGTGCCGTTCGCTGCGCGGTGGGTGCTAAAATATGTTCAGCAGGTCGGCAGTATAAAATGTCCGGTACGTGCAATTCTGCGCGGAGCGACTAACCCCGTTAAAAGGGAACGTCATCATCCAGATCATCGGGGAAACCGCCGCCGCTATTGCCGCCGCCAAAGCCGCCACCGCCACCACGATTACCACCGCCGCCGCGCGATCCGCCGCCTGCGCCGCCACCGAAATCATCGCGACCGCCGTCCCAGTCGCTACCGCCACCGCTGCCGCCGCCCATGCCGCCACCTGATCCGCCGCCGCCACCGGGCGCGCCATCCAGCATCGTCAGCACGCTGTTGAAACCCTGCAGCACCACTTCGGTCGAATAGCGGTCGTTACCGCTGGCATCCTGCCATTTGCGGGTTTTCAATGCACCTTCGATATAGACCTTGCTGCCCTTGCGCAGATAACGCTCGGCAACATTGGCGAGGCCCTCGTTGAAGATCGCCACCGAATGCCATTCGGTCGCTTCTTTCCTTTCGCCGCTATTCTTGTCTTTCCAGCTGTCAGACGTGGCGATGCGCAGGTTCACCACCTTGCCGCCATTCTGGAATGTCTTGGTTTCCGGGTCGCGGCCCAGATTGCCGACGATGATGACTTTGTTGACGCTGCCCGCCATATTTTTGTTCCTAAAGCCCGAGTGCCACCGCGCCCCAATAGGTCGCGCCTGCCGCGATGTAGGCGAGTGCGAACAGATAGCCAACCATGAACGCGGGCCAGCGCCACGAATTGGTCTCTCGTCTTGTAACCGCAATCGTTGAAATACACTGCGGCGCAAACACGAACCACATCAAAAAGGCGAGCGCGGTCGGCAGGCTCCAATGGCTGCGCAGATTGGTAGCGAGCGCCTTTTGCCCGGTCGCGGCATCGGGATTGTCGATAGCGTAAACCGTGGCGAGCGCCGCCACCGCCACTTCACGCGCGGCCATGGCGGGGATGAGCGCGAGGGCAATGTCGCGGTCAAAACCAATCGGCTTCAACACCACCGCCAGCCCATTGGCGATTCGCCCCGCCACCGAATAATTTACCGGCGAAATCGGGCTGCCCACCGGCGGCTTGGGCAGGCTGAGCAGCAGCCACAGCGCAATCGTCGAATAAAGGATGATCGTGCCTGCGCGGCGCAGGAATATCGCTACCCGGCCCCACAGCCCCTGGGCGACATCACGCAGCCGGGGCATCTGATATTTGGGCATTTCCATCATGAACCCCGATGATGCGCCCTTGGTCACCGTGTTGCGCAGCACCAAAGCGGCAATGAACGCGCCCACCACGCCCATCACATACAGGCCAAACATCACCACACCCTGCAGGCCGACGAACGGCAGCACCGGCGTATTGGGAATCAGCGCGCTGATGATCAGCGTGTACACCGGCAGCCTTGCCGAACACGTCATCAACGGCGCGATCAGGATCGTCGTCAGCCGGTCTTTCTGATCCTCTATCGTGCGGGTGGCCATGATGCCGGGCACCGCACAGGCAAAGCTCGACAGCAGCGGAATGAACGCCCGGCCCGACAGGCCAACGCTCGCCATCACCCGGTCCATCAAGAACGCGGCGCGCACCATATAGCCGCTCGCCTCCAGCAGCAGGATGAAGAAGAACAGGATCATGATCTGCGGCAGGAACACCAGCACCGCGCCCACGCCCGCAATCACCCCGTCGACGATCAGCGACTGGAAAAACCCGTCGCCGAACTGCGCGCTGATCGCACTGCCCAGCGCACTGAACGCCCCGTCGATCACATCAGCGGGCACTTTCGCCCAGCTGAACACCGCCTGGAACATCAAGAACAAGATGGTGGCGAGCAGCATCATCCCCCACACCGGGTGCAGCGCCACTTCGTCCAGCGCATGCGTCCACCGCCTGGTGGGCGTTTCGGAAAGGGTTGCCGCCACCGCAATGCTGCGCGCGCGGCGTTGCAGCGTCACAATATCGTCCTGCACGCTGCCGTCGCTTGATCGCAACCGCACCGCCGCACCCCGCCCGATCAAATCGCCGACCTGACCCTTCAGCGCATCCAGCCCGCGTTTACGCACCGCGACGGTGGCCACCACCGGCACGCCCAGCTCTGCCGACAGCCGTTCGGGATCGAGCACCAGCCCGTCACGCTCCGCCAGATCGATCATGTTCAGCGCCACCACGACCGGCAGGCCAAGTGCGATGAGTTGCAGCGTAAAGCGCAGGTGATTGTCGAGATTGGCGGCGTCCACCACGATGATCAGCGCATCGGGCAATCGCTCGCCTGCTTGCGTGCCCGTCACCACGTCGCGCGTCACCTGCTCATCAGGGCTGCCGGGATCAAGGCTGTACGCGCCGGGCAAGTCGACCAGCTCCACCGGGCGACCATCGGGCAGCGCCAGCCGCCCCGAATGCCGCTCCACCGTTACGCCGGGATAATTGCCCACTTTCTGCCGCGCGCCCGTCAGCGCGTTGAATAGCGCGCTTTTGCCGGCATTGGGATTGCCGACCAGCGCCACCAGCGGGATCGTTGTCATCGAAAGAAGGTCATGAAAGTGGGGTCATTCTGCCGGGGATAACGGCTGGACATAAATGGTGCCCGCCACCACCCGCCGCAGCGCCACCGTCATCCGCCCGATCCGGCAGGCAATCGGCCCGCCACCCAGCCGGGCGCGGTGCAGCACTTCAACGCCCACGCCCTCATCAAAACCAAGCTCGCGCAGCCGCCGAGCCTCAGGCGCGGCGAGCCGAGTCCAATCGATCGTCGCGACCGTCGCGCCCTGGCCAAGGGCGAGCTGCTCAAGGGTGACCCGAGTCTCCATGCGGGCGGATTACGCCTTCTGCGATTGATTATCAATAACGACGATAGCGGTGCTCCGCTATTTTGTTCGCAAGCGACGCCTGAACAAGTAAACTCGCTGCATGACTCGCTTTGCCTTTCAAACGCTCGACGTTTTCACTGATCGCCGGTTTGGCGGTAATCCGCTGGCGGTATTCCCCGATGCGCGCGGGCTGGACGCAGCGACGATGCAGTCGATTGCGGCAGAACTTAACCTCAGCGAAACATGCTTTGTCCTGCCCCCCGCCGATTCCGCCAATGATGCGCGGCTGCGGATCTTCAACCGCACCGCCGAAATGCCCTTTGCCGGGCACCCGACGATCGGCACCGCCTGGGTGCTGGCGCGGGGCGGATTCATCGGTGATGTGCTGCGGATGGAAGTTCCCGCCGGCATCGTCGAGGCGAATTTGCTTCGCGGCGCAGACGGGGCGGTAACGGGCGCCCAGATTGCCACACCACAGCCGCTTTCCATCGGCACGCAATCTGATCCGGCGCTGGTTGCCGCGTGTATCGGCCTGTCGCCCCAGGATATCATTGTCAGCGGGCACCCGCCGGTTGAAGTGTCGACCGGAGTTGCCTTCGTCATGGTGCAGGTCGCGCCCGATCGCCTGACCGATTGCGTGCCCGATATCGCGGCGTTCCGCGTCGCGATGGCCGCGCATGATGGCACGCCCGACCGGTATTCACTGCTGGTCTATGCGCGCGACGGCGCCAATTTGCGCGCGCGGATGTTTGCGCCGCTGTCGGGCACGGTTGAAGATGCGGCGACGGGCAGTGCAAATGCAACACTGGCAGCGTTATTGCTGTCGATCGACGGGGGAGACAGCGCAGCCTTTACGACGTGGCAGGGGATCGAAATGGGTCGCCCCAGCCTGTTGCGGCTAACGGCGCACCGCGCAGCCGATGGCATTCGCGCCACCGTCGCGGGGGATTGCGCGCCGATGTTTATCGGCAGTTGGGACGATCAAACCACCGGGTAACGCAACCGCCCAATAAAGCGCGACAGGCTCGGCAAATTTTCGGTGCGCGCTACAAACCCCGCCTTGGCTTTTTCAAACCGCATAATCCCCTCGATCCGGCGGCCCAGGAACGCGCGGGTATCGGCCCAGTCCTCGCTTTCATCATTGATGAAGACAGTAATGGTTGCGGCATAGACGCCGCCCAGAATCGTGCGCTTGGTATAATGGTTATAATCGGTCGCAGTATCACCCGCCTGCCGCCAGATGAGATCAACCGTCCGCCAGCCGAGCCGCGTCGCGCGCGCAATATTCTGGGGCATTGCCAGCACCGCCAGCGCCCGGCGCAAAGCCTCACGATTATCAGCGACTGCCGCCAGCCGTGCCTCAACCAATGCTGTAATCCGCGCGCGTATTTTCATCCGTTGCAGCGCCACGTCTGGCACCGCGATCGTCATCGCATTGTCGACATAAGCAAACCACGCATCAATCATCGCCACCGCGCCGCCCGTAAAGGCGAGCCGGGCGACATCCTGATCAACGCCAGCGGTATCCGCCGCCAGCGTCAGCGCTTCGTTCGTCCAGCCATCAAACGCTGCATTGTCGGCAATCAGCGGCGCAAGCGCTGCCCGAATTTCGTCAAGCGTCGGATCTGCGGGCAGCATTACGGGCATTATCTATCTCCTTATGCGCCTTTTAGCGGCGGTCCTGCCCCGCGCCAAGCGGGGCCGGTCGGCGGACGAGCACCAGCGCAATTGCCACCAGCACCCCGCCAATCAGATCGGCCAGCCCCAATTGCTCGCGAAACACAATCCAGCCCGTAATCGCGGCAACGACCGGCTGAATCAGCAGGCCAATGCCAATCACCAGCGGGCTCAGCTTGCCCAGTGCATAAATCATCATGCCCTGCCCGATCACCTGGCTGGCCAGCGCCAGCCCGACCAACGCCCCCCAGTGATCAGGAATAATCCGTTCCCCCAATACCATCGCCATGGCCAGCAGCGGCAGGATGCTGGCCATGGTCGATACCGCCAGCGCGGGCACCGCCGCCATCGTCTCGCGCGCACGCGCCATCAGGATGAAATAGCCGGTGTAGAGAATCCCCGCGAGCAGGCAGAGCAGATCGCCCACCAGATTGGCCGGGCTGAGTTCATATGACCGGCCAAGCAGCAACCCCGCGCCAATCGTGGCGAGCAGCAACGCAAAACCCTGCATCCGGCTGGGCAGCGCGCGCGCGACGAGAAAGCCGTAAATGGGGAAAAACAAGGTCGCTGAATTGCCGAACAACGTCGCATTGGCGAGCGTTGTGCCCAAAATGCCGACATGCCAGCTCGCCAGATCGGCGGCAAAAAACACGCCTGCAAACGCCACAAACCCCCAGATGGAGCGGCCAATTTGCCGGGGCCGCCACCCGCTGCCCAGCGCGATCATGATCAGCACCGGAGCCGCCAGCGTGATCCGCCAGAATGCCGACGCCACCGGCCCGGTATCGGCGATGCGCACGAATAACGGGCCAAAGGCGAGCGCGACATTGGCGATCAGCAACGCCGCCAATGCACGGGCGGAAGGTGCTGCAGCTGCGGCGGAAGCTGGGGTGGTGTTGGCCATGATCGTTGGTTTTTACCGGCCTAGCTTTTCTTGGGTAACGCAGATGATGCATTGCGGCGCATAGCGCCCTATGTTTGCGGCGTCGCCCTGCAAAACAGGGTGCCTGATCAAGGAAGCCCATTCATGCCGAGCCTGTTCGATCCCATTCAACTTGGCGCAATCGCCGCGCCCAACCGCATTTTGATGGCACCGCTGACGCGTGGCCGGTCCACCAAGGGCCATGTGCCGCAGCCAATCATGGGCGAATATTACGCCCAGCGCGCCAGTGCCGGGCTGATCATTTCCGAAGCAACCGGCATCAGCCGCCAGGGGCTTGGCTGGCCCTTTGCGCCCGGCCTGTGGACGGACGAGCAGACCGAAGCGTGGAAGCCGGTGGTTGCCGCCACCCATGAAGCCGGCGGGCGGATCATCGCGCAATTATGGCATATGGGGCGCCAGGTGCATTCGTCGGTGATCGGCGAGCAGCCCGTGTCATCATCGGCCACCGCCACGGCGGGCCAGGCGCATACCTATCAAGGGCGGCAGGATTTCGAAACCGCGCGCCCACTGCGGATTGACGAGATTCCGGGGTTGCTGGAAGATTATGCCCGCGCCACCCGCAACGCGCTGGCCGCCGGTTTTGACGGGGTGCAGATTCATGCCGCCAATGGCTATCTGATCGATCAGTTCCTGCGTGACGGGGCCAATGCGCGCGATGACGTTTATGGCGGATCGATCGACAACCGCACCAGGCTGCTGCGCGAAGTGACGGAGGCGGTGGCATCAGCGGCAGGCGCGGACCGCACATCGGTGCGGCTGTCACCCAATGGCGAATCGCAAGGGGTGGATGACAGCAACCCGCACGCGCTCTTCACCGCCGCTGCCAAGCTGCTGAGCGACATTGGCATCGGGTTCCTCGAACTGCGCGAACCCGGCCCCGATGGCACCTTTGGTCGCACCGATGTGCCGCGTTTGTCGCCTGCGATCCGCGAGGTGTTTGCCGGGCCGCTGGTGGTGAATTCGGATTATGTAACGGCGGACGCCGCACAGGCGGTGATCGATTCAGGCGTGGCGGATGCGGTCAGCTTTGGGCGCACCTTCCTCGCCAATCCCGATTTGCCGGAACGCCTGCGCACTGGTGCTACGCTTAATCAGGGCAATTGGCAGACTTGGTACAGCCAGGGGCCGGAAGGCTATATCGATTATCCCGCGCTGGAGACGGCGGCGGCTTAGTCAGTAAGCGTTTTGTTCACGCGGCGGCGCGGAGACGCGGAGGAAAAAGGGGCTGGCTCGTTTACGGCGAGGCGGCCCTTTCCGTGGCAATGATGCGAAGGCGCTGCGCGCATTGTCCTGCGCACCACCTCCGCGACCTCCGCGCCTCCGCGTGAAAAACTCTAGCTTCTCGCCTGTAGCTTCCCGCCTAAAGCGGTACGAACTTCAGCGGCAGCCCGTCCTTGGGGCGCGGAATTGGCCAGGGCTGCCACTGCGCGCCGCTGCCTTCGTCGAGCTCAATCCGGTAGCGGCGCAGCAACTGCACCATCAAGATGCGGATCTGCATCGTCGCAAAGTGCAGCCCCAGGCACATATGCGCGCCCCCGCCAAACGGCACCCAAGCATATTTGTGCCGCCCGCGCGATTGCTCCGGCGAAAACCGCATCGGATCGAATTTCTCGGGCTCCGGCCAGATGTCGGGCATCATGTGGGTATAGGCAATCGCGATATTGCAGTTCGCGCCTGCCGGGATTTGATAGCCGCCAAATTCAAACGCCTTCAGCGCCCGGCGCGGCAATGATGGCACCGGCGGGATCAACCGCAGCGCCTCCTTGAAAGCATAATCGGTCAATTCAAGCTGATCGAGTTGGCCGTAAGCGAGCCCCTCTTCATCGTTCAGCCCCAGCGCGCCAATTTCCGCACGCAGTTTTTCCTGCCATTCCGGGTTGCGGCCCAGCAGCATAACCAGGCTGGTCGCGGACGACGTAATCGTGTCGTGCGCTGCCATCATCAGGAAATTCATGTGATCGGCAATCGCCATGTCCGACAACGGCTCTCCGTCATCGTCAGTGGCGCGGCAGAATTGCGAGAAAAAGTCCTGGCCTGCGCCCTCGCGACGTTTGGGAATTTCGCGCAGGAAAAAATCAACCAGATATTGCCGCGCCTTCACGCCCTTGGCCATCATCGTGCCGGGCAATGGAATGCGGACCGGCGTTACGCTTGCCTGCACTTCATCGACAAAGGCCTGGTTGATCTTGGTCGCCTCTGGCCCCAGTTCCATGCCCAGAAAACTCTCTGCCGCCAGATCGAGCGTCAGTTCCTTAATGGCATCATAAAACTGGATCGGTTTGTTGCCCCAGCCAGCCACTTCACGCGCGATGCCGGTGTTCAGCGCCTGCGCATAATGGCGCATCGGCTCTGGCTTGAACGCAACCGCCATGACGCGGCGATCGGCACGGTGCTTTTCAAAATCCATCAGCATCAGCCCGCGCGGGAACAACAGGTTCAGCAGCGGGCCCCAGCCCTGTTCGGATGAAAACACCTTGTCCCGGTCAAACAGCAGCAATTCATTGGCGTCCGGGCCGACCATGTTCACCTGCGGCCCGCCAAAGGCGTTGTTGCGAAACACCGGGCCATAGGTGGCGATCATCCGCCGCCCAAACCCCACCGGATCGCGCAACATGCGAAACGTGTTGCCAACCAGCGGCAGCCCGTCTTCCCCCGGGATCGCGCGGATCGCGCTTTGCGGGATTGGTTTCAACCAATGCGGATTGGCCTTAAACGTGTGGGCGAGCGCCATTGGTCGTCTCCGGGGGATCGTTACTGACATCGGTATAAGTAAGCCCGCGCGGAAAGACTAGCGACTTGCCCGCTGCGCGCGCCAATCATCCGCGCTTTGCCCCCAGGCATCAATCGGGTTGGTTCCATGCGGTGGCGGAAGCCGCGTCGGGCCGCGGTTGGTTGCGCCCAGTTTGCGGGCAAGCGCAATCGACGGGGCGTTGTCGGGGGAGATTGTGTGGATCACCTCTTCCCAACCGAGCAGCTCGATCGCATAGTCGATCGACGCGATGGCGGCTTCATGCGCGAAGCCCCTGCCGACGAATTCCCGCGCCAAGCCCCAGGCGATCTCGTTGCCCGGCCATCCTTCGGGGCACCACGGCCCTGCCCGACCGATCCAGCGCCCCGTGTCGCGCTCGATCAGCGAGAACATCGAAAAGCCGCGAATACTCCAGGCTCCTGCCATGGTGCAAAGCCCACGCCACGCGATCGACGGTGGCTGCACGCCCCCCAGAAAGCGCATCGTCTGCTCATCCTCATGAAACGCGATCCAGGGCGCCAGATCCTCGGCGGCAACCGGCCGCAGGATCAGACGGGGGGTAAACAGGATCGGGCCGGTCACGGGCTGTGCTTTCTTCAAGAGGTGATGGTTGCGATACGATCAAGCCACGCCGTGGCCACTGCCCGAAGCCGATCGCGCATCTTGCGCTGGAACAAAATGACCAGCGGCAGCAATAGAAATGGCGCGACGAACCCGAGCGTGACGATTGCGCCAGCACCGGCCACCAGCGCGATCTTTATCCCCTTGATCGTGGACGCATTGCTCGCAACGAGGATGATCGTGCGTGGCCCCTTGGAATCGAACAGCGGGTGGGTTGTGAAGGATGTGCGCCCGTCAAACGCGATCCGATCGAGTTTGCCGACAAGCGTTTGTTTGGTTGTTGACGACCCTGCAAAAGTCACCGGCGAATGCGCCGGGCGAGCGCCATGCGCCCATTGATCGACCACCACCAGCCGCCTGTGGCGCTCATAAATGCGATAGCGCGATGGGGGCGGCTGGCCCGGCATGCGATCAGCCGAAGCGCGCCTTCAACGCCATCATCGCCAGCGCCGCCTTGGCCGCTTCGCCGCCCTTGTCCTTATCCGCCGGATGCGCGCGGGCCAGCGCTTGCGCTTCATTTTCCACGGTCAATATGCCGTTGCCGATGCACAGTCCGTCCATGCTGAGCGCCATCAGTCCGCGTGCGCTTTCACCCGCCACGATTTCGAAATGATAGGTCTCACCGCGGATGACGACCCCCAGGCCGACATAGCCATCATAAGCCCCGGTCTCCGCCGCCATCGCAATCGCGCCGGGCACTTCGAGCGCACCGGGCACGGTGATCGTCTCATGCGCATGGCCCGCTGCTTCGATGGCGGCGCGCGCACCCTCAATCAGCATATTGTTCAGGTGATCATAGAAACGTGCTTCGACGATGAGAAGTTTTGCCATGTTGCTTCCTGTTCAGTCTTCTCCGAGTGAGCTCGGGAAGGAATTTACTCCCCGCCAGTGCCCGGAATCGGGCGTTCGCCGACGATGCTCAGGCCATAGCCGCCAAGCCCGACCAGGCTGTGGTGCGTATTGGTGAGCAGCACCATATCCTGCACGCCCAGTTCGGCCAGAATCTGCGCCCCCACGCCATAATCGCGCAGTTCCTCAATCTCCGGCGCGCCCGCACCCTTGCCTTCGCCGCGCAGCTTGATGAAGCGCGATACGCTGTCTTTCATCGGGCGGTTGATCACCACGATCACGCCTGACCCGGCCTCGGCAATCAACTCCATTGACCGCGACAGCAGCCCCGAACGTTCGGACTGTTCGCCAAACATATCGACGAACCATGATGCCGTGTGCATCCGCACCAGCGTGGGGGCATCAGGATCAATCCGCCCCTTCACCAGCGCAATCGTTTCGTCGCCGCTGGCCTTGTTGTAAAAGGTCATCGCCTTCCACTCGCCGCCCCACTGGCTATGAAAGCTCATTTCCGCGCGCTTTTCGACCAAATGATCATGCTTGCGGCGATAGGCGATCAAGTCACGGATCGTGCCCATCTTCAGATTGTGCAGCCGCGCGAACGATATCAGATCGTCCATCCGCGCCATCGTGCCGTCGTCCTTCATGATCTCACAGATCACGCCCGACGGGTTCAGCCCGGCCAGCCGCGCGACATCCACGGCGGCCTCGGTATGGCCCGCACGCACCAGCACACCGCCCTCGCGTGCGACCAGCGGAAAGACATGGCCGGGGGTGACGATGTCATCGCGACCCTTTGACGAATCGATCGCCACCGAAATCGTCCGTGCCCGGTCAGCCGCCGAAATGCCGGTGGTAACGCCGTCGCGCGCCTCAATAGAGGTGGTGAAGGCGGTTTCGTGGCGGGTGCCGTTGGCGCGGCTCATCAATTCGAGCCCCAGCGCATCCACCCGCGCCTTGCTGAGCGACAGGCAGATCAGCCCGCGGCCATGCGTCGCCATAAAATTAATCGCATCAGGCGTCGCCATTTGCGCGGGGATGACCAGATCGCCCTCATTCTCGCGGTCCTCATCATCGACCAGAATGAACATCCGGCCATTGCGCGCTTCGTCGATGATTTCCTCAATCGGCACCAATGCCGGGCTGTCATCGCTGTCGAAGATGAAGGTCTCCAGCTTGCGCAGCGTATCCGCCGTCGGGTTCCAGTCGGGCGATTCGAGATCGCGCAGCGTGTTGGCGTGGAGACCGGCGGCGCGGGCGAGGCCGGATCGTGACATGCCCCCATCAGTGACGAGACTGCGGAGTTTGGTGATTAATATCGTGCTCATGGCGACAATAAATCACACCATAATGTGATCGTCAATACAGCAACTCACATTACGCGCACATATAATCCTTCATTCGTGCCAGATATCGCGCGAGCACATCGATCTCCAAATTTACTTCCTGCCCCAGCACCAGATCACCCAGCGCGGTGACGGCCCAGGTGTGCGGAATGATGTTCAGGTCAAATGCGGTCGATCCATCGGCCCGGTCATGCACGGCGTTGACGGTCAGCGACACACCGTCGACGGTGATCGACCCCTTGGTCGCAACAAAGGGCGCAATTTCGGGCGGCGCGATGACGACCACGTGATGCGATCCGCCGACGACCGCAATCGAATCAACCATGCCAATGCCGTCGACATGGCCCGTCACGATATGCCCACCTAGTTCATCGCCCAATTTCATCGCGCGTTCCAGGTTCAGGCGGCGGCCCTGCTGCCACTGGCCCGGCGCGGTGCGGCGAATCGTTTCGTCCGACACATCAACCGCAAACCACCCCGGCGTGCCCGGCCCGGATTTGTCCACCACCGTCAGGCACACGCCCGAACAGGCGATTGATGCGCCAAAATCAATGCCGCACGTGTCATAATTGGTGGCGACCACCAGCCGGGTGTCGCCGTCTTTGGCGATCCGGTGGATCGTGCCGATATCGGTGATGATGCCTGTAAACATTGCCGCGCTAACCCCTTGTCCGGTGGTAGACGTCCAGCCGGTCGCTGCCAAGCATGCGTTGATCATCCAGCCGCCAACGGCCATGCGCGCTGGCCAGATCAGCCAGCCCGATATCACCGATCGCCGCCTTCCCCGCCCCGATGATGATCGGCGCGCGGTATAGCAGCAACCGATCAACCAGGTCCGCCGCCAGAAACGCCGCCGCTGCCCGCGCACCGCCCTCCACCAGCACATCGTTCACCGCGTCAAGCGTCGCCACGTCAGCGGGGGTGCGCAGCACCTGCCACCCCGACGGCGCATCGCCGGTTGATGATAATAATATTCGCCGGGGGGATCGCGCCTCCAGCCCCGCCAGTCGTACATCCAGCATTGGCGCGTCGGCGACCAGCGTACCGCGCCCGACCAGAATCGCTTCATGCCGCGCGCGTTCCCCATGGCTATGCGCGCGCGCCTGTGGCCCGGTAATCCATTTGCTCTCGCCACTGGCCAGTGCAATCTGCCCATCGATTGAGGCGGCAAGCTTTAGCGTTACATAGGGTCGGCCCAGCGCCTGACGCGTCAAAAATCCCGCCATGCCAATTCGCGCAGCATCCGCACCCGCCCCTTGCGCCACCGCTATCCCTGCGGCTTTCAGGGCGGCGATCCCCAGCCCGCACGTCCGCGCGTCGGGATCGACCAGCGCGATCACCACCCGGGCGATCTTCGCCGCGATGATCAGGTCACTGCACGCCGGGCCGCGCGGCGACACGTGCGCGCAAGGCTCCAGCGTGGTGTACAGCGTCGCGCCAGCGGCATCCCCACCGGCCTGGTCCAGCGCCATCGCTTCGGCATGCGGGCGACCGCCGGGCTGTGTCCAGCCCCGGCCAATCACCCTGCCATTTTGGGTGATGATGCAGCCGACATTGGGGTTGGGTGCAGTCCGCCCCCGCCCGCGCTGTCCCAAACCAAGCGCTGCGCCCATCCAGCGACCATCGGCCGGCGTGCCCGAAACGATCAGAGCCCCATTGCCTTCAACTTGTTATCCAGCCGCTTATATTGCGCCTGCAGATCCTTTTGCTGACGCTCAAATTCCGCCTTTTCCTTCGCGCGCTCCACCAGATCGACCTTTTGCTGGGCCACAATCTCTGCATTGCTGCGCGTTACCGGCCATTGTTCAACATAGATGATGTTGCGCTGATACGGTTTTTCGAAATGCGAATCATGGACAAACCCGGCAATAAACACCGTCGTGATCATGATCGACAGTGCCAGCATCCCCAGTTCATAAGGCTGTCGCTGGGACAGAAAGAACCGCAGATCGCGCAGCGCGGCCATCGGCGAAAGGCGAGTGAAGAAATTCATAGCCACAAAGATAGGGCGGGCGGGCGACCATGGCCAGCCCCCCGCCCGTTATCGCACTTCAATCAGCTTTCGACGAATTGAAAGGTAACGCGCATCAGCCGCCAGCGTTCAATGGGCACGCCGTCGCGCGTTGCCGGGCGAAACCGCCAGCGCGCCAATGCGGCCTGACGGGTTGCGGCAAAAAAATCATCCGATGTCGCCGTTACCGGCTCAATCGCGCGGACCCGGCCATTGGTGCCAATCAACACCCGAACGGTAACCAAGCCGCTGCGCCCCGCGCGTTGCTCAACGGGCGGATATTGGGGCTGGAACGCGCTGCGGAAACGCGGATCAATCTCGGGGTCCATAATCACGGGCGGGGCCACGGGAGGATCGATCGTCACGCCAGTGCCAGCCCCGGCGCCACCCGCATCCGGCCCTGGCAGCGTGCCCACAAACGGGCTGATGTCCACATTGGTCGCGGGCGGCGGCGTGATGATTTCGACCCGCCGGGCCGGCGTGACTGGCCTGGCCTCAGCCAGCGGCGGCTTTTGCGCCTTTTGCTGGGGGATGGGTTCGGGCGGCACGGGCGGGTCGACATTGATCAATTCGAACGGCTTATTGGGTTTCAGGTGAACCCCCACCGCCGGGGCAAACAGCACGGCCGCCAGCACCCCGCCATTAATGGCAACCGCAATCGCCAGGCTGCCCGGCTTCAGGCCATCGCTACGGGTATTTCGATCTGCATACATGGCATCTCTCCATCATCCTCGACTGGCTCTAATCGGCCAGTGTCGAGATGTTATACTATTACACAATGGTTGCCAAATGTTTCTGTGGTGGATTGGCCGGCGGCGAGCAGATTATGCTGGCCCGTTAAATGCCCCGGTCAACATGGGGCTATCGGGCCCTAGCGCCGCAGCCGCGCAATGGTCCGGTCGCGCCCGATCAGGCGGAGCATGGCGGCCATGTCAGGGCCATGGTCACGCGCGGTCAGCGCGCGGCGCAGCGGCAGGAACAGCGCCTTGCCCGATCGCCCGGTTTCCACCTTTAGCTGGCCGGTCAGCGTCTTCCAGGGTTCCGCCCCCCAATCGAGCGTTTCGGCCAGCGCGGCTGCACGCTGCAGGAAATCGCGGTCTTCTGGCGCGGCGGGCGCATCAATCGGCCCTTCAACCACCGCCCACCAATCCGCTGCATCGGCAAGTATGGAGAGGTTTGGCTGGATCGCCGCCCAGGCCGCCGCATCCATGCCGTCCGGCAGCACCGCTGCCACGCGCGCATAGGGCATCTGGTGGATGATCTTGGCATTCACCGTCTGCAATTCGCCATCGTCAAACCGCGCCGGTGCCCGCCCGAAATTGCCGAAATCAAACCGATCGATCAGCGGTCCGCGATCGACCAAAGGCTCCACCGGATCGCTGGTGCCCAGCCGCGCCAGCAGCGCGATAATCGCTTCTGGTTCAATCCCCATCTCGCGAAATTCCGCAACGCCCACCGCGCCCAGCCGCTTTGAAAGCTTGCCTTCTGCCCCCACCAGCAACGCGGCATGGCCAAAACGCGGCGGGGCCATGCCCATCGCGGCAAACATCTGCAGCTGCAGCGCGGTGTTCGACACATGGTCCTCACCGCGCACAACATGGCTGATCGCCAGATCGCCGTCATCGATCGCCGATGGGAGCATATACAGCCATGATCCATCGGCGCGGCGGATCACCGGGTCGCTCATCGTCGCCGGATCAAATTTCTGCGGGCCCCGGATCAGATCATCCCATTCAATCGGCGCACTATGATCCAGCTTGAAGCGGTAATGCGGGCGCACCCCCTCGCCCTCCAGCCGTGCCCGATCCGCGTCGCTCAGCGCCAGCGCGGCGCGATCATAGACCGGCGGCAACCCGCGCCCGGCGGCAATCTTGCGCCGCAGATCAAGCTCCTGCGCGGTTTCATAGGCCGGATAGATGCGTCCCGCCGCCAGCAACGCATCAAAATGCCGCTGATACAGATCGAACCGTGCCGATTGCCGCGCCTCGCGATCAGGCACCAGCCCCAACCAGTCGAGATCAGCGCGGATCGAATCGACAAATCGTTCTTCGCTGCGTTCTGCATCGGTATCGTCAATGCGCAGGATGAACCGCCCGCCCTGCTGGCGCGCCCATAACCAGTTGTGGAGCGCCGCGCGGATATTGCCGACGTGCAGCGTGCCGGTGGGCGAAGGGGCGAAACGGGTGATCACGGTCATCTCGGCAGTACTCCGGCTTCGCGCACAGTCTCAATGAGGTCGTCGCATGCAGTTCCAAGAACATGCCGGGGGACAAAGTGCATGAACTGATCATTCAAGTAGAGCAGGATCACGTCTTTCGTTGCGGTCCATCGATGATAATCAGTCCAGGGACTACGTACGTCCCCAGTCTCACTGATCCAGCGTGTGCCGGTTTCGTCCCAACTGAATTGACTCGGTCGATGTATCGATTTTTGCTGGTCGTACAGCCGACCCGCTCGGCGGGGCAGCAGTAAGGCATTGCCCCCAATGACGATGCCCAAACCGGCAAATCCTGACATAACCGACAAAAGTCCGATTACCGCCGAGCTGATCAGTTCACCATCAAGCGAAAAGCCGACCAGGGTCACTGCAACCCACAGCCCAAGCCCCAGTGTCACCATACGGACCACGAACTTTCGGGAACGAAGCTGCCGCAAATAGTGGACCCGCATCGCTGCGATGTAATCCGCCTTGCTTGCCGTAAATGTTACGCTGCCCGTCATAATCGCCTCGCGAAGCCTTTCACGATCCCTACGGCCGCACTAAGGGAACGGCAATCGCGCGCATGAAGGATGGTTCTCCGATGAAGTTGATGACCGGCAATTCAAACCTGCTGCTGGCGCGCGATGTTGCGGGCTATCTTGATATCCCGCTCACCCAGGCGAGCGTGCGACGTTTCGCTGATGAAGAAGTGTTCGTCGAAATCCACGAAAATGTGCGCGGCGAAGACGTGTTCGTGCTGCAATCGACGGGATACCCTGCGAACGACAATCTGATGGAACTGCTGATCTGTATCGATGCGCTGAAACGCGCATCGGCGCGGCGGATTACCGCAGTGGTTCCCTATTTCGGCTATGCCCGGCAAGATCGCAAACCAGGGCCGCGCACGCCGATTTCGGCCAAGCTCGTCGCCAATCTGATCACCGTTGCGGGCGCCAACCGGGTGCTTTCGGTTGATCTGCACGCCGGGCAGATCCAAGGCTTTTTCGATATTCCCACGGATAATCTGTTCGGCGCGCCGGTAATGGCAGCCGATATTGAGGCCCGCTATGGCGGCCAGAACCTGATGGTCGTCTCCCCCGATGTCGGCGGCGTGGTGCGCGCGCGAGCGCTGGCCAAGCGGCTGAACAACGCCCCGCTCGCCATTGTCGACAAGCGGCGTGAACGCGCCGGCGAATCCGAAGTGATGAACATCATCGGCGATGTTGAGGGGCGTGTGTGCATCCTGATCGACGATATCGTCGATTCGGCAGGCACCCTGTGCAACGCCGCCGCCGCGCTAAAGGCGGCGGGTGCCGCAGATGTGATCGCCTATTGCACCCACGGCGTGCTTTCTGGCGGGGCCGTGGCGCGGGTTGAGGGGTCTGCGCTTAGTGAGCTGATCATCACCGATTCGATCGGCAGCCACGATGTGATTCGCGACGCCAACCGCATCCGCCACCTGACGATCGCCCCGCTGCTGGGTGAAGCGATCAAGCGGATCGCGGACGAATCGAGCGTGTCGTCGCTGTTCGATTGATCGCGGGCACATGCCCGTTACCGATGCCACCACAGTCTCGGTCCACATCGTTGATCGCCGGAAGTTTTCGCAAACACCCCTGAATCAATGACTTGGGCTGACGTCAAATTAGAGCATCGTGCCGTAGTTCAGGATCACCCGTCAT
>FSSH01001047.1_pt1 | contig 68314 bp, 70 predicted proteins | sample 1166101 | NCBI WGS metagenome assembly FSSH01 (sample SAMEA32972668, study PRJEB13176) | freshwater metagenome | biome: Drinking water system; feature: Biomass in drinking water that filtered by 0.45 um membrane; material: drinking water | place: USA | collected 2012-12-20 | depth 0 m | reverse complement strand
ATGACACCGATCGGAGGGCTGGCGTTTATTATGGGTTGGAGCCTGTTCGGCTGGTCTATCTGGCGCGAGAAGCGCGCAACGTCGGATTGAGGATGTGCTGAGTAGCCGGATTATGGTTTGCAGTCGCTGGTCCGTTTTCCGCTGATCGATCCCCATCCGCCTTGTGAGTTCACGAAGGTGCCTTCTAAGCCTTTTCCTTCTTTGGTGAATTGCAGACTGTCTTCCTGGGCCTGGCCGTTGCTTTCCCAGCGGAGATAGACGTTCTCTCCGAGCACCACGGTTTCGACCAGACCGCCGGGGAGGAGATGATCAGGCCCCGGAGGAGGGAAAAGCAATGCGAGCTTCTGTTCTTGATGATGCTGCTGGTGATTGTGAATAATCCATTGCCAGGTGCCGCAGAGTTTATTGCGTCCCCGCACCGTTCGTACCCGATCTTTCCAGGTCCTAAGTTGCCACCATTCCGCGATCGCCCGCTGTTGCGCGTCGAGTGCGAGCCGTCCCGCTGAGAGGGCGAGAGGCATGCGATCGACTGCAGTGGTATCCGGTTTCATTTCGGCCAGTTGCGTCAATTCTTCCATCGTCTGAGCGAGACTGGGAATGGCAGCCGTCGTCTGGATCCAGTTCACAACTGTGGCCGACGGAGTGGCAACGAGGTCCGCATGCTGACTCAAGGATTGCGTGATGCGGTCAGCTGTCTGCCAGGCAGCCAAGTTGGCAATGAGCCGTTGGGCAGACGCCGTCAGTTCTTGGACAGCCAGCTCTTTGGCAACTTTGGGGGGGATGTTCTTTGCGGCGACGGTACTCGCGACGTCTTGGAGGCCCAGCGCCGGTCCCACTTTCGTTGTGAAGAGGGACAATGCAGCCGCATTGTCCGAGAGGGTCCCCAGCGCTTCAGACTGAGCTTGGACTAACGGATGCAGTTCAGCAGGCCCGGAGATGGATTCTGCTGCGTGGCCAGAGGAGACGAGGAGGAGCAGACTGACAAAAACACCTGCGATGTTCAGGGATCGGCTCATAGGTCACCAGGATAGGGATGAATGCGAGGGTGATGGAGATGTTCGCTAGGTTCCTTGAAAGCAGGCCTTGAGGAAGACGGCCGATCGTTCCCAGGCTGTGGCGGTGATATCCGCGCGATAGGAGTCGGTCTTCATTTCATTGCTGAAGGCATGCGGCGCATCTGGGTAATTAGCGATCTCGACCTTCTTGCCATATTCAGCAGCGGCGGCGCGCAATTGTTCGGCATCGTCTGCGGTCGCCCAGGCATCTCGCCCGGCTTGATGGTAGAGAATCGGGGAGATCACCTCTTTCATCAGCTCGCGAGGCTGAAACATTTTCCCATAGTAGGCGACCGTCGCACGCAATCGCTTTCGCTGAGCGGCGAAACGGAGTGCCAGCGAGGCCCCCATCCCATAGCCCACCACTCCGTGGATATTCCGCTTGGTGAAATCTTTCGTGTTCAGATATTCGCAACAGGAGTTGATGTCCCGAAGCACCAGAGATTCGTCGATTTTTGCCATCAGCGCTTCGCCGACCTCATCATTGGCGGTGACCATGCCGCCAATCCGTCCATAAAGATTGGGGATGACGACCACGTATCCTTCACAGGCCAGACGAGCGCCGAGATCTTTGATTTGCCCGGTCAATCCCCATCGGTCGTGCAGGAGAACGAGACTCGGATAGAGCAATTTTGTCTGAGGCCAAAACAAGATCGTTTCAACCTGCACTTCTTTCGGCATGCGTGTCTTGATGTAGGGATCCACCATGGCATCGCTATGGGTTGGGATGGGCACTCCGCTTGGGAAGCGAGCGATTCCCGTGCCGATCTGATCCAAGGTATACGGTGCCGAATGTGTCGTGGTCATGGTGCTGAACCCTTTCCCCGCGCATATTACAGAAAGCTGATCCGTATCGAACCTGGATTCCGACTATAGGGAACCGTTTGCGGGAATGTCAACGGAGTGTCATGACGTGAACTCATTGACCCGTAAGGACATCCACTCTACAGTGCCAAACAGGAGGAGCTCAGATGACGGCACCGCCAAAAATCGGCCTGGGGCTCATAGGCGCAGGGCGCCATGGCATTCGCTATGCCCGCCATCTGCTTCAGGACATTCCCGATGCCCGATTGCACGCGGTCTGTCGGCAACACCCGGAGCAGGGGCTGGACATTCCCGGGAGCGAGGCCGTCAGAATCTATGGGCGGCCCGAGGACCTGATCGCGGATCCCCTCGTCGATGCGATCATCCTCGTCGTTCCCCCGGTACTCCATAAAGATCTATGCCTGGCCGCGGTTGCAGCGCGGAAGCCGGTGCTTATCGAGAAACCTCTGGCAACGACCTACCCTGATGCATGCATCATGGTTGAGGCGGCTGCACGGGCCGGGGTGCCGTTGATGACGGCGCACACCCTCCGATTCGATGCGACGATTCAATCGTTGCTCGCGTCTCGCGCACGTATCGGCCAGCCCCGACAGCTCGTCTTGACGAGCCACATCGAGACGAAAGGGCGGAGTGCGGACCATGCGGATGGCTATGGCCGGCGTGGAGCGCTCCTGGAGTTCGGGGTGCATCTACTGGATCTGGTGCGCGTGCTCACCGGGGAGGAAATTGAAACGGTGCAATGTGGCTTGGATCACATGCCGCCGGGTCACCCGGAGACATTCTCGAAGGTCCAGCTCCGAACGAAAAGCGGGATGCCGTGCAGCATCGAAGTCGCGCGTGTGGCTGCCGGGCGGGTAGGGCGGGCCGAATGGATCGGCTCAGAAGGCCGACTTCTAGCCGACTGGACGAACCGGCACATTCGGTATACGGACGGCGCCTCCCGCAGCGAGGAGTGGTCGACTGCTTTGAGTCCAACCGTCCTCACCACGCTGCGGGAGTTTTTGCGTGCGCTGCAGCAACATACTTCTATGCCGATTACCGGAGAAGACGGTTGCCGTGCCGTCGAGATTGCTGAAGCCTGCTATCGCTCCGCCGAGGCCGGCGGCACGATCGTGACACTGCCCCTTCGGGCATAGGGTCCATCGTGTGCCGCCCGCCTGTTTCACCCGTCCCGCCAGTCTCGCTCTTCGCGCCCTGCTTAGGCGTCCGCCACGATATGGGTATCGGTTTCCTCGACTCCTTCAATGGCGTGCACCTTTGTGATGACGACGTCGGACAGGGTTCGCTCATCCTGGACGCTGATGAAGACGAAAATATCCGGGCGACCGAAGCAGGAATGGGCCTGTTCAACCCCGGTAATCTTTTTGAGTGCCTGGACGACGTCCTTGGTCTTGCCGGCTTTGACCTTAATCAGGATGTACGCGCGTGTTGCCATAACTGCCTCCTTGATGTGCTGCATTGACTCATCCCAAACACCTCATCTGATGCTAGCTTGATTCCGCTCCAGGCATCTCCTTTCTCCGTGATGAAAATATGTGCTGAAACTCGAGGCCGCGTGTGCGAAAGGCCTGCCGGGCGTCCCTCACCAGTTGCATGAACCGGTGAAACTCCTCGACCGACAGATTAAACGGCGCGAACCCTTGAGCGAGTGTGTGCAGGCTTTCAGACGACTGCCGCGCCTCTTCATCGGAGAGTCGTTCGAGAATATCCGCCGTCCATCCGGTCGTGCGGAGGTTTCCGACGATGTCCGCAGCCTGATCGCCGTATCTGTGAGCCAGCGCCTGTCGAGCAAACTCCTGGACCGCGGGGTCGTCGCTTTTTGTGAAGACCGATTGAAATTGAATCACGAACCGGATGATGTGGTTCGCTTCAGGAGTGCCTTCAGGCGGCAAGACACCTGCGTCTTGTAGTGTGGCGAGTACGGCCATTGCTGAGCCGATGTGAGGCGAGGCGGTTTTAGCGGATCGTGATGTCTGGGTCAGCACCGGGTTCTTGGCTGGATCTGCCAATGCGGGCGCGGCTTGAACGCTTGGGACGAGTCCGCCGAGCACGAGGGAGACAAGGAATGAATTGATGATGTATGCGGAGGGTTGCAGGACGGGTGAGAGGCATCGAAGAAAAAGAAGCATGGCGGGCATTATACAGTCTTGCGGGAAGGGCAGCTACCGGCGTGATGCCAGTCTGATCATTCGCTTGCAACACCATAGAGGAGTTTCTATAATCTCGCGTTCGTCGGGCACAGAAAGGTGTGACGTTCCATGCTGGCCAAGGTCGCGAGTGCTGCACTCGTGGGGCTGGATGCTCATCTTGTCGACGTCGAAGTCGACATTTCCGGAGGGCTTCCTCAATTCTCCGTGGTCGGATTGCCGGATGCGACGGTGCGCGAAAGTCGCGATCGTGTCCGCGCCGCTCTGAAGAACACGGGTTTTCATTTTCCTGCCAAGCGCATTACCGTCAATCTTGCCCCCGCAGGCATCAAGAAAGAAGGCTCCGGCCTCGATTTGGCCATTGCCATCGGGATTCTCGTTGCGGAAGAGGTGATTCCGCCGGAGGCACTGGACCGGCGAGTGTTGTTGGGCGAGCTCTCGCTTGACGGCCGCATCAAACCCATCACCGGCGCGTTGTCGTTCGGACTGGCCTGCCGCAAAGGCTATGATCTTCTGCTGCCTGCCGCGAATGGAACCGAAGCGGCGCTCGTTGAAGGAGTGAACGCCTATCCAGTCCATACGTTGCCGGAAGCCGTCGAGTTCCTGAAAGGAAGCCAGCCGCTCAATGCCTGCATGTCGAACCTGAAGCATCTCGAGTCCTTACGGCCGGCGGATGATGAAGATTATGCCGACGTACGCGGACAGGATCATGCGAAACGGGCGCTGGAAGTCGCTGCGGCCGGCGGCCACAATCTCCTGATGGTGGGGCCGCCGGGATCAGGAAAGACGATGCTGGCGCGCCGTCTCCCGTCGATTCTCCCAATTATGGAGCTGGACGAAGCAATTGAAACGACCAGAGTCCATAGTGTGGCCGGACAGCTGCCGCCGGATCGACCCTTGCTAATGGTACGACCATTTCGAGCCCCGCATCATAGTATTTCCGATGCCGGCTTAGTGGGAGGTGGGGCCGTTCCGAAACCTGGCGAGGTGTCGCTCGCGCATAACGGCGTGCTCTTCCTGGATGAATCGCCGGAGTTCAAGCGTCCCGTGTTGGAAGGATTGCGGCAACCGCTCGAAGACGGTCATGTGACACTCACGAGGGCCAGCGGAACGATACGGTATCCGGCCCGCTTCATGCTGATCGCGGCCATGAATCCCTGTCCCTGTGGATATTATGGTGACCGGTCGCGGCCTTGTGTCTGTACGGTGCCGCAAATCCGCCGTTATCGCGCCAAGCTCTCCGGCCCTTTGCTCGACCGGCTGGATCTGCACCTGGAAGTACCGCCGGTGCCGATTCGTGAGTTGCGCCATGAGCAGCCTCAAACGGAGAGTTCTGCCGCGATTCGCGCGCGGGTACTCGCGGCGCGCGTGCGGCAGCAGGTGCGATATCGTGACGACGGTATCTATACGAATGCCCAGTTGAAGCCTCGACTCGTGAAGCGGTATTGTGGGCTTGCGGCCGGGCCTCAAGAACTACTGGAGCAGGCGATGGCGAGGCTCAATCTGTCAGCCCGCGCCCATGGGCGGATTTTACGTGTCGCGAGGACCATTGCTGATTTAGCGGACTCTGATAAGATTGAGACCGTTCATGTCGCGGAAGCGATTCAGTATCGGGCGCTCGATCGGGCGATTGAGGTGTGACAGGTCGTGCTGACGACAATGAAAGTCTTTCTCTGGTGGTTCATCGTTGGAGCGACGATGGCACTCTCGGTGCTGATGCTGCAGGGCGGTATCCGTGATGTCATGCAGGCTCAGGGGTCGGTCTGGACGCTCAAGCTGGCGGAACTGCTGACGACCATTATCGGCGGTGGCCTTCTCGGCGGCTGTATCGCTTTAATTCTCGATCGCATCAAGAAGTCGTAACGGCAGCATGAATTTTTACTGACGGTTGGTCACACGAGGGGAACCATGGATCTTGAAGTCGGATCGAATCTCTATCGCAATACAGACGGCACAATAGAAGTTGAGGGGGTGCCGCTCATCCAGGTCGCACAACACCGCTCGACGGGAGCAATACTGCTGAACTTCGCGCTGTTCGACCAGACGGGCAAAATGCTTGTCAAGTTGGTGGACAGCACCATTATGTTCAATGAACGACGGGCCTATGATGTGACGAAAACCCCCAAGACGGTGACGTTGAAGGAATCGACCTCTGGGAAAGTTTTGCTTCAGTTCGACGTGAAAGCGCCGAACGTGGTGGTATTTTCCAAGGGTGAATTCCCCACAATGAAGGGGCACCTGCTGGAAGTGTCTTCGAAAGAATGGAAAATCGACAAGCTTCGAGCCAGCGGCACGACACAGGACGTCAACGGCGGTGCGGTCAAACTCGGGTAGCGCAAGTCCGACCGCCCATCAGCGATCAGCCCTCCGCTGTCACAGTCGGGATAATTACCAGCGCGTTCTCTTTCCGGTCTATCGACGCGGTTTCACCGTCGCGCAATTCTCCTTTTACTAAGAGCCGTGCAAGCGGCGTTTCCAGCTCCTGCTGAATGAGCCGCTTGAGCGGGCGCGCGCCGTAGACCGGATCGTAGCCGCGTTCTCCCAGATAGGCGAGAGCTGCCGGGGTAATGGCCAGCTGAATGCGCCGTTCGGCCAGTCGTCCCCGCAACCGTTCCAGCTGAATCTCCACAATCTTCACAAGCTGCTCAGTCGCCAGTGGGTGGAAAACGACGGTTTCGTCCACGCGATTGAGAAACTCGGGACGGAAATGCTGCCGCAGCTCTCCCATCACGACTGACCGCATCTCATCATAGGAGGCTCCGGTCTGTTGCGCCTCAAGGATCTGCGGACTGCCGATGTTCGACGTCATGATCAGGACGGTATTCTTGAAGTCGACCGTCCGGCCTTGGGAATCCGTCAGTCGGCCATCGTCCAGGATTTGCAAAAACACATTGAAGACGTCGTGGTGCGCCTTCTCGATTTCATCGAAGAGCACGACGGAGAACGGGCGCCGGCGTACCGCCTCAGTCAACTGACCGCCTTCCTCAAATCCCACATAGCCAGGAGGTGCTCCAATCAAACGGGCGACGGTGTGTTTCTCCATATACTCGGACATATCGATACGAATCAGGTTGCTCTCGTCATCGAACAGCACGGTCGCCAGCGCTCTCGCCAACTCGGTTTTCCCCACACCGGTCGGACCGAGAAAGAGGAACGATCCGATCGGCCGGTTGGGATCTTTGATCCCGGACCGCGCCCGCAGCACTGCGTCGGCCACCGCACGCACACCTTCGTCTTGACCGATGACCCGTTGATGCAGGAGATCCTCAAGTTTGAGCAGTTTGTCGGACTCGCCCTCCATTAATCGTGAAACGGGGATTCCGGTCCAGCGGCTCACAACGGTGGCAATTTCATCTTCGTCGACTTCTTCCTTGAGTAACCGGTTCTGATCCTGCTTCTTCCCCAAAGACGTTTGTTCAGCGGCGAGTTCGCGTTCTAAACGGGGAAGGTCTCCATAGCGAAGCTCCGCGACACGATTAAGATCGTAGGCTCGCTCGGCCTGCTCAATTTTCAGCTTCACTTCTTCAATTGCTTCTCTGGTCTTCCGAAGACGTCCGACCGATGCCTTCTCTGAATCCCACTGAGTCTTAAGCGTGTGAACGGTGTTCTGCTTCTCTGCAAGCTCGGTTTCGAGCGTAGCCAGCCGAGCGGCACTCGCTTGATCTTTTTCTTTCCGGAGCGCCTCGCGCTCGATTTCCAGCTGAAGCACTTTTCGAGAGACTTCATCCAATTCAGCCGGCAGACTATCGATCTCTGTCCTCAACCGCGCCGCCGCTTCATCGACCAGGTCGATGGCTTTGTCCGGCAGAAAACGATCGGCAATGTAGCGGTTCGATAGCTTCGCCGCCGCCACCAGGGCACCATCCTTAATGCGCACGCCATGGTGAACTTCGTAGCGCTCCTTCAGACCGCGCAGGATCGAGATCGTATCCTCGACGGACGGTTGATCGACCAGGACCGTCTGGAAGCGCCGTTCAAGCGCAGCATCTTTTTCGATATGTTTGCGGTACTCATCGAGGGTGGTGGCTCCGATGAGGTGCAGCTCACCGCGCGCGAGCATGGGTTTGAGCAAGTTCGCCGCATCCATCGAGCCCTCGGCGGCACCGGCTCCGACGACGGTGTGCAATTCGTCGATGAACAGCAGAATTTGTCCCTGCGAAGATTGAACTTCTTTAAGGACGGCCTTGAGCCGTTCTTCGAATTCGCCGCGAAACTTCGCGCCGGCCACCAGTGATCCCATATCTAACGTAATGACCCGTTTCTGTTTCAGTCCTTCCGGGACATCTCCCTTGATGATCCGGATGGCCAGCCCTTCGACGATGGCAGTCTTACCCACACCGGGCTCACCGATCAGGACGGGATTGTTCTTGGTCCGTCGAGAAAGAATTTGAATCACGCGGCGAATTTCATCATCTCGTCCAATGACTGGATCGAGCTTTCCCTGCCCCGCAGCACGCGTCAGATCACGGCCGTATTTTTCGAGCGATTGGTAGGTGCTTTCGGGATCTTGAGTAGTCACCCGCTGATTGCCGCGCACTTGCTGTAAGCCGGACAACAGTCGATCTCGCGTCACTCCCAGTTTCTTGAAGATGCCGCCTTCTTGAACCATGGCGAGCAACACGTGCTCGACGCTGAGATAGTCGTCCTTCAAAGCTGTTTTTTCATCTTCGGCTTTGCTGAGCACCTGACTCAGGCGGTTGGTGACATGCACTTGCCCGGGACCACCGCTCGCACCCTGTACCTGAGGCAATTTACCGAGCGCCTGATCGGTGGCCTGACGAACGGCGGAGAGTGCCACACCGGCTTGTTCCAGCAGTGTGGATGTGGTGCCACCTTCCTGATCGAGGAGCGCGAGCAACAGGTGCTCGACGTCGATGCCCTGGTGACTGCGGCGCATGGCATGCGACGAAGCCGTTTGCAGAGCTTCCTGGAGTTTCATGGTCATTGTGTTCATATCCACGGGAATTCCTCCTCGACAGGTGCGCGAGTTGCTGATGAACGTCTAATAATCATCGGTCGGGACGTGTCAAGCCATGAGCGGGGAGAATCTCCTTTCTCCGGTCCGTTCTTGACCCACCAACCGTTCAGGATTAAGGTGCGACCTCGTGCCGTCTCGTGTTCAGTGAATAGTTAATGCGGCCGGCAATGTCCGCCCGCTGCTAACGTCAAAGGTAGGATAAGGCGGGAAGAGTTACAGATGCCCAGTCACGTGTCCTCACTCTTTGAACTCTATCGCCAGGCGTTTCGCTCGACCGTGCGGTCGCTCCGTCATGGCTGGATCGCCATGCTCGCGTTGGTGGGATTCGCGCTGCTGTTTGTCGGCGTGTCGCAAGTGGCCGGCTCATTGGGCATTGCCGGCGGTTTTCTGCTCGGGGCCCTCAACGCCCTGTTGGTAGGAGCGACGCTGTCGTTGATCGAGCAATCGCTTGGCGGTGCCCGCTCTCTTCAATTGCACGACATCCAGGAAAGTCTGGGCTGCTACTTTTGGGAAGTCATCGGGGTGGGATTTGTCTTGTGGCTCCCCATCATGGCACTCGATATGGGCACTCAAGCCAATCCCTATGGCCAATTTCTCTCGTCGGCGGCGCTCCTTCTTCTTTTCATTTTGCTGAATCCGGCACCGGAGGTGATTTATCAGGTACGGCAGGATTCTCCGCTGGACGTGTTGAAGACCTGCTATGAGTTTGTGCTGGCAAATTGGATCGAATGGTTCTTGCCGTTCGGACTCTTGATACTTCCAGTGGTGGTATCGCCGTCCGGGCTTGAACAGTTCGTCCGATTGTCCAGTCGTCTTGGTCGAGGAGCAGGGCTCGACTTTTTCCAACTCTTGATTCTCCCGTTCACCGTACTTGGCGGGTGGTTTGGCTATCTGGGATTCCCGTCCGACGCCTACTGGATTTTAGCAATTCTTCTTACTCCTCCTGTGGCCATGAGCATCTTGCTGTTCCGCGGCCATCTCTTTGCATTACTCCACGGCTCCTCTCACCGGCAGCGCGAGTTCGCCCGTCGATTTGGTGACGGTCGATAGCTGATTGGATTGCGATCGTCAGTGGAGAACTCGCGCCGATTCCAGGATTGAGAGCGTGTGAGAGTTTGAAGCTTCATAAACTAGTCTGAAACTGACAGAAAACAGTACCGCAACAGTTGTGACAGAGAGTGAAGTAGTGTATGGTTTTACATACACTTGATGATACGGTGATTGTAGCTCGTTAGACGAAGGCTGCTCGGATCATGAGACTCTCCATATTTTGGCGGTTGGTTCTCACCTGTCTGGTGATTATTGTGGTCATGGCTGGGGTCAATCTCTATGCGTTGTTCCAGCTGCGCCAGCTCACGGCTCTCAGTACGGAAATGGCGTCGTTTCACTATCCCGCAGTGGAGGCGGCCAAGCGACTGCACGAGTCGTTATTTGCCCAGCTCAATAGCGAAAAGAAATATCTTGCGACGAAAGACGGGACGTTCCTGACGAATTTTAATGAAGAAGTTGAGGAGTTCCAGCGGAACCTTCAGCATCTCCGCGATCAAGAAGTCGCGCCTCATGCCATCACGTTGCTACAAGAGGCCGGGCAGCTGCTACAAGAACGCCTGGTCATTTTTCATGACGAATTCGAGCAAGGCGGCGATCGGATCGGCGGGCATGAGGTAGGATACGAGAATCGTCGAGATGCGATTATGGATCGGATGTCTGCGACGATCCAAAGCTATATCGATGTACATGAAGCTCGCGTGAGTGTGGGGGTTAGCGAATCACGTGCCAGTGCGGCGCGAGCGGAAGCCGTCACGGAGCAGTTGGTCTTGGTGGCCTTGGTCTTCGGGCTTGGACTCGCGGGAATTGCCAGTTACAGTATTCTACGGCCGCTTCGTCAGCTGCAGGGACATATCAAGCTGATCGGCCAGGGAAAATTCGGGACACCATTGGAAATCACCGCCCCATCGGAGCTTCGTGATCTGGTGGACACCGTGAACTGGATGGGGGGGAAGCTCCAAGAGCTGGACGACATGAAGTCGGAATTTCTCGCCCACGTGTCGCATGAACTGCGCACGCCGATGGCCTCGATTCAGGAAGGGACTCATCTGCTCCTCGATGAAATTCCAGGACCGCTCGTGCAAGAGCAGCGGACCACGCTTCGGATCATGGCCGACAGCAGTCGACGGCTGATTCACCTCATCTCGACGATTCTCGATCTTTCGAAGATGGAAGCGGGGATGATGGAATATCGCATTGTCCCGATCGATCTGAATCGCATTGCGGATATTTCCGTCAATAAGGTCAGACTTTTGGCTGATTCCAAACATGTGCAGCTCCTCACGGAACATCCGAAAGAGCGGTTGTGGGTGAAGGCCGATGCGCTGCGCATTGAACAAGTGTTGGATAATCTCTTGTCTAATGCCTTGAAATTCAGTCCCGAAGGAGGCATCGTCAAATTGCAGATGGCTCCTGATTCTAAGGCGGGGGTACTGGAGGTGTCGGTATCCGATGCCGGGCCGGGTATCGATTCGGAAGATCTTCCTCATATTTTTGAACGGTTTTATCAGGGACGCAATAAGGCCAAGAATGCCTCTGCAGGCAGCGGGCTTGGCTTGGCACTGGCCAAGAAAATCGTTGAGGCCCATAGCGGGCGGATCTGGATTGAAGGAGAGGCTGGAAAGGGAACGACTGTACGGTTTATCCTACGGTTGACTAAACCTGGCGGGACAAGCTGAGGGTGACTATGAAGAGTGCCGTATTGTGGATTATTCCTATTGTGATAAGCGGATGTGCGGGCTGGACGTCGCCCTTGCCCCTGAATCAGCCTTTTTTCCATGTCGATTCAGCAGAATCCAAGCTCTATCAGACACTTGCAAAGAAGCAGGACGCTATTGTCCAGAAATGCAACGAAACGAGTTCGTGCGACCATGCCTATTTTACCCGTGGCCTCTTAGGATTGTACGAAAGCCGCGAAGTTGCTGAAAAATACTTTGGGAAGGTCCTCGCCGTTGCACCCAAAAGTCAGTTAGCCGCATCCAGTAAAGCCTGGCTGAAACTGCTGCAGGATGGGAATGGCTCGAAGGACCCGTCTTGGGTGCAGGCGGTGTTAACGGCTCCCGCCATGGCCGATGCGAATAGCGCTTTAAGTCTAGCGATCGATCGCCTGGTGCGGGACTTGCTTGATCGTGAAGTAATTATGCAGCAACTTCGCGGGATGAAGGATGCTGATGCGCAAGCGATTGAAGCGCTACAGCGGCAGATTGCCGACCAGGAACGAAAGATCGAGACGTTGACATCGAAGAAGGACAAAGATGGTCCGAGAACGGCTTCCGAGCAGGGCTCAGTCCAAACATTTCAGAAACAAGTCATGGAGCGGGATAAGAAGATCGAAGAACTTTCAAGCCAATTGGAGGCGCTGAAGCGGATCGATCAAGAGATGCGAGAGAAGGTTCGACCGATTCGTCCGCCATCAGCAAGTGCGCCTGTTCCTGTGCCGGAACCCGCACCTGCGCAGTAAGGAGCCTATGGACAAGGAACAGATCTTAGTAGTCGATGACGATGAAGGATTGCTGCATCTGCTGAAGATGCGGCTCTCCGCAGAGGGATTTGCCGTCACATCTTGCACCACCGGGCATGAAGCTCTGGTGGAGGCAAAAAAGAAGATGTTCGATCTGGCCATTACGGACTTGCGACTGCGTGGGGAGGATGGTCTGGATGTGACGGAGGAACTGCTCCGGATTCATCCGCAGTTGCCGGTGATTATCCTGACTGCGCACGGCAGTATTCCGAATGCCGTCGAAGCGATGCAGCGCGGCGCGTTCGGGTATCTGACGAAACCATTCGACGACAAAGAGCTGAAAGCCACGATCGAAAAAGCCTTGTCGCAACAGCGCATGAGCAAAGAAATTCAGCGGCTGAAGTCGTTGGTCAAGGAGCTGTACGGGCTTGAAAACGTCGTCGCGCGCAGCCCGGCGATGCAGCGGCTCTTCCAGCAGATCGCTCAAGTGGCGGATTCCGATGCCACCATTCTTCTGTTCGGCGAAACCGGTACCGGGAAGGAAGTGATGGCTCGGGTGGCGCACACCAACAGCCGCCGGAGCAAAGGGCCGTTTGTTGCGTTGAACTGCGCAGCCATTCCTGAAACCCTCTTCGAGAGCGAACTCTTCGGACATGTGCGCGGGGCCTTCACCAGCGCGCATGGCGCTAAGAAGGGACTCTTTCAGAGCGCCAATGGCGGGACGATATTCCTCGATGAAATCGGTGAAATGCCGTTATCGATGCAGGTGAAGCTGCTGCGTGCGGTTCAAGAGCGTGAAGTCCGCGAAGTCGGCTCTGAACTCTCGACTAAGATTGATGTACGCATCATTGCCGCGACGAACAAAGATCTCGGCGAAGCGGTCAAGAATGGCAGTTTCCGTAACGATCTGTATTACCGGATTTCCGTCGTGCCGCTCTTCATTCCGCCGCTGCGCGACCGTCGCGACGATATTCCGTTGCTCGCCCAGCATTTCCTCAAGATCAGCAACCAGCGGGCGAATAAAGACGTCCGTGGTTTTACGCCGACGGCGCTGCATCGCTTGATGGTGAATCCCTGGCCGGGCAATGTGCGCGAACTGGAAAATGCTATCGAGAAAGCCGTGGTGATGACCAGGCAGGATATGATTACCCCGGACCTTCTGCCCTCAGTGGGAGTGTCTCCGGATACGCCGCTGAAGCCTCTGACAGAGGCGAAGGAAGAATTCGAGCGGACGTATCTAAAGAATGTGCTTCAGCTGACCGGCGGGAATATCTCCCGCGCCGCCCAGTTCGCCGGCCGCTATCGGGCAGACTTTTATAAGATGTTACGAAAATACGGATTGCATCCCTCGACCACGAAGGGGAAGATCGAGGCTGATCTCGAAGAGATGGAAGATGAATCCACTCTGATGGAAGCCGACCGGTAGAACACGAGAGTCGGTCTGACATCGGGGTTGGGCTTGCAGTTAAAGTTACACTCAGCAGTATTTAACTGAAGGGGCTACGTCTTTGCAGGCGCGGCCCTTTCTTTTTGTTCCAATCATACCCTGTGTCCCCCAAGGTCATGTGTGTGCACTCTTGCATGTCCATTTGATCTGTCTACTTTTCAAGGAAGCTTACGGAAGCAGCGGGGTATCGATAGGCGGGGAATTGTCTATGAGAATAAACCTGTGTCGCAGTGGGAGTCGTGGAAGGGCAAACCTTTAAGAGTGGAATATCAATAAGAGGGATATAGTTTGTGTATAAATGGCAATGACTATCGTAAGTTATTGAGTTATTGCGATGTCTGTAATATATTTCCGTTTGCCAGCGATTAACCTATAGGTTAATATGTTAAGTAAGCAGCTGCTCTATAGCGGCTTAAAATTTGATATCTACTGTCTTGAGAGGGATGGCGTCAGTGAGGTGTCAGGCTTCATTGAATCGCTGCTTGGTCCTGAGTTCGTCAAGATGTCTCATTTGATTGATGTTTTGAGAGACCATGGGCCTCCGACAAATAAAGAAAAATTTAACAATGAAGGAAATGGGATCTACGCCTTAAAGACTACTAATGCCCGCATTTATGGATTCTTCCACGGCAAGAAGTCTTTCGTGATGGCCATTGGGTTCATGAAGAACAAACATGGTGGAAAGAAGGTTGAGCGTCGATATTGTGATCAAGCAGAGGCGTTACGCAAGGATCTTTTCGTGATGGAGAGGTGATGACATGGGAATTGCTGAACTTAGGCAGAAGTTAGAGGCGGCCAGAAATACATTTGAGTATCGCCTAGAGAAGATCCTTTTTGAGGTGGCCGAACAGGTTTGTAAGTTGATCGAGAGCCAAGGGATGACCCGAAGCGAGCTAGCGAAGCGGTTAGGAGTAACTCCCGCTTATATCACAAAGATCTTGAACGGCAATCCTAATCTTACCATCAAGAGCTTGCTCATGCTTTCAGAAGCCCTGGGGCAAACACTCGATATCCACTTCGAGCCGAAACTAGGGATTGCACAATCAGCCACGAGCTCTTTGGCCCCCGCGCCAAGTATCGCCATAATTCGAGAGTACACCGTGACACGAAGGCATATGCATGTAGCTGCGGAACAGCCTAATGAGGTTACTAATGATCTCGCCATTGCTGCTTAATAATTATTTTGTCAAAGAGCTGAGTTATCGAAGCAATCCAGCGTTTAATGCTGAGGCCAAGGTACGCAATGAAGGAAAGATTCATTGCGGTATTGAATTTGGAGTTGCTGCAAATGCCCCCGATCATTTTATGGTTGCCTTGACGATTATGGTAGAACCGTCAGCGGTGAGTCCCGCCCTGGATCCGTACCACGTTAGTATGCGAATCGAAGGGTACTTCAACTTCAAACCTGAAACCGACACCCCTCAGGCTCAGAAGGAAAGACTAGTTACACTAAACGGCAGCAGTATCTTGATGGGTTTAGCCCGTGGGCTAGTGGCACAGGCTACGGGAGTCAGCGAGTTTGGGAAGTATCTTCTCCCAGCAGTAAACTTTGTCGAAATCCTAAACAACTCAGGGAACACAGACGTGAGCTCTGTCGGGACAAAGGAAGTTCCTGCTATGGCTGGTGGAGAGAAACAATGACGGTCTTGAAAGCCTCATGAAGGGGGGAAGGGCTATGCACGAGAATGGTCTTAAGCTGGGTAGTCTTACATTGGCTTGCCTGATAGTGGGTGCTGAGCTTGAGCATTTTGCCTTGCCTCCACACGCGGAGATGGGCCATGAGGGAGGCGACACTGTTCCAAACGAAATTCCCCTCACAATAATTTCCACGTCGTCTTCGACGGGAGGCGTCTCCGCTAAAGGCGCTGCACCATCGGATGAGTGGGGGAGTTTGACCAAGTTTAACCTGAATGGCTTCCGCAGCATTTTCTAAGCATAGAGCTCCACCTGCTGGTTTATTCATTCTGGTCACGGTTCGGTCACGGTTTTGGTCCTAGTTCTGAATCTGCCGCAATCACACTCCATCACTATGCCGAGAACCCTAAGCCGTGAACCATGCACGGGTATCTCGCGCCATTGAAAAGAGAGAATCTCGATCGGAGCTATTTTCAGTGAAGAGAGGGGGAGGAAGTAGTGCTGCCTAAGGCATGGCGAAACAGATAAATCTTTACTGTTACCTGAGACGTTACCTATTTAAGTTTTCGGGACTGTGAAATTCGTCTAAGTTCTGGAGCTGGCGAGAGGAATTGAACCTCCAACCTGCGGTTTACAAAACCCATCACTGCCATTTTTGCCATGGAAAGCAAATGCCGCGCCTAGAGCACTTTCGACCTCTCTGGACGAGGCGATTATCGCTTTTTTCTCGTTCGACGGATCCGGTCAGATCCGGTGTGATTCGTGGGGATTTGTGGAATCGGTGAACATTTAGTGAACACTTTTTCAGGAGCGGGTGCTGGAGCTGAGGCGACGCCGTGCTCCTGTTCATGATGCGCGAGAAGCAGTCGTCCGGCTTTCTCGAGGTCGGATTTTTTGACGATATGGTAGCGACGAAAAATACTATCCGTCCGGTGTCCGCTGATGGACATCGCGACTTTTCTTGAGATGCCGGCGTCTTCCATGTTGCTCACCGCGGTCCTCCTGAAATCATGAATGAGCGCGCCGCGATAGTGGCGATGGCCGATTTCTTGACCCTCGGGATTGAGAAACACGCCGAGCCCCACACGCACGCACGCCGTCTGCCAGGCCGTCTTGATGGATCGGAGGGGCTGGCCTTTGTAATGACAGACCGTCTTCGCATGGGGATAGGCTGATCTCGTGAAGGTGTGCCAGTCTGCGAGAACGCGATAGAGATCGCCCCCCAAAATCGCGACCCGCTGTTCTCCTGTTTTCGTATCAATCGCCTTGAGTCGAATCTCAACGGTTTCGTTCCTGTGATGAAACCGGACCTGCGGCCATTCCAACGCGTGGGTCTCTCCCGCGCGCGTACCGAGCCAAAATTCAATGGTCACCGGGATCTTTGCATGGGCGGGCAGTGCGGAACGGACGGCGACGAATTCCTCCCACGATCTCGTTCCACTTCTCGGAGGTGCTTCTTTGAGGGCCGTCCAGCGGGGCTTGGCGGGGAGGATCTCGCGCTCGCAGGCGATCTGAAAGCCGCGCAACAAGAATGACATACGCCGATTCACCCGAGCTGGCGAGAGCCCACCGGCGCGCCACTCCTTGCTCCACGCCATCAATTGGTCCGCATCGATGGTGTCCGCCCGTCGCGACGGCTCGAGTTCGGTCCAGAACTTTCGGTGCTGCTTCGCGCCACGGAGGTCCTTGTAGTTGTTCGAGACATAATCGTCAAGCACGAGGTCCGCGAGGTCAGTGATCGTTGTGTCATGGTCGATGCGGATCTTATGGACCTTCGCGTAGAACTCCTCCCGGAGTTTGTTCAGGATCTTTTCCGCACTCTCACGCGTGCCGTTGACCTTGAGTCGAATATTCCGGCCGCCGCGTCCCTGATGCCACGTAATGAGTTGCTTCTTCGGACCGATGTTCTCAACGCGTCCGCCGCGGTGCGCCGTCGGCGCGATCGTTTTCTTCCTCTCGTGCTTCATCCGTCCACTACCTATTCATGAAGAGGGGCCCGGCGGCATCGATGACCCGCCGGGCCATGAAGCCGTCTCTAGCGGCGACGCGGCCGCATGGGTGCGGCATCGTAGCACACCAACTTGGTCTGCTCCCAGGCTTCCACGTCACACAATCGAATGCGCCATTGCGCACGTGGACCGTCGCTCAATTTGAGGCCAGGGATTCCTCCCGGCTGCCCAAGGATAGCGCGCCGGAGATGATCCTCTGACACCGTGAGACGATCGGCCAATTGCGACGCCGTGAGATGCTTGACCACACTAGAGACGGACGACTGTTGAGGCATAGCTGCCCCCTTTCAAGAGAGAGGTAGGACAAAACTGCCCGTTGGGAGTCGGCGGTCTCTCGGGTGAGGAGAGACGACGCCGTCATCCGCAATGAGCGATGAGCCCTAAAAGTGTAGCAGGGAGGAAATACACAAACGGGTAGGAACGACTATCGCCGCCGCCGAGGTGCCTGTTTATCCGTTGCTAATTTGGTCCAATTCACTTCGCATTCAAAAACCGCGCTCAGTCCAAATATCACCCAGAGCATGCACCCAGTGGTCGGTCAACAAAGTGATCACGTCAATACTATGGCCGGCCGGATTCGAGTACGCCCGTCGCAATGGGAAACGACTCCCAGATTGCCCCTCGACAACTCTCATCCTAACAAACCAAGAGGCTGGAGGGGTGAGAGTCAGGTGCCGACACCCTCCTGCTATTGGGAATTCGACAGATCCTTCGCGTGAATTTCCCGGAATACCCGTAAAGTGGCGTCCACTATTCTGCCGCTCCGCTCACAACGACATTTTCATGATTAGCATACGGCTGCGATCGAGACGGTCCGGACCCGCTGTCATGAGGAGTTAGCGCTCGTAGAGCACGAAACGTATTACGTTGTGGAACGCGAATATGTCGGTCCGAACCTCGACCAGTACGCACACAGGGCGTTTGAAACCAAGGTAGAGGCCCGGGCCGAGATTGATGATCTGTTGAGTGGCAAGGGGGTTCCGCGAGCAGGACGTGGACACTTTTGACGAGGGCACCGGGACCGTAGAGATCTATCGGGTCGGGAGCTATGGGCCCATTGGAAACGACGAGTCATGCGGGTGGGCACAGGAATTACGCCACGAGATCATGGCGGAGACAACCGACTCACAGTTTAAACAGTTAGTTGAATCGTCAGCAGATTTTCTGGAGCTGGCGAGAGGAATTGAACCTCCAACCTGCGGTTTACAAATTCAGTTTTATGGGTGGTGCTTAGGTTATTGATAATCTAGGCAATCCCCTTGTCATTACTGGCGATTCGTACATTCGGCCATTCAGTTCTCATCTGCTCACGTTGTCTCTGATCCAGTCGTTTTGTCGCTCTTCCTAACACTGTAATAACACCTGGCTGATGTCCATACCCTCAGCCATCCCAAGCCTGATCTAGTGGTGCGGTGGAGTACGCACCCCCCACACTTGCGTGGCCTACGCCAGTTTTGCCAGGCCAGGGCCAGGGTAAAGCTGATACGCTGCCGATTGCCAACAGAGGGGAGCGAGATTTGAAGCCACAACAGACCTAGAGACTATAGACCTCGATTTCGTTCTATCAGTTCGTTCTCAATCACTTACAGAGGAGTTAGAGGCAGGGGAGGAAGAGGTCAAACCCGATCGAACACGATAGTTCTGCCACAGTTTGGCCACACTATTCTCTCCGAGGCTGACGCGGCGGCGCGTTTTGATATGCCTCATTGCGTCCTGAAAGCCTGTCGAATTCAATATGGAAGGCACTAAGAGTTGCGCACAACTGTTCGTCGCCAAATGCCTTGGCTGCGATGGCAAAAGAAAGGATGGCGCGGAAAAATGGATTTTAGAGGTCGTACCGGTGATCCTCATGCCTTGGGGTTCCAGCCATACCGTGGATGTGATATTGCGGTGGGTTACCCCCATACATGTCCATGATGTGTGGCGAAGCGCCATGAACAAACCCTGAATTGGCGCTATGGATTGTATGCGATAGGCTCACGGCTGAGCTGGGGTCCTGCGGTTGTTGCGGAAGGTTTGCAAGATAGTTACGAATTCTCCTTCGCGGCAACATTGGACGGTCGAGTGAGGATTTTCCTGTTACAGGATCGAATTCTTCCTGATAAAAGGCGTCGAGATAGACTTGATGATGTTGTGTTCGATCGTCGTTGATGATCGCGAAGGCCAGAAACCAGATGTCTTCGTGAAACTCATCGAGCATTCGATGGATCGTGCCTTGCTCTTGAAGCATCCCGTTCGCGCAGAGGAGGCGGGCGGCATGAAGCCCCGACACCATGCGGGCGAGTTTCTGAATCAGGGCCTGGTGAATCGTTTGTTCTTTGTAACGGAAGACGAACGAATCCCCATGTGGCACCTTCTGAGGAGGCGGCACCAAAACCTCAAGTCGCCTGAACGATTTGTCCAACTGGCGGAGTGTCTGATTGTAGAGGGTGTCCATCAAGGCGCTACCATGAAAAACTTGAGGGATTGCGATGTGGTTTCCCAAAAACTTAGTAGCCAGCTTGCCTGAAACCGGCTGCCATGCCGCTGGAAATTTCGTTAATTTCGCTGACCGAGCCGTTCGGGAAGCACATGAACTGATGGACCTGCTCGCCCACATAGCCGCCGAATCGGTTCTTTGCATTTAGCCCTACGGTAAACATGTGGCCGTATTGACCGCCGTGGACATATTTCTCAGGAGTTGAAAAGCGGAACCTGGCACTGTATGGATCAATTAGATTTGCGCTCAAACGTTGCTGGACTACTTCTTGATGGTTGCTGGGGCATTCTGAAAAGGAGTTGTTCGCCAATTGCTCAGCCGTTGGACGGCCACCCGAAGCACATCCGCCTAGAGAGAGGATCAGTAGTGCGACCAAGAGATCACGTCTCTTCATATAAACCTTCCTTCTTTGTGGATAAAAACTGATTTCTGTCTGATGGCATACGGAGCGGAGTTGGATTCAGGTCAATGAGCCTCCATCGTAAGGTTAGTAATGTGAACCTTATATCAATATTCTGTTGGTCCGTTCCATAGCCTCTTTGAGAGGGGCGGCTTGCAGATTCGCAGTCTCTGTGTAACTGACCGTCTCTATTACTCATTGAGATGTTCTGTGGCTAAAGTATGGCGAGTGGCTGTCACCCTCACTCTTGTGTGGTTCTCCTTATGTGCAAGGGGACCCTCGGCCAGGGTAAAGGCGGGTAGGTGCCAGCTCGTAGACAGCGGAGATTCTCTTGGTCTAATATTCGCCAATTCATACACGTTCTCGCCACTGTAGATGACAGTAGATGAAAACCTTCCCCCTTGCTGCAATTTTCCTTCTTATTTTGGTTACAGGCTGTGCTTCACACGGTACTTGGTCAAAATCTGACCAAGGAGCATGGGCAACTCTTGATGAGTCAATCGGAAGACATGAACAGAGCTACTATGTGACACAGTGGGGAGAACCTCTCTCTAAGAAAGAGACTTCGTTCAGAGATGAAAATAGCTATATCACGAAAGACGGCGAGGAGTTTCTTTGGCTATGGAAGCCCGATGGGACAGGTCCATCAGACAAACAAGGAGATGGATGGGAGTTGTTTCTTGCATTCAATGAAAAGGGAATTGTCCGCAATTGGCGCGTGGGTAGTTACCAAACGTCTTTGACTATTGCCGATGTTGTTCGCGCCTGTCGAATAGTTCGTGCGTCGATCCTGGATGAGTTAGGACTCGCAGCGCACCAGCATGGCATTGTTAACGGCCCTCGCCAGTTTCAGCTAGGAAAGTTGCAACTTGTAGTCTTTCAAATTTGGGACGCGACTACAGAGGCTGACGCGGCAGCTCTATCTCTGTATGGCCGATTGGCAACACAAAGCGAAATCGTCGGGCTAATGGAAGCTCGTGCGGCGGAGGTTCGTGTCAGACAGGAGGCACAGCGTCGATTGGCCCGGAGGTATGCTGATAATGATTACGGTCGCATGCCCAGCAACATGTTTGGCGGATTACTCGGCAATGGATTCATGGGACCATACACGCCGAACGCTTACGGCCCTGGGATGAACTCCGATGCCACAGGTAGACCTTTTATTTGGAAGCCAGACTTCGGTGGACCGGCTCTTGGCCCGATTAATCCCAATGCCTATGGACCTGGGATTGGAATGGATGGGACTGGCCGTCCCGTTCGTCCAGCGTGTCCCCCTGGATGGGCGGGTCCATGTTAGTACCTTTATCCTGCAACAACGGGTCCCTCGGTCAGGGTGAAGGTCATGCAGTGCCTTTCAAAGTAATCCCGTCCACAACATAGCGAAGATTCACAGGACAATTGTTTTAGGTGCACGTTGAAGCGAGCAGAGGCGGAAGTAGGTTACTTCTTGTTGCAGGCAATGTTCCACACATCTCTACCCGGTGTATTTGGTGCAATTGGGAACCACGCACTCTCGTGTGAGAGGGACTAAATAGGCAGGCCCCTTCCCATATTATCGGAGTAGTCTATAAACGCCAGCCGCCGAGAACGTTCTCGTAAGCAATCAAATTCATCATATGTCTTGGTAGAGAGTAGGTTGTAATCCGCCACCGTTTGGCTTGTCTTGAAGTCCCACAATTGCCACATCATCACCCGATCCCCTACTCGGCGAATCGTGTTAGGATCAACATAAATAGTGACGCCAAACTTTTCCATTTTAGCGATCGCTATCCACTCAGCCAATGCAGAATCACTGCTTAGAAACAGAAGGGTAGCTAATATCGTCAGAATGCATTTCATATCGACCTACACTTGGTTTAATCGTTGCTGCTTCACATACCGTTGGATGCAATCGTAGTAGAGGTATAAAACCCACGCAATGCCGCGCACTGTGCGGATGTCTTTGTTTGTTTCTTGGGCAAAATGGGCCAGGGCATACCTGCAATGCTGTAGTGGGGGGTGAACAGTGGAGGATTGGTGATGGCAAACTGCTGGGCAATTATCTGAGGCGGGGCGGGTTGAGTAAAGCGTCCACACATGCTTTTGTTCGGCGAAGTTATTCCAATCTTTCTTACCAAAGGAATCGGCCTTTCCCTTCAATCCGAAACCGATCCAATTCTTGTTGCTTTACGAATCGCCGGACGCAATCGTAGTAGCGATGCAAAGCATATGCTGCCCATCGAACCATTCGTATGTCTTCCCCCGTTTCTTTGGCAACGTGTCTCCAATAGGCCCTCACTTGTTTGACCGGCCCACCTTCTGGTTCGTCAGGCGCTTCCCATCCATTCGACTCAAGCTCGATGATACCTTGTGCCTGTCTTTTCACTGGTTGGAATGGTCTGTATCGCACGGTTGCCAGAGGGCAATTAAAAGAGCCCTGTCCAGAACCCAAAGCACGGCGACTTTTGCGGGATGCCAGTGACGAATCACGGTTACCTCACTCCGCTGTTGAATTCCGCTCTTTCATCTCGCTGAACGCACATTGCAAAATATAACCGCCAAGGTAGTGGAGGTAAACCCGTAGCGCTTTAGCGACATTCTCGATGAGCCGTATCTCCTGATTCGACATACGGGCAATCCCTCGCCAGATGCTCTGGGCATGAGATCGAGGCGCGAGAGAAGTAACGGGAGGTAGGCTTAAAAGGATTGGAATAAGCTGGCTCGTAGGCTTGAATACTTTCTTGAGGAACGTGGCTTGCGCCATCGATACGCTTAACAATATGTCCTGCCGTTCTTGGTTGTCCCACAGAGGCCACGGCATGCCAGACAGAATGACCAAGGCCGTCTGCTTGGGCTCCAAATGTACATAATTCGAGACGAGCCACACGACTCCCGGAAAACTGAGGAGCGCAAGGTATTCATCGATGTGCATCAAAGAAAAGGGCGCGTGTTCCTCGGGGTCATCGATGCGAAGCAGATCCTCGAAGCCATTGCGAATTAACTCGATCTCTAGCTCTGGATCGAAGGTGTCACTCCGTAGAGATCTGGATGTGATGCGCTGAAACACGCCCTTGCGGAGTAACGGGCTGTCAGTGGAGAGGCGATACTCTAGGCTCATGAGCCTCTTTATTGCAGGGTAGGTGAATGATGAATATTTTAGTCTGTAGCTCGATAGTTTTCAATCCGTCACCATCACGGGTATGGCAACCAGTGTCGGAAAACTCTCGCCGGAAGCGCTATTTGGTCGAGAAATCGCTCGGCTGAGAATGAAGCTTGGCATTTCCCAGGAAGAACTCGCCTTTCGGGCGGAGGTCCACAGGACCTATATCAGCCAGCTAGAGCGGGGGGTTGAAGTCACCAACCCTCATCGTGATCCTAAAGCTGTCTCGTGCTTTGAAAGCATCAGCGAGCAAGTTGGTGGCAACAGTAGAGAGGCAACTGTAGCAGTAGCATAATTGAGATTTCTCGCCCGTCGATTACCGACGCCCTTTCCGCCACTCCCACGGCGGCATCGGCTGCGGATCGGCCCACCAGTTTCGCCGATTATCTATTCCGAATTTCTACTGTTGCGTCGGGGGCATCCTCCCATCTAACTGAGCGAATGTCTGTCACACACGATGATCCCGCCCTAGAACTCTTGTATGAATAAATGCCAGTAACTTTCCCATTGTAAAGCCAGATTATTCTGTAGTCGTGATAGCCGAAACCAGCCCCCGTCTGACAGTACTGCCACGCCTCATTGCTTCCTTTCAGTTGCCGGTCATCCGGCGGCCCCATTATTTTCAGAACATGGTCTTTATCATCACCTATCCCAATCAAAACGGACTTCTTTTCCAAACTTCCACAGGCCACCAGAATGAATGTGATCGTCGCAATTAAAAGAGCTTTCGCGTGGGTCATCGAGTGCCCTCCTGGCGGCTCTCTATCTATCAAGGCCAGGGCGAAGAGCATGCCGGCCAGCCAGTCGCGACTGACTCACAGCCGGAAGACGCCCAGCGCGATCAAGCACAGTAGCCCGTCACGACGGGTCCAGCCAGCCGCTCAATCTATCCACCTCGCGAGAACCTGCCAAAAGTGCCGCTCGTCTGTCCCCCCTACGCGTCCCGCCAGGGCCGCTGTCGTCGCATGTTCTCACTATTAACTGGAGGTGAGGAATGGCACATTGGAACCGTATGCCGCCGCCGCTGGCCGAATATCCGAAATGCAGGATCGTCGGTGGCCTGATTATTGACGAGAAGGGGAGTCAATGGCTGGACATCGTCTGTAAGTCGTGTCCAAAGGAGAAGGCGGCCATCCGCCGTGTGTCCTATTGCCGCGCATTTGTCCGTGCTGGGGGCTATCGATGCAAGAGCTGCGCGAATCGTGAGTCGTCGACGACGCACGGGATGTCTTACACGCCGGAGTATAATGGGTGGCGAAACGCCAAGGGCCGCGCCAAGCGGGACCCCGCTTATATCGCCAAGGGGCGGAAATACGATGAGAAAAACCTCGGGAAGTTTGAGCAATTTTACGAGGTCATGGGGGACCGGCCGGAAGGGAAACCGACTGTTGAACGTATCGATAATGATCAGGGCTATGTGATGATCGAACGTCCCGACGGCACCGTCAAGCCAAACATTATGTGGGCGAGTTACAAAGAACAGGCGAACAACACAAGCACAAACATTCCTGTTGAGATCGACAACGTGACGTATACACTTACCCAGGCCGCCGAAAAATTCGGAGTGAGTCCTGATGCGTTTCGGCGCCAGCTCATTGTCAATAAGCTGACGATCGAGGAGGCGCTGAAGCGGATTCGGACCGGGGACCGGAGCCGGACCCGCCCGATGAAGGGGCGCACGGCGGTGCCACACCACAAGGATGGATCGTTGAATGTGGAGGAGGCGTGTCGTCGCGCGGAGGTCTCGTGTCGCAAGGTCCAATACTTTATGAAGAAGGGGCTCGCATTCGACGCGGCCGTGGAGCGAGTGAAAAACCCACCGGTCACGATTGTGGAATTGGCGGGGCGGCACGGGCTCACGACGGGCGGGATCCAGCATCACATGCGGAAGGGGCTGACGCCCGAGGAGGCGGTCGAGCGGATGCTCCATCCACCCGAGACGATTATTGAGCTGGCGGCGCGGCACGGGCTCACAGTGGCATCAGTCATGGGTCACTTGAAGCGCGGGAAGACGCGCGAGCAAGCCGTTGACTATCTTGTGAAGAAACGCGACAAGCAACAAGGCACGATCATCTAATCCTCATCAGCGAGAGGGAGGCGGCATCTGATCCGACCCCCTCTCGCTCCTCGCGCAAACCCTCTCTACACAGTCCAATCGATCTTCGCCAGCACTTCTCCGATCCTGTCTCTCAATCCGATGCCCTCGCGTCATTTCTGAATCTATCCTCCACACGAGGACGAAAAACCGTCTCACTCGTCCCACGCGTCCTGGACGATTTCTCATTAACCCGTAAGCTAGGAGGCATGACCAATGGAACCAGACAATACCCCCGACTCACTCACGCTCACCACGCTCCCGGAGGTCACTGGTGACCCGGCGCCCGTCGCGACGGGGCCACAGGCGGCCCGGGCCGAGGACCATAAACAAGCCGTCTGCGATCAGATCGCGACCCAATTACCGATGGCCGCCCGTGCGCATCACGGGATCCCCGGACGCTGCGACGCGTGCACCCAGTGGAACGCTGACTCCGGCTGGTGTGGCCTCAACGGCTACTATACGGCTCACACAACCCCGCCTGCGACGACTACAACGACCAGCTCTAAGGCTAAGAGGGAGGCGGCATCCGACCCGCCCCCCTCTTGCTCCTCGCGAGACACTCGCGCGAACCTGCCTTCACAATCACAAAAGTGGCGCGGTAATTCCTGCGCTTCTGATCGCCGCCGCCGCATAATCTTTGGTATGTGATCGGCAATTCAGCCGGCACGGAAGAGATGGAGGCAGACGATGCAGGGAGTCACAGTACAGGCGGGAGTGAGCGCTGATCTGCAGTTGCGGGTGACGCTGGATGATGGACCCGCGCCCCAGGCGCTGATGAAGGCGGCAAATCGGGTGGCGAAGCGGGACGGATGTCACAAGTCTACCGCGATCGTGATTGGGCAGGTGGATCAGGTAGTAGAGCGGGTGCGGTGCGGCTATCGCAAGCGCACCACGGGAGAATATGTGAGCGACGCGTACCGCAGGAAGGGCTGGAGCAACATCTATTATCAGCGCGCCGTCGCAGTGGTGGAGCTGGCGGAAGCTACGGCGCGGCCGATTCTGTTGCCGTCCGCGAGCCAGAAGGTGTCGGCATGAGTATGAGCAAGCGGGCCTATGAGGAATGGCTGGAGAAGATGGAGATCAAGCGGGCGATCGAAGAGCGTCGCAAGAAGCCAGTGGAGGGAGGCAAGTGAGACCGATGATGATCGAGCAATACCGGACGGCCCAGACCGTCCGGACTGCGCGGCAGATAGATGTGGCCGCCTATTGGGCGGCCCGGCAGGCTCACGGAGCGACGATGCTCCATCAGGCTAACCCGATCAACTGATGAGGGGAGATTCATGATGAGTGACACATTACGTGACATGATCGAAACACAGTCGGATGAGGTGATGGTCCGGCTCAAACAGTGTCGGGATCGACGGGAGGCGGTCGTTCAGGAGCTCCTGGCCACGTATCACGCCAACCAATCCTCGGTCGATCCGGTGACCATGGCCGTGCTGATTTACGTGCTGCGGTCCGGGGTGTCGTACCCCGCGATCACACGCGTGCAGGTGATCACGGCATGGCAAGAGTTTCGTCGGCTGTTAGAGGGGGAAATAAACTACGAGCGCCGGGTGTGGACCTCGTATACGATTACGCACGACGAGCCGGGCGAGAATGATCAACACGTCGCTTGGCTCGAGCTCCAGCGCGAGCAGAATCAGTTCGCACTGTCGGTTCAGTACCTCGAGACGGATGCGCTCGGGCGGATCTGCGGTGATTGGCGTGATACGGTCGAATTGTCGCCAGCACAGGCCGCCCAGTATATGCGGGATACGCGCGACGGGGGCTGGGGGTGCGAGGATTGGACGGAGGAGCAGATCGCATTTTTTACCGAGTCGCTGGACTGGTCGAACCGGGCGGGGCGGCAGTGGTTTCGTGAGCATCTTAAATAGCCGGTCGGCCAGATGCTAGAGAGAGCCAACGCTAATCTTTCACGAGAGACACACAGGGAGGAGACATGACGACAGCTACAGCACAGGACATCGTGATTCATGCCAGCCGCGTGGCGGTGCTGAACGTGGAGACTACGACACCGTCGGACGCGATCAGAGTTGAGATTAAGACGCTTGCGCGGGAGGTCTCGAGCAAATTCTTGCGCTTGTCGCAACTCCTGCGGATCGTCCAGCGGGACGGCCTCTATCGTGGGTGGGGCTTTGACAGCTTCGAGGGGTGGGCCGAATCGGACACCAACATTCACCCCGAAACGGCCAGGGTGTTCGTGAGTCTGGAGCGGACGCTCGTTGAAGAGGCGAAGATTTCAAGAGAGACGCTAGCAGATATCGGGTGGACGAAAGCCAAGACTCTGGTCCCCTTGCAGAAAGCCGGGCGTCTTGCGCTACGGCGGGCGGAGATTCTGGCTGCGGCCAAAGAGCTGCCGACCAACCAATTTCAAGACTACGTCGCCCAGGTCCGGACCGGCGCGATCGGTGGCCCCGTCGCGACGGGCGGACAGCCCGTGGAGCCCTCTCGCCGGGGTGTGAAATATTTCTTGAGCCAGGAACAGGAGGAGGCGATCACAATGGCCCGGCGGCTCGCGGAGCAGGCCACGGGATCCCTGGATCCCGGCTTCCAACTCGCATCAATCTGCCAGGACTATGTCTCGTCCGTCAGCGAGGACGAGGTTCAGGCCCCGGACACGTGGCGCGCTCGGCGGGTAAACATGCTACTCGACGTCTTGACCACCCACTTCGGGCTCCACGTCGAAGTGAGGGGGGCGAATAGTATGGATGGGCAGCGGATCTTGCCGCTCATCAAATCGAAGAAGATCGACGGCGCCCCGGTAATCTAATGGGTGTTGCCCGCGCGATTGGCGACCAGATATTGCCAAAACTGTCCGCCACGATCGTCGGGATTCTCGTTGGCGGGAAGCCGGCAGAAGTCGGCGAGCGTGAGCTTCTGTTTTTTGACCTGCCCCGGCGTCTTGCCGTGGTGAATAGAAACGGGGAGAGAGGTTGGCCGCGACGGTCTTGATGAGAGAGCGTCCTTAGGAAAAGAGCGTTCGAAGGTCTTTCAGGAGCATGAAGAGATGTAACGGATCGCTTGGGGAGGGGAGAAAATCGAAGCGTTCGTAGAACTGTTTCGCTCCTTCGTCTTTGGCATGGACCACCAAGGCACGGATTCCGGCGATATCCGCGGCCTGCAGCGTCCGTAGCGCCGCATCCTTCAAGAGCGCGGCACCCACCCCTTGTTTTTGCCAGTGGAGGGCTACAGCTAACCGAGCAAGTAGCATGATCGGAATGGAATGTTTTGCGAGTCCTTTCTTGACTCGTTCCGGGGCAATGTCTTGTTCAACCGATCCCACCGCGAGTGCGTAATAGCCGACGACGGTGTCGTCGACCACTCCCACATAAGTTTGAGATCCTCCGCTGTGTTGATTGGGTAGGGCATATTGCTGGAGAAAGCGATTCAGATCTTCCCGCCCACAGTCGAATGCATCAACGGCGTGATGTCGCTGAAGCTTTTCGATCTTCCGAGTCAACGCTTGTTTGTCGTGCGGTGAAGATGGGGGGCGTCAAAGAATCCTGGCTCAGTCAGGAGTTCTTTCATGCGAGGGAGGGGACGAGTCGGAGCATCGAGCGCCGCCTGAAACTCAGCCCATTTCGCTTTGCTCAGCAGGAAGGTGCGACGATCTGCCAGAGTTTCATCAGCGCGGGCCAGCGCACTTTCACGGACAAAGTCACTCACCGACCGACTGGAAACAGATGCCGCTGCTTCCAGTATCCGTTTATCTGAGGAACTCAGCCGAAGATCCAGTTTCTCACTGCGAACGGCGCGTACGGCCATCGTGTCACCTCTCTTGGTTTTTGAAGGTAGCCCAAGAATGAGTCGTTGTCAAGACAGTGTCATGACAACGACTCTCGATGAGGTAAATCGCAGCACGCTATGGAATTTCAGGCGGCGATTGGGGGCTATGTGTTTTGTGCTGGTGATTAGGGGGAGTGACGAGGAGGGAGTGGAGCTGAAAAGTGAATCGGGGTTTGAAGTGGGGTATTGTAGAGCCTGAAAAATGATCGTCTCTAAGCCCTGGGAGCTGGTTTGCCGCCCATGGTCTTGGACAACCATTTGGACAACCAATCGGGCGAAACGGGCTGAAAAATGCTGAAATCGTGACTTTTGGAAGGGACCGAATGAAGCTGGATTTCAGTAGTTTTTTGAAGGGGATGTGGTGCCGAGGGATAGAATCGAACTGTCGACACCAGCCTTTTCAGGACATGATCGCTCTTTGTAACGAGCTGAAACAGCTGGTGTTTTTCTGCCGTGGTGAGCGTGGGCAACCAAATGGACAACCGGTCTCGGTGCATGTCTTGGTAAGTTATTGGGCGTTGTGGTCCGCTCGGTGCGCGGAGAGTCGCTTCAGATCGCGTGCACTCATGATATTTCAGCCTTGACAGGGTGGACTAGCCCGCGTTAGGTATCTTGGCTGATAATTGAGTAATCTCTCGGATGCCCGCTAGGGCGTAACAGGGAAGTCCGGTGAAAAACCGGCGCGGTCCCGCCACTGTAAGTGGGAAGCTCCCCCGTTTTAGCCACTCGACAAACTTGTTGGGGAAGGCTGGGGGTAGCGTTGAAGGTTCGACCTTCTGAACCTATGAGCCAGGAGACCTATCCGAGCTGACATAGTACGGTTTCTCCGCGCGGTAACGGAGGAGATCTCTCCTGCCTTTTTGGCATGCGACCTCTTGTTCCTGTTGTGGAGCTGGAGGTTTTTTTATGCCGGCAGCCTCTCACACGGTTTGTGTCGCATGACGACGGGATTGCTCATCGTCGGGCACGGCAGCCGTGATCCCAATGCCAATGTTGAGTTCGAGGCCTTGGTGGCGGCCTTTCGCGCGGCGCGACCCGATCTTGATGTGGCGCATGGCTATGTGGAGCTGGCCCGCCCGTCATTGGCCACCGCGCTTCGCGAGTTGGCGCAACGGGCCGATTCCGTTGTGGTTCTGCCGTTGTTCCTTTTTGCCGCGGGGCATGTGAAGAACGATATCCCGCTCGCGCTCTCGCAGGCTCGGCAAGAGTTTCCCTCCGTCCGTTTTATCGTGGCCAATGCCTTGGGCATCCATCCCAATCTCGTGGAGCTGGCCTTTGAGCGGGCGCGGGCGGCGCTGGAAGGTGCCCGTGAATCCTCGAAGACTGCCGTCGTGGTCGTGGGCCGTGGTTCAAGCGACCCGGATGCGAACGGGGACTTCTGTAAAGTTGTTCGTCTCCTTGCCGAGGGGCGCGAGATCGGGTGGGTGGTGCCCTGTTTCATCGGCGTGACGAGACCGCTGTTTGAGGAGACGGTGGAGCTGGTCGCGCGCGCGCGCCCAGAACGGATCGTCGTGGCTCCCTACTTTCTCTTCGGCGGAAGACTGATCACGAAAATTCGCGAGCAGGTGGAATCGTTCCAAGCGCGCTATCCCTGGATCAAGACCGAACTGGTACCTCATTTGGGAATCGACGACCGGTTGCTCCGCTTGATGGACGAGCGCCTGGCCGAAGCGACGGGAGGGGAGCGGCCGCTCCCCTGCGATACCTGTCAGTATCGTGTGCCGGTGTCCGCTGTGACCGAGCATGTGGGCGGGATCAAAGCGTTGCTCTGGAGTCTGCGGCACGGTTTCACCCACGCGCAAGCCATGCCGCACGTGCATGCCCATCGCCCGCTGGCTAAACATGTCCTGGTCTGCGGGAATGTCGATTGTGCCGATGGCGGGAGCATTCCCCTCATTGCTACATTGCGGCGGCTGTTGAAGGACGCCGGGCGGGATCAGGATATTCGCGTGACGAAGACCTCCTGCATGGGCCGCTGCGGGGAAGGACCGACGGTCGCGGTCTATCCTGATGGCATTTGGTATCGGGGCGTGAAAGAGGCGGATGCCAAGGAATTGGTCGAAGAACATTTGCTGGGTGACCGGCTGGTCAGCCGCCTGGTCGACAACATTATGCAGTAACGGAGGGTGTCGGATGGCTTGTCACGAAATTGCGGGACTGCGGTTGGGCTTGATGGAAGTGTTGGGGGTGAAAAACGAAGCCGAGCGGCAGCATGAGCTGGCCGAGCTAGGCACCGGGGCCGATCAGCCGGGACCGATTCGTTCCATGTGCGGCGCCAAGGACTTGGCTTCGCTCAAGCAGTTTTACGAGAGCGCGGTGTCCACGCTTGAGCAGCGTGTCGCCGCGACTCGGTCGGACGATCCGAAGCTCCCGTATCTGCGCACGCTTGTGGTGCTGACCAAGAAGGTCGATCTCGACCTGGCCCATCAGATCGAAGGGCTGACCCATCTCTATCGCGATCTCGATGAGATGCATGATTTTGTCCATGAGATCTATCCGGCGGAGTAAGAACGATGGCTGTAGCCAAGACGGCCCGCGTGACGGGAACCGAACGGTTGGGCTCCGATACTCTGCTGCTCGATCTGTGCGCGACCGAGCCGGTGGGGTTCATCGGTGGACAGTACCTCATCCTCGATAGCCGAATCGTCTTGCCGAATGGCAAAGCCGTCAAGCGGGCCTACTCGTTTCTTACCGGCGATGCCGAGCAACGCCGCTTTCAGCTTGCCGTAAAGCGCATCCCGGACGGATTAGGTTCCGCGTTCGTACATGAGCTGGTAGCAGGAACGGATATTTCGTTCAGCGGACCCTGGGGCAAGTTTTTCCCGAGAGAGGATGTCTCAGGCAGGACTTTGATCCTGGCGACGGATACAGGGATCACCGCTGCGCTGGGACTCTTACGCGCGACCCGTTTTGCGCCGTTGCTCCCTCAGGCCCGGCTCATGTGGCTGCGCGACTCGGCGGAGTATTTTCTCCCGGACGAGTTCGTGAAGAATAAGGTTCCCGCGGCTTGTGGCGAGGTGCGAATCGAGGCGATTCCCGCAGTTGGTCATCCGGAGCGGGTTCCTCATGCCAGAGCCATGCTTTGTGAAGTGTTGTCGCGTGGTGATCTCACTCAGGCTTTCATTGCGGGCGATGGAGTCGTGAACCTGGCATTGCTCGACGATTTGGTGGCGGCAGGAGTGGCCGTGAGCAAGGAGCAGGTGGAGTCGTTCTTCAATATGCCGAAGAAGTCCGCATGACCGGACGGGAGCAGATTCTTGCCGCGCTGGAAACCGCACTTGGGTTTGGGGAGACGAGCGTCATCGTTCGTTCGTCCGGCGCGATCGCCGAGGTCCATGGCCTCCTCACTGTGCGGCAGGGGGCTGAATGGGTCACGCTGGGCGAAGAGGGACAGACCCATGTGCATCTCAAGATCGAGGCTGGAAGCAGGCTTCTCTATCGACAGCAGGATGAGGCCAATGCGGCGCTGGAATTAGCAGGGCCGGATGGGGAGTTGCTCTGTCGGGTGACGTTCCGGGGTACGAATCGGGCGAAGGCAGAGAATTACAGCCCTGAACGTGCGGCAAAGATTCGTGAGTGTTTTAGTGGGCTGGCGGGACATGAGTGATGGATAAGAGCGTACCGCCGAAAGATCGAAAGGGGTTGCGCACAGGGTTCACCACAGGCGCCTGTGCCGCGGCCGCGGCCAAGGCTGCGACCCGCTGTCTCGTGAAGGGGGCCCTGCTGTCTGAAATTGAAACGACCCTGCCGAATCGGACGCGCGTCACGTTCGCGCTCGCCCGTTGTGAGCGAATGGACCGCCGCGCGATTTGCAGCATCATCAAGGATGCCGGCGACGATCCTGATTGTACGCATGGGGCCGAGTTGACAGCAGAAGTGGAGCTGCGAGCAGAACCAGGCATCGAGATCAGGGGAGGCCAGGGCGTAGCCACCGTCACCAAGACTGGGTTGGGCTTGGAGATTGGCGGGCCTGCGATCAATCCGGTTCCACGGCGCAATATTACGGAGATGGTGGGGGAAGAATTGGCCGGCGCTCCCTACGAGGGCGCGGTGGTGACGATCAGCGTGCCGGGCGGTGAAGAGATGGCTAAGAAGACCACCAACGCGCGGCTTGGCCTCCTGGGCGGCATCTCCATACTCGGCACAACCGGCATTGTGCGGCCCTATTCGACGGCGGCGTTCAAGGCGAGCGTCATGCAAGAGATCGATGTGGCCGCGGCCAGTGGTCTGCGCGAGCTGGTGCTCACGACCGGCGGCAAATCGGAGCAGTATGCGATGGCGCTCTATCCGCAGTTGCCGGAGCAGGTCTTTATCCAGGTCGGCGACTTCATCGGCGTCGGAATCAAACAATGTGCGAAGCGAGGGATCGCGCGAGCCATCATCGTCGGGATGATGGGAAAATTGTCGAAGATGGCCAACGGCAAGATGCAGACGCATGCCGCCGGATCGGAAGTGGATATGGAATTTCTGGCGTCGCTGGCAGCCGAGTTATCGGCGTCGGACGAGTTGGTGGCCGCTATCCGCCAGGCCAATACGGCCCGCCATGTGTTGGAATTATGCCGCGAGGCTAGTCTCGTCGGCATCACGTCGTTGGTTTGCAAGAGGGTTGTCGAACATTGTCAGGTTCACGCGGGCGGCAAGCTGGCGGTGGAAACCTGTCTGGTAGATTTCGGCGGCTCGTTGCTCGGTCGTTACCCGGAGGTTCAGATATGAACGATATGAGACAGATGACCGCGCTCGGAAGGAGTATCGAGGATGGCAGTTTCGCGATCATCGACCAGGAGTCGGGTCTGCACGATTTCGGCCCGGACGAATGGCAAGTCGTGCGCCGGGTGATCCATGCCACGGCGGACTTCGAGTTTAAGGCCCTGATGCGATTCCATCCCGATGCGGTGCGCGCCGGGGTGGCGGCCCTTCAAGGAGGCTGTCCCCTCTTAGTCGATGTGAAGATGATTTCCGCCGGCCTGAACGAGGAGCGGCTCTCCTCCTATGGCTGCAAGGTCTACTCGTTTATTTCGGACGAGGATGTGATTGCGACGGCCAAGGCCAACAACTCGACGCGCGCGATCGAGGCCATGAAAAAGGCGCATCGCCTTCATCTGCTCGATGGAGCGGTGGTGGCGATCGGCAATGCTCCGACCGCGTTATTGGAGTTGGCCCGCTTGATTCGCGAAGAGGGAGCGACGCCGGCTCTCATCATCGGCGTGCCGGTCGGGTTCGTGTCGGCGGCTGAGTCCAAGGAAGTCATATTAGAACTTTCGACTCCTTCTATCGTGGCGCGCGGCCGCAAGGGGGGCAGCCCCATTGCCGTCGCGATTATCCATGCTCTATTGCTCCTATCAGCAAAGGTTCCTGCATGAGTCCAAGGCGCGCCATTACCTTGATCGGGATCGGGGACGACGGCTGTGCGAGCCTGACGAGCCGCGCCGTGAATGCGGTCATGAAGGCGGGGGTGCTTGTGGGGGGCGAGCGTCATCTCGAATTCTTCCCGCAGTTTCAGGGCGAGAAGATCGTCCTCAAGGGCGGCGTGGCGTCGGTGCTCGACCGGGTGGCGGAACTGGCAGAGGAACAGAATGTCTGTGTCGTGGCTTCCGGCGATCCATTATTTTTCGGTATCGGTAGTCTGGTGATCAAGAGGCTGGGTGCCGAATATGTCGAGGTGCTGCCTCAGCCCAGTTCGATGCAATGGGCCTTTGCCCGAGCTGGATTGAAGTGGGACGACGCAGCATTTGTATCTCTGCATGGCCGCTCGTCCGAGGGATTTCTCACCAGGCTCAAGGGCCAGGCCAAAGTGGCGATCTTCACCGATGAAAAGAATTCGCCGCAGTCCTTGGCTCAGCGTATGGTCGAACATGGAGAGACGGCCTGGGAGGCCTGGGTCTGTGAAAATCTTGGCGGTCCGGATGAAAAGGTTCGGCGATTCGACGTAGCGGTGCTTGCTACTTGTCAAGATGTCGGGCCGCTCAATGTGCTGTTGCTCGTCCGCTCCGATCCCTCCTGGCGCGCTCCCTGCACCATTCCGTTCCTCCATGAGGATCAATTCGCGAAGCGGATGCCGAAGAAGGGCCTCATCACGAAGCGTGAAGTGCGATTGTTGTCGCTGGCCGCGATGGGGATCAGACCGGACAGTGTGGTCTGGGATATCGGGGCCGGGTCCGGATCTGTGTCGATCGAGGCGGCGTTGCTGGCGCCGAAAGGCCTGGTCTACGCGATCGAGGTCGATCCGGAGGGCGTCGAGATCTGCCGCGAAAATCTGTTGGCCCATGCGGTGGACAATGTGCGCGTCATCGCGGGCCGAGCGCCGGAGGCGCTGACCGGTCTGGAAGCGCCCGATGCCGTCTTCATCGGTGGCAGCAAAGGGAGCATGGAAGAGATCATCGACGTTGTCATGGACCGGCTGCAACCGGGTGGACGCCTCGTCGTGAATGCCATCACCTTGGAGAATGTCGCGGAGACCTATCAGACCTTGCGGAAGCGCGGGTTGGTGCCGGAGGTTACCTTGCTTCAAGTATCGCGAGCCGAGCCCTTAGCCCATTACCTTCGTTACGAGGCCTTGAACCCGATTCAAATTTTTGCCGTCGAGAAGCCCAGTCAGACAGGAGCGGTCTAATGAACTACGGAACATTATATGGAGTCGGGGTCGGTCCCGGTGCGCCGGATTTGATCACGCTGCGTGCGCTCAATGTGCTGAAGCAGGCGCAGGTCCTTGCCCTGCCGCGCAGCTCCGATTACGGAGAGTCGATGGCCTGGAAGATCCTCAAGCCGACTCTGGGCGAGATTCCTGGACAGGAACGGATGTTTCTGACGTTCCCGATGAACAAGGACCCGGAGCGGTTGCGGCCTGCCTGGGATGTAGCCTTCACGGCCATCGGGGAGCGTCTGGAAAAAGGGCTGTCGGTTGCCTTTGCGACGGAAGGCGATCCTTCGCTTTTTAGCACGTTCATCTATCTGCGGCGGGAAGCTCCGCTCCGCTGGCCCGGTATCCGCATCGACGTCGTCCCAGGCGTGTCGTCGATCATGGCCGTGCCCTCCGTGACCGGCATTCCTCTGGCAGACGGGCAGGAGCGGATTGCCATTCTCCCCGCGAGCTACGGGGTCGAGGATTTGAGTCAGGTGCTGGAGATGTTCGACACCGTCGTCTTGATGAAGATGGGCACCGAGATTCCCAAAGTAGTTGAGGCGCTGGAGCAGCAGGGTCTGACCGACCGTGCGGTCTATGTGTCGAAGGCCACGATGGCTGAACAGCGGATCGTTCGGGACATCCGCACGATCCAAACCGAGCGGGGCGATTGCTTTGCGATGATGATCGTGTCGCGCAAGGAACGGAGTGGATTGTTGGCTGGTGTGGTCCCAGCCACGCCGCGCCCGGCTTCCAGAGAGACCGGGGCATGACCGCCGAACGTACACCATTTGCCGTCTATGCCATTACGAAGCATGGGATTGCGATTGCCTCCCGCTTGCTGCCGCAACTGTCCGGCGCGGACCTCTTCGTCTCGGAGAAGCTGATCGCCTCGGCGCCGGCCGGTGCGCTACGCTTGCCGCTCCCGATGGGCCCGACGTTGATCGAGACCTTTCCTGCCTACGATTGCCACATTTTCATTATCAGTGTTGGAGCCGTGGTGCGGATGATCGCGCCGCTGTTGAAGAACAAGAAGGTCGATCCGGCGGTGGTCTGTATCGACGACGCAGCGCGTTTTTCGATCTGTGTCCTGTCCGGTCACGTCGGCCGCGGCAATATCTTTACTGAACGGGTCGCGACCGCCTTGGGCGCACAATCAGTCGTGACGACCGCGTCCGACGCGATCGGCACCTTGACGGTGGATATTTTAGGCCGCGATCTGGGATGGACGCTCGACGATATGGACCGCAATGTGACGAGAGGCTGCGCCGCGGTGGTGAATGCGACCAAGGTGCTCTTCGTGCAGGAAACGGGAGAGCCGGACTGGTGGCCTGCCGAGAAGCCCTTGCCGGAAGGGGTCCGTTACGCCACCTCGCTGGAGGGCGTGAACCCGAACGAGTTTGAAATTCTGCTGATTGCGACGGATCGTGAAATCGGCCTGTCGCATCCGGCCCATTGGGAGAATGCCGTCATCTATCGCCCGAAGAGTCTCGTGCTCGGGATCGGCTGCGATAAGGGAACGGCTCCCGATTTGGTGGAGCGGGGAGTCCTGGCCCTCTTGGCCAAACAGGGCCTCTCCCCCAAGTCGGTGAAAGAGCTGGCGACGATCGACGTGAAGAAGGATGAGCCGGCATTGCTGGCTTTGAGCGAGAAATATGGCTGGCCGTTGCGCACCTATCCGGCTGCGCAATTGGACGTGGTGCCGGGTATCCAGAATCCATCGGAAAAGGTGAAACAGCATGTCGGCTCGCGCGGGGTTTCGGAGCCGGCCGCGCTGCTCGCCGCAGGGGCGGATGAACTGCTCGTGCCCAAACAGATTTATACGGAGCCGGGCGCGGGACGATCGATGACCTTGGCCGTGGCGCGGCGGGCCTTCGTGAAACGGCCAATGGAGGTGGGCAGGCTATGAGCGAGGCAAAAGGGATTCTCTACGTTGTGGGCATCGGCCCGGGCGCGCAGGACCATGCGACTCCAGCAGCCTTGAAGGCCATTGCCGAGTCCCAACTCGTCGTCGGCTACAGCACCTATATCAAGCTGGTCCGCCACCTGCTCGAAGGAAAAGAGATCATCAAGACCGGGATGACGGAAGAGATCGGCCGTGCCCGCGCCGCCATTGAACGGGCGAGAGATGGCGTCACGGTCTCGTTGATCTCCTCCGGCGATGCGGGAGTCTACGGCATGGCAGGCTTGGTTTTTCAGGTTCTAAAAGAAATGGGCTGGAAGAGGGGCGACTCGCCTGAACTCCGACTCGTCCCAGGGATGACCGCGCTCAATTCCTGCGCCTCCCTGGTCGGCGCGCCGCTGGTCCATGACTCTTGCTCGATTTCGCTGTCGGACCTGCTGACCCCCTGGTCTGTGATCGAACGAAGGATCGAGGCGGCGGCCAGTGCGGACTTCGTGATCGGTTTATACAATCCTGCCAGCGGCAGACGCACGAGGCAGATTGTGGATGCGCAGGCGATTATCCGGCGTCATCGTGAGGGGGGCACGCCGGTGGCCCTGGTGAAGAGCGCCTATCGCGATATGCAGCAGGTGGTTCTGACGGATCTGGAGAATTTTTTGGATTACGAGATCGGGATGTTGACCACCGTCATCATCGGATCGAGCAACACCTTCATGTTCGAGGGCTACATGGTCACGCCGCGCGGCTATACCAACAAGTACAGTTTCGACGGGGCCGTGCTTCCCGGTCAGCGACCGGGGTTCTCGCTCGTCGTGCCTCCTGCATCGGAGGCGGACTGATGGCGCTGGTCGGACGTTTAGCCGGAGCCATTCTGGCCGAGACGGAAGGACAGTTCTTTCTGGTGGGCAATCCCAAGGAGCCCTGCGATTTCGTCGCGGTGGGGTTCGAGCCTCCTGGCGTGATCGATGCCATGGAGCGGCCCTTTATCAGGCTCTCGCCGCTTCGTCCGGTTCATGTGCCGCAGCCGTACGTGACGATGCAGGTTGAAGGAGAAGTCTTGGCCCGGTTGCTGGTCGATCGGTTCATCATCCAGCGGAATGGATCGGTGAGCGATCGCCTCTGGCGTCTGGTGACGGATCCCAAACAGGAGCACCGTGCAGTGCCGGTTGGCACGATCGACGCGCGGTGGCTGGGCGAAATCCCGGCAGAGATTTGGCAGATTGTGCGAGAGACTGTGTTGAAGTGTACGTAAAGGAGTTCTGATGCGCGTCTATATTATTGGAGCGGGTCCTGGCGATCCCAAACTGCTCACGCTTCGCGGGGCGGAGTTGATCTCGTCTTGTCCCGTTGTGCTCTATACAGGCTCGCTGGTTCCCAAAGAAGTCATCGCCCGTGCCAGGGCTGACGCGAAGGTGATGGACTCGTCGGGGATGACGCTCGAACAGATCGTCGAGGTGATCGTGGCCGCTCGCGATGCGGACCAGGATGTGGCGCGGGTCCATACGGGTGATCCGATGATCTTCGGGTCCACCGCCGAACAGATGCGCCGGTTGACGGAGTTGGGGATCGGCTACGAGATTATTCCCGGTGTCTCCTCCTTCACCGCGGCGGCGGCGGCGTTGGGCCGAGAACTCACCCTGCCGGAACTGTCTCAGACGGTGATTCTGACCAGGGCGGAGGGGCGGACCTCGATGCCGGAGGGAGAAAAACTGGAAGCCCTGGCGAAGCATCAAGCAACTTTGGCGCTATTTTTAAGTATCACGCTCCTCAAGGATGTCGTTCGTGATTTGACTCCGTCGTATGGAGCCGATTGTCCCGTGGCGGTGGTGCATAAGGCGTCGTGGCCAGATCAGGTGATTGTCACAGGGACCCTGGCGGATATTGCCGACAAAGTGAGAGCGGCCAAGCTCAATTCGACCTCGATGGTGTTGGTGGGGCGTGTGCTCACGGCGACCGAGTTTGCCAATTCGAAGTTGTACGATCCGGAGTTTACCCATCGGTTCCGGAAGGGCGAGCCTGCAGTGAAGACGCAAGGAGAGATGCGTGCCGACTGAGCCGGAAACTCGAACAGGCATGGTCTATCTGGTCGGGGCAGGACCAGGCGATCCTGGGTTGCTCACGGTCCGTGCGCTGGAATTGCTGCGTGCCGCAGATGTCGTGGCCTACGATGAACTGGTCTCGAAAGCCATTCTTTCTCTCGTCAGGTCGGAGGCAGAACTGCTGCCGGTGGGCCGGCGTCATGGCGAGGGCGCGATAGGTTATCGATTGCATCCGGATGTGCTGGCTCGCGCGAAGGCAGGCCGAACGGTCGTGCGCTTGAAGGCGGGAGATCCGCTCATCTTCGGGCGAGGCGGGGAAGAAGCGGAGGAATTGGCGGAAGCGGGCATTCCTTGCACGATCGTACCGGGTATTTCATCCGCCCTTGGCGCGGCTGCCTATGCAGGCATTCCGCTGACTCATCGGCTGCATGCGTCCGATGTGACCTTCCTGAGCGGCCACGATGTCGATGGGAGCCGGAGTCTCACTGATTGGTCCAAGACGGCCAGCGGCAAGGGCACGCTGGTGCTCTTCATGGCGGCTCGAAAACTTTCCGCGAATCTTCAGCGACTGATTCAGGCTGGCCGCTCCGCTGAGACTCCCGCTGCCTATATCGCTTCCGCCACCACTTCAGAACAGAACGTCATTGTCGGAACCCTGGCGACCCTTCCAGAGAACATCCGGCACGTTGATCTTGCTATTCCGGCTCTCGTCATCGTGGGCGACGTTGTCCGATTGCGTGAGCGGATTGCCTGGTTCGAGCGCCGCCCTTTGGCGGGACGCCGCCTGCTGGTCGCCCGCGCGCGCCCCGGCCGCTCGGCGATGGCTGACGAACTCCGTGCGCTCGGTGCCGAGGTGCTGGAAAGTCCCGAGGTCGAAGCGGTCTTTCTCAGTGGAGGGGCTCCTATCGATACAGCGCTGGCTCGCCTCCATGAATTCCGCGGCATCGTCTTCGGCTGCGCGGCCGGTGTCGATGCGGTCTTGTCCCATGTTCCCACCCTCGATCTGCCGGTTATTACAGTCGGGGCCGCGGCGGCACAGGCCTTGTCACGCCATGGCCTCGCCGCTGAAGTTTCGCTGCGAGGCGCCTGTCAGGAAGCGGTTGGTGAACAGTCGGCTCTATTTCAGAAGGGACGATTCCTTCTCGTAACAGCGGAGGGGGGCCGCCCCAACTTATACAACGAACTCACGAAGGTCGGCGCAGAGGTCGAAGCGGTAGTCGCCTATCGGTATGTGCACCGGATGCCGGCGCCTCCCTTGCCGCCAATCGATCTTGTGGTGCTGCCCAGCTCCTCGGCAGCTCGCACCGTGCTTTCTGGTGATGTCGGCAAGCCTCTGTTGGGTCTGCCGATGGCGGCGATCGGGCCTCAGACGGCAGCCGCAGCGCGCCAATGCGGGGCTCAGTCTGTATCGTTGGCGAAAGAGGATACTGTGGCAGCGCTGGTCTCTCTTGTGGTGTCGATGGTGGGGAAACTATGACGGATCATGCCTTTCCGGAAGCCTGGCGCCGAGGCCTGTACGAAACGATCACGCGCCGCCGCGACATGCGATCGTTTCTCCCCGATCCCATTCCGGACGAGACCCTGGCTCGTATTCTCCTAGCGGCGCATCAGGCCGGGTCGGTTGGGCTCTCGCAGCCTTGGAACTTTCTTGTGGTCGAGAATCGCGAGGTCCGCGCCAAGGTGCGAGCCCATGTCGAGGTTGAACGGCTGCGTGCAGCGGAAACGTTCGATCAGGAGCGCCGCGAGAAGTATCTCTCCTTCAAGCTGGAGGGAATCATCGATTCGCCTCTCAACCTCTGTGTGACCTGCGACCAGGAGCGGTTCGGGCCGACGGTGATCGGGCGGAACACGATTCCGGAAACCGCTGTCTATAGCACCTGCTGCGCGATTCAAAATCTATGGCTGGCGGCGCGAGCGGAAGGGGTCGGTGTTGGGTGGGTGAGTATTATGGAACCGGCGGCCCTTCGCACCATTCTCGGCATTCCGGAACGGATCGTTCCGGTGGCGTATCTCTGTGTGGGGTTCGTGGAGAGTTTTCCTGAACGGCCAATTTTTGAGAGTAATGGCTGGTTGCCACGACTGCCGCTGCATGAGTTGGTGTTTCATGACCGCTGGGACGCGCGGCCCAGGCCAGATCTCCTCCGTGCGCTAGAGACGAGCCGGATCGACGGAGCGCAAGCGACACCCGCACCGATACACTCCGCGGAAGGCAGAGCCCAATGACCTATCCATTCGAATGTGCGGTTAAGGCTCAGCCGGAGATTGGTTCGTGACGATTCCACGGCTCGTCATCGCCGGCACTGCCAGCAACGTCGGCAAGACGACCGTCATGGTCGGGCTCGTTCGGGCGTTACGTGCGCGGGGGCTGCGAGTGGCCGTCTTCAAGTGTGGTCCAGATTATCTCGACCCGACCTATCATGTTCGTGCGGCTGATGCGCCGTGTCACAATCTCGACGGATGGATGATGGGGCGTGAGGCGGTTCTTTCGACATTTATGCGCGCGTCGCACGGGGCAGACATTGCATTAATCGAAGGGGTGATGGGGTTGTTCGACGGCGCGTCACCGACGGGCGATGAAGGCTCGACTGCCGAGATCGCCAAGTGGCTCCAAGCGCCGGTGCTGCTCGTGTGCGATGCGGGAGGGATGGCTCGCAGCATTGCGGCGCTAGCCAAAGGGTTTTCGACCTTCGACGCAGGCTTGCAGATTGCCGGTCTCATTTGTAACAAGCTCGGCAGCCGCGGGCATTTGGAATTGCTCCGCAAGGCGACATCGGGGCGGCCCCCCGTCCTGGGCGGGCTTCTCAAGGAAGCAGCGTTGGCGTTTGCGGATCGGCATCTGGGTCTGCGCAGCGCAGACCGGGCGACGGTCCCGGAGGATGTCTTTGTGTCCTGGGGCGATCGGGTGAGTGAGTGGTGCGATGTCGAGGCGATCATCGCGCTGGCGCAACCGACGCCGGCTCTTCCTGAAATTCCTACCATGGAACGGATCGTCGGTGAGGGAGCCAGCTGTCGAATTGGTCTCGCGTTCGACGAGGCGTTCCATTTCTATTATGACGACAACCTCCGCCGTCTTGAGAGTCTTGGTGCGGAGCTCGTGCGGTTTTCTCCCATTCACGATACGCATCTGCCGGACGTGGACGGTCTGTATTTCGGTGGCGGCTACCCGGAGGTTCATGCGGAGGAGCTGTCGCGGAATCTTTCGATGCGTAGGGATGTGGTCTCGTTTGCCGAAGTTCATGGCCCCATCTATGGAGAATGCGGCGGGCTCATGTATTTGTCCAACGGCATCAGGACGCTCGATGGCGTGCTGCATCCCATGGTGGGGCTCATTCCAGGCGAAGCGGAAATGAAAGATCGTTTGCAGGCGCTCGGATATGTCGAGGTGGACACGAAGGACGCGACGATGCTCGGTCCGGCGGGCTTAAAATTTCGAGGCCATCAATTTCGCTATTCGGACTTTCGCCTTCCGGCAGAAGTCGAGTGTACCTATAGCGTGCGCCGCCGCCGTGGAGGCGAGGTCTTTCAAGAGGGCTATCGTCAGGGCAATACGCTGGCGTCCTATGTCCATGCCCATTGGGCCTCGAACCCGCGCCTGGCTCAGGGTTTCGTGCAGGCCTGCTCGGCCCATGCCAGGAGGGTCCGGTGAGCGGACTGGCCCCCACGATCATGGTCCAGGGGACGGCTTCGTCTGCTGGGAAGAGTCTCCTGGTCACGGCCCTCTGCCGGTTTTTCCGCCGCGAAGGACTGCGCGTCGCTCCCTTCAAGTCGCAGAACATGTCGCTGAACTCGGCCGTCACCATCGATGGCCTGGAGATCGGGCGGGCGCAAGCGGTACAGGCCGAGGCCTCCGGTATTCTGTCCTGCGCGGACATGAATCCGATCCTGCTCAAGCCCGAAGGCGATCGACGCAGCCAAGTCGTGGTACTCGGCAAGTCGATCGGCAGCATGCTGGCGACCGAGTATCACGAGTATAAGCCGCGCCTCATGACGGTGATTGCGGAGTCGTTGACTCGGCTCCGATCGAACTACGATCTGGTTGTGATCGAGGGGGCGGGGAGTCCGGCTGAGATCAATTTGAAGGATCGCGACATCGTTAACATGCATGTGGCCAAGCTGGCGGATGCGCCGGTTATTCTGGTGGGGGATATCGATCGAGGCGGCGTCTTCGCCTCCTTTGTCGGGACGATGGAACTGCTCGATCTGGATGAGCGAGCCAGGGTTGCGGCGTTCGTCGTGAATAAATTTCGCGGCGATCTGGCGTTGCTCACACCGGGGCTCGAGTTTTTGAGCGAACGCACAGGTAAGCCGGTGCTGGGTGTCGTGCCCTATATCAATGACCTCCGCATTGCCGACGAAGATTCCGTATCGCTTGAAGCGCGGCTGGCTCGGCGTAGACCCTCCGGGCAGGAACTGGATATCGTGGTCGTGCGCGTGCCGCATCTCTCCAACTACGACGATGTCGAGGCGTTGGAACATGAGGCGGGGGTTGTCGTGCGTTTCGTTGAGCAGCCCGACGAAGTTGCGGGTGCCGATCTCGTGATTCTTCCCGGTTCGAAGAGCACGGTGGCGGATCTCGCCTGGCTCCGTGCCAGTGGCTTCGCCGGCGCGATTGAGGCGCGCGCCCGTGAGGGTGGACCGCTCTTAGGTGTATGCGGCGGATGCCAAATGCTTGGTGAGATGATCGACGATCCGCACGGAGTGGAATCGGCGGAGCCTCACGTACGGGGATTGGGACTGCTGGCCCTAGGAACCCACTTCGAGCAGGAGAAGGTCACGGCGCAGGTTCTGGCCCGCGTGCTGTGCCCCTCGTTTCTCACCGATGGCGTGGGGCTCGAAGAAGCGGTCCATGGATATGAAATCCATATGGGAATGGCGGTGCCACATAATCAGCAGGCGAGCCCCTTCGAGATTCAGTCGCGGAACGGACGTACAGAGGTACGCAGTGACGGGGCTCTCAGCAGCGATGGGATGGTGGTGGGCACCATGTTGCATGGCCTGTTCGAGAATGAGGTGATCAGGGCGCGGACTCTTTCTTTCCTGCGTCGGCGCAAGGGGATTTTCGCAGGCGACATCATCCGGCGCATTCCCACGAAACAGGACGAGTACGACCGGCTAGGAGCCGTGGTGCGTGGGCATCTCGACTGTGAGCTGCTCTGGCGTCTCACCGGCCTCTGCCCGGTGTCGCCACGGTAAATGATGCGTCAGATTATCGGGGTGAGAACTATGAGCCACAAGGGAGCCTATGAATCCAGCTGATGGCAGTCTCTGGGCCTTGCTCGGTCTCGCCTTCGCATTGGGGTTGAGCCATGGAGCCGACCCAGACCATCTCACAGCCATCGATGGCATGACGAGGGCGTCTGTCGATCGGCATCCGAGAATGAGCCGGTGGGTGGGGACATGGTTTGCGTTCGGGCATGCCCTCTCCGTCCTGTTGATTGCGGGGTTGATCGCATTGGCGGCGGAGTATCTGCAATCATTCAACGACTCTGTGCTGCACGTGAGCGGGGTTTTATCGGCCTGCCTGTTGTTCGCCATTGGGACATTAAACCTCGCCAGGCTGATGACATTGCCGGCTGGAATGATGGTCCCGAGCCACGGGGTCATCGGCCATTTTTTGCCCAGACAGTTGCTCAACATCACACACCCGATGAGCGCCGTGCCGATCGGCGCGTTGTTCGGGCTGGGGTTCGAGACCGCCAGCCAGATGTCGGCCTGGGCCTTGGCCGGCACGATGGGCTATGGCCTGCTGGGTGCGCTGCTGATCGGCGTGGCCTTCAGCCTGGGGATGGTCGTTACCGATTCCCTCAACGGCCTTGTTGTACGCCGGATGTATTTGGCGGCGACCACGATGGCGATCCAAGGCAATCGCATGATGACGCTGACCGTCGTGGGGCTGGCCTACGTCGTCGGGATCATCAAGCTGCTCCAGCCGACATCGTTTGCGCTGCCGATTAGCGATCTGGGTCTTACGATCATGGTGCTCGGCGCGGTGTTGCTGGCGTTTCTGACCGCACTGATCAAACCCAAGTGCCGGGTGGCGTAACAGAAGGGAGGCTTACTAGAGCAGTAACTTTTTCAATCCAATGCATCAATAGCCCATGTACCCCAAGGGAAGCGCGGTAGAAGCCGCCACTGGTCCGCAACTGTGATCGGGGACGAAATCTGCACTCAGCCACTGTCCGCAAGGATGGGAAGGCGCAGAGAGTAGGACGAGCCGAGAGTCAGGAGACCTGGGTATTGGGAGGTTCCATGCAAACCTTTCGGAAGCAAAGGGACATGCAGCGTGTCGTGTCAGATTCTTGGGCTCACGGTCTTCGTGTGTGCCATTGGCTGGAGTTCATTGGGATATACGGAAGAGCCTGATGAGATCCTCCTTGTGCCTGAAGTCGTTGTAACGGGGACGCAGGAGTCGGCGTTTGAGAGTGCGTCCCAGGGGATTATTACGGCTCAGGATATCGAGCTTCAGGCCTCCGATCGCCCAGCGAATATACTGCGCATGGTGCCTGGCCTTATTACGACGAACCCTGGCGGCGGGCCTGGCAAACCGGATAACTATTTGCTCCGTGGTTTCGATGCCGATCACGGAACCGATCTCGCCGGGTTTCTGGACGGAATGCCGCTCAATCTTCGCAGTCATGCCCATGGGCAGGGCTATCTCGATCTGAATTTCCTGATTCCAGAAACGATGAAGCGCGTCGACGCCTATAAGGGGCCCTATCAAGTCCAGTTCGGAGATTTTGCCACGGCGGGTGCGGTGAACTTTGTGACACGGGATGTGGTGGAGGAAGGGGTGGTGCAGCTATCAGGCGGACAATTCAATACGCAGCGGCATCTGCTGATGTTCTCGCCCACGAAGGATGAGGTCCGCTCACTGGTTGCGGTCGAAGGGTTTTATACCGATGGCCCGTTTGTGAATCCCAACCGAGCCCTCCGGGTGAACGGATTAGCCAAAGCGACGATGAATCCGACCACGCACTCTGAGCTCAGCATCATCGGCACCTACTACCAAGGCCGCTGGAATAGTCCTGGCGAAATTCCGCTGCGAACTGTGGAGACCGGGCTCATCTCTCGGTTCGGCTCGATCGATCCTTACCAGGGAGGTCGAACCCAACGGTCCACTGGTCATGTGCGCTACCACTACGATACTCCGTCTGGCGGGACCCTGTTCGCCGAAACCTACCTCCAATATTATTCCCTGAATCTGATGTCCGACTTTACCTTCTTTCTCACTGATCCGGTGAATGGCGATGGCATCGAGCAGGCGGACCAGCGTTATGTTTATGGGGGAGACGTGGGCTATCGCCAGAGCGGAAAGCTGCTGGACGTTGCAAGCTCCGTCACCGTGGGAATGCAAACCCGCGTGGACAATGCCCATGTGCGTCTGAGCAGCCAGCGACAAGGGGTTTTGCTAGGGACTACGTCGGATAGCCGAATTCACGAGGCCTCCTATTCTCCCTATCTGAAGTTGGAGTTTCAGCCGGCACCCTGGGTCCGGCTGACGGGCGGCACGAGGGCGGACGTGTTTCAGTTCAATGTACGGAATCTCTGTCAGAGCGGTTGTCCGCAAAATCCAAGCGGGAGCGTCGACGCGATGATTATGTCGACCAAGGGAAACCTGATTCTGGGTCCTTGGGCCGGCACCGAGATCTTTCTCAATGCCGGCACAGGCTTTCATAGTAACGATGCGCGTGCGGTGGTGAGTGCGTCGAATGTTCCGGCGCTTCCGAAGGCAACGGGGTATGAAGTGGGGCTTCGCACCAGACCGTGGGACCGGCTTGAGGTCTCGGCGTCGTTCTGGTTGTTGGACCTGACGTCCGAACTGGTCTATCAAGGGAATCTCGGGACGACCCAGATACTTGGCGCCACACGCCGGTATGGCACGGATCTCGGCAGTCGCGTTCAACTGTTGGACTGGTTGTCTCTTTCCGGCAGTGCGACACTGAACTCGGCAGAATTTCGCGAGACGGGCAATCCGATCCCTCAGGCCCCGACCCTGACCGGGCGCGGTGAATTGACGGCGCGTCTTCCAATGGGATTAGCGATGTCGCTGCAGATGGTTCATCTGGGGGCCAGACCGCTGACACAGGATCGCAGCATCAACGCCCAAGCCTGGACCATCTTCAACTTCGTGGCTCGTTACCGCCCGCAGTCGAAGGGGTGGTGGCAGCGCATGGAAGGATTTCTCAGCATTCAAAATGTCATGGATGTCACGTGGAGGCAGACACAATTAGCCTATGAAACCAAGTTAACCACGGATACAGCGCCGGTGAATGGGCTTCAATTCACACCGGGCGGCCCACGGACCATATCAGTGGGTGTGGCCTGGTATTATTGATTGTGAACGATAGCATCCTGGCACGCGTCATTTTTCTGTGTGATGGGAGAGGTGATGCCGGTAGAGTTCCAGGAGAACCATGAGCCCTTGCCCGGCTGATGGCGACGTCCTAAGTCCTTGACCGATTGGACTCCTCCGCCTCCCGCGCCCGGGCGGACAACCACGCGGACAACCCATCCTGCCCGATCGACACGCCCAGCCGGGCCGTCGCATCGACAATGTTCTGCCATTCCGCGTGCGAGTATGTCCATAAGCGAGAATTTTCTAGCTTTCTCCAGGGTGGGTTGCTCCGCACGTTTCCCCATTCTTGATGAAGAATAACCCTGCCAATCGGCAAGGTTATGGGCAAAATGACACGTTGCGACGGGTTCAGCCAGCCAGTTGGCCGCTCCATCTCTACGCTTCTCTTTACTTCTCGAGAGAGTCTGCCAAAAGTTCGCGTGGTCTGTCCTGCCAATAGGGCCCGCTACGCCCGCTGCCGTCTCATCTTCTCACTATTAACTGGAGGTGAAAGATGGCACGCAAACCCCCGTCACAGCCCCAGTCCGATTACAAAAATTGCGCCGTCCTGGGTCCGCTCATTGAGCGATATGTGAACGGAAAAAAGCGACGGTATATTCGCCTCCGCTGTAAGCGGTGTCAAAAAGAGCGGGAGATCGTCTTTACGACTCAATTCCCGGTGGACGGCCCGGTCTGCCGCGACTGCTCAAAGCCCGGGCTCATCCACGGCATGCATGGCACGCGGACATACGATGCGTGGCAGAGTATGCGGAACCGCGTAAAGCGTGATGAGCCGTACATCGTGGCGCTCGGGGTGATGATCGAGGATCCTGACTGGGAGACGTTCGAGGGCTTCCTCGCTGATATGGGAGAAATTCCGGACGACAAGATCAGCCTGGATCGGGTCGACAATTCGAGGGGATATGGCAAGATCCTGATGCCGGACGGCACGCGGAAGCTCAATTGTCGCTGGGCGGATTACGTCGAACAGATGAACAACACATCGTGGAATGTCGTGGGCAGGATCAAGAAAGAGCCAATGACCGTGGCGCAGGCCGCGACCCGGTTTGAGGTCTCGTACATGGCGCTCTACAAGAGCATGTTCGAGCGCGGGGAGGCCGCCGACGATGCCGTATCCCGTCTGGTGGCAGCCAAGGACGCCGTGCCTCCGCTCTCAGAGATCGCGGCCGCGGCGGGCGTGGATTATGAGTGCCTCCGTCGGCAGGTGATGCGAGGACGTCGGACGATTGCCGACGCCCTCGTGTATCTGCAGGAGAAACTCGCATCGGGCACGCGAGCTTGGTGTGCCAGTCCATATCCTCCGGTCTCGTATGGACAGCGGGATGACATTGCTCCATGCGATCGACGACGTCCGCCCCACGCTCCTGTGATCCCTCACTCACATCTCAACCGCAAGAGGGAGCCGGGTCCTATGCCTCCTCCCTCTTGCTCCTCGCGACAAGTCCAGCCGGCCAGATAGCTGCTCCATCTCTACCCCTCTACCTCTACCTCGCGAGAACCTGCCAAAACTTCGAGTGGTCTGTCCTACCAAATCGTCCCGCCACCGGCGCCGCCGTCGCATGTTCTTACCATTATTAACTGGAGGTGAGAGATGGCACGCAAACAAATGTATTACGGACCGTTACCAGATCCACAAGACGATTACCCGAACTGTCGCGTTGTGGGAGAGATGATCGTGGTGGGGAGTCACAAGTATCTCCCAGTCATCTGTAAGCAGTGTCCGAAGGAGTCAGCACAGGTGCGCATCGTCGCGTATAGTCGCGCGTTTATCGAGGCCGGCGGGACGCTCTGTAAGTCGTGCGCGGGTGTGCCGAAGGGCTTTAAACATGGGATGTCGGAGACCCGGACGTATGCTCGTTGGGAAAGCATGTGGCATCGCGTGAGACATGATGAATATTATATTAAGAACAAGATTGGAGTGGAGGATCCCGACTGGGAAACGTTTGAGGGATTCTATGCCGACATGAAAAACATTCCAGATGACAAGGAGTCAATCGATAGGATCGATAATAATCGAGGATATGGCAAGGTCTTACTGGAAGACGGCACGCGAGTGCTCAATTGTCGGTGGTCCGATCGGATCGAACAGAACAATAATACCTCTGCCAATGTCTTCATCAAGGTCGATGGAGAGAGGATGACGGTCGCGCAGGCTGCACGCAAATACGGGATCTGTCCTAACTCGCTCAGTCGGCGCGTCAATGAGGGACAGAACCACGACGAGGCGGTGCGGGTGCTGGTTGAAGATCGGGCCCGCGACCCACTGTCAGAGATCGCGCAGCGCGCGGGGGTGTCCTACCGCGCGCTCTGGAAACGGATCAAGCGTGGCACCTCGTTGACCGAAGCATTGAAATCACTCAAAGAAAAAAAAGGCAAACCGACGATCATTCACCAGGTCAATGCGGCTGGGGTCTCTATCAGTGCCGTGAAACACAGGATCCGCAAGTATGGAATGACGTTGGAGCAGGCGATCCAGGATGCGCTGGGGTATCAGCACCGGCACCAGGACGGCGCCGCCATCTAGCTCACCTCGCTCTACTCACCCGCAAGAGGGAGGCGGGTCCGATGCCTCCTCCCTCTTGCTCCTCGCGACAACCCCCTTTTCTCCTCCTTTCCCTCTTCCGAACCACGCCAGCACCAGGCCAACCAGGGCCTCTATCTCTCCGCTTGTCCCTCTTCTCATTAGCCCATCTCCAGAGGAGGAGGGCTCACTATGGCCAAGCGCGGAGCACAGCGGGCGCGGCGCGGGTCGCTGCCCCAGATCAACGTCGGCGATCGATTTCCGAAATGCGTCGTGGTAGGCCCTGGCTATGTGGATCACCGCGGTCAACGGCACATTCTCGTGCGCTGTCTCACCTGTGAAGATCCCGTGGACCGGGACGTCGTGTATGGCTGGGGGTTTGTGCGCAACGGTGGCACCTCCTGCTACGTCTGCGGCGCGCATCTCGCCCGTCGCGACGGGGAGCACTGACCAGCCCGCCGCACTCGCCAGAACTCCTCGTGAGCCGTCCCTCTTTTCGTTCAACACTCCGATGTCCTCGCTCTTATCTTGTAAGCATCTAAAAAACCGTCTCACACGTCGTGGACGATTGACGAATAACCAGTGATGTAGGAGGCATGAACCATGACACCCGACCAGACCCCCGAATCACTCACGCTCACCGCGCCCACGGAGACCGCCCATGACGCGCCCGTCGCGACGGCCCCAGACAAGCCCACCCGCTCATGGCGCGGCGCACCGACCCGCCAGACGGCCGACGGCGGCACGGAGCGCTACTGCCGCGTCTGTCGGCTATGGCACCCTGTCGCCGCATTCCGTCCCTACGTCGCCAGCGGCTGCGCGAATACGCTGTGTCGGACGTGCGAGCGGACCGCGCGGCGCCTGCGGTATTTGCGGGACCAAGAGTTGGAGCGCACTCGCGCGCAGAACTGGAGCCGGAACCAGCGGGCCAAGGCCACTCTCACACCCGTCGCGACGGGAGAAGAGGTAATTGATGAAGCTGACTCTGCAAGCCCGGGAGCTCTCGCATGCCCTTAATGCCGTCATCGGTGGGACGGACGGACGGGGCCCACTGTCCTCCGTCCTTCTGACCGTCGACTCTCTCTCACCTAATACGCTGACTCTCACCACTACAGACAACGAAATCGCCTGCCGAGCCTCGGCGGCCGTCGCGACTGGGACGCCAGGCCGGGCCCTCCTGCCAGCCCGCAAACTCCATGACATCGTCCGGGCTCTGCCCGACTTCCCGTTGACGATCACGATCAAGCAGCACAACGCCACGCTCGTCGCGGGAAGTTCTCGCTATGCGCTCGCTGGCCTGGACCCTGATCAATTTCCTGACGTACCTGAACCGCTGGTCGAGACCGGCGTCCGGCTGGACGCGGCGGCATGTCGCGGGATCATGCGACGGACGCTCTACGCGGTCGGCGAGACCGGCGCCAAGTTCGCCTTACACGGTCTCTCGCTCGACCTCGCGGACGGCATCCTGACGGCCGTGGGGACCGACGGACACCGACTCTGCGTCGAAACCCTCGATGTCCACGGGGCTGAAGGGGTAGCGTGATCCGGAATTATCACCCGGAAAGCCGTGGTTCAGCTCGCTAAGCAATTGGACGGCGTGGAGGAGTTGATCATCGGCATCTCCTATCAACGTCTCGTCCATATGCAGGCGGGATCGTTTGCGCTGACCTCGAGGCTCATTGAAGGCCCGTATCCGAACTGGCGAGCCCTCGCGCCCAAGCGCCTGGCGCCCAACGCGCTGACGGTCTCACGTGAGGAGCTGGCGGCGGCAGTGAAACGAGCGGCGCTCGTCACAACCAACGGCCTCATCGCGCTGGAATACACCGAGAGCGGGGCGGTGGTCACTGCGAAGTCTGCGGAGCACGGGTAGGCAGAGGAGGCGCTGGCTGGGAGTTATATGGGGACGCCCTTCCGGACCGGATTCCAGGCTGACTATCTCCAGGATACGCTGGGCGCGTTAGACGGAGAGGCGGTGGTCCTTCAACAAGAGGGGCCAACCGGGGCGGTGTCGATCGTGGATCCCGCGGGGCCCGCGTCGCGGGCGTATGTGATGCCGATCCGGCTGCAAGAGAGAGAGAGAGAGGACGGCGGCCCAGTTGATCCACCAGGCCGCCTGAAGTGGGTTTACTTCCCGCCACGCTCCCGCGCGCGCTTATCCCGCCACATTTCTGCTGTATTATCGGTGCCGGGCTCGGCGTGGAGGTGATAGGGGTTCACACACCGTCTGACTTGACACTCATGGCCCAGGGTGAGCCGCGTATTCACCAGTGGGCCAAACTCGGCAGAGAAGGCGAACCGGTGCGCCTTATACTGTCGACCGATCGCGGAAAACCGACCATAGCCGTCCTCGTCGGTATTTGGCTGCCAGAGGTGGCACCCGTTCGCATCCTTGACCCATTTCGTCTTAAATCTCTCTAGGCATTCCTTATCCGTGAGTTCCGGGTATCCAGGCCAACCGCCTTCCGGCGGCTCCACTCGTAGCGTCTGGACGGCCAGCTCCAACCCCTTACGGGCGTTCTGCCGGCACACGTCCTGGACCACCCCTCGAATCGTCCCAATGCCTAAGACGAGATCCCCTTGCCGGCTTAACGCCTGGATGGCCCACGTCGCGATCATCGCCGGGAAAGAAGGAGAGAAGACCGCCTGGCGCCGCGGGACAGGGATGCTCGCGTCCGGGACTGGGGCGTTGATTGTGCCGGCGAGGTACGTATCTGTCGCGAGGTGATGTCGGACCGTGAAGACGTCATCCAGCCCGTCCGGGCTGCCCCACACCACCAGCGCGCCCTCGTCCTCCAGTAAAAACCCAATGTGCTCAAGCGTCCGCCGGTCCAGCCGCTCCTTCGCCTGATTGAGCAAGATCAGCACCACGCTATGCGCCGTGATCTGGTCCAGCCACTGCCGATCGTTGGTGTCTAACATCGCGCCCTCCCTTCCTGTGGTGATGCCTAATTCTCAACCTGTCTGAGCCGTATAACGCCAGATTGGAAAGACACGTCATGACTGGGAGGATGCGACGCGCTACGTGCGCTGTGGAGCCGTGAGGCCGCCAGTTTCGCGCGAGTCCTGTCGTATTCCCTGCCGTCTCTGTGGCTACAAAGAATGTTGAGGGGCAGGGGAGGGCTTGAGGTTGAAGCAATGGAAGACCGTCTGGACACGAATCAAGGCAAAGGTCCGGGAGCGCGCCCGGTATCTCCCCTGGACGCTCCAGCCGGTGCTCGAAGCGGGCCTTGAGCCGTTGGATGGAGCTCGCCGACAGCGGCGCGCCCTCGCCCGGCAGGTCACGCAGCGCGAGATCGAAGTCTCCCGTGGACAGCTCGTGCAGGTACAGCTCCTGGAGCATTCTGCCGACAGTCGCGACTGGCTGACCTCGACGAGGCGGGCGGGGGAGACTTGGCCCAATGCGGGCGGTTCTTGATCGGACGGCACTGGTGTGGCGTGGTCCAGCGCTAGTCCTCGGGCTCCTCCGACACCTGCCCCCAGTCCCCAATGCCCTGCCAACACCGAGAGAGGTCGGCATAGACCTCGACGCCCAATCGATGCGCCACGCGATACGACAGCGCTCGCATAAGACGGACTCCGCCATCTTCATGGAGGAGCGTGCCGAGGATGACGGCCTCCACCAGGCGGCCCTCCTCGTCATGGAACGGCGTCCGCGCGTCGGGGTTCAATACGACCAGAGGATGCCGGCGCTCGAGGAGTGACACAAACCGGCCATAGAGTATCTCGTAGTAGTCCGCCATCGGCACGTCGGCCTGGGCCGCGGCTTGTTGATAGAGATCATCGTCCGTCAGGTCCGTCACAGACAGGTCCATCGGCGTCCTTTCTTAGCCTCGTGGATAAGGGCGGTCGTAGGCTTCTCCGCGAAGCCGTTGGCGTTCTAGTACGTCGGCGAGCGGGCGCAAGTGGCGCTCGAGCTTCGCGGCATTCTCTTGGATCTTTCGTGGCACAGACTGACTCGGTGACGCTTTCCACGCCCGCTGCAGGTCCTCGGTGGCGCGCCGATGTTCGGCCATGATCCGGGTGAGGCTGCCCTGAAGCATCGCGGCGGTCTTCTTCTGGTGATAACGGGCGTTCTCCTCCCACCACGCCCTGGTCTGGGCGTGCCAGCTCCGCTCATCGGCCAGGATCTTCGCGCCATCGTGTGTCCATTGCCAGGGGAGATCAATAAGGAGGTCCTGGATCTGCTCGGCTTTCGCCGCGGTCCGGACTCCCCGCGGCCAGGAAAGTGAAAGCGTCAAGGGTCCAGCCATCAGGGCCTTGCTGCCGCGTCGGGCGATCGTCCAGGCATGGATTGTGGCGCCGTGGACCATGTCACGGGCGTCCTCGGGGTGCCGACCCATGATGGTCATGGTTGGCCATTCCACGCCGATCTGAAGCTGCACAGTCGGCCCGCTCGGGGTCGGGAGGTAGGTCTCGATCCCGTGGGCGTTCAGGGTTTCGACCAGTAACGGCAAGAGGGCGTGATGGACGCTCTCGGTTCCCTTAGAGATAGCCTGGCCCTCCAGGTCGGCGGCGTGGGGATTCAGGGTGACCCGGGGGCGTTTCGTGACGACAAACGCTTCGGCGATCTGTGCCGCGAATTGTTCGAGGTGTGGCTGCCAGGCGCCGTAGGGGCGCTCGTCGCCCCACAGAGGCATAATGACATTCACGCGAGACGCAATCGTGGTGCGTCCGATCGGATCGGTCCAGAGGAGATAGGCTCGGGACCTGGTAATGCCGTCCCATCCGCCGCCCCACAACAACACGTCGTAGTCGTCTTGTTCATTCACGATCGTGACGCCGGCCCGTTCAAGGCGGGCAATGAGAGCACCCCGCATGGCCGGTCCACTTTTATAGGCCCCCAGGATCGCCTTCGAATCCGTTGGCCAGGTGATCGGTCCCACCGCCACCCGGTCCTTTTTCTGGATCGTCGTGAGGGCGTCGGCGGTCCATCGTTCGATGACTTGACTCGCGAGGAATGCGGGATCGTCCCACGCTTGCGCGGCCGGGGTGCCGAAGAGGAGCCCGATCAGGACGAGGAGCGGGAGAAGGAATGCGTGGAGGAGCACCGACATCCGGGGCACCAGGAAATACGCGGCGGCCGCTGGTCTATCCAGTCCATCCAAGCCATTGCCAAACTGATAGTCGTCGTGGGTGCTTTGGAGAAGCTGCCCCAGTTGAACCACCTTCTCGTATTGCTCGCGTGAAGACAAACGCGAGAACAGCGCGACATGGTCTTGGAGTGCCTGGTTCCCCAAGCCGTCGAACTCCTGATCATCATACGGGGTCGCTTGTTCGATCTCCGGCGCGGCCAGCCATTCCCGAGCCTGGAGCAACAACGCATAGGCGGCCAGTCGCTCACTTTCCGCGAAGGAGTCGGGCGCGGCCCCGACGGCTTCGACGGTCTGGCGGGCGTCGGTAATCATCGATCCGGTGATGTGCGTCAGGACGGCGATAGGATCGTTCATGCGGGGGACCTCCTGGGTGAGGGGTGGGGGCGGCGTGCGGAATATTGATATATGTATATCACAATATCACAAATGGTCAAGGCGAAAGAGGGGCTTGACTCAAAGTAATTGTGAGGGCGGATCTGTGCGAGAAGGGGCGAGCGGGAAGCGTTCGACCGATTAACTCGGGAGGATTCGATGATGGCACAACACAGGATCACACGAAGGAAAAGGTGAAGGGGCCAGGCACAGGCTGGAAGGATCGGCAGAAGGCGGCGGGGGTCCGACGGGACGCCCAGTTGTCGGCGCTCACCCAGATGATCCGGGGCTTGGCGGGCGACTGTCTGCGCTTGCCGATGAAGTGTAAGATCTTGGCGGATGTTCTCGCGAAGAAGTGGGGATCACCACTGAAGACTTTGACGCCTCAACGGCGGCGGTCTCCGCGGCGATGACGCCAGTGGATCAGTCGGAGGCGGCAGGCGATCAGGTTCCGGCTCCAGCGGACACCGTGGCGCCGGACCAGACGCCGGTGGTCGTGGAGGAACCCGGCGCGACGGGCGACGCGATCGCGGCCGTTTAATGCTTCTTCGCCTCTCGCGCGAACCAGAGTACAAGGGCTTGCCGAACGATATCTGACTGGCTCTGCCGGCTGTGATACGCCGCCGTGCGGAGCTGCTCGGATAGTTCACGCGTGAGATGGACCAGTTTCTTGACGCTCTCGGTCTTCTTGGGTGCCATCTGAATAGCATGATGGCGGGATCGCCTTTCTGTCAATTCTTTTTCTCTCATTCCTCGTGTCTGACCCTCTCTTCGAACTCTTGCGGCAGGGCGAATACGTAGATTTTGGAAGGCTAAGAGGGGGTCGGTCGATGTCGCGGATATTCAAGGCGATTTTGGCGCGAAGTCGACTGCAGCACGACTGGCCGTTTTGTTCGGGGCGCTTCCACGACTCTAGTCGACTTCGGGACGAATTCACCTCTAGATTCTCTCACTTACACGATCGCGCGTGAGCTCTTGCGGTGGGCTCTTGCGGATAGGAATAGACCCACGTGTGTGTGGCCTCTCTTCGTCTAGGCCCCCCGGCGTTCCCCAAGCCTGCCCTTCCGCTTCCCCGGACGCCCCGCGGTCCGCCCTCCCGTCGCCCCTTCGGGGCTTGGCCGGCCTCACCTCGTGCCTCCGCTCTCATGCGACGCGTCCTGGCGCCTCGTTCCTCCTCCCGCCTGTCTCCTCTCTCGCCTTCGCTCCTGCCTTCGCGTGACCGCCTCCTCCGTGCCCCTCCGCTCCCCACGTTCTCTCTGCCTTTCTCTTCTCCGTCCCCGGTGAGCCGTGGGCTGCGTGTGAGCCGTTCCGGCTGATGCCGTCCGCCCGTGAGTCGGGTCCCGTGTGTTTGGGCCGGCGGTGAGCCCGGGGGGTGATTAGGTCTGTGTTTCTCCTCCTGTTCCTCCCGTGCCTTCTCTCTTTTCGTTCTGCTTCACGCGAGGGTCTTCACGCGAGTCAGTCTCGACTGGCTGGTCCGCTGGCTCGGATATTCGGCGTGCTGCTCATCGCCCGACGTCGAGGCCTGTCCCTCCGTCCGTCTCTCTGCGTGCGTCGGTCCCCGTGAGTCCCGGATTCCCGGTGAGCGTCAAGGGTCTGGTGTGTCTGGGTGGAGGTAGGAGCAAGAGGAGGAGAGTGTGAGAGACGCACAGGCCGCACAGAGATGAGCGGGGGCACGTGCTATCACGGCTGTATAACTGAACAACCTGATCTTGGCCAGCCTGTCACGTTTAGCGGACTGGTCCTGAAAGCGACACTCCCAAGCTCGAAGGTGAGAAGCGCGGCATTTAGTGCGGGGTCTCGATGGAGGTATGGATTCCAATGCGAAGGGATGCTGCTCAAGGCCTTGCAGCAATCGCGGGATTCCTTTGTCGCGAAGGCAATCTCAACCTTGAGCGCTACACGATCCACCTCGAGCCGCTAAAGGGAAGCCAAGACGTGGCTCTCCGACCTCGGTCGGTCCGTTGATGTCCGGTGTGATAATGGCTGCGGGTCCTTCAAAGGCGTGATCAATCGATGTACTGCCGCGATGGCCGTTCGCGAGAACGAGTTTGGGAAAGCATCACGGCCCTCATGCCATCGGGACGGCGACGTCACCCATCGCGAGGTTGGTGTCCCAGATGAGGAAAGACCGGGACGTCTGGCGATCAGCGTGGAACAACATCGGCTATGTGCGCGAACCCATGAGCGCGAATGTTCCTGCGGTGATCAAATCCTGCTCGGTGTGTTCGGGAAGGGTTGGGTGGGGCCTGGTTCCTGGTTAGTCGACGCCGTGATTCACAATCTGATTGGTAGTGTGACGCCTATGTGCTCTGATTGGCGGCGAGGCGCTCCGGGTGCGTATTCCGCTCAAATCAGCCACTTGCTCCGGTCGGAACCAGCCATCGATTCCGCTGCAAACCAGCCGCTGCGAAATCCATGAAATCGAATGATAGGTGGGGGTTGAAAACCTCCAGCGGAGGAGGCGGGTGATTTCCACCGGAACGAGTGGCTCTTTTAAACCGGGATACGCAACTCTGGCATCGTGGCCGTAAACGGCGCATGAGTCGCTTACAGCCGGGCTCTTCGCTTTCCTGCAGCAACGTTAAGTCTGTGTAGCTCCCTCTCAATGTCATGCCGAATGGCCTCATACCGTTGAATGTCAAACGGCGGGATTGCTGTGCCTGCACCCATCTTGTCCCATATGTTGACGAGTCGCTCCTTGTCGATCAGCTGTACCTGAAGGGACCGTGCCAGCTCTTGGGCAGGCTCGGTGAAAAACGAGTCCGTAATCACCAGCGCTTCTGTCGCGTGATAGTGGCGCGCGCCTGAAGCCACTTCTTGAACGGCTCGTACCCCAACTTTGGCGGAGTACCGCTTCGCTTGTATGGCTAGGAGCACGGTGCCTTTACTCGCTAACAGATCGACGCCAAAATCGCCAGACGCTTTGGTCAGCGTGACTTCGTACCCGTTACGTTCATACAGACCTGCGACGGCGACCTCAAATTCAATCCCAGTCAACTCGCCGATAAAAGCCAAGTTCCTAATTTTATGGTATTGCTGCCAACGCTGTCTGGCGATCTTGTGGTGCTCCGCAAAGTCTTTCCGCCGTTGTTTCGCTTCCTGTTCGGCACTCTTCTCCCAGGCGACGGAATCGGCCGCGGCCCTCTCAAAGCAACGAGCCAGGCGTTCTTCGTCGAACTCCGAACGGGGGGATATCCATGTCGCAATCCCCGCTCCCACGGTGGCTCCAATGGCGGCGACGATCCCTCCGCCAGATGCCGCACCCAGGAAGCCCCCGAGCAGGCCACCGACGGTCACTGGCCCCACGACGTCCCGTAGCTTCTCACTCACGGTGGCTGGCCCTCGAAGGGTCAGGTGTTGTGACACGCAGTAGGGCGAAAACTCGTTGTGCGGCAGGCTGAGGCGAGAAATTCTAGTGTGATGCGGTGGCCGGGAGGCCATTTTCAGGTCCTCTTCCGCCTCATAGATATCGTATCCGTCCGTAATACATACCCACCGGCCTGCCTGGACGGCCACTCGATATGCAGGACTCTGCTGCGGATCACGACCGTCGAGTGCGACTCCTTGGGGAGAAAACGGCAGAAACGCATTCTGCTCGATATAGTCAATGTACAGACCGGTTTCGTTGTAGAAGAGCGTGCCGCCGCATTCTGGATGGCGAAACGCCAGCAAGACACGGTCAAACGGTTCAATCCCGGAGCTGGGTGTCGTAGTCCAATGCCATTCTTGACCTGAGGCGATCTTGTTCGCTCCACACGTGAGGCACACAGGTTTCGTTCTCGATGGCAACCAGGCCAGCCATGCGTCGTGGCTCGGGACGACCTTTCTCATGAAGTCGACATAGGCCAGCTGTTGCCGGGAGACGTCAGCACTGGCCTCAACCTCGGCTAACGATTTTTTGAAGTCCTCGATAGAGGCGTCGATGAAGGCCCGAGACGGTAAGACTTCCAACACTCGCATGGTCTGACAGTGGTAACACCAGCCTTCTTCCGTTTCGAGCGGCACCATGCGCCCATTTCCGAGATCATAGTACCGGTAGATGCCCGGCAGGTCCAGAGGCAAGCCAACCTCAAAGTCGCATCGGTCACACTGCAGAAAAATACTCATCACCAGTCCTCTTCCAATGTGAGAGCCACGACGAGAGATCTGGGATATTAGACGCCTCATTCAGGCGAGTAAAGAATGAAGCACGACGGGCTATCTTCATGAATCCTGTCACTTGCTGGAAGTTATCGAAGCCCGTACCGAAGGACGCGCTACGCTAATGACAAGTCAGTTGCCGGTCGATAAATGGCATGACTTTTTGAGCGAGGGAAATCCCACCGTGGCAGACGCACTCCTTGATCGTTTGGTCCGTTCTGCCATCCGGATCAAGTTGCGTGGGGAGTCGATGCGGAAGTAAGAAACACATGTCGCCCTGGCTTCGAAACGGCTGGCTGGTTTCATGCGGAATAGATGGCTGACTTCACCGGAACGGGTGGCCGGTTTCCATCGGAACGAGTGGCTGATTTGGACTGGAACAGGTGGCTGGTTTCGACCGGAATGGGTGGCACATTTGGACCGGAATACGCACTCCGGGCTGGCAGAGCCACGGTCGGCGTGGAGCAGGGGATGTTGAGAAAAGATTTCCTGGTCAAGGCTATGCGATCCCGTGGCTCGATCAGGGTGTTGAACGGAAGACGTACAATCCGTCGTGATAAGCCGATGATCTTGACCAGATTCCAGCCATGCGACTCGATCAGTCCGAACGTCACCCACCACGTGCCGCTCTAGTCATCAAGATGATGATCGCCAAGATTACGATGAGCTCGGAGCACCGTGGCCCGACCTTCCTCGGAGCCGTCTCAGGTGACCCGGCCGGCCACGATAAAGCCTTGGTCGAAGGCACTGTCTAGTGCACGAAGGACAGTGAAGGGAGGTCGGCAAGGGATGGGACGAAGCGTTTATGGTGAGGGAAACGAAAATTTCGAGGAGTGGGACTACAGACTCAGGGCTTGTTTGCCGATGAGAGAGGGACGGGAGGACTTGATGATGGATAATGTACAAGAAGACATGCTCTCACTTGAGGCTGTCGTGAAGTTGTTGTGGCAACACGACATAGATGCGCAGCACCACTTCACTGCTGCGGCAGGCGGAGACTACGGCTACGTCTGCGCTTGGGTACTGCCAGACGGCAGGTTTCTCGTTCTCTGTGAACACTTCGAACATTCGAGTTTCGCGGTGAGTGATCATGTGGACTACCTTGAGAAGTATCTGTTTCATCCAGACCTCCTTGACGAGGTTGCCATTGCACACAGGGCGAACGTTCTAGGAGCAGACCAGATCGGAACCGCAACGATGGATGATCTGGGTCCATTTGTGGTGTTGAGGACACGGTACTACGAGGTCGATGAGGAAGAATTCGAGAGAAGGGAATATAGCGACTGTGCTGGGGAGGATCTGCCGGGTGGAGCTATCAAGTTTCGTTCATATTTGGAAGCCCAGGCATGGATTGATCGAGCCCCAGCCTTCGAACTGGACAATGACAATGACAATGAGGTCCCATTGACCTACAAGATCGTCGAATTGCCCTGACCTCAGGAGGGAGTGGGCACTTGGGGGTTCCCTCCTGCCCTTAGTATCTGATCCGCCCCCATACTCGTATCACCCTCTCTGTGCGTCATGCAGCCGAACTGACGCGGGGCGACTCTTCACTCACCTGTCTGTGAAAAAGAGGGTACAACCCTAGCTCGAGGCCATCGGAGACCATATACCCCCTGACCTTAGTCATTGACTTAATATTAAATATATCAATGGCTTATACTGGTCTACCGAGATGCTCATCGACTTGAGGTGTTGTCCAATGGATAGCTTCCAAAATTGTATCTCTTCTCATTGCGTTACCTCGCAAGCTGGGGTGATTTCGAGAAAGGAAAGAGGTATTCTTTCACCGCACTGTAGGTCATTCACCTTCGAACGGTCCTAAATGAATGGCGACTTCTTCTCGAAACTCGTTCTCAATCACGTCCATTTCCTTGGAGCCACTGATTCCTGCAGCGAGATGGGTTGGGAATCGTGGGCTTCACCCGCGATATCTTCCGGTGTTTCGCCAAATCACAGTCCTGGCGCATCGCTAAGACACCTATCAACGATTTGGACGATGAAGGGATGAAGGTCCTGAAAGTGACCGAAGGTCGAACAAGATTCGAGTAACCGAACAGGAGCAACCCACACTATGTCCGACGAGCACTCGCATTCCCACAGCGTGGTTGGATGGTTCAAGAAATTGGTTCGGCCGATCTTCGAAAAGTCTGAGCCAGCACCTGTTTTGGAGGAGCTGGACAAACAAGCGTCCCGAATTGAAGAGCTAGAGCGGAACAAAGGAAGCCTGTTTCCCATCTGTCTCCTGGGCCAGGCGGGAGTAGGGAAAAGCACTCTCATCAACACCCTGATCGCAGACACGGGTATCGTCGTCCCTTCTGGTGGGGGCACTGGTCCTCTTACCGCGAATGCCCTGCGGGTAATTCACGGCGAACGCGCGTCGTTTGTCGTGCGATACCATTCAGGAAAACAGGTTGGTCAAACTCGGTTTATTCTCGAAGCGGAGATCCAGCGCCAATCAAAGCATGAAGTCTCGCTGGCCCAAGCAGAGGCTAGTGAAGAGCTGGAAACTATCGCCATCGAGTTGGATGCTGAGGAACAGAAGACAACACGCACTCAAGAGGCGATCGGACGGGCTTGCCTGCTCGTTGCCGGATCGCAAACAGCTCAGCGAGAATTAACCTATCTGGTCGACGCGTTGCGCTGGGTTTTGGGACAGGCACCAAAGTTCCAGACACAGATTCTCCCAGAGGACCTGGACCGGCTACGGCATGCGCAGGAGGCTTTAACGCATGGGACAAACGATACGCCCCGACACTTTGATAGCTTGGACAATCCAGATTTTGGGCATCGCCTGCGTGATCATGCGTGTGGCTTTTTGGCGCCGCTAATTCTGGACATGTCTATTCACTGGCCGTCGCCTCTGTTGCGCGATTCCTTGGAACTGATTGACCTCCCCGGAATCGGTATTCTGAGTGATGCGTATGCCTCGGTCACTTCGGATTACCTCCGCAATCGGGCCAAGGCTGTAATGCTCGTCGTGGACTCCAGAGGCATTCGCCGGGAGGATGCGGAGCTCTTGAACAACAGCGGTTTCTTGAACCGGTTGCTGCATGCGGGCAATGACCTGACTTCCGATCCGGTCGCGTTGATGGTCGTCGCGGTCAAGATCGACGATGTGGCCGTTGAAAATTGGAGAAACGATAAGGCTCTCAACGGCACACCGCTCAAGAGTAAGGCACAACATTTTGCCGACCAGGTGGAACGGTGCCGAAACGATATTGCGCAGCGCCTGCAATCTTTTCTGCGAGAGGTTTGGGAGGATAACTCCGAGGGTAAACGTGTCGTGATCCAGTCCATCCTGGATCATCTACAGGTATTCCCCGTTTCGGCTCCACAATACCGTCTCCTCTGTGCCGATGATCCCGACGACGATAGACCGTTTCTCCCGGATGTCGAAGCAACCAACATTGTTGCTCTGCGCACAGCGATTTCTGACGTCGCCCGGCAGTGCCTGACCGAACAAAGCCGACAGCGCGAGGAGACCCACCAACGTTTTTTCGGGCAACTGCGCGCCAGATTGGAGGTCCTGAGTGCGCAGAGAAGTGAGGAGCGGCAGGCAGAAGCAGAAATTGTAACGTTCAGGCAAAGCTTGGAGGAATTCATGGCCCCGCTTCAGCGTGAGTTTGACACGCGTCGGGGGGGCTTCAGGACCTTTCTCCGGAAAACGATTCCGGCACAAATTGAAGCCAGAGTCCAAACTGCCTCCAGCAAGGCCAGCAAAGATATTCAAAGCTATCTTAGTAAGTTGCGAGATGCGCACTGGAAAACATTACAAGCCGCTGTGCGGAAAGAGGGGACCTTTTACGGTAGTCGTCATATCAATTTGCCCAATGACTTTGCTCTCCGTTTTGAGGCACCCGTCGCTGAGGTCTGGAGTCGAGAAATCTTGGTGGATATCCGGCGCGAAACTCGGGAATTTTCAGACTATCAATCTGGGACAGTAACCGAGGTCCTTGATTGGGCTCGCGGGCAGGGCATTCGTGTGTCTACACAGCTGCTCGAAGCTTTGGTCGAGGTCGTCAAGCAAAACCGACAACAGGTGAACGCGGTGGGAAAAGAGGCCGTGGACGAGCTTCGTGACCAAGTGCGCCGCGAACTGATCAAGAAAATCGAAGGCCCCATCCGGCGCAAGTGCCAGAAATTCGTGGCCGACCAGAAAGATCATGGGATCGGTGTAAAGTCTCGCATCCTTGAACTGTTCGAGCAATTGGCAGAAGAAGTAGTGGACGCCGCCGCGGTTCCTGCGGTTGGGTTACTCGTTGAGAAATTCAAGGAAGTCGACAAAGAAATCTTGGCAGCATTCGGCGGGCATAACGAGCCCCTCGGCGAGGCAGCGGATGCCCTGATGCAACGCCAAGAGAGAAACGTGCAGCGCAAGGATGACCAGCTCGGGGTTGCAATTGAGTCAGCCTTGGCCGCTCTGCCTGGTGAGGCTACGGTACTCTCGAAAGGGCTCGCATGAGTTCTCAGATGGTTCTCTTTGAGCGCATTCCGCACGCCGTTCTCCGGGAGACGAACGACTGGGGCATTCGTGTTCTCGATTTAGCCTCTCCTCCACGGCGTCTCTGGGGAAGTCAGGCGGCACTTCCGGCTCCGGTTCGCACCCATATCGACCCCTATCAAACGCAGCCCTATCCTCTGCCCGGGGCATTGCTCACCGCTCCATTGTCCGATGGGGATACTTGGAGCGCCATGAGCAAGCGGAGTCTCGCCCGGTTTGAAGCATTCTTCCTCGTCGCCGAGGACCCTCAGCGTCGCCTGGATACCAGGGAAGTCGTCACGCTCGCCCATCAAGTGAGTTTGGTCCGCCACATTATTGACACCCCTGGTCGCCGTCGGGTCCTGATTGGTGATGAAGTTGGACTTGGGAAAACAGTCGTGGCTGGGCTCATCATCCAAGAATTGCTGGCGGCCAATCCAGGGCTGAGGGTGCTGTATCTCGCACCCGCACGCCTGGTTGCGAATGTCGGTCGCGAGTTCAAGCGATTGTCCTTATTCTTCAGAGAGTGGAAATCCCAAGATGGCGATGCTCGGCTCGAAACAGACAGTCGGATCATCGCCAGCATTCATCGCGCGGTGCATCCCAACCATTTTGACCGGCTGCTTCAATCGCGCCCTTGGGATCTCATCGTCGTCGACGAGTGTCATCATCTGAGCGCCTGGGGCGACGGAGGCGTTGACCCTGTCAGGAAGTATCGCTTGGTTCGGGATCTCGTGTCCGCGCAGTCCGCCGAGAGTCGTGTGCTGCTCTTGTCTGGGACTCCACATCAGGCTCACGCCGCTCGTTTCGATAATCTCCTGCGGTTGCTCCAACTGCCAGGCGAATCACAAGACGCGGCGGCAGGCCGTGTCATTTACCGCACCAAGGAAGATGTTCGCGATTGGGATGGCAATCCTCTGTTCCCACGGCGGCAGGTCAATCCGCCGATCGTGGTTGATCTTGATCCAGACCACCGGTCCTGGCTGGCGGACATTCACGGCTTTTTTCAGCCTCACCCGATTCCAGGCAGTCAGGCGGTTCAGCGTGCGGCCGGCTGGAAGTGTGCGCAAGCACTGCAATGGGCTGCGTCCAGTCCCAATGCCGGCCTCGGCTACCTTGTGCGTCAGTCGCTCCGTGCAGGATGGACCTTGGAACAAGCTCCGCTCGCCGAAGCGATCGCTGCCTTGCGCCCGTATCGCTCGGGTGCTCCAGACGAACCCGTTGAATCTGTCTACGGGCGGCTGGTTGCCGAGATCGGTCGCCAGGCTTCTGACGATGATGTCGAAGATATTGAGGAGAACGTCGACGAGCTGAGCAGCGATGTCGACCATGGTGCCCTGGCCTCGCTGATCCGACAGGGGATCAAGCTGGTTCGCTCGCCGCGCCAATTGAAATGGGAACGGCTCTGGCGCGATGTCCTTCAACCGGCCGGGCGGGAAAAGATTGTTCTCTTTGCCCAGCCCATTGAAACCGTTCTGGCGTTGGCTCTCTGGTTACAAAACAAGACCGGCCAGCGGCCTGCGATCATCATGGGAGGGCAAACCGATGCAGACCGGGATCGGGAAGTCGCACGCTTCAAGGATGCGACTGGCCCGCAATTCCTCATTTCATCCCGCGCCGGCGGTGAGGGCATCAATCTCCAGTTCTCCCGACGCTTGGTGCATCTTGATGTGCCCTGGAACCCGATGGAAATGGAACAGCGGGTTGGTCGCGTGCATCGGTTTGGTTCTCGCGAAACCATCCTGGTTGATACCATTGTGGTGCGTGATAGCCGCGAGACCCAAGCTTGGAGCGTGGCCCGGGAAAGACTCACGGCGATCGCGCAAACGCTCGTTGCCCCTGACCGATTTGAGACCGTCTTCTCGCGCGTTATGTGCCTCATTCCTCCAGAGGAATTACAGACCGTGCTCATCAACAGTGCCGCCTCACCTTTGGCGGACAATGAGGTGCAGCGTTTATCGTCTCTCGTAGAATCAGGATTCCGCGACTGGCAAAATTTCCATGACCGCTATGCTGCGAACCAACGCCAGATTCGTGAGCAACCGGCTGGACTTGCTCGTTGGCGTCACGTTTCAGACTTCCTGACCCATTACGGTGGAGCTGAAAAGGCTCCCGGCATTGCTAGAACCCGCTTTGTCCAACGTGATGGGCTGGTCGAAACGGTGGATCAGTCCGCCGATGTTCTGAAGCTCAGTGATGGGTCACTGTGTTTTGTCGGTGACTTCGATGGCGGTCTTTTTACTGGCCAATCTTCCAACCTGGTTGGACCGCTCGGCTTGAACCTTCCACCCGTGGCTGAACTGCTGCGTACCTGTGCCAGCCCTGCGTCCCCCACTGGAGCAGCTCACTTGCGTTGGGGCGACGATCAAACGCAACTCCGTTCACGGCTCGGCCATGAGGTCATCATTCTCGCGTTTGTACGTCAGACCTTTCGGCTCGATTCCATCGGGGGCATCCACGAGGTGGGCACTGAATTGGCCGCGTATGTTGTGGGCCAAGATCAAACGTCCCTGCTTCCCCCCGAGGATCGCATTGGACTTTTTGATATGAGTCGCTTGGCCACGGTTAGGGTCCGTCCGGTTGAGTCTCCATTGTTCGTGCGTGCCGTGGCGGAAGAGTTACGGCTTATCAATGAATTGCGCCGTCCTTCCGAAGAGGACATCAAGCAGGGCCTGCGTTACGCGGTCTGGCCGATTCTCGCTTTGCACCTGAGCGCATAGCATTGGGGGAAGTCATGTGCTGCCTCACCTTGGACGCACCACGCATTATCAGCTCTGAGAGGGAAGCGAAATTAGGAAAGTAGTGCGATCTACTTGACCAAGCTTTGGGCGCCCGTGCCGAGAATGGCTGGCCTTGCCTCTTCCTTCTTCCCTCAGGTGAAGGTGCACACCCGCTCTTTCTCCTTCTTGGCTCTGACCTCCGGCTGTCTCTTGTGCTTTCGTCACCTCCCGCGCTCCTTTCTGCTCCTCGCGTGACAGTCTCCTCGCTGTCCTGTCCGCTTCCCGCTTCTCCTCCGATCTCCCATTTCCTGTGAGCCTGCTCTGGCGGTGAGCCCAGGTCTGAACTGAGTGTGTTCCGGTCTGACCTTTCGTCCGGATCGCTGTCCGTCTTGGCGAGTTTCTTCACGCGAAGCCTTCCCACACAGTCAGTCGCGACTGGCTGGATCCGGCTCTGGTCCAGGTGCGCCAAGGGTCCGCTCGTGAGTTTCTCCGGCCCTCTGGTGTTCCCGTGTGTCTTTGTTCCCGGCCGTCGCGACGGGAAGAGCGGGCCCCCGGGCGT